>Ga0209382_10004956_pt1 | contig 17468 bp, 9 predicted proteins | sample SoiMetdeltSBSDD5_FD_187599 | JGI IMG/M metagenome (GOLD analysis project Ga0209382, IMG submission 187599) | Bulk soil microbial communities from a Populus tree surrounding site in Tennessee, USA - Soil MetaG P. deltoides SBSDD5 (SPAdes) (version 2) | ecosystem: Environmental > Terrestrial >...
CTTCAGCGGATACTTCGGACGGTTCAGGACCTACGAGAATCAGAATCCGCCGTTTGTCTACCATAGCCAGCAAGGCTCGATGAATCCCGGCGCGTACAGTGAGCAGAAGCGCTTCTACCAATTCACGGGAGACGTTCTGAGGCTTGGTGCTCCTCCGAATCTCAACGCTGGGGGTGAACTGGCAGGAGGCCACTTGTACTGGGAGAGGCAGCCTCCAATCCGATAGCTGTGGCTATCGAGAAGTCCATACGGCCGCAGATGAAGCGCGATCAGCCATGCACTCAGTGGCAGCCGCATCAGGGATCGGAAGACGTCGTTTTCGCACCCAGACGTGCGGCCAGGCGCCACCAGCCGCGACGTTTGGGTAGACGAGGAGCGGGCGCCGGCTGTTCGGTGTTTTCTCCACCGGTCCATTGCCCCGTTCGGGCGACTGGTAACGCCAGCTGCTTCTCGAGTTCGCTCACCCGCTCAGTGAGCGTATGGTGCCGAAGCGCGAGGTCCTGAACCATTGCGATCCCAAACTCCGGGTATTCGAGGAACGCGTCGAACACATCGTTACGCCCCAGGTTGAGCACACGTGCGTCCTCGCGAACGACCGCCGTGTACTGGTGTGCTCCGCTCTCCTTCAGAAACAATTCGCCGTGGACTGTTCCGCTCCGAAGAACGCGCACCACGGCGTTGCCCTTGCGCAACTCGACAACTCCCTCGATGACAATGAAGACACCCTGGTCGTCATCGCCTTCACGGAATACGGTCTCGCCGCGGTCGAACATCACCTCGTTGGCACGCGCCGCCAGTTGTGCCAACGGCTCCGTCGGAATGGCGCTGAAGACATCGGACGACTTCATGTGGACGGTCTTCTCGATGAGGGTCAGAGTGCCGGCCACGGCTTCAACTCGCAGCCAAGGCGAGCCTGGCCCAGGCTGCCGTCTCACTGACACGCGCATCCGCACATTCGAGATTCGCTTCGACCCGTGACAACAAGGACCGCTGGCGGCGAATGCCCACCACATACAGGGCACAGGTCCGCAGCCAGAGGTCGTCGCTGTCAATCAGGAACGCGAGTGACTCGTGCGCGTTCATCTGTCGCAGCCCATAACGCTTGTCGGCCAACTCAAGCCGTTCTCCACGCCTGGCTCCCGGCAAAAGCGGCAACACCAGCTCGCGAAGAGACGGCGACAGAGCCCGCTCGATATATTCAGCGGCATTGGCGCGGACACGGGTACTGTCTGACAATGTCGCCAGATACGCTGAAAACATCGGGCGCGGAGCATACACGAGCCCGAGACGCCGGAACACTCGATTGAACGCCTGGGCCGTTCGTTCGCGCAGGACCAGTACAAGAAATTGCTCCGCACGATCGCCGTCGTCACTCCGTCGCTCCGAGTCCGCCCGTTGCGCCTGACTGTCGGCATGCAGCTCGGCTTCGAGGAACTCACCAACGTCATAGCGCAAATCATCTTCGATCAGATCGGCAGGAAAGACGAGGTCCTGGTTTGCCGAGCGGACATGGTTCGCTGCCTTGAGAATGCGGTACGACAGCATGATGTCCTCACGCTCGCGAACACGGAAGAGCGCTGCGACCACTCGCTGCGTCGGGAGATCACCTAACACCCGGGGAATGGCGCGTCGCACCTCGATCGGAACCTGTTCATCAACCAGCGAGTCGCTCAGTCTATCGAGCGCGCGATCGCCCAGGGCGACAAGTCCAGCCCGCGCTGCCGCTTCAGTGTCGGCGGCACCGAGCGCACGAATCAACGCCGGCACATGCTCGAGAAGCCCCGCGTATCCCGCGCTGCGGAGGGCGGCGCAACGCACTGTGATGTCGTCATCCTTCAGGAGAGGTGCCAGCAACTGATCGAGGTTCGTCGCGACCGGGCGTGCCCCAAGGGTCTCGGCAATGCTGGCACGATCCGCACCAGTGCCCTGTGACAGCATTCGCTCAATCAACGCGCGAATCCGTGGTACCTCATCCTCGCGTACCTGCTCCACCAGGCAGGCGAGCGCGGCGGTACGCAGTTCAAGATTTTCGGAGTCAAGGTACTCGCCAAGAGCAGCCAGCGGCCGGCTGCCGCCTGCCGCGCAGCGGACCCGCATTGCGGTCAGGCGCACGATCGGATCGGGGTCGTTCACTAACTCCGTGATGTGGAATTGGTCGGCCAGTGACGGATTCGAGGCCGCGTATTTGAGTGCCCGCGCACGGACCCGGGGCGAAGCGTGGGCAAGCAGCTTCGACATCCGGGGGTCGAGCAGGCGCGGGGCGTTCTCTTCCAGCAGGTCGATGGCCTGGAGGACCACCCGCTCGTACGCGCTCTCCAGCATCCGCACCGTCTCTTTCAAGATGCCAAGCTCGCGGAGGGACACGGGCTCCCGCTCCGGCTGAAGCGTCAAGCGCCCCAGGGTGCGACCAAGTTCACGGACATAGCCGCTCCGCAGACGAACACATGCGACCAGCCAGACGCCGACCAGCGCCAGTATCAGCGTCGCGAGTGTGGCGCCAGTCGTATCGAAGGTCAGCCCGGCGCCCAGAAGCAGAAGACCGGCAAGCGCATCGCCAACACGCTCGATGCCCGCTTCGATGACCGCCTTGGCTCGCCGCTTGATGCCCGGCTGGAGCGGGAAGAACAGCAGCTCGACCGCCGCCTTGTTCAGGGAGAATCTGAAGGTCTGATCCCAGGCTTTCGCACCAAGGATCGGGGCGAAACCTGGGACTGCGAGTGTAGCGCCAGCACCGACGGCAAGACCTATCGGGAGAACGGCGGCCGCCGAACTGGCGCCGAGGCGCTGCAGCAACCACCGTGTGCCGAGCAGTTGGAGCAGAAGGGCGAATACGTTGATTCCGATATAGAAGCGACCGAAGAATGACGCCAGTTGAGCTGCATCCGGATACAGCCGCTGGACCGCGATCTTGAACTGGTAATCGAGAAGGCCAGTGACGATCACGGAACACAGCGTCGCGACGGCAAGCCATCTCACGTATGGCACGCGTACCAGCGGCACGGACGCTTCCGCCGTTGGCGTCACCTGTTCGTCGGTGCGACGACCGTCGCGTTCTCGCACGGCAAGTGAAAGTATCGGAAGACTGGCCGCCAATAGTCCCGCGCCCGCTGCGATCAACCATCTCAGCGGAAGCCATCCGCCGAGCGTCGATGCCAGTACCCCTCCGACGATGCCCCCGAGGATGGCGCCGGCACCAACCACACCGCCCATTCTCTTCATCGCGCGCGGGTCGGACCTGCTATTCGTGTAAAGCCAGAATTGCGAGATGACGATCAAACCGTAGGCGTTGACGTAGAGATAGAAAACCGCCGGCATCCACTGGTAGGAGTCCCAGACCACGAAGATGCAGGCTACCAAACCGGCTGCTGCCGCCAGAACGGAGCCGACCAGGGACTGTCGAGGCGATAGCCACTGCGTCAGCCACCCGAAGAGCAGGGACACAGCCAGTGTCGCGATGCCAACCAGTATGTAAACCCACGGCAGCCAGGTCGCAGGCAACATCGACAGGAAGAGCGAATCACGAGCCGTCTTGACGAGTGTGTAGGAACTGGTGACGGTCAATAGTGCCGCGCCGAGCCACAGTGCCGTCCGGAGCTCGCGAGCGTCCATTCCCATTTGCCGTGATAAAGCTGCGAGCATGACCACCCGTGTCTGCTTTAGCGCACTGGCGCAAGGGTCACGCGAGCGCTAGGGTGTCGACATCGAGGCGACGACCTACTCATGCTCAGGGCGGTGCATCAATCGAGCCGTTCTCGATGGAAACCGTTGCCGCACGGCGGCGATCAGTGTTTTTCGTGTATTTCGATTGCTCTGAGCTAGCTCGGCGAGCGCACTTTTAGATCGCATAAGTTCTTCATCGTCGCGGTAGTCCTGGGTCTCTCCGCTCGTCCCGAAGGAATGACGGCTATCCCACCCTACACGCTGTTCTTACAAAGACGCGCCGTATGCGCGCGCCGGTCTCTCTCATTGCGTTCACTCGCTTGACGCTCTTCAGATCAGCCGGTTGTGGATTCGATGTTGCAGCTCTGTGCTTATCGAAGTTCGAGTACGACTTCGTCGGACCAGCTCATGGTGGGGCGAAGGCCTCCACCGATAGGGAGTAAGCGCATGTATCAATACCGTCTCAAGCAACTCGTTCACGCGATGTTCTTCACCGGCGCCTTGACGGCGCTCGCGATCCCCGCCATCGCGCAAACGGCCGCGGACAACACCAAGGTGAACAGCCGGGATCGGACCAAGGGTGCGGTCACCGCCGATCAGCAGAAAGAGAACGCCGGTGATCGTGAGATCGCCAAGAAGATTAGACAGTCCCTCATCAACGACAAGGGCCTGTCGACCTACGCGCACAACGTGAAAGTAGTCGCGCAGGGCGGGCACGTGACCCTCAAAGGGCCCGTGCGCTCAGAGGATGAGAAGAAGGTTGTCGAAGCCAAGGCGACTGAAGTTGCGGGCGCAGGGCACGTGACGAACGAAATCAGTGTGGCCCCGGCGACCACCGCAAAGCCGAAGAGCTGACCTCTGCATCAGGTCACGCGCATTACCGAGACGAACTCAGCATCAAGGAGCATCTCATGGAAGACAAGAAGGTCGCAGTATTTGGCATCTATCGCGGAGTGTCGGAGGCCGAGCGCGGCGTGGACGCGCTGGTGCAGCAGGGATCCTTTTCCAATTCTGACGTGTCGGTGCTGATGCCCGACACACAGAGCTCGAAGGATTTCGCGCACGAGAAGCACACCAAGGCGCCGGAGGGCACGACCACCGGCGCAGTGACTGGCGGGACGATCGGTGGCACGCTGGGTCTGCTCGCCGGCATCGGCGCGCTCGCCATTCCGGGCCTGGGGCCGTTCATCGCGGCTGGTCCGATCATGGCGGCGCTCGCTGGTGTGGGCGCCGGCGCCACGGTCGGTGGCTTGGTTGGCGCGCTGGTCGGGATGGGTATTCCCGAATACGAAGCCAAGCGCTATGAGGGTCGCGTGAAGGACGGCGGCGTACTGCTGTCTGTCCACTGTGCGACCTCCGAGGACATCACGCGGGCGAAGGACATTCTGAAGCAGACGGGGGCTGAGGACATTTCGTCGAGCGGCGAAAAGGACTCTGAGTCGTACGCCACGACGACGCCCGACTCGCGACGAATGTAAGTGAGGCTTATGCGTTACTTCGTTGCCTGGCTGGTCGGCGTGCCGCTGAGTGTGATTGCGCTCTGGTTCGTTGTCGGCCACGCCGCCTGCGGTCGGTAAGGTGCGTGGGGGCACCGGTGAAGGACTGACGGACGATCAGTACGTCGGCCTTCACTGGTGCGCCGCGCGCAAGCGCGAGCAGAAAAAGCAGGCTTCTCATCTTGTGGACTTTGCTCGGCGAGGTTCCGCCATCAGTCCCTTGAGGCGCGTGAGCGTGTTTTCAGGTGAGTCAGATCCAGTCTCCAGCAAAATGCCTCGAATGCGGTCAATGTAACCTTCAGTCTCTTTCGCCCGTCGGAGACTCGCGTCTCTAGTCACCGAGCTACGCGACGCCTTTGCCATGCTCGTTAGGAGATTCTTGCGTTCTTCGAACATTCGCAAAGAGATCCACAGCATTTCCTCGATCTTTTCAGACTGACTCGCCAGTAACGCGCGACGCGTGTACGAATGGCCGGTGTGGCAGCGGTACCGTTTCTCTCCGGGCGTGTCCAGTTCCCAAAGGACCCCTCCACAACCAGGGCAGTTGTACGGAACCTGGTCCCCGATGCGGTTGACCTGCGATCACTCAGCACCCGTTCGGCAATCACGGCTTCGGTCCGGATATCCGATGGGACGGCCTTGCTCCTGCCGTGCGGCTGGTGTACCAGCTCAGTCAGTAATGGCCCCATCTCCGCAATGGACACGCAGAAATCCACGTCGACATTGTTGAGTGCGTTCATCGGCATACCGGAATACGCTGCATCTCTCGGGTCCTGCACTATTGCTACACCGCCACACCTCTTGATGGCCATGAGGCCCGCTGTACCGTCGTCCAGCATGCCCGTCAGCACGACGCCGATCACGCGCGCGCCTTGCGCGACGGCCGCCGAGCGAAAGAGTGGATCGATTGCCGGCCTATGACGGTTCTCGCGTGCCCCCTTTGCGATCAGCATCCTGTCTTTCTTGACCAGGAGATGACTATCAGGTGGAGCGACATAAATGCGGCTCGGCTTGAAGCGGCCCCCGTTTTCGGCCAGCTTCGGCTGAAACGCTTTGTGCCGGTTCAGCCGGCGAAGCAGCGGCTCTCCGGAATTGTGCGGGGCCATGTGCTGGACGATAAAAATGGACGCTGGCACGTCGGTTGGCAATTGGCCGACAAGGACGTCCAGCGCTTCCAACCCGCCCGCCGACGTGCCGATGACAACGATGTTTCGTCCCTTGCGCGGCATGTCGTGATTCTCTCAATGCCCAGTCTCGGCATGCGGCGCGTGCACGGGTTTCGATTCCGGCGACCATCGCTGTCGGAGGTACACTGCGAGCCAGACCATCGAGGCGATCGCCAGAAACTCACTCTGCCAATTCTGGAACGATTCGAACCAGAGCCGAGCCGACGTCAAGTAGTCGGTGAATTCAGGCCGCGGCTGGTGATGGGCCACCTGGTCCGCGGCATATTCCGCAAACCCGCCGATAGCGTGGCCCACCCACGCGATCAAGAAGAGGAGCACGAACGCGAGTCCGAGCGAGTGCTCATAGAGGTGCAGGATCCAGCCGCCGCGCCTGACGGGCCAGGGCGCATCCGGCGTGTTGGCGAAGTCGCGAGGATCGGCATCGACGAGTTCGTTGACACCCGGTCGTCGGGATTCCGGCGACCCCTTCTGAATCAGGAATGTCGTCAACAACACGAACACGGCCATCTGCAGGAACTCGCTTTCCCAATTCTCGAAGAGGGCCTCCCAGAGGTGACCGGTGGCGAGATACCCAGTCATGGCAACCGTTGCTTCCCCATGCTCCCGTTGTTCGTTGTTGTACTCCGCGAAGCCGGTGACCAGTTGTCCGACGAGAAACAGCAGAAACATGGCCATCAAGGTCAGCGTCAGCGCCCGCTCGTGAATCCATGCCATCCAGGCACCGCTTCGTCGCGCGATCATCGGAGTGCGAACGATTTGTTCATCGGTCTGTCTCGTCTGCAGCTCCCTGTTTGGTGCTCGAACAGGCCGTCAGGCTGTTAGATCGGGCTGGCAATTCGCGTTGTGCCAGGTTTCATGACGACCTTGATGCACGAGTCATCTTTGTCGCGGAAGGTGCGATACATCTCGGGTGCATCCTCGAGGCCGATGCGGTGGGTGATGATGAAAGAAGGATCGATCTCGCCGCGCTCGATCCGCTCGAGCAATAGAGGCATGTACTTGTGCATGTGGGTCTGCCCATCTTGAGCGTCAGCCCCTTCGCGAATGCGACGCCCAAGGGAAACTTGTCGAGCCATCCGCCGTAAACGCCGGGTATCGAGACCGTTCCGCCCTTGCGACAGGCGCTGATTGCTTGCCGAAGCGCATGCGGGCGATCCGTGGCCAGGAACATCGTCGTTTTCGCGCGGTCGTACCACGCGTCGAGCGTGGTCCCGTGTGCCTCCAGTCCCACGGCGTCGATGCACGCGTCAGGACCTTGGCCGCCGGTCATGTGGCGGAGCGCGTCGAGCACGTCGACATCCTCATAGTTCAGCGTGTCAGCTCCGCCCTGTGACGACGCGAGCTCGAGCCGTTCGGCAAAGCGGTCGATCGCGATCACGCGCTCGGCGCCGAGGAGATAGGCGCTTTTGATCGCGAACTGACCGACCGGACCACAACCCCAGACCGCGACGGTGTCGCCTTGTTTGATCTGGCAGTTCTCAGCCGCCATGTAGCCAGTTGGGAAGATGTCGGACAGAAAGAGGACCTGTTCGTCGGTGAGCGTGCCAGGAACTTTCAGGGGGCCGACGTCGGCGAATGGGACCCGGGCGTATTCCGCTTGGCCGCCCGGATATCCGCCGTACATGTACGAATAGCCGAACAAGCCCGAGGCGGAATAGCCGTACAACTTCTCGGCCATCCAGGCATTGGGGTTCGAGTTGTCGCAGAGGGACCAGAGCTGCTCCTTGCAGAAATAGCAGCGGCCGCAGGCGATGGTGAAGGGCACCACCACGCGATCACCAACTCTCAGCCGAGTGTTGTCTTTGCCTACTTCGACAACTTCCCCCATGAACTCATGACCGAGCACGTCGCCCTTTTGCATCGTCGGGATGTACCCGTCGTAAATGTGCAAGTCGGACCCGCAGATGGCCGTCACCGTCACCTTGACGATCGCGTCGCGCGGATTGAGGATGACGGGGTCTGGTACCGTCTCGACCTTGATCTTCTCTTTGCCTTCCCAGCAGACGGCACGCATGTGGCTCCTACGCTTTCGTGGCTTGCGGAATCTCGCCCGCTTCGAGCAGCTGTTGAAGCGCCGGAGATCCTCGCGGATGGTCTGAGACGGCTCTCGGCCGAAGAGCGACGCGATCAGCGCTCCGGCCTTCCCTGCGCGTGGCGCGTATTGCAGATGCACCCTAACTTCTGTGCTTCGCCCCCCGCGTGCCGCGTCGAAATTGATCGACCCAGCGGTTACGACGTCAGACCCCGGAAGCGATCGCCACGCGATCAGCTTGTTCTCGATCTCGTTGATGATCTCCGCATCCCACTCGACGGCCAGCCCGGCCGGCCCGATGGCGACCCAGTGCGATTGGCCGTCCGAACTTTCTGTCACACCGTCAAGGTGCGCCATGAATTGCGGCAAGTTCTCGAGGCGACGCCAGAAGCCGTAAACCTCGGCGAGCGGCACTTCGAGCCGAATGGATTCCCGCACGTGCACGCCACGCGCTCCGCCAAGCGCAGTCTTCGTAGTGTCCCGCTGGGTCTCACCGTTCGTGTGTGGCCAATGCCCCGTGATACCGCGATACAGCAGGGGTGCCGACGACGCCGCGACGAGCGCGCCGACGGCAGACCGTCGAGACGCGCCGACGAGCAGCAACAGTGCGCCGCTCCCAAGCGCGAACCAGTTTTCAGCGTCGCTTAGAGATGTGGTTCGATCGTGCGTTGGGTGGGCGTCCATAGACGGTAGTGTCCGAAGCAGCACGTTACGTACCAGGGGACAAAGCTTTAGCGGAGGCGGGTTCGAGTCCAGCCCGAGGAGTCATTCGGTCCTGGCTCCCCGTGCTGTCTCTGGTTCAAGCCGCGGCTCGCTCTTTCGGCTCGCCGCGAACATGTGCGAGTCCAGCCCGAGGAGCCACCTCATTCTTTCGTTCTTCGCTCGACTACTCGTCGACTGCCTTGAGTGCGGTGGCGCGCTTGGGTTCCTTGGTCGCGCCCGTTCTCGCCTCGGACATGAGTTCTCGGGCGATCTGAGTTAAGAGGCTGTCGGCGATCTCTTCCTCCGCGAGCGACTTGCTCAGAAGCGCCGCGACTGATGGAAGGCCGATTTGCCCGGCCATCGTGCGCGCCGTGCCGTACGCCGAGATTTCGTAGTGCTCCACCTTCTGCGCTGCCGCAATCAGCGCTAGGTCCGCTGCCACCTCGTCCCTCTCTTTACCGCTTTCGATGACCTCGTCGCCTTCCTCGAGAAGTCCAGCCATACCCTTGCATGGCTTCGCTTTGGCCTGAGCACCAAGCAACGTGAAGCATTCTTTCAAGCGTTCGACCTGCCCCTTGGTTTCCTCGAGGTGGGTCTCGAAGGCGAGCTTCAGGCTATCGGCGTTGGCGGCTTTCGCGATCTTCGGCAGCGTCTTGACGAGCTGACCCTCGGCGCTGAGCAGGTCGCGCAGCTCCTCCACCAGAAGCTCCTCGATCAGGTCCGGTTCGCTTGCAGTGCTCGTCGATCGATCGTCGACCCGTGCGGCCGACGCGACGTCTGCTCCGTTCGCAGCGGCATCCTGAAACGCTGGGGCCTCGATGAGCTGCCAATCGGCGCCTTGATTCCATGGACCACGCGCATCAATCTCGCCGTCTTCGCCCTCCCCCGTCGAGTCGTTGAAGAATTGATCCACGAGTCCAGGCGTCGGCGGTATTTGTCCAATCGAGAACCGGGGCTTGTTCAAACTCTCGAGTGCCGCCGTGAACGCCTTCATGTGGGTGATTTCGCGTGTCATCAGGAACTGCAACGCGTCCTTGGTGCCAGCGTCGGTGGTGAAGTTGATCAAACGCTCATAGACAATTTTGGCGCGTGCCTCCGCGGCGATGTTGCTTCGCAAATCGACATCGAGCTCGCCAGTGATCTTCAAATAGTCAGCGGTCCAAGCATTGCCCATCGAGTTGTACAGATTCACCCCTCCGCCCCCGGCGATGGCGATGAGCGGATCGGTCTCAGCGCTCTCGCGATTGAATTTCATCGGCTTGAGATGCAGGCGAGCGAGCGCCCCGACGATCTCCAAGTGGCTCAGTTCTTCAGTGCCGATATCCATCAAGAGGTCCTTGCGCTCGGGATCGTCGCAATTCAGCCCCTGGATGGAATACTGCATCGCGGCCGCCAGCTCACCGTTTGCGCCCCCGAACTGTTCGAGCAGCATGTTCCCGAATCTGGGATCGGCGTCGTCGACGCGGACCGTGTACATCAGTTTCTTTACGTGGTGGTACATGTCGTCTCCTGCGAATCGTTTGGTGACTGAGCCGATGAGGGCACTTGAGACCGTCCTTACTGGTCAGCGCCTGTGCACTCACGAGTTAGGTAATGTGGTGGACCGGTCAACGTCGAGACGCGACGTAGTCGGCAGAACATCCCCTGGATCGAGGCATCAGGTGGGACTGAAGCACTCGATGACCAACGGCCTCAAATCAGCAGAATTGCATCGAGCGGTTGCCGAGGCATCGACGGTCGTGCCTGTGTGACTAACCTCCCGCGCCGTCGCTACTGATGACGGCCTGCGCATGGTCGTCGACTATGCCTTGCAATGTAGCCGCCGTGAGCGCGGGAGTCTTTCGAAGTGATTCATTTCGAGAAGCGGTTTGTGACTCAAGCGTGCCGTTGTATCAATGGAAGCCGAGCTTACGAAATTTCGTTCATTGAAGGCTCGCTTGGGCTCGCGTGGGTGCCTATCATCGCGGCGGCGTTTCCCTCGGTGAGCTTCGGTACAAGCTATACTCGGCCTTCGGTTCATCTGCCGCGGAGAACTCCTGATGAAGAAGAACCGTGCCGGTCGCGCAGTCTCCCCGGCGACGACGGACGGGGGCGCCCCCGACGAACCACGCTCAAGTGGATCGTTTCCGATCGTGGGCATCGGCGCCTCGGCCGGCGGGCTCGAAGCATTCTCGGCACTGCTCAAGCATCTGCGGCTCGATACGGGCATGGGCTTCGTACTGGTGCAGCATCTCGATCCGGAACATGACAGCGCGCTCACGCAACTCCTCGGACGCGCGACGTCGCTCCCGGTCCATGAGGTCACCAACAATCTGCATGTCGAGCCGAATCACGTCTACGTCATTCCGCCCAACACGAACCTGAGCATCTCCGCTGGCGTGTTGACCCTGGCCCCGCGTCCCAAGACGCGCACGCCGCATCGGTCGATCGATTTTTTTCTGGACTCGCTGGCACGGGATCAACGCGAGTGTGCCATCGGGGTGATTCTCTCAGGCACGGCAACCGATGGCACGCTGGGGCTGGAAGCCATCAAGGCCGAGGGCGGGATCACATTCGCGCAGGATGATTCCGCGCGTTATGACTCGATGCCGCGCAGCGCGGTGGCCGCCGGTGCCGTGGACTTCATCCTCTCGCCTGAGGACATTGCCGCCGAGCTCGCGCGCATCGCGAAGCACCCGGCTGTCGCAGGCGCCCCAGGCGGGCACGGGACACGCACGGGGGCAGCGCGCGCGCGCGCGGCGGTCGATCGCGGTTCGCACGGGACGATCGGCGCCAGGACCGAGGAAGGGTTCACGAGGATTCTGCTTCTCCTGCGCAACTATTCTTCGGTCGACTTCTCCCTGTACAAGTCCAGCACCATCCAGCGACGCATCGCCCGGCGCATGGTGCTCACCAAGCACGACACGCCGGAACGCTACGCGCAGTTCCTCAAGGGAAACAACAAGGAGCTCGGCGCGCTCTACTCCGATGTGCTGATCAGCGTGACGAGCTTCTTCCGCAATCCGGACGCGTTCGAGGTGCTCCGGCGCAAGGTCTGGCCGGCGTTGCTCCAACAGCGCGGCGACGATCCCCTTCGCGTCTGGTCCCTCGGCTGTTCCACCGGTCAGGAGGCGTATTCCATCGCGATGTCGTTCGTCGAGGCTGCGGACAAGGCGTCCCGGATGCGCAAGCTGCAGGTGTTCGCGACCGATCTCAACGACGCGCTGCTGGACAAAGCCCGACACGGTCTCTACGCGAAGAACGTCGCACAGGATCTCTCGCCGGAACGTCTGCGGCGGTTTTTTGTCGAGGAGGAAGGCGGTTATCGGGTCAGTAAGGCACTGCGGGAGATGATCGTTTTTGCGCGACAGAACGCCACGAGCGATCCGCCCTTCTCGCGCCTCGACATGATCAGCTGTCGCAACCTGCTGATCTACTTCGAACCAGGCTTGCAGAAGAAGATGTTTCCTGTTTTCCACTACGCCCTGAAGCCAGGCGGCTTCCTGTACCTGGGCGCATCGGAATCTACCGGCGGGTTTACTGAACTCTTCGAGCCGCTCGACAAGAAACACAAGATCTATACGAAAAAGACGGCGCTGACCCCTGCGCTGCACGTGCCCGCCAGGCGGGACCGCGGCAAACCCTCGAACCTCTCCAGGCAGATTCAGGTGCCGCTTCAGCGTCAAGTCGATCCAGGAAGAGGGACCCAAGGCATCGGTGGGGAGCTCAGTGCGCAACGCGAGGCCGATCGAGTTTCCGTCAATCAGTTCGCGCCACCGGCCGTGCTCATCAACGCCGACCTGCAGATTGTGCAGTTCCGTGGTCCGACCGGCGCGTATCTCGAGCCGCCCACTGGCAAGGCGAGCTTCGACCTCCTCAAGATGGCGCGGACGGGGTTGATGCTGCCGCTGCGCAGCGCCATCAACAAAGCGAAGAAGGAGAACACGACGGCGCGCAAGGAGCATGTGCGGATCGAGGAGCACGGCAAGACGCGGACGGTCAACGTAGAGGTCATCCCATTGAAGAATCTGCGGGAGCGCTGCTTCCTGGTGGTCTTCGAGGACGCGGACAAGGCCGGCTCGCAGGCCGCATCCGCGCGCGGGATACGTCGGCGCGTCGAACCGCCACCTGCTCGCGTGGATCGCGCACCTCGCGCCGCGGAGTTGCGCCGGAATGCCACGCTCGAGGCGGAGCTCGCTGAGTCTCGCGACTATGTGCAATCCATCCAGGAACAGCATGAGGCGGCGAACGAGGAACTTCAGGCCTCCAACGAAGAGGTCCAGTCCGCCAACGAGGAGTTACAGAGCATCAACGAGGAATTGGAAACCTCGAAGGAGGAACTGGAGTCTGCGAACGAAGAGCTCACGACGCTCAACGAAGAGATGGCCAGTCGGCACGCAGAGCTGAATCGACTGAATAACGACCTGGTGAATATCCAGACCTCGGCCCATCAGGCGATCGTACTGCTCGGCCGCGACCTGACGATCCGCCGCTTCAGTGTGCATGCCGAGAAACAGCTCAACCTGCTGGCCTCCGACGTGGGCCGGCCCATCAGCCACGTGCGCCACAACCTCGAAGTGCCCGACCTCGAGCCGCTGATCACCGAGGTCATCGACACTGTTCGCGCGCGCGAGCGCGAGGTGCAGGACAAGGACGGCCGTTGGTTCTCTCTGCGCGTGCGGCCGTATCTCACGCTCGATAACAAAGTGGACGGGGCGGTGCTGATGCTCGTCGACATCCACGACCTGAAGCGCAGCGAGCTCGCGATCGCCGCCGCGCGAGAGTACGCGGAAAATATCATCGGGACCATGCGCGAACCGCTCCTCGTGCTCGACCCCGACCTGCGCGTGGAGAGCGTCAACCGCGCCTTCTACCGCACGTTTCGCGTGACACCGGCCGACACCATCGGCAAGTTCATCTACGAGTTGGGCAATCGTCAGTGGGACATTCCCGAGTTCCGCGCGTTGCTCGAAGAGATTCTTCCTCAGAGCAATACCATCGAGGACTTCCTGGTGGAGGGGGCATTCGAGTCCCTCGGTCGTCGCACCATGCTGGTCAACGCCAGGCGCATGCATAGCACCGCGGGAATCCAGGGCCGAATCGTCGTGGCCATCGAAGACGTGACTGAGCGCAAGCAGGCCGAGGAGAAGCTGCGCAACAGCGAGCAGCGGTTCACACGGTTCATGCAGCACTTGCCCGGGCTGGCGTGGATCAAAGACGCGGATGGGTACTACGTGTACGCCAACGACGCGGCCGAGAAAGCCTTTCGCACGCCACGAACCGCACTGTATGGCAAGTCCGATCGGGACATCTTTCCTCCGGAGACGGCCGCCCGATTCGCGGCGAATGACGCGCGAGCGCTGGAGGATTCCAGCATTCAGGCGATCGAGACGCTCGAGGATGAGGCCGGCGCAATCCATCAGTCCATCGTCAGCAAGTTTTCCATTCCGGGCTCGAATGGCGGCGCCGTCCTCGTGGGTGGCGTCGCCATCGACATCACCGAACTCAAGGAGACCGAAGAAGCGCTGCGCGAAAGCGAAGAACGCTATCGCGCGCTGTTTGCGTCGATCGATGAAGGCTTTTGCGTGATCGAACCGGTAGACGGTCAAGCGGGCGCGCCGCTGGATTTTCGGTACCTCGAGGCGAACCCGGCGTTCGCCGCGCAGTCGGGCGTGAGCGAGGTGATCGGAAAGACCATCCGGCAAGCGTTTCCAGGCGAACCGGAGACATGGCTCCATACGTATGAGCACGTTCTGAGAACCGGCGAGTCGGTGAGGTTTGAACGCGGACTTGTGACGCAGGGGCGCGTACTGGAACTGTATGCCTTTCGCATCGAAGATGGCAGTCATCGTCGCGTGGCGGTCATCTTCCAAGACGTGACCGCACGCAAGCGAGCCGAGGAGGCGCAAGCGAGATTAGCCGCCATTGTCGCGTCGTCCGATGACGCAATCGTCAGTAAAGACGTCAATGGCGTCATCACCAGTTGGAATAGCGGCGCAGAACGCCTGTTTGGTTACAGAGCCCAGGAAGCGGTGGGTCAGCCCATCACCCTGCTGATTCCGCCAGAGCGACTCGAAGAGGAACGCGGCATCCTCGAACGTATCCGCCGAGGGGAGGTCGTGAGCCACTTCGACACAATCCGCCGCCGCAAAGACGGCACGCTGTTCGACGTGTCCGTGACGGTGTCTCCCATCCGAGACAGTGAAGGCACGGTTGTCGGCGCATCGAAGATCGCGCGCGACATCACCCAGCGCAAGTGGGTCGAGACCGCCGTGCGCGACAGCGAAGAACGCTATCGCACCTTGTTCGACCTGGGTCCGGTGGCCGTCTATTCGTGTGACGCCACGGGAGTGATCCAGACCTTCAATCGCCAGGCCACGGAACTGTGGGGCCTTGAGCCAACGCCAGGAGATACCACTAAGCGATTCTGTGGCTCCTTCAAGATGTTCCATCTTGACGGCCGCTTCATGCCGCACGAGCAGTGTCCCATGGCCGAGGTCGTGGCCGGAACTCTCTCGGAGGTGCGCGATGGCGAAGTGGTCATCGAGCGGCCAGACGGGACACGTGTGACCGTGGTCGTGAATATCCGGCCCCTGAAGAACCACCGCGGCGAAATCATCGGGGCCATCAACTGTTTCTACGACATCACCGAGCGCAAGCGAGCCGAGGAGGCACTGCGCGACTCAGACCGCCGCAAGAACGAGTTCCTGGCAATGCTTGCCCACGAGCTCCGGAACCCGCTCGCACCGATCCTGGTGTCGATCGAGATCCTGCGTCGAGCAAAAGGGGGCGACGGGCTCGATCTGCAGGGCAGTCAGGGGCGCGCTGATGGAGTGGCGATGACGGACGACCTGAACCAGCATATCGACCACGCGTTAGATGTACTGCAGCGGCAGGTCGGCCAGATGGTCAGGCTGGTCGATGACCTGCTCGACGCCGGTCGCATCAGTCGAGGCAAGATCGAGCTTCGCACCGAGCGGGTCGACCTGGCGTCCGTCGTGTACCACGTCGTGGACGCCGTGCGCCCGATCCTGGAGGGCAAGGACCAGGAACTGACCTTCACGCTGCCAACCATGCCCGTGTACCTGGATGCGGACCCGATCCGACTGGCTCAAATCGTCGGCAATCTGTTGAACAACGCCTGCAAGTTCACCGACCGTGGTGGTCATATCTGGCTCACCGCAGAGTGCGAGGAGGACTCCGGATCGAATCGCGTCGAAGGCGCGTCGAGCCGATTCGCTTCAGAGGTGGTCATCCGCGTGCGCGATACCGGCATCGGCATCGCTGGCGATCAACTCGAGCGCGTTTTCGACATGTTCACGCAGGTCGATCGGTCGCTCGAGCGCTCGTGGACCGGGCTCGGCATAGGCCTGACGCTCGTCAAGACATTGACTGAGCTGCATGGCGGCACCGTGGAAGCAACCAGCGGCGGTGTCGGTCAGGGCAGCGAGTTCGTGGTGCGACTGCCGATCGCAGCGGAAACCGATACGCCGTCCTCGTCCATTCCAGTGGCGACGCTGTCAGCTGCGGCCACGCCGCTGCGGATTCTGGTTGTCGATGACAATCATGACTCAGCCGACATGGTCGCTACGTTGCTCAAGTTCACCGGGCACGAGACGTTTACCGCGAACGATGGCATGGCGGCAGTGGAAGCGGCAGCTACGCTTGATCCCGACGTCATCTTTCTCGACATCGGCCTGCCGGGGCTCAACGGGTACGAGGCGGCTCGTCGAATCCGTGCACAGCAAGGCGAGAAGCGCCGCCAACTCCTGGTGGCCTTGACGGGATGGGGGCAGGACGAGGACCGACGGCGGTCAGAGGAGGCGGGATTTGACGCGCATCTGGTCAAGCCAGTCGATGAGGCGGTCCTTCGCAGAATCCTTGCCGACCTCAGCGTCAGCAGGCAAGAGGTATCGGACTAACTCCAGACCTGACAAACCCGTCCTCCATCCGAGTTCGTCACCACGCCGCCCTCGCGGGCTGGCCGCGTAGCGGACGAGCACGGATGGATTGGTGGCGCTAACGTCGACGAGCGCTGGCCTTGCCGTTGGTCGCGCTCTTCTTCCTCGTGCCAGCCCCGACCGCTGTGGCTTCCTCATCCTCGTCTGAATGGGTGGCGTCGGCCGCACCTTGGTTGATGCCGCCTTCCGCGAGACTCGATAGCTTTTCGTCCGCAGCTTTCTCCTCGTCAAGCGTTTCCTGCAGGAGGTCGGCGGCCTCGTTGTGCCCCATGGCCCGAGCCCACGCCACCAGCGTGCCGTAGGCCGCCATCTCGTAGTGCTCGGCTCGTTGACCCGCCGCAATCAGGCAGGCGTCCATCGTGTCGTCGTCGAAGTCCTCTTCCATGATCGACTTGCCTTCTTCGATGATCCCGGCGATCCCGTCACAATGCTTGCCGCGGACCTTCTCATC
>Ga0209382_10004957_pt1 | contig 17466 bp, 14 predicted proteins | sample SoiMetdeltSBSDD5_FD_187599 | JGI IMG/M metagenome (GOLD analysis project Ga0209382, IMG submission 187599) | Bulk soil microbial communities from a Populus tree surrounding site in Tennessee, USA - Soil MetaG P. deltoides SBSDD5 (SPAdes) (version 2) | ecosystem: Environmental > Terrestrial >...
GCTGGCAACGCGGTCCCGGCCACGGACGAAGCGCTCGGCGATCGTGGCGCGCTCGAGCTCAGCCATGCTTCCGAGCAGTGAGAAAAGGAACTTGCCGATCGGTGACGCGGTGTCGAACGGCTCGGTTCCCGAGCGGATCGCGACGCCGGCCGCTTCGAGCTGCTCGTTCGCCGAGATCAGGGTCTTGAGCGATCGGCCGAGGCGGTCCAGCCGGTAGACCAACACCATCGTAAACGCGCCGCTCCTGGCGTCCTCAATCAACCGGCGACCGTCCGGGCGGTCCTCGAGAGGTACGGTGCCTGAGACGCCGTCGTCGACGTAGAAGCCCGCGATCGTCAGGCCCTGGAGCTCGCAATAGCGGCGGTCGAAGTCGATCTGCGCCTGTACGGTCTGGCGCTCGGCCTGGTCCTCGGTGCTGACCCTGGCGTAGCAGGCGACGCGAGTAGGCAGGGACGGTGTTAGACTGGACATGCGGACCCCCTAATGGTCTGCCAGCCCCGGGCCGGTCACGACGGCGCCGGGGCGTTTTGCGTCTACTGGTCAATCGGCCCCGAGGGGTTCGGCTCACCCCAGCCCTCGCTGACGGACGATGGCGTCCCGCCCCCCGGCTCACGCTGCGCGATCGGTGATGATGGATCGATCGGGAGCGTCTGCTGCGGCCCCCGATACAGACCCATGCCACGACGGACCAGATGCACCACGAGACTGTTGACCGTCCGGTCTTCACGTTCTGCGACCTGTTCAAGCTGCTCGAAGAGGTCTTCAGGGAACCGGATGCTTCGCGTCACGTGCTTCATGCCCCCATTCTAGGAGTGTCGGTGGTATGTTGCCACTGATCACTGCTAATTATACTATAGATAGCGATTTATCACCTTATCGATGTGCAGGCAGACATCAAACAGCGATGACCACCGTTTGATCAAGCGGCCCGGCCAGCCGCGAACACGCCGAACGGCCCCAGGTGCGGGGACACCCGAGGTCGCGGTAGGGAAGTGGCACCATCGAATGCCATCCCCAGTACAGAATAGCGACAGGGACGGCGCTAAGGTGCCCTTCGAGGCGCAGCCGAACCAGCTTCGGTTTACGGCGACCACCTGGTGATCCAGCGTGAGCTTAGCCCCGGGCCGCTCGCGATGTCCTTCAGTACTTCCGGTACCCGGAGATGGCGTTCGTCGTGGTCAGCATGACCGTGCCGGCGTCGACGGTGGCGGCCGTTGGTCGCCATGCCCTCACCCCTGATGACGGCATCACGTACTGCCACCCGGCCGCCTGCTACCGCGCGGCGAACTGAGTCAGCGTAAGAGCTCAGACTTGCGGGGAAAGGAGCTGGCGGCAGGCGAGGAAGGGGTTGACGCCTTGAGCGTGCCAGGTGCCGAAGAGGGTGGCGAGGGCGACCTTGGTGGCGGTGCCGTCGGGCGAACGCGAGCCACCGGAGATCTTGCGGCTGGTGACGAGATGGCGGAGGCTGCGCTCGGCGGCGTTGTTGTCGGGCGGGACGTCGGGCTCGCGGACGAAGGTCAGGAGCTCGCCGAGATAGCGGGCGATGCGCTTGCTGAGGGTATGCTGAGGTGCCGTCCGGTCGTCGAGGTAGGGCTGGGCGAGGGCGAGCAGACGGGCATCGAAGCGGGACGCCGCCGCCGCCCGTGCGAGGGGATCCGTCGACGCGGTCGCGACGAACGCGACGGCAGCAAGGTAGAGGCGATGGAGGTCGTCGACCCACGTCTGCACGGCCGCATCCTTGGGAGCCTGCTTGCGCAGGTCATGGGCATCCCGCAGCAGGTGCGCCCAGCACCGTTGGTGGGAGCAGCGGACGTGGTCGTACGCCTTGTAGAAGTCGCTGACCAGCACTCCGGCGAAGGTGTCGCCGAGCGCCTGATCGACCATGGCGCCGTCGCGGCCCCCGTACTGGAAGTACCGCTCCGTCGGCGTGCTGAACGTCCAGAGGTAGCCGTTCGTCCCGTTCTGCCGCCAGCCGGTCTCGTCGGCGTGTACCACCGGGCCGGCCTGGACCTGCTCGCGGATCTGGTCGACGGTCGTGGCCCCACGTGCCGCGACCTGGTGGCTGGCCGCGACGATCGCCCCGACACTCACCTGCACCCGGTGCACCGTCGCCAGGTACCACTGGATGACCGCGACCGGCAGGCGTCCAGCCTCACGCAGCGTGACGATCAGCGCCAGCAGGGTGATCCCCAGCCGCTGCTGCCCGACCACCTGCTCGCCCAGGTCGACCGTCGGCACCACCCGACGCCGACACTGCGGACAGCGCCGCTCCAGCACCACGTGCTCGACGACCTCGGCCGGGTTCGGGACCAGCTCGATCACCTCGCGGGTCCGCTTGACCGACCCGCCGCTCAACGCCGTCCCGCAGTCCGGACAGCGGTCAGCCGCGTGTACCACCGACCGCGTTGGCGTGCTTCGCGCACGCCCGACCCCGCGCTCCCGACGCTTCCGTGGCCCGCCCTCGGCCTTCACCACCGGCTCGTCCGGCTTCAGCCCGGGCATCCCGCGCGGCCAGCCGTGCAACCGGCACTGCGAGGGCAGCATCCCGATCCGTGGCGCGGTCGGCACGGTGGACCAGATCGACGAGCGGTACGGTGAGCACCGGGTCGTCGTGGTGTTCCCGGGCATCCGCGTGCCGCCGTTCGGGACGGCCTGGTGCGACGCGTTCGCGGAGAGCGAGCTGGAACCGATCGACGGCTGATGCGGTCGGGCGCGGCGCCCCGAGACCTCCCGTGCTGGACGTCTCGGGGCTCGCTGCCGGCAAGGGGGCGTCGCCCCACTCCGGCGACGCCTCACGGTCCGGCCCTCCGCTCTTGGCCCGGATTCGGGATCAGGAATCGCACGACCTGCGGCTCGTGGTCGCTGATCTGGTCGTGGAACTCCGCGTTGACGTGGACCAGGTCGTACTCGAAGGCCGCGTTCTGGTACAGGTTGTTGCTGACCAGGATGCCGCCGTCGAGCGACTGGGAGTTGCCGTCGAAGACGTAGGTGTACCGCTCGCCCTCGGGCAGCGACTCGAGCAGGTTGTGCAGCGGCGGGACGGCCGGCTGCGCGTTCTCGAGGTTCTCCAGGATCGAGAGCGGGCGCGAGAAGTGGAAGTCGTTCAGGTCGCCCAGCACCACCACGTTCGCCGTCGGATCGATCTTGAGGATGTCCGTCACAAACTCGCGAACGATCCGCGCCTGTTCCCGTCGCTGGTTCTCGCTGGCCAGGACCGGCGGTTGCACGCGCCCGTACAGCGGGTCGTCGCCGCCCTTCGAGCTGAAGTGGTTGTTGACGACGAACAGGCGCCGGCCCCGGAACGTGAACTCGGCCACCAGCGGCCGCCGGCTGCTCTGGAAGGCGTTCGGCGCGCCCCCCTCATAGACGGCCTTCGTGATGTCGGGATCCTGCAGGCGGCCGGGGTTGGAGTCGAGCTGGGGCTTGCCGCTGCCGCCGGGGCTTACGACGGTCGTGGTCCCGGTCGGCACGCTGCCGGGGCCGGCGCGGTCCTCGGTCTCGACGCGCGCGGGGTTGAAGAGGAATCCGACGCGGATGTTGCCGCCCGGCTCGCCGCCCTCGGCGTCGTCGATCGGGTCGACCTGGCGGAACTGGTACTGCGGCCCGCCGGCGGCGACGATTGCGTTGATCAGCAGCGCGTACGTCTGATCCGCGGCCACCGTGCTGTCGTTCGTCGGCCCGTTGTTGTCCTGGATCTCCTCCAGGCCGAGGATGTCCGGCGACCGCAAGTTGTTGACGATCACCTGGGCGAGCGCCGTGAACTTCGACGGGGGATCGGAGGGGTCGAGGTTCTCGACGTTGAACGAGGCGATCGTCATGCGCTCGCCGTCGGGGGCCAGCGCGGTCACCTCCCGCTGCAGGCCGCCGGAGACCGGCGTCGGGATGGTCGTCGGCAGCAGCTCGAAGTTGCCGAAGTTGTACGAGAGCACGCCGACGATCGGGTCGCCGAAGCGATCCTTGACGTGGGCCTTGGACGCACCGGGCGACGCCAGGTCGTCCTCGATCTGGATGCGCTCGGGGTTGAAGTCGCCCGAGCGGACGACGATGCCACCGCGGGTCGTCCGGGTGCCGGCACCCGCGCCGTTGTTGGCGAGCACCCAGGTCTCGCCGAAGTCGTTGGTTGGGCCGACGACGACGGCGTTGTTGACCTGGACCTGCATCGACTCCAGGCTCTCCCAGAAGTCGATGCCGTCGTTCGCGGGATCGAAGGTCGCCAGGGCGTCGTCGTCGATCACCTGCGATGGCGGGGTGCGTTCAGTCCCGATCGCGACCGCCGGCGGCGGCGTGTTGCCAGTCGAGCTGACGGAGATGCCGGCGTTGTTGTCGACCACCAGCCAGGTCAAGGTGAGGTTGTCGTGCGCGCTGCTCGACGGTTGACAGGTGTCCGCCCAGCTCGACTGGTTCGTGCAGCCCGGACGGAACTCGCGTACCGTGCCCGTCGCGATCGTGACGGCGTCTCCAACATTGACCGAGGGCAGGCCGGCCGTCGTCCGCACGAAGATCGCCTCGGAGGTGGTGTCGTTGCCGTCCGAGGCCGGGTCCTGGAGATAGACGCCGGTGTTGTTGTTGTTGCCGGAGCCGTCCGTGCGCTTCGCCGTCACGATGCCGCTGACGTTCGTGACGGTCGTGCCGACAACCGGCGACTGGTGCTGCGCCCCCTGGATCGACCTGATCGTGGTCGCGGGGCCCGTGGAGGCGGTCGTGAAGTTGAATGTGGCATTCGGCGGGGCCATCGCAGTCGGTGCGCCGTCGAGGTCGGAGACCTGGTCGGCGACGACGGTCAGGCGGCAGGCCGTACCGCTTGGGAGGTCGTTGTTCGGGTTCAGGGTGAAGCTGGCGACCCCGCCCGGCGGGGAGGGCGAGAGGGCGAACGGGATCGCCGTCGAGACCGGGCACTCCAGCGTGAAGGCGCTGGCCGTCACGTTGACGGCCTCGCTGAAGGCGACGGTGATGTTGCTGGCGACGGGGACGTTCTGGGCATTGGCGGAGGGGCTGGTGCTCGATACCGTCGGGGCGGTGTCCCCGCCGGCGCAGGGCGCGGCCGTCGTCGCGAGGTTCTTGGGGACGATCGGGGGCGGGGCGGTGCTCAGCGAGAAGTCGTTGGCGTTGTTGTCGGTATCGGCACACCGATCGGTCCGCCGGTACTCGCGGTCGGCGTTGATGGTGGTCGGGGTGAGGATCGTGCCTTCCTTGTAGGCCGATCCGGCGCTCATCCCGACCTGATCGATGATGGCATCGCTGGCGTTGAGCAGCGCGATACCGCCGTCGTCGGTGATCCCGGTGCCGTAGGTCTGATTGCCGGTCGTCGGGCCGGAGTACGGCCCGCCGCTGGTGCTGCTGTTGGTCGCCAGGAAATACTGCCCGGGCTGCAGGACGGTGCCCGTCGTGATCGTCACACGGACGGACGTGGTGCCGGCGTTGTTCGAGCCGCTGATCTTCCAGCCGCCGATGTCGACGGTGGTGCTCGAGAGGTTGAAGAGCTCGATGAACTCGTCGCTACCGCCGACGGCTCCGCGCGTTCGGAACGCGCTGATCACGACACTCGTCGATCCGGCGTGGGCCGTGGGAGCCGGCCCTGGAGGGGTGACGAACAGCCCTGCAAACATGGCAAGCGCGAGCAGCAATCGCCAGACGGATCTCGACACCGGGCGTCTCCTTCGGGCGGGCGGCGGAGCCCGCGATGAAACGGTGATCGACGGCGCGCCGCAGCGCCGAACAGAGGCTACAGGTCCGGCTTCAAATCGACAAGAGCGGGGTGCCACCGGCGACCTGACGGTCTGCGCCGTCGGTAGCGGCTGAGCGACCCACGCCATCATGCGGATGCCTGCTACCCTCCCGCCATGCCCGCCGCCCTCCTGGCGTTCCTGATCCTCGCGGCCACCCTCGACCCTAGGTTGGCCGAGCCGTTGCGGCTGCTCGCCGAGGTCGGCGCCCGCGACACCACCGACGGCCACGCCGGACAGTTCTTCGCCGACCTGCCCGAGTCGCTCGGCCTGACGCTGGCCATGGCTGTGCTGCCACGTGGCGCGGCCGGACGCTACGACGCCGGGACCAGGACCGTGACCGTTGCGGAGTCGGCGATCGGCGAGGACCCGCGTGTCGTGGCCGTCGCCGCGAGCTTCGCGACAACGGTTGGCGTGGCCTGGACGGAGACCCGCTCCTGTGGGGGAGCCAGCGCCATACTCGCGACGATGAAGAGGGCGGCCAAGCCCGCGAGCGCGAGCACCAGGACCAGCCCGGCGAGCATCAGCACGACGGCGAACGCGACGCTCGTCCTGTCCGCGCCGAAGCCGGCCACGATGAATAGGCCGGCTAGGACGAAGCCGATGCCCCGCGCGATACGTCTCGACGCCGCTGACATGCTGTTCTGCTCACCCGCTGCCCTGGAGGTATCGCCGTCGACCGCTCGTTACGGCCCTGGGACACTTGCTAGCATGTCGCCTCCCGGTGCGTCGCATGGCACGGCGTCCGCGTTCAGTTCGGCCATTATCCGCGCTTCTTCGATGATCTCGTCGGGCGACATCGCAATCGGGGCCAGATCGAGACTCGGCTCGCCGTTGAGCGAGCACGCGCAGCCCGGCCCGGCGCGGCACGTGCGGTTGCGCGCGATGCAGGTGTTCCCGCACGGCTTGCCTGTCGAGCAGCGCCGGCAGCACGAGCCGGTCGCGGGCTCGTCGTCAAAATTGTCGTTGTCGTCGGCGCTGAAGATGTCGTCCCGATTGTCGTTGTCGTCCCCGTCGTTGTCGTTGTCGTCGCCCGAGGCCACGTTGAGCGGGTGCGACGGAACGGGCAGAGGCGCGTGGACCCACGGCGCTGGGGCTGTTACCGGCTCGGGCGCCGGCGGTGGGGGCGGGGGCTGGGCGACCACGGGCGCCACCGGCTGAGGGCGAGGCGGAGCCGGGGGCGGCGCGAGACCTGAACGCACCGGCGGGCCTACCTGGAAGTTCCGCCCCGGTGACGGTGGCTGGGGGGCGCCGGCGACCGGCGGCCTCGGATCGCGCTCCCAGGCGAAACGCTCGGTGTTCGGCCGGCTCTGGAGGCCGTTCGGCCCGTTCACCCAGGTCGTGCCGCCGTCCGTGAAGGCGGCGAAGTTGTCGATCTTGCGCCAGACTAGCAGCCCGCCGGTCGTCCGCTGCTCGGCGTTGCCGTTCTCGACGTTGAAGTGCTCATCCTCCAGGCAATCGCCGACCTTCTCGCGGCCGACCAGGTCGCGGAGTGCGGCGAAGCCGAGCACGAAACGACACGCCGGGGCTTGTGCTGACGCCGGGGCGTTCCACCACGCCCCGGCGAGGATGAGGACCAGCAGCAGCGCTACCCTGAGCTTCGGCATGACATCCCCGGGGACATGACGCAGATACGCGAGCACGAGACGGGGTCTCGACGCACGGACCATACTCGGCGCAAGCGTACGTGGAGGTGACGTGCGCGTGACAGAATCGGACAACGGCCGGGGAGCGGCGTACAATGCCGGACGCCCGGCCACCTCGCGGCGCCGGGCATGGGCGGTGGTCATTTTCAGCGTCACAGTCGACCGCCATCGGTCGACACGGTTCGGAGGGTCTTGTCGTGTCACTCCCACCCGTGACCCGCGGAGACGTGCTGGAGGCCATGCGTCGATTCGACCAAGGAGAGCGTTCCCCGATCTGGCGGGTATCCGACAAGGATTGGACGGACGTCGATCGCCATCACTGGGCCGTTCCACACGGCGGCCAGCTGTACCCCGTTAAGGAGATCATCCGCCTCGCCGCCCGGACAACCACCGGCGAATGGCCCGCGACATTCTGGGGCGGCACCGGGACAGCTCGATTCTTGAGGCGGCTTGGCTTCACGCCTGCACGTCGTGCCGATTGGGCCAGCGCCCGTCAAGCCTCACGCGGCATGGAGTGAGGCAATGGCGCGCCGGCTCGCGTGTCAAGACGGCGCCGGCCGGCTCGGTTCGCTTCGCCTGCGCGGGCGAAAGGTACCGGCGATCTCGGCATGACCGGCGAACATGCTACCCTCCCGCCATGCCGACCGCCGTCCTAGCCGTCCTCCTGCTCGCGGCCACCATCGACCCCAGATTGGCCGAACCGTTGCGCCTGCTCGCCGAGGTCGGCGCCCGCGACGCCAGGACGCTCGGCGCCTTCTACGCTCGGGTGCCCGACGCTCTCTCGCTGAGGCTCACCGTGCGCGCACTCCCCGACGGCATAGACGCCCGCTACGATCGTGGCCGCCGCGCCGTGACGGTCGCCGAGTCGCTCCTGGTCGAGGATCCCCAGATCGTCGCCGTCGTCCTGGCCCACGAGCTACGCCACGCCGCCGACCTGGAGTGGGTCGCTCAAGGCGCCGTCACCCTCGACTGCCTGGAGGTCGAAGCGCGGGGATTTGAGGCCGAGGCGATCGTGGCGCGGGCGTTCTGGCCCGACGTCCTGCCCGACACCACCGACCGCGAGCACGACATGGCGACAATCGTCGCGGCCTACGAGCGCGGCGGCATCGACGGCCTCCGGGCGGAGCTCGTAAGCGAAGGGATCTACGAGGAGCCGTGCGCGGGCTGGCGGGCCTGAGAACGAAGGGTGACACCGGCTCGACATGGCGTTCCCTGCAACTAATCGTGTACATTAGCGCGATTCGGAGGGGACTGCCATGAAACTGCTGGCCGGTGCCGCGCTCGCGCTGCTGCTCGCGCCGACTCCATCGTTCGCCCAGGAAGAGTCGGCGCCGATGCCGGCCTCGCCCGGCTTCTACCCGAGCCAGTACCTTGGGCAGGGCGATGCCTTCAACTGCGCTGACTTCGGCAGTCAGGCCGACGCGCAAGCTGTGCCCAGAGCTGACCCGACCGACCCGAATCAGCTCGACACCGACCGCCCCCACCCAGACGGCATCGCGTGCGAGAGCAACCGGGGACCAAAGGACGTGGTGCCGGTGCCGCGGTAGCCGGCGAGCGCGGCGGAACCGGACGGGCGCATCCGGCCGTCTTGATCGTAACGATTCGCCCTGGCTGGTACCTTCGGAGGGGGAGGACGCATGCAGACTATGACCACAGAACAGCAACCGCAGATTTACTACGACAAGAAAGAGCAGCTCGACAAGATCGCCAGCGGCCTCTTGCAGAGCGAGCAGATCTACGCCGTCTTCGACATGAAGGGCGGGGGTACGGGATTCCTCGGCATCACGAACAAGCGCCTGGTCATTTACGACAAGGCGTTCCTCCGCAAGATGAAGGCGATCGTGTCGATTCCGCTCAACCGCATCCAGACGATCGCGGCCCAGGATGACTCAGGACTGTTCACCGGCCGGGGGTTCTTCTCGAGCAGCGTCCTCGTCGTCACAACCAGCCACGATCAGCATGAGTTTGAGTTCCGGGGCTCCGACAAGGCGCACCACGCCCACCAGCTAATCCTCTGGCTGATGATCGGCGCCGGGTAGGGCGGGGAGAGTCGGAGGAGCACCATGCCGGCGCGCAACACCCCCGAGTTCATGACGCTTGTAGCGGTCGCCGTCGGCCTGGCCGTTGCGATCACCGTCAGCGTGGTCAGGCGTCGCCGCGCCTCGGCCGTGATGCCCGATTCCTCGGCGTCGCGCCAGTAGCAGTCACCGGCTCGCCAGCCGGCCCATCCGCTCGGCCCTGGCGGCCTTGGCCGCGGGGGTTTCTGTGCCCGCGCTCAGTCTCATGCTTGCCCCGTCATTGCCAGCGCCTCGGCCAGACGGTCGCGTCGCTGCTGGTGTTGCTCATGACTGGGATGCTGGTGATGCCCCGGTGACGATCGGCCTGGACCCGGCGTAACATCCGCCTGCCTGATGCACCTCCGGCAGTAGATCGGGCGAAGCATGGGGGTGGATGACATGCCGCCGGGACTGCGACGATTGATGCGCATGGTCAGCTCTCCCGCCCTCGCGCGCGTGGAGCCGACGAGCCGATCACCGTCTCCGAGGTGATCCCGGTCCTCCCGCCCTCGCGCGCGTGGAGCCGACCAGGCCTGCTGGTGGGCGCAGACGCCGCCGCGGCGGCTCCCGCCCTCGCGCGCGTGGAGCCGACGCAGGCTCGGGCCTGTGAGGTCGCGGCTCGCAACCTCCCGCCCTCGCGCGCATGGAGCCGACACTGCCCACTCCGGCCCTGCCCGGCACTCACGTCCTACCTGCTCGTCCTCCATGATGTTTGTCAGGTTCGCGCGGGTGGGCGCATGGATCGGCCGCGGTGGCCACGTATCCTGACGGAAGCCGAACGCTCGGTCATCCTCGACGACCAGTTGGAGCGGTTCGCTCGGGACGGGTGGCGCGTCCTGCGTCGCGCCCCGACCACGGCGGTGATCACCCGCCCCAAGCGGCTCTCGGTCGGCGCCGCGATCTTCTGGGCGCTCTGCCTGCTGATCGGCCTGGCGATCTACCTGCTGGTGTTCGCCGCTCGCCGCGATCCGATCGGCCGCCTCATCGTCGGCGACGGCGGCGAGGTGCACGGTGACTGGAGCGACGGGGCCGAGCACTGGCCGGAGCTGCCGGGTGACTGGGTCTGCCGGAGATGCGGGTACCGCAACATGGCCCAGCACGACGCGTGCAGGCGGTGTGACATGCCTCGAGGTTCGACCACGTCGTAGCGCCCGTCCGTCCCCACCGCCGGTGCCCCGGCGGCCCGGCTATCTGGATGGGGTGTGCTCCGTGGGGTGGTTGACTTCCGGCCCCGCTTGCGGGCACAATTGGGCGCTTCGGTTGTCGCACGCCCGGGCGGGGCGCGTCTATGTCGAACCGGCTCCGGTGTCCCCAGTGTCGCTCTCGCTGGCTCAGTCGCTCGTGGGCGTACCGGTGGCGCGGTGGATGGCGCGCCGCCGGCCCGGGCGTGGCGACCTGGTGCGGTGCGAGGGGTGTGCGTGTCGGTTCCTGGCGGGCAAGGTCCGAGCCGTCCGCTATCTCGGCGTGCGACGGCCTCGCTATGGGTGACCCATACAACCTCCCCGACCTCCGGTCGCGCCTTATGCTACGTGTGCCCACCGGCAGCACGCCGTCCCGTTTTCAGCCCCCCGTGAATGTGGACGGCCCGGGGGCTATCCTGTGCCCGTCAGCGGTGCCGCGACGGTGAGACCGCCGCAACCCGGGCACTGCGCGGGAGGAGCGCCATGCGTGCGGCGAGGGGTGAGCTGCCGGTCCTGCTCGAAGCCGGTGATGCCTCCGTCCGTGGGGCGGACTGGGAAGGGATGCGGGTCGTGCTGATCTCGGTCCCGGCCGGGACCGACTTCCGGCCGCTGCTGAAGGGACTCCCGAACGACCGCTGCCCGTGCCCGCACTGGGGGTACGTCCTGAAGGGGCGACTTCGGGTTGAGACGCATGGCCAGGAGGAGGTGCTCCGAGCCGGTGATGCGTACTACATGGCCCCCGGCCACACGGCGGTTGCTGAGGAGGACACCGAGTTCTTGGAGGTGGCCCCGTCGGATCTGCACGGGCAGGTGATGGCAGGCATCCGGCGGAACGCCGGGGTGGCCTGACTCGCCGTCCCCGCTACCACGGCGCCCCACTGTAGACCCGGTTTACAGTGGGGGCCTCCGGGTCCAGGCAGCCCCATGGTGGCGTTTCCTGGCCCGTACAGCCACGTGCGGCCCGGATGGCACTCTGGCCACCTTCGGCCGGCGGGGCGCTGGGGCTCGGCGTTACCCGCGTAACCGGGGACGGTCGTCGGGTCGTTGGCGATACGGGCGCACGAGCATCCATGCGATCCCCCAAGCGGCGGCCCGCGTGGCGAGCGTCCCGCCCAGCGTCTTGGATGCGTCCCTCCCCACGTCGAGCGGGAAGCGCGCGCTGCCGCCCAGTCGAGGATCGCTGTCAAGAGAAACGAGAGTGCGGTGACCCGAATCACGGCGGAAGCTCCTCCCCACTCGGTGGGATGGGCCACGCCTCGGCAAGATGCCGTCCAAAGTCGCCCGACCTGATCTTGATCCGCCCACTCCGCCCCCGCCCGGTGCTCGCACTCAGAGCCTGACCGATCCGCGCGATCCTGACGGGCCAGTGGGGCGACCTGCCGGCCCGCCTTCGTGTGTACAGTGAGATGGGGAGGAATGATGGAAGAGGATCAGGAGCCCGCACGGATCGAAATCGCGTCGCCGTCGGGGCTGCCCGGCGCTCTGGACACCGCGCGCGCCGGCGAGATGGCTCGCGATGCCGTCATCAGCCTGGCCGCCGAAGTGAGCGCAGATCATGACTACGGCGGCCCGCTGGCGCGCACCTTGCGCCACCTCGTTCACCTGTCACCCGAACAGCTCGATCGGGTTGCCGAGCTTGCGTGGGAGCTTGCGTCGCTGCTGGCCGGCGGTGCCACTCACGAGGACCCAGCCGCACGCACGTACGAGATTCGTACCTACGGTCTGGAGTCGATCCAACGCCGCCGTCAGTACGATTGCCAGCAGTGTCGGACTTCCCGCCCATCGTGGCGCCCTGGTGTCTGTCGAGTCTGTAACGCGCCTGCTGAGCACCAGCGCTCGTACTACTGCTCGGAGGAACATCGACTCCAGGACGTTCGCGCCGGCCATGGCTGACCCGACCGCCCCACCGGCGCCCCGGCCGTCTGGCCGGGGCGCGTGTAGGTGCGTCACCGTCACGATGTGCTACGGCCGCTCCTTCTTATCGGGCGGCGCGGTCGCCGGGCCACGCGGGGCCGCAGGCACCGCCGGCGGGGTCGGCATTGTGGGCGGCTCGAACGGCTCCATCCGCTTCGCCTCGTGGCCCCGCACCCTGGCGACCACGCGGTAGTCGAAGTCGTAGTTGCCGCTCCCGCCTGCCTGCTCCTGGACGACGAAGCCCTTCGCGTCCTTCGACAGCACACCCAGGCCCTTGCCGTCGCCACTGATCGGCGTCAGGTAGACCTGGTACTTATGGCCCGTGTTGACGGTCTCGGCGAAGGTCTCGTCCAGCTCCACCCGGGCCCTGCCGCCCTTGAGCGTGGCGGTGCCGAAGTCCTCGAAGACGTTCTCGGTGGCTTCGACCGCGTACATCTTGCGGTGGCCGAAGCGGGCGGTCTTGACGGCGGCGTTCTTGGTGCCGTTGACGACGACGAAGTCGCCCTGGACGAAGAGGCCACCAGACCTAGCCAGAGCTGTGGGGCTCTTGCTCAATCTCGCTGACGCCGCTGTCACCCACCAGCCGCTCAGTTCCAGGATCATCATGCCGGCTGGGCTCATGGGGCAGGTGGCCTGGTGGGCCAGCAGTAATCGTCACGGCAATGCGCCCGAGAGGGTGCGGATTCTCTTCCTGGTAGGCCACCCAACCACAGGCGGATTCTTGATCAGCGAGATTGAGCGAGAGCCAGGGAGCTGTGGCCAGGTTTGCTCGCTGATTAGCAATCAGCCGCCGCTGGACGTCTTACCAGAAGGCGAGGCCGCGCCGGCTACAGATATATGCCGTGTCGGTGGCAGATGGGGCGGGGGAGGTGGCTCGCTAGATCGGGTAGTGTGATGCGAGGCACAGGTAGCGGTTGTTTTGTGTGCTAGACTGGGGCCGCCGTGGCGCGCAGCTGGTGGACTTGCCTCGCAGGGCGAGGCTGTTGCAGAAGCGAGGATGCTGATGGAGCCCTCTGCGCAGACCTCTGGCCGTCTGGGTCGGCGGCAGTTCGTGCGGACCATGACCGGGCTGGGACTGTCGGCAGCTGGCGCCTCGCTGCTGGCGGGCTGCAGTGTCCTGGCACCGCCAGAGAAGCCGTCGGCCCGTGTGTTCCGACTGGGAGTCTTCCACGTCGGCACGGACCACGTTCCTCCATCTTTACAGACCCTGCGTGAGCGCCTGGCCTCGCTTGGGTATGAAGAGCAGAACAACCTGGAGCTGGATTGGCGCAACCTTCCCGACGAGGAAGCCGCTCTGGCCACCGCACAGGAATTCGTTCGTAATCGAGTCGACCTCATCGTCGCCTTTGAGAACCAGACGGCTCGCGCCGCGAAGGCAGCCACAACCGAGATCCCGGTTGTCTTTCTGCATGTGGAGGACCCAGTGGTGAACGGGTGGGTCCAGAGTTATGCGCGACCCGGCGGCAACCTGACCGGCTTCGTCGGGCAGCCGGACCTTCCGGACAAGCGGGTCGAGTTCTTCAAGGAAACCGTGCCGGAGCTTCACACCCTGCTCGTGCTGACCGACCCGCAGGATCCGTCGACTCGGCGCGTCCTCATGACCGTCCATCGGACGGCTGGCGCGCTGAACGTCGGCTTGCTTGAGCGGGAGGCAACTGATCAGGCTGATCTGGAACGGGTCTTCGGCGGCCTCCGGCCGGGCGATGCCGATGGCGTCTTCATCGCCTCCCAAACGCTCCTTGTCAAACACCAGGCGCTCATCCTTCGACTGAGCCTTGAGAAACGCATGCCGTTGATGAGCCAGCGAAGGGAGTGGGTGGAACAGGGCGCGCTCGTGTCATATGGCCCGAACCTCGCCCGGACCGGCCGCGCGGCTGCTGACCACTACATCGACAAGATCCTGAAGGGTGCGAGGCCGGCTGACCTGCCCGTCGAACAGGCCGACAGCCTCGAGCTGACCATCAACCTGAAGACTGCTCGGGCGCTTGGTCTTGCCATCCCCCAATCAGTATTGGCCCAGGCGACCGAAGTCTTCCAGTAGCCAGCCCTCACCCCGCTTGGTCTCCTCGGCGAGACCACCCGCAACGGCGGTGCCAATGACCGGATCGGATGGGGCTTCCCGTTTCTGGTATGGCTTCCAGCGCAGGCTGTTTCTTGATCAGCGAGAGTGATACTGCTGGCAAAGTCTTTGGGCGAAGAAGGATCGCAGATAAATGCTAATGCCGGGTGGCGGAGTCAGCCGATTCGGGCGGTCCACTCCACCCGCTGACACTGGAGAAGATCTAGCAGTTCGCCGGTCGACTCGCCCGCGGGCAGCCGGTCGACCGTATCTGGTAACGTGCTCGGCCACAGACGGACCGAGCGGACACCGGCGTCATGATGGAAACATCGTCGACGCCGTGTCGTCAGCGATCCTGACGCAGACCTGGGAGAGGGACGATGACACTAGAGCTTCCGGCGGACACCACGCGTGCGATCGACGCGGCGGCCGTCGAGTCGCTGCGGCTGAACCTGGGCGGCGCCGCGCTGCTGCCAGGCGATGACGGCTACGACGAGGCCCGGACGATCTACAACGGGATGTTCGACCGCCACCCGGCGCTGATTGTCCGTTGCGCCGCGACCGGCGACGTCGTCAAGGCGGTCCGCTTCGCCCGCGAGCATGACCTCATCGTCAGCGTGCGCGGCGGCGGCCACAACTTCGCCGGTAACGCCGTCTGCGAGGGCGGCCTGATGGTCGACCTGACGCCGATGAAGGGCATCCGGGTGGACCCGGTGGCGCGCCGGGTGCGGGCGCAGGGGGGCGTGACCTGGCGCGAGCTCGACCGCGAGTGCCAGGTGTTCGGGCTGGCCACGACCGGCGGCACGATCTCGTCGACGGGCATCGCCGGGCTGACGCTCGGCGGCGGGTTCGGCTGGCTCGGCCGCACCCACGGCCTGTCCTGCGACAACCTGGTCTCGGCCGACGTCGTCCTCGCCGACGGCAGCGTCGCCACGGCCAGCGAGAACGAGAACGCCGATCTGTTCTGGGGGCTGCGCGGCGGCGGCGGCAACTTCGGGGTGGTGACCTCATTCGAGTACCGAGTCCATCCGGTCGGCCAGGTGCTCGGCGGCATGCTGATCTACCCGGTCGAGCGTGCCAAGGAGGTGCTGCGCACCGTCCGCGACTTCTGCGCGACGGCGCCAAATGCGTCGGGGGTGATGGGCGCGCTGATGACGACTCCGGAGGGCGCCCAGGTGCTGGCCGTGCTCGTGTTCCACGGCGGCCCGGTCGAGGAGGGCGAGGCGGTGTTCCGGCCGCTCCGCGAGCAGACCGCGCCGATGGCCGACCTGGTCGGCCCGATGAGCTACGAGCAGGTCCAGTCCCAGCTCGACGAGGGCTTCCCGTTCGGCCTCCAGAACTACGCGAAGTCCGAGTTCCTGACGAGTCTGCCCGACGAGGCCATCGACGTCATCGTCGACTGCTTCACCAAGACGCCGTCGCCGCTGTCGGCGCTGGTGCTGGAGCAGTTCGGCGGAGCCTATGCTGACGTGGCGGCCGACGCGACGGCGTTCGGCCACCGCGACTGGGACTTCAACCTGCTGTTCCTCTCCCGCTGGGCGGACCCGTCCGACGCCGACCGCAACATCCAGTGGGCGCGCGAGGGCTGGAAGGCGGTCCAGCCGTACGCGGCGGGCGCCGTGTACGTGAACTACCTCGAGGCGGGCCAGGAGGGCGCCGACCGGATCCGCGCAGCGTACGGGGCCAACTACGACCGCCTGGCGACGCTGAAGGCCACGTACGACCCGACCAACTTCTTCCAGGTCAACCAGAACATCAAGCCGACCGCCTGAGCGTCTCTGCCGGCATCCCGAGCGAACGGGGATCTCACGCCGCCGATAGGCGCGGCGTGAGATCAGCCCTGGCCGGAGCCCCGGGGATCTCCCTCACCTGTGGAACTGGTGGCGAATTCGCCTGTCGGGCCGATTCTGAACCCGCGAGCCCGATGACGATGGCCCAGGCGGCTTCACATCGCCTGCCCCAGGGCATTTCGGACGCCAAACGGGCTACTTTCTGCGTCCTCAATGCGCCTAAACACTTCGCCAGCAGTATCAAAAGTGAGGGAGAGCCGTGATACAGCACATATACGTAACCACTCACGTGGCCGAGTCTGGACCTCGCCGACCAGAGGCTGCCACGGAGTGTCCGATGGGGCCGCTCTTGCGGCCTCTCGAAAGGATGTCCTCCCTTCGATCAGTACCGACGCCAGGCTGTGGACGGTCACGACCACGAGTGCCGCCGCTAGCAGGGAAATGTTCGGCGCTCGCCCGTAACTAGGAGGTGCTGGCGCTCCACTCGGAGGCCGGATCGCTCCATCTCGCACGGACGCGCTATCGTGATGGCGTGAGCGATGCTGGCGTGACGGAGCCGTTGCCAGAAGACGAGGAGGAGGGCTGCCGGTCCTCAGAGTGCTCGCCGCCAGTCGCGCGGACCACCTCGAGGCCCGTGCGTGATCATCCGGCCCACCCCGTAGAGCTGTGTCAGGTCCGGCACCTGTGAGAGCCTGGTCAGGGCCATGCTGGTGGTGTCGACTCGGTCGTCGAAGCGCCCGGTCGGGAAGGCCGCGTGCTCGTCGATCCAGTCGGAAATCCACGCCGCGTGCTCCGGCAGGCTGACCTTGCCGGCCTCGAAGAGCGGCGAGACCGCCGCCGCCCGCGCCTCCTTGGACGCCGTCACCTTGACCGGGACGACCGGCAGCATCGTAGATCTGCGCAGCTCCTGGATCGCGCTTTGCCCGGCCGCGGTGTCCTCGATCAGCACGGCGGAGGGCCGGTGCTCCTCGAACTGGGCGAGGATGGCCGAGCGCAGGTCCGGGAACTCGACCCGGCCTCTCCACTCGTCGAGCAGGTAGAAGTCGACGCCGTCGGTGCCCCAGGTCGCGATGACGGAGTAGTCGTTCAGCACGCC
>Ga0209382_10004959_pt1 | contig 17463 bp, 18 predicted proteins | sample SoiMetdeltSBSDD5_FD_187599 | JGI IMG/M metagenome (GOLD analysis project Ga0209382, IMG submission 187599) | Bulk soil microbial communities from a Populus tree surrounding site in Tennessee, USA - Soil MetaG P. deltoides SBSDD5 (SPAdes) (version 2) | ecosystem: Environmental > Terrestrial >...
CTTGACCTGCTCGGCCAGCATCGGGGCTTCCTTGAAGCTCTTCGGCCATTTCGCTGCGTCGACGACGATCTCTGGACCTTCGAGCTTCCCGATCAGATGCTTGCCGATCTGCTCGTCGGGCTTCGCGGCGGCGACCGGTTTGGCCGGTGCAGTCGTGGCGGCTGGCTTCGCTTCGGCAGCTGGTTTAGCGGCCGGCGCCGTGGTGGGAGCAGCAGCGGCCGGCGCCGGTGCAGTCGTGGCGGCCGGGGCGGCCGGCTTGGCGGGCGTGCTGTCGGCCGGTTTGGCGGGCTCGGCCGGCTTCGTGGCCGGTGCCTGGGGCGCGCAGGCGGCCAGCAGGCTCACGCCGATCGCGCCGAGGCCGGCGCGCAAGAACGTTCGTCTGGTGAGACCGATCGACTCCAGCATGCGATCTCCTCCAACGGCGTGCTGGCGTCTTCGCCAGGCACGTGCACGACGGACAGGACCAGCGCGCCGCGTCGTCCTCCTCGCCGAGCGGGACACCTGCCGCGTGGCAACACGGTGCCACGACGGGTTGACACTTGAAGCGTGCGGTGGAGCGCGTCGTTCGGGCAGGTAGATGGAACGCCCACCACGACGCCCACGGTAGCACACCAGCGCTCGAACGCCGACCTGCGCTGCGAGCGTACGCGGGTGAGGGCACGCTCGATGTCGGCTAGCCGACACTTTTCGGCATCATGATCCTGGACGACGCTGCCGCGATCTTGATCGTTCAGGTATCGTGGGCACCTGATGACCCCGCAAGATATCTTGAAGCCGATCCACGAGCGGCGCGCCGACCTCACCGCCATCTTCGCGGCGGAGGGAGTGTTACGTGAGGACGACGTGAAGGTCCGAGACGTTCTGAGGCGACTTCAGGATGACGGCTGGTACATTGATCGCATGCGTGGCAGCCACCGCCAGATGAAGCACCCTACCAAACCGGGGACAGTTACGGTGGCCGGCCAGCCAGGAGTCGATGTGCCGATTGGGACGCTCAGAAACATCTGGCGGCAGGCGGACTTTGAGGAGGAGCAGCCGTGAAGCGGTATGCGGTCGTGATTGAGCAAGGGCCGACGAGCTACGGCGCATACGTGCCTGATCTGCCAGGGTGTGTCGCCGTGGCCGAAACCGAGGATGAGGTGAAGACGCTCATCCGCGAGGCGATCGAGTTTCACCTCGAAGGGCTCAGAGACGCCGGTGAGCCGATCCCAGAGCCGACCTCGCGGATGGCGTACGTCGAGGTCTGACTGCGACGCGCGTCAACTTCGCATGATGCGTTCGATGACTGGACGGTTCCGCTCGACGAGGCTCAGCAGCTCCTGATAGCGAATGCGCTGGGACTCGGTGAAATCGTTCGACTGGGCAAGCTGGGCCAGGCGCAGCAGACGATCCTCCTGGATTGGCCACTCCTCAGTAAAGACCAGCTGATCCAAAAGATCCCAGGTGTCGATCTCCTGCTCAACCGTCGGCAATGACTCCCACGCCGCGAACGCCCACTTCAGGAGATGGTCCACATTTGCTCGTGTTGCGCGATCTACCTGAGCCACAGCCCGTCCTCAGGAATGTTCGAAGGAGGGTTGGACGACACCTGATATCCAGAGACGATAGTACCACGGTCCGCCGAAAACACGACGAGGACCCATGGCAAGGCCTCTGGTCCGAGCCGCCCGGGAAGGATACGATTCTCGGCAATGATTGCAGCCATGCTCCCTCCTCGTCGCTCGAACACCACGATCCGAGCATCCGAGGCGCGAGAGGCTTCACGCAGGTCGGCGATATATTCCTCAGGCGACGTGCCGTACGCCCACTGCTCCTCGACAACGACACGCTTGACCAGATGGTACGTCAGCGATGAGGCACGCGATCCAAGCGTCTGCCCTAAATACGTGAGCCCGCGATGCTCGGTCAGGACACCGACTCCAAGCTGCGGATCAAATGGGGCACTTGCGATGCGGTCGACTATCTGATCGATTTCGGCTGCCTGAACTGACCTTCTCGTCGCAATGATCTCGCGAATCAGACGATCCACAGGATGCTGGCTGAAGAGCGCGTCAGACATCGAGCAACTGTACGTCAGGACGAGGGGCGGGTGGCGCGGCCGAGGCGCTGCGCCACCTCCGCGCTGAGCGGCTCGACGGCGTCCGCCACCTGGCGGGCGCGCTCCAACAGCGCCGGTGGCAGTCCCGCCAGCCGCGCCACCTCGATCCCGAAGCTCCGATCAGCCGCCCCGGGCTCCACGCGGTGCGGGAACGTCACCCCTTCGGGGCGCTCTTCCACCGTGGCGCGGAGCAGCGTCACCTGCGGATGGACGTCTGCGAGCGCCGCCAGCTCGTGGTAGTGCGTTGCTACCACCGCGCGCGGCCGGACCGGACCGGTCGCGAGATACTCGGCGACGGACCAGGCGATCGCCATGCCGTCATGGGTGCTGGTGCCACGGCCGATCTCGTCCAGCACGATCAGGCTCCTGTCACTTGCCGCGCGCAGCACCGAGGCCGTCTCCTCCATCTCGATCATGAACGTCGAGCGCCCGCCAGCCAGGTCGTCCACGGCCCCGATTCGCGTGAAGATCCCGTCCGCCAGCCCGATCCGTGCAGATGTTGCCGGCACGAACGAGCCAGCCTGCGCCAGCAGCACGATCAGCGCAACCTGGCGCATCCAGGTGCTCTTGCCAGCCATGTTCGGGCCGGTCAGGATCACGAGCTGGTCCTGCTCACCGCACGCGACGAACCGGGCGTCGTTCGGCTGGAACGGCCCGAACGCCTCGACGACCGGGTGCCGTCCTTCGACGATCTCGATCGCGTCGCCGGTGTCGACCTCGGGCTGGACCCAGCCGCGCTCGGCGGCGACAACTGCCAGCGAGAGCAGCGCATCGGCTGCGGCCAGATGGCGCGCCAGGTCACGCGCGGCCTCGGCCGCCTCAGCAGCGGCCCCCCGAAGCTCGGTCAGGAGCACGCGCGCCTCGGCGGCGACCTGGGCCTCGGCCTCGGCAAGCTCCTGGGCGTGCTCGTCCAGCTCAGGCGTCGAGTACCGCTCCACCTTCTGGAGGCCGCCGCGCCGGATCCACTCGGCGGGCACCCGCGTGTTGAGCGGCACCTCCAGGAACAGCCCCTGCGTGCTGTTCTGCTCCAGCTTCACCCGCGAGAGGCCGGGCTGGCGGCGCAGCCGATTCACGTACGTTCCTTGCCAGGCCCGCGCACGGTCCAGCCGAGTCAGCGCCTCGGCCAGGTCCGGGCTGGCCGAGGCCCGGAACGGACGGTCATCGGCGGAGGACGAGCCGCCTGAGCCTCCAGCACGCTCACCCCGCCCGGGCGTCGTCAGCGCAGCCCCGGCTCGCTCAGCGAACTCGGCCAGGGCCGGGCGCGGCCGGCCCAGCGCACGCAAGAAGGCGCTCGTGCAGCCGGCCGTGACCTCGGCCAGCTCGGGCAGGGCGGCAGCGGCCTCGCCGAGCGCTCGCAGGTCGTCCAGGCTGGCTCGGCGGGCGCTGGCCCGGCCGGCCAGCCGCTCCAGGTCGGCGACGGCGGCGAGCCGGTCGGTCAGGGACGCCCGCAGCCGTGCGTCCGCGACCAGCTCCGCCACAATCTGCTGCCGCACGCCGATCGTCCGGGGGTTGACCAGCGGTCGGAGCAGCCAGCTCCTGAGCATCCGCCGGCCCATCGGGGTGACGGTGCGGTCCAGGGTGCCAAGCAAACTGCCGGCCCGCTCGCGCGTTCGCTCGGTCTCCACCAGCTCCAGGTGCTGCTGGGTGACGGCGTCCAGCCGCATCACCTCGTCTGGCGTGGCCGGGGTCGGCGAGTCCAGGACCGGCACCTCGGCGCCCTGCGTCTCCTCCAGGTAGCCGACGATCAGGCCAGCGGCGATCTCGGCGGCCGGCAGGCTGGAGAGGTCCGCCTCCGGGAAAGCACGCTGGAGCCGACTGACGGCGTTCTCGCTCGGTCCGACGGGGGTGACCGGCCGCCGCGCGACCAGCCCTTCCGGCACCGGCCGATCGACCGAGACGATCACCTCAGCCGGCTCCAGGCGCTGGAGCTCGGCGGCGGCCTCGTCCAGGTCCAGCTCGGCAGCCTTGAACTCGCCGGCCGCCACGTCCGTCCAGGCGAGCCCCAGCCGATCCTCCAGCGGCGCGATGGCGACCAGATAGGTCGGACGGTCCTCGCGGAGCAGGCGCGGATCGGTGACGGTGCCGGGCGTGAGCGTCCGCACGACGTCGCGCTGGCGGATGCCGCTGCTGCCGGGCGCACCGGGCGGGCCGGCTGGCGCCTCATCGCTCTCCTCGCAGACCGCCACACGGTAGCCACGGGAGAGCAGGCGCGGCAGGAACGTGTCCAGGGCGTGGTGCGCGAACCCGCACTGCGAGACCGGCGGCGCCGAGCCGCCAGAGGGGCGCTCGGTGAGCTTGAGGCCGAGCTCCCGGGACACGAGCTCAGCATCCTCGAACCAGACCTCGTAGAAGGAGCCGACCCGGAACAGGATGATGACGCCGGGATTGTCGTCACGCAGATCGAGGTACTGGCTGACCAGTTCGCCGTACTGGCGTGAAGGTGGCATCGTCAATCCGGCCAGTCGTCTGGCATCGGGTCGTAGACGGTGGTGCCCCCGTCTACGAACTGCGCCTGGGGGGCATCGACAGGATCGTCGAATTCGTCCTGCCAGGGCGACTCCGCGTCCGGGAAGAAAGCCCCACCCCCCGGCCCCCTCCCCACCGCGGTGGAGAGGGGGAGATCACCTGCGAGTTGCGTGTTGCTCCCCTCTCCATCGCAATGGGGAGGGACGTCGGGGCGCGGCCCCGCAAATATCGTCCTTCGGACGACATCGCAGCCGATGTTCGCGCCGCGCAGCGGTGGGGGTGGGGCTTCCTTCGTTCCGGCCCGGAGCAGCACCGGCAGGCCGGTCACGCGCTCCTGGTCCCGGGTCCGCGCGACGGCCGCGGCGATGGCGGCCTGGTCGCCGACGACGACCACCGCGCGGCGGGCGCGGGTAATCGCCGTGTAGAGCAAATTGCGGCTGAGGATCGGCCCGAAGCTCGAAGAGGCCAACACCACCACGCCCGGCCACTCACTGCCCTGGGCGCGGTGGACCGTCAGGCCGTACGCGTGATCCAGATCCAGCAGGTCGGCCGCGCCGTACGTCACCACCCGGCCGTCGCCGAAGTCGACGGTCAGGCCAGTCCCGGCATCAATCTCCAGGATCGTGCCGGTGTCGCCGTTGAAGACGCCGAGCTGATAGTTGTTGTGGGTCTGGATGACACGGTCGCCCACCCGCAGCGGCAACGCACCGTGAGGCCGCTCGCCCTGGCCACGCGCCGGGTTGAGTCGCTCTTGCAGCAGGCTGTTCAACGTCTGACAGACCCGCACCAGCGGAGCGACGGCCTGGACCTCGCCGACGGGCACGCCGAGCAGGCGCGGCAGCCGATCGGCGGCCCACTCAGCGGCGACGGTGGCGACGCGCACAGCCGGGGCCGTCACGAACACGCAGTCCGAGCCGCCGACTTTCTGCAAGAGCGTGGCCGGCGGCGCGAGCACCGGTAGCTGCCCCTGGCGGATCCGATGGGCATTCGTCACGATCTGGCTGAGCGCTGCCTGCCGAAACACCGTCTCCAGGCGCGCTGAGGGTACCCGGCCGCTCGCCAGGACGTCGCGCAGCACCTGTCCCGGCCCGACGCTGGGAAGCTGATCGGCATCTCCGACCAGGATGAGCTGCGAGCCCGGCCCGACCGCCCGCACCACCGCCCTGGCGAGCTGGGTGTCCAGCATGCTCGCCTCGTCCACGATCAGCACGTCGAACGGAAGCGGATCGTCCGCGTTGTAGCGGAAACCGCTCGGCCCGGCTCCAAGCAGGCGATGGAGCGTCCGCGCCTCCAGTCCGACTACCTCGCCGAGCCGCCGGGCCGCCTTGCCCGTGGGCGCGGCCAGCGCGACCGACCGCCCGAGCGCCTGGAGGCAACGGACCAGTGCGCGGGTGGTCGTCGTCTTGCCGACACCCGGGCCGCCCGTCAGGACGAAGCAGCCGCTCGTGGCAGCCGTGGCGACGGCCTGGCGTTGCTCCTCGGAGAGCCCGCGTGCCTCCACGTCGGCGGCGAGCCAGCGATCGACGCGACGGGCCGGCAGGCCAGACCGTCGGGAGAGCCCGAGCAGCCGGCTGGCGAGATCCTCCTCGGCGCGCACGTAGCCTGAGAGTCCGATCCCGAGCCCGGCATCGTCGGCGGAAGGCGAAGGTGTGGGCGTCGCCGCGAGATCGGCCGGGGTGTAGATCCGAACTGTGCGCGAGGGCGCTGGCGGGGGCAGGTCAGGGTTGTCAGTCGCGTCGACCGGTTGCGGGGGACGGGGCAGGTTAGAATTGGGACTTGCCGGGATAGGCTGTTGGAAACCTGCCCCTACACCGGGCTCCACCGTAGGGGCAGGTTTCCGGGTTTCAAGCCGTTCAGGTCCCGCCCCTAACCTGCCCCGACTTGCTTCCGCCTGTCCCGCGCCTGAGTGAGGAGGGCCGGGAGCATGAGGTGACCGCACGGCGATCGCGCCACCGGCCAGCAGCTGCGCCACGCCGCTCTCGGTTAGCTCCGGCGGCACCTCGGCCACGGCCGCTGCCGCGTCTACCAGCGCCGGCGGCACCATGCGGGTGTGGCCGTTCTGACTCGCCGTCAGGAGCGTCGCCTGGACGGCCGCCTGCACGCGAGCGGGGGCCGTGTGGCGAATGCCCCGATCCTTGCCGATCCGATCTGCCGAAGGAAACCCCAGGCCGGGCACGTCCGCAACCAGCCGGTACGGATTGGCGCCAAGGATGCGCGGCGCCTCCGCGCCGTACGCCGCCATGAGACGCGGCGCGAAGCGCGTATCGAGGCCGTGCTCCGCCAGGAACGCCATCACGTCGCGCAGGGCCCGGTGCTCGGCCCAGGCCGCGGCGATCCCGCGCGCACGCTGGGGCCCGATCCCCGGCACCTCACGGACCCGCTCCGGCGTGGCGTCCAGGACGTCCAGCGTCCGCGCGCCGAACGTACCGACGATCCGCTTCGCCAGGACCGGGCCGATCTGACGCACGAGCCCGGAGCCGAGATACCGCACGATGCCGTCGACGTCGCTCGGTCGCCGGACCTCGGCGCTGGCTGGACGGAACTGGGCGCCGTGACGCGGATCGGTCTGCCAACGGCCGCGCAGCACCAGCAGCTCGCCGGGCTGGGCAGCCGGCAGCGTCCCGACGACGGTGATCGGGTCGCGCCGACCGCGCACGCGCAGCCGAACGACGCTAAAGCCGTTCGTCGGGTTGTAGAACGTGATGCGCTCCACGGTACCGTCGAGCGCGACCTCAGGCCCCGAAGGCGTCGGGGCACGATCTGTAGGCACGAGAGCATCCGGCCACAACGTGGATGAGTGAGTGTCTAAAGGGTACCGTTCGTCGGGGGTGTCGTGCGCCGTTCTCGCGCTTCGAGTGCGCCTCAGATCCGGTGGACGGAGCGGCGGCAGGCAGACAGCCTGGGACGCGCGTGGGCCAGGTGATCATCGCCAATGGCCGGGTCAGGTGTCCATCGCCGATTGCCGGGTCAGCTACCCGCGGTCAGCGCCCGTCCAACGAATCGTCGATGCGTCCCGCCGTTCGCCTCGAGCTGATCCAGCAGCGCCCGTCCAGCCTCCGGGTCCGCCTGCCGGAGCTGCTCGACGGTCTCCCAGCCGGAGATGAGCAACAGGCCAGGTGCGGCGTCCACTGCCTCGTGCACCTGAAGCAGGGCCAGTCCTGGTCTGTCACGCCCACCGAAGCGATGGTACGCGAGCGCCAGGTCACGCCGCGCGGCGTGTGTCGCGACCGGGCCGTCCACGATGGCGACGCCAACGATCGAGACGGGGACCAGCACGCGCTCGAACAGAGCGAGCCGCTGGTAGAACCGGTAGACGGGGACCTGCTGGAGCTGGTCGGGCGTGCCGAGCATCGGGACGGTCTGGCGGTACGCCTCGAACGCCTCGCGGCTGCTCCACTCGGCGAGGTAGAGCAGCCAGGCCGGGTCGTCGACGTGCTAGTACAGTCGAACGATACGGCCATCGCTGGCTGGAAGCGAGAGCTGCTCGATTGCCCGCTGAATCACGGCATCGGCCTGGTCTGCGTGAGGCCGAAGCTCGCACAGAACGGTGATGCTCAAGAATCGTCCATACGTCGATGCTGGTCGGTGAACGCGGGGCAGCAGCCCGGCGGGACGGTCGGCAGCACAAATGTGAAGACATGTTCAAGATACTGTGAGCCGCCGAATTCCTGAGTCTGGACGGCTCGAGGGATACAATCTCCGGAGGTGCGCGAACGCTCTCCATGATGGAGGTGTGCCATGACGATCGTCCTCGACCACACCATCGTCCCAGCGCGAGACAAGGAAGCCTCGGCGCGGTTCTTCGCGGAGATGTTTGGGCTCGAGTACAAGGGCACCAGCGGCCATTTCGCCCCGGTCTACGTCAACGACTCGCTGACGTTCGACTTCGACAACCGTGAGGGCTTCGAGAGCCACCACTACGCCTTCCACATCTCGGACGAGGAGTTCGACGCCATCCTGACGCGGGTCAAGGCGGCCGGCCGGAAGTGGGGGAGCGGGCCACGGTCGCACGAGGATGGGCAGATCAACACCCGGCGCGGCGGACGGGGCTTCTACTTCGCGGACCTGGACGGGCACCTGCTCGAAGTGATGACCACGCCGGAGCGGTAGCGCGCACGGAGGAACGGGATGCAGCTCGGCGTGCTCGGGCTCGGCCGGATGGGGGCCAACATCGCTCGCCGCCTGATGCGCGCGGGCCACACCTGCGTCGTCTTCGACCTCAACCAGAGCGCCGTCGAGATGATGACGAGCGAGGGGGCCGCCGGCGGTGTCTCGCTGGACGACTTCATCGCGAAGCTAACGCCGCCGCGCGCCATCTTGATGATGCTGCCGGCCGCGTTCGTGGACCCGACGATCGAGTCGCTCAGGCCACTGGTGGCGCCCGGCGACATCCTGATCGACGGCGGCAACTCGTTCTTCCACGACGACATCCGCCGCGCCGGCGAGCTCTCGCCGGCCGGCATCCACTACCTGGACGTCGGGGTCAGCGGCGGCATCTGGGGGCTCGATCGCGGTTACTGCCTGATGATCGGCGGCGAGGCCGAGACGGTCCAGCACCTGGCGCCGATCTGGGAGGCGCTGGCGCCGGGCATCGCCGCCGCCGAGCAGACGCCCGGCCGGGATGGGACCAGCACTGCCGAGCACGGCTACCTCCACTGCGGCCAGCACGGGGCCGGTCACTTCGTCAAGATGGTCCACAACGGCATCGAGTACGGGCTGATGGAGGCGTTCGCCGAGGGATTCAACATCCTCCACAACGCGAACGTCGGCAAGCGAGGGCGCGAGGTCGACGCCGAGACAACGCCGCTCCGCAACCCGGAGCTGTACCAGTACGATTTCGACCTGGCGGCCATCGCCGAGGTCTGGCGAAGAGGCAGCGTGGTCAGCTCCTGGCTCCTGGACCTGACCGCCCGGGCGCTGCGGGAGAACCCGACCCTCTCCAACTTCACCGGGCACGTCGCGGACTCTGGCGAGGGCCGCTGGACGCTCGACGCCGCGATCGACGAGTCGGTGCCGGCGCCGGTCCTGAGCGCGGCCCTGTTCGCGCGGTTCAGCTCGCGGGGCGAGTCCGAGATGGCCGATCGGCTGCTCTCGGCGATGCGCTACGAGTTCGGCGGGCACCGCGAGCGCGGCCCGGGCTGAGCTTCGCCCGGCGGCACGGAACATGCTTTCTGCGCGTGCATGCGCATGCTGAGTCTGTCTGTGCATTCGATCACCCTGTCAGATGCTTGGTACCGCGAGATTCGCGGCCTGGTCCGGGCGTTCTCCGGCGCGTTCCTGTTCGGCATCCCGCTGCTCTACACCATGGAGATGTGGTGGCTGGGGGACGTCGCCGGTCCCGGCCACCTGCTGCTGACCCTGGCCACCGCCCTGGTCGCGAACTTCGGCCTGGTGACGGCGGCCGGCTTCAAGAAGGAACATTCGCTGTTCAGCCGGATCGAGCAGACGCTGGACGCCGTCGCGGTGGGCGCCGTCGGTTCGGCGATCGTCCTGCTCACGCTCAACCAGATCAACCTCGATCAGGCGCCGCTCGCCATCCTCGCCAAAATCGTCGTGCAGACGTTGCCGCTCAGCATCGGCGCGTCGCTCGCCAACATCGTCTTTGACGACAATCGAGATCGTGACGGAGAAAACGACCAGGGATCGCGTATGCCACGCTGGTGGCAGGCGTTTCTCGGAGACATCGGCGCCACAGCGATCGGTGCGGCCTTCATCGCCTCGAACGTCGCACCGACCGAAGAGATCCCGATGCTGGCCTCGAGGATGGAGTACTGGCACCTGCTGGCGTTGATCGGCCTGACGCTGTTCACCGGATACGTGATCGTGTTCGCGAGCGGCTTCGATCCGGCCGCGAAGCGGGACCGCGTGCATCTCTTCCAGCATCCGGCGACCGAGACGACGATCTCGTACCTGGTCTCCCTGGTCGTCACGTTCGGCGTGCTGGTGCTGATGAAGCAGATCAGCACAGACCACCCGCCGGCGTTCGTGCTAGCGCAGACGCTCGTGCTGGGCTTCCCGGCGATGGTAGGCGGCGCCGCCGGACGAATCGCGGTGTGAGGAGACGACGAATGGCGGTATCGGTTCCTGACCCGAGCGATGCAACCCCGGAACCATGGCGCACTGGCCGCACCGATGCCCCGGGCCGTCCCACCGATCCCTCGCTCGGCCACACGGCGCACGACGCCGACGACCAGGCTACGTCACGACTCGACGCGCTCCGAAATCGACCATCAGAGCGCCGCGATGCGAGCGCCGGTCCGCACGCGGCCGCGGAGTGGATCACGCTGGCGATCAGCTCGCTGATCGTCCTGAGCCTGATCGGGTTGATCACCTACTTCTACCTGACCGCCTCCACGGCGCCCGCCGCCGTCGAGGTTGAGCCGCGCCTGGAGGAGACGTACCAGGCTGGCAGCCGCTACTACCTGCCCTTCACGGTCCGCAACACCGGCGGCGAGACCGGCGAAGAGGTGCGTGTACGGATCTCGGTGACGGACCCCTCCGGACGCGTCGAGGCCGCCGAGGTGATGGTCGCGTTCCTGGCCGGCGGAGGCTCCAGCAAGGCCATGGCCGCGTTCGGGAGCGACCCGCGCCAGGGGCAGGTCGAAGCCGTGGTGGTGAGCTACCTGGAGCCGTAGCGCAAGGAGACAGGAGACAGGAGACAGGAGACAGGAGAGGTTAGCCGCCGGCGAGCTTCACCCGGTGTCCCAGCTCCGTGAGCCTGGCGGCCACGCGGTCACGGTGATCGCCCTGGATCTCGACGGTGTCGCCGCTCACCGTACCGCCCGAGCCGCAGAGCCGCTTGAGGGTGGCGGCGACCTCGGCCAGAGTCGCCGCGCTCCCAGGTAGCCCGGTCACCACGGTCACCGTCTTGCCTCGCCGGCCTTTCCGGTCTCTCGAGACCCGGACGATGCCATCGCCTCGCGGCTGCTGGCGCGGCGCCGGGCAGACACAGGCTTCGATCCTTCGCTTGCAGTTGGAGCAGCGATCGAGGCGGCCGACATCGGAGTCGTAAACGACGCGATTCTGTGGCACGGCAAGATTGTACCGGCTGCGAAGGCTATGCTCCTCCTGTCTCCTGACTCCTGACTCCTCGCTCAGAACATTGTCGGGCGGCCCTGTGCGCCATCGACCGCGATGTTGGCGCCGTTCACCCACGAGGCCCGCTCCGAGAGGACGAACGTGACCACGTCCGCGACCTCCTCGGCCGTTCCGAGCCGGCCCCATGGCAGCTCGCGCCGCTCGAACTCGGCGAACTGCTCGGGCTCACGCTGGCGGCGGGCCGCCCAGCCGCCGCCGGGGAACATGATCGAGCCGGGGCTGACGGTGTTGACGCGGATCCGCTTCGGCGCCAGCTCCAGGGCAAGCGCACCGGCCAGGAAGATCTCGCCGGCCTTGGCGGCGCCGTACTGCGCGCGTGGCCCCGGCTTGACGCCAGACACCGAAGCGATCGTGACGACGCTTCCGCCGCCCCGCCGCTCGAAATAGGGGACGGCGGCGCGGATCGCCCGGACGGCGTGAAACAGGTTCAACTCGAACGTCTGGACCCACTCTTCAGGAGTCGATTCGAGCAGGCTGCCGCCGGCCGTCCCGCCGACGTTCGCGACCAGCAGGTCGACGCCGCCGAGCGCCGCTGCCGCCTCGTCCACGAACCGCTCGACCTCGCCGGGCGCGGTCACGTCGGCAGCCACGCCGTGGGCGGTCGTCTCGCCCTGGCGCAACTCGGCCAGCGCGGCCTCCAGCGTCTCGGCGTTCCGGCCGCAGATGGCAATGGCGCACCCCTCCGCCGCCAGCCTCCCGACGATCGCCCGCCCGATACCCCGGCTGCCGCCGGTCACCAGCGCAACCTTGCCCTTCAGCCCCAGATCCATCTGTACCCCCAGGAACAGTCCACGGTCCGGTATCAGGCTACACTACTTTGGGGCGCCGGTCAGGCCGGGCAGGGCCCGATCGCGTCCGCTCGTTCGATGCTCGGCCTGGGCAACGCCGCCCTCTGGGCGATGTCGCCGCTGCTTCAGGAGGGGATCATGCCCACGGCGACGTGCCGCTGCGTGAAGAGCCGCTTCGTGCGCTCGCTCGAAGAGGACGATTTCAACTTTCCAGAGATCGTGGTCCCACTCGGCGCGACCCAGAAGTCGACGCTCGGGCGGTGCCGCGCGTGTGGCACCTGGTGGGAGCGGATCCCCCACGAGGTGTACGGCTACGCCTGGTTCTACACCGAGCAGGAGTACTGGGACGCCGCCGACGAGCAGCGCGCCATATCCGGCTGGGCGAGCGCCCGCCGTGAGCAAGGGATGTAGACGTGGGTGATGGGTGATAGGTCATGGGTGATGGGGGTACGAGGCCACTTCCCCATCACCTATCACCCCCAACCCATCACCCACGTAGCCGGGGGTCCAGGGCGTCTCTAAGAGCGTCCCCGAGGACGTTGAGGCCGACGGTCACCAGGAAGATCAGCAGGCCCGGCACGGTCGAGACGTGCGGTGCCACGGCCAGCACTTGACGGCCGTCGGCCAGCATCGCGCCCCACTCCGGGGTTGGTGGCTGGACGCCGAGCCCCAGGAACGAGAGCCCGGCCGCGAAGACGACCGTCTTGCCGACCTCGAGCGTGCCGTACACCACCACCGTGGACACGCTGTTCGGCAGGATGTGACGGAGGACGATCCGGCCGCTGCCGGCCCCGAGCGCGCGGGCGGCATCGACGAACGCCTGCTCCTTGAGTGAGAGCACCGAGGCCCGGATCAGCCGCGCGAACGACGGGATACCCACGACGGTGATCGCCAGCATCGCGTTCGAGATCGACGGTCCGAGCGTCGCCACGATCGCCAGCGCCAGCAGGATCGCGGGGAAGGCGAAGATCACGTCCAGGCAGCGCATCAGCACGTTGTCGAGCCGGCCGCCGAAAAATCCGCTGAACGTGCCGATCGTCACGCCGGCCAGCGCCGCCAGCAGGACCGGCACCACCCCGACCACCAGCGAGATCTGCCCGCCCCAGATCAACCGGCTCAGCACGTCCCGGCCGAGGCCGTCCGCGCCGAGCGGATAGCCTGGCGTCAGTGGCGGCGAGAGGCGGATCGAAGGCTCCTGGCGCAGCGGGTCACGGGGCGCCGTCAGCGGCGCCGCGATCACGACGATCGCCAGCGCCAGCAGCACGATCGCGGCGCCCAGCGCGACCGGATCGCGCCGGAGCCTGGCCCAGATCAGCGCCCAGAGCCGGCGATCACCCCCCCTATTCCGGACAGCCGTCATCAGGAGTAGCGCACCCTCGGGTCCAGGAAGGCGTACAGCACGTCGATCGCCAGGTTCAGGAACACGAAGATCGCCGAGACCAGCATCACGCCGCCCTGGACCAGCGGCAGATCTCGCGAGCTGATCGCCCGGAACAGTTGCAGGCCCAGGCCCGGCCAGGAGAAGACCGTCTCCACCAGGATCGAGCCGCCCAGCAGGTAGCCAAGCTGGACGCCCATCACCGTCACCACCGGCAGCATCGCGTTCTTGAGCGCGTGGCCCCAGATCACGCGACGGTCGCCGAGGCCCTTGGCCCTGGCCGTGGTGACGTACTCGCGGTGGATCACCTCCAGCATGCTGCTTCGGGTGACCCGCGCCAGGATCGCCGCCGAGACACCGGCCAGGGTGATCGACGGCAGGACCAGGTGGTGGAGCAGGTCAACGGGACCGCCGCCGGATCGGATGTCGTACATGCCGTTGGAGGGGAAGAGGCCAAGCCCGAGCGAGAAGACCAGGATCAGCACCAGCCCGAGCCAGAACGTGGGCATGCTGTTGCCGAACAGCGCGCCGACCATCGCCAGTCGATCGAACAGCGAGAGCGGGCGCGTCGCCGAGATCACCCCCGCCGAGACGCCGATCGCCACGGCCAGCAGCATGCTGGCGCCGGCCAGGATCGCGGTGTTCTTGAACCGCTCCAGCACCATGACGGTGACCGGTGCGCGCAGCTCGATCGAGCGGCCGAGGTCGCCCCTGACCGCCCGCGCGAGCCACTTGCCGTACTGGACGTAGAGCGGCTCGTTGAGGCCGAGGTCCTCGCGGATCAGCTCGACCTCCTCGCGGGTGGCGCTGGGGCCGGCCAGCACCTGGGCGGCGTCGCCCGGGATCAGCTTCATCAGCAGGAAGATGACGACGCTGACCCCGAACAGGACCGGAACGGCCGAGACCAGCCTGCCACAGACGTACGCTCGCATCGGGCGCTAGCCCAGCGACACTGTCTTGAAGGTGAACATGTACGAGTTGGGGTTGACGAACCCCTGGACTTTCTTGCTCCAGGCCCGCGCGCCCTTCTGGTGGACCACCCAGACCCAGGCGGCCATATCCACGGCCTGCTGCTGGATGTCGAAGTAGATCTTCTTCCGCTCCTCCTCGTTGGAGGTCTCCAGCGCCTTCTTCAGCTTCGCGTCTAGCTCCGGGTTCTCGATCCAGCCAGGATTCGTGTTGCCGTTCGGCGGGACCAGGTCTGAGCGGTAGTGGCGCTGGAGGTTGACCATCTCGTCCACGCTGAATCCGACGCTGTAGGCGTGGACGTCGTTCGGCATCCCGTTCGAGAGGTTTTGCTGCATCACCTGCGCTTCGAGCGCCTCGATCTTGACGTTGATGCCGACGTCCTTGAAATTCTGCTGGAGGTACTCGTTCATCTGGACGGCGAACGGCGAGCCGACGGCACCCTGCGGGATCTGGAAGCGCAGCTCCTCGCCCTTATAGCCAGCCTCGGTCAAGAGCGCCTTCGCCTTGGCCGGATCGAAGCTGTACCCCTTGATGTTCGGGTTGTGGCCGGCCGTCCCGGTCGGCGCGAACGGGCTGGTGGACGGGACGGCCAGCCCCTTCATGATGTCCTTTGAGAGCGCCTCGCGGTTGACCGCCCAGTTGAGCGCCTGCCGGAGCTTGACGTTCTTCGTCGGCTCGGCACGATGGTTCGGGATGTAGCCCCAGGTGTTCGGGAGCTGGGCGAGCTCGATGACCAGGTTCGGGTTCGCCCGGACCTTCTCGATGCTGTCCGGGTGGACGTTGTTCGTCCAGTCGACCTCGCCGGTCTCCAGCGCCGTCAGCCGGGCGACGGCCTCCGGCAAGGGCCGGATGATGAACCGATCGAGGGCCGGCGCGCCGCCCCAGTACTCCGGGTTACGCTCGAAGACGACCTTGACGCCGCGCTCGCGCTCGACGTACTTGAACGGCCCGCTGCCGACCGGCTGGTTGCCGAACTCGTCGTTGCCGACCTTCTGGATCTGCGTCGGGCTGCCGATCGAGTACGTTCCGAAGGCGAGCACGTTCAGAAAATCGGCGAACGGTGCCTTGTGGGTGACCCGGACGGTGTTCGCGTCCACGACCTCGACCTTGTCCAGGTCCTTGTAGCCGAGGGCGTTCGCGCCGGCGCCGGCCTTGTGGTAGAAGGGGTGATTGGGGTTCGAGTTGCGCTCGATGTTGAACTTGATCGCCTCGGCGTCACAGGGGGTGCCGTCGTGGAACTTGACGCCCGGGCGCAGCTTGAACGTGTAGACCTTCGCATCCGGCGAGACCTCCCAGGAGGTCGCCAGGCCCGGCCCGAACGGCGGGAGATCGGCCTTGACCGCGATGTCGCGCTCCACGATCCGGTCGTAGACCATGTGGAGGAGGGTCCGGGTGACGGCGCCGCGATCGAGGTTGTTGTCCAGCGCCCCGGGATCGGAGTCCCAGCCAGCGACAAGGGTGCCGCCGGGCTTCGCGGCAGCCGGCGCGGTCTGGGCGGCCGGCTTCGCGGCTTCAGCAGACGTCGCAGCCTCCGCTGGTTTGGCCGGGGCAGCCGCCGCCGGCGCGGTGGTCGCGGCCGGAGCTGCCGGCTTGCTCTCGGCCGGCTTGCTCGGGGCCGGTGCGGCCGGCGCGCAGGCCTGGATCAGCCCGGCCGATGCGACGAGGCCGAGGGTCCGCAGAAACCCTCGGCGCGAGGTCAGAGATCGCGGGGTTCGGTCGATCATAGCGCCCTCCACACCACACGGTCCGACCGTCGTGCGCCATCCTCAGACCGGACGCCCGAGCACGACTCGACGATATGACAGATCGGTCAGGTGGTGTCAGCAGAGGGTAGCCGGCCGATCAGACAGTGTCAACAGCCGACAATGCGCTTCAGGCACCGGCCCGGGTCAGCGCGTCGTCGATCTCACGGAGGAGCGTATCGAGCTTGTCGAGGGCTCGGGGGATCACCTCGTCGTCGCTGGCGTCGCCAGTGGCGAGTCCATGGTGAATCGAGACCAGCCGGCGATGAATCTCACTCAGGGCAGCAGTCGTCGGCACATCGACCGTTATCGGCTTGTTCAAGCTCGGTCGTCGAGTCTGCATCACTCTTCATCCTCGTCGTAGTTGCTGTACGACAACTCTCGCACATGTCGAAGGCTACAGATGTAGTGGCTCACGATCTCGTCGTCCAGCGTCAGGACGACGAAACGCCCGGTCGGCGCGTCATAGCACCCGAAGCGGGTCTCGCCAGTATCGTCGTCGTAGTACTCAAAGTACCGCCCGGTAGCGAGGGTCGCCTGTGCGCTCGCATTGTATGCCTGGACGGTCGGAAATCCGAGTCGTCGCCCGTGCTTCCGGAAATGGTCGTCCAGGTGCTTCGGGGTCTTCCACGCGGCCACGCTCCAATCGTAGCGTAGCCGTGGCGATGATGGAGATGTGCGCTGTCCATGCTCCGGTCGGCTAGCGAGACAACGCTCCGGGCCTCGCACGAACCAGGAGCATGTAGCGAGGGCTTCGTCGGCGTCAGGCTGGCTGCCCGATGTCGAGTTGGGCGAGCTCGGCCTCGGCTTCCGGCAGCCAGAACGTCATGCCCATCTCACGGAGCATCTCGACGGTTGTGGTCAGCTCCCGTCGTGCTTCATCGTGCCGACCGGTCCGGCGGTACAGCTTCCCTAGGCCGAGGT
>Ga0209382_10004961_pt1 | contig 17455 bp, 14 predicted proteins | sample SoiMetdeltSBSDD5_FD_187599 | JGI IMG/M metagenome (GOLD analysis project Ga0209382, IMG submission 187599) | Bulk soil microbial communities from a Populus tree surrounding site in Tennessee, USA - Soil MetaG P. deltoides SBSDD5 (SPAdes) (version 2) | ecosystem: Environmental > Terrestrial >...
GCCTGCGGCCGAAGCCGAAGCCGACGCAGAACCCGAAACAGACGCGGTAACCGAAGAACCCGAAGCCGAACCAGAGCCCGCTGCCGAAGCCGAGTCTGAGGTCGAAGCGGAGTCTGAGGTCGAAGCCGAGCCCGACGCAGTAGCGGATGCCGAAGAACCCGCGGCCGAAGTAGAAGCAGAAGCGGAAGCCGAAGAGCCCGCTGTCGAAGCTGAGCCCGTCGCTGAAGCAGAGCCGGAAGCCGAACCAGAGCCCGTCGCTGAAGCGGAAGCCGAAGAGCCTGCTGCCGAAGCCGAGCCCGACGCGGAAGCGGAAGCCGAAGAGCCTGCTGCCGAAGCCGAGCCCGTCGCCGAAGCAGAGCCGGAAGCCGACGCAGAGCCCGTCGCGGAAGCGGAAGCCGAAGCCGAACCGGAGCCCGAAGCCGAAGCGGTGACCGAAGAACCCGTCGCCGAGGAAGAGTCCGCAGCCGACGCCGAGCCCGAGCTCGAGCCCGTCGCCGAGGTCGAACCCGAAGCGGAACCCGAGGCCGAGGCCGAAGAGCCTGCCGCCGAGGCGGATGCCGAGCCGCTCTCCGAGGTTCGGGAAGCTGTCGCCGAGGCAGAGGCCGCGATCGCCGACGCTCACGCAGTCGTCGCCGAGGCCGAAGCCGCTGTGGCCGAGGTAGCCGCGGCGCAGGCCGAGCTGGCCGCCGAGGCGTCCGAGATCGCCTCCGAAGCGGCGGCATCGGCAATGGTCGCGGTGATCGTGGAAACCGATGCCGAGGCTGTTGTGGTGCCGGTACAGACGGTGCTGAGCGTCGAGGCCGCCGCCGCGTACCGCGCGGAGTGGCACGAGGTTCAGGCACTCTTCATCTCCGACCCAGAGGTCGCTCTTACGCAGGCCAAGGATCTCGTCTTCCGCGCGGTCCAGGGCCTGTCCGCCGCACTCCTCTCCGAGGTCGACCTGGAGTCCCGCGAAGCGGGCGCCACGACCGGTACCGAGGAACTGCGGATCGCGATGCGCGGGTACGGCGACTTCCTCGACCGCGTACTCGGTCTCTAGCTCACATCCCATCCGTCCGCCCACGGCAAGCCGGCCGTGGGCGGACGTCTGTCTACAGTGGATGGTGAAGCCGGCCACCCGAGACGTAGAGCCTGCCGGGCCGCCCTGCTGGTGCTCCCCCAGAGCGCGGTTCTCGCCGGCCAGAACAGGGTGACCTGGCGATCATCGACGCGTTCCTGGCTCGAGGGTGTGTCACGGAGCACGCCCCCCAAAGCGTCCTAGGAAGATGGGAGGGCAAGCGCGGATGCCTGCGAGCGGGAAACGCGTTTCCGGCCGGACCACCGCCACATAGGCTTGTTGATCATGAAGTTGGTGAGACGACACGCCGTCGACACCGAAACAAAGTTCATGATCGACGGAGGCGGAGGCGGAGGGGGTGGGGGAGGGTGGCTCGAGCTCACGCGGCTGGCATCCGTGAGTACACGTCGATCTTGGAATTGATCATGTCGAGGTCCCGCTGCAGTTCGGCGATGCGCGCCTGCACCCGATCCCGATGCTCCTCGAAGATCCGCAGCCGGTCCCGCAATGTGTCGTCGCCCGAGCGGGCCAGCTCGGCGTACCGGCGCATGTCCCGAACCGGCATCCCCGTGCGCCGCAGCTTGGTCAGCAGCACCAGCCAGTCGACGTCCTGCTTGGTGTACCGGCGTCTGCCAGCCGAGTCACGCAACACTGGCTCGACCAGCCCCTCCTGCTCGTACCAACGCAGCGTGTGCACGGTGAGTCCGACCTGCGCGGCGGCCTGGCCAACGGAAAGCGTCTCCACAGAAGCAAGCTTGCCCCAAGGGAAGAACTCAACTAGCGTTGAGTTTCATGGAGACCGCGATCGAGGTCAAGGACCTCGTCGTCCACCGCGGCAAGAAGCCCGTGCTCCACGGCCTCAGCTGCCAGATCCCCCGCGGCAGCGTGACCGGCCTGCTCGGGCCGAGCGGCAGTGGCAAGACCACCCTCATGCGCGCGATCGTCGGCGTGCAGATCGTGAAGTCGGGCACGGTCACCGTGCTCGGCAAGCCGGCCGGCGACAAGGAGCTGCGCCGGCGCATCGGCTACCTCACCCAGGCGCCGAGTGTCTATGCGGACCTGACGGTCCGGGAGAATGCCCGCTACTTCGCTTCGCTCTACGACGGTGTGCCGAAGAGCCAGGCCGACGAGATCGTGGCCGACGTGGGTCTGGCGGACCAGGCCAACCAGCTGGTCGGCACGCTGTCCGGCGGCCAGCTCAGCCGGGCGTCGCTCGCCTGCGCGATGGTCAGCAAGCCGGATGTGCTGGTGCTCGACGAGCCGACGGTCGGCCAGGATCCGGTGCTGCGTGACGAGCTGTGGAAGCGGTTCCGCGACCTGGCGAACGCCGGAAGCACCCTGTTGGTGTCCAGCCACGTGATGGACGAAGCGAACCGGTGTGACCGGTTACTGCTCATCCGCGAGGGCCGGCTCATCGCCGACGCCACGCCCGCCGCCGTCAAGGCCGAGGCCGGACACGACGACCTCGACGAGGCGTTCCTGACCCTGATCCGCGCTCGGGAGAAGGCGGTGGTCTAGGTGAAGCCGCGCATCCTCGGCAACACGATCCAGCGCATCCTGCGGCAGTTGCGGCACGACCGGCGTACCGTCGGGTTGCTTCTCGTCGTCCCGGTCCTGCTGCTCACGCTGCTCTATTACATGTTCCCCGACCCGAAGCTGCCCCTCGTGCCGCCGGTGTTCGATCGGGTCGGGCTCGTCATGCTCGGTATCTTCCCGTTCGTGATCATGTTCCTGATCACCAGCATCGCGATGCTCCGCGAACGTACGACCGGCACGCTCGAGCGGCTGCTCACCACCCCGCTGGGCAAGCTGGACCTGCTGTTCGGGTACGGCATCGCGTTCGGGGTCGCCGCCGCGGTCCAGGCGGCGATCGCGTCGGCCGTGGCGTACTGGCTGTTCGACCTCGACACGGCCGGCGCCAAGGGGCTCGTCATCCTCATCGCCATCGCGAACGCCGTACTCGGCGTGGCGCTCGGCCTGTTCTGCAGCGCGTTCGCGCGTACCGAGTTCCAGGCCGTGCAGTTCATGCCGGTGGTGGTCGTCCCGCAGATCCTGCTCTGCGGGCTGTTCGTGGCGCGCGAGGAGATGGCCGGCTGGCTCCAGGCGATCAGCAACGTGCTGCCGATGACATACGCGGTGGAGGCTCTGCAGGAGGTTGGCAAGAACGCCGACCCGACCGGTCTGATGTGGCGCGACCTGGGCATCGTGGCCGGCTGCGTCGTCGTGGCGCTCGTTCTGGCGGCAGCCACGCTCCGGCGGCGCACGGCCTGAAGGCACCACGAAACCCGTGACACGACAAGGCCGGAGGCCGGGCAAGCCAGACACCAAGCGCACCATCCTGGATGCGGCCCGGGAGGCGTTCGCCGAACGCGGGTTCGACGGCGCCTCCATCCGGCAGATCGCGACCGGCGCCGGGGTCGACCCGGCGCTGGTCCACCACTACTTCGGTACGAAGGACCAACTGTTCCTCGCGACCCTGCACGTGCCCATCGATCCGGCGGAGTTCCTGCCGCAGATCCTGTCCGGAAAGCGGGAGGATGTCGGCGCCCGGCTGGTGACGACGTTCCTGCGGATCTGGGACTCGCCGGCGGGCACCGCCCTTGCGGCCATCATCCGGTCCGCGATGACCCGGGACGCGACGTTACGGCTGCTGCGCGAGCTTCTGATCACCCAGATCCTGCGGCGGGTACTCCTGCATCTCGACCTCGACCCGGCCGAGGCCCCGCTGCGCCTGTCGCTGGTCGCCTCGCAGATGGCCGGCCTGGGCATGATGCGGTACATCATCAAGCTCGAGCCGCTGGCCAGCGCCCCGCCGGAGGTCGTGGTGGCCGCCATCGCGCCCACGATCCAGCGCTACCTCACGGGCGAGCTGGTCTGTTCCAGCCAGGAGGCGTAGAGCCGGCCGTACACCGAGTCGGAGTCGCGGACCAGGACCGCGTGGGGTCCACGTTGGACGATCCGGCCGGCGTCGAAGACGAGTACGTCGTCGGCTGCCGCCGCGGTGGACAGGCGGTGCGCGATCGCCACGGTCGTGCGGCCACGGGTGACCGCGTCGAGGGTGCGCTGCAGGCGTACCTCGGTGGCCGGGTCGACGGCGCTCGTGGCTTCGTCGAGTACGAGCAGGTCGGGGTCGGCGACGTACGCCCGGGCGAGCGCGACCAGCTGCCGCTCCCCCACGGACAGCGCCTCTCCGCGCTCGCCGACCCGGGTCGCCAGCCCCCGCGGCAGACTGTCCATCCAGTCGGCGAGCCCCAGCTCGGCCAGGGCCAGCAGCAGGTCGTCGTCGGACAGCGACGGTCGGCCGAAGCGGATGTTCTCCGCGATGGTCGTGTCGAACAGGAACCCGTCCTGCGGCACCATCACGACCCGGCGGCGCAGCGAGGCGAACCGCACGGTGTCCAAAGGACGGCCGCCGAGGAGGACATGACCGGTCGATGGGTCCATCAGCCGGGTCAGCAGCTTCGCGAACGTGGTCTTGCCGCTGCCGGTCTCGCCGACCACCGCCACCCGGGTCTGCGCCGGCAGGTGCACATCGATGTCGGACAAGACGAGCGGTCCGTCGGGATAGGAGAACGACACGCGATCGAACCGCACGTCCAGCGGCCCCGGCGGCAGGTCGACGCCGGCGGGCCCCGGGTCGGCCACGTCCGGCGAGATCTCCAGCACGTCCAGCACCCGTCGCCAACCGGCGATCGCGTTCTGTGCCTCGTTGAGCACCTCGGTGGCGATCTGCACCGGCTGCACGAACAGTGTGACGAGGAACAGGAACGCGGTCAGCTGTCCGATCGTGAGCTGCCCGTCGACGCCGAGCAGCACGCCCACGACGACCACCGCCCCCATCGCCAACCCGGCCGCCACCTCGCCCGCCGAGAAGCTCGTGACGCTGGTCCGCAACGCGCGGAACTGGGCTACCCGGTTCTGCTCGATCGAGTCGTCGAGGCGGTCGCGAGTGCGGTCGGCCACCCCGTACGCCCGGATCACGCTGGCCCCGACGACGCTCTCGCTGACGACGGCGAGCATGGTGCCGACGCGCTCCCGGACCGCGCCGTACGCCGCTGATAGCCGCTTCTGATAGGCGCGAATTACCAAGATCAAGGGCAAGAAGGCCGCGTACACGACGAGCGTCAACTGCCACGAGTAGATCGCCATCACGATCGTGGTGACGAGGACCTGGCCGGCCGAGACGAGCAGGATCACGCCACCCCACTGGAGGAACTGGGTGATCGCGTCGACGTCGCTGGTGACCCGCGAGACCAGCGACCCGCGCCGCTCCGCCTGCTGGTGCAGCATCGACAGGTCGTGCACGTGCCGGAAGGTTCGGATGCGCACGTTGGCCAGCGCCGTCTCGCTGACCGTGAACAGCCGGCGCATCATCAGATAACCGCACGTGGTGGTTACCGCGAGCACGGCGCACGTGAGCAGGACGACCGCGACGATCGTGTCCAGGTCCGGTCCGCCAGGCGCGCGCAGGCCGCGGTCGATGCCCTGTTGAATGGCGACGGGTACCGCGACCCGCCCGGCCATGCTCACGACGGCGAGGCCGAGCGTGCCGGCCAGCCCGGTCTTCATCTCCGGGGACAGCGCGAGCCCGCGCCGCATCGTCCCCCACGTCGACTCAGCCGTCATGCCGTGACCTCGTCGAGGTCGTACTCCCGCGCCTGCTCCCGTTCCGCTTCGGCCCGCTCGTACGCGGTCACCAGGTTCGCGTAGCCGGGCACCGTGGCGAGCAACTGCGGATGCGTGCCCCGGGCCACGACCCTGCCGTGCTCGACGTAGACCACCTCGTCGGCGAGCGCGATGGTGGCCCGCCGGTACGCGACCACGAGAATCGAGGTGTCGGCGCGCCGCAGCCCGGCCAGGATCGCCGCCTCCACCCTCGGGTCGACGGCGCTCGTCGCGTCGTCGAGTACGAGCAGCCGCGGCCGGCCGGCTACCGCTCGGGCGAGCGTGAGCCGTTGGCGCTGGCCGCCGGAGAGCGAGGTACCCCGCTCGCCCACGGTCGTGTCGAGCCCCTCGGACAGCCGCGCGACGAAGCCGTCGGCCTGGGCCAGCCGCAGCGCCGCCCACGCGTGTTCGGCGGCGATCGCGGGCCGGTCCAGCGTCACGTTGCCCCGCACAGTGTCGTCGAACACGAACGCCACCTGCGGTACCAGGGCCACCGCCCGGGCGAGCGAGGCGCCGGTCAGCTCCCGCACGTCGACGCCGTCCAGCCCGACGGTGCCGTGGTCGGGGTCGACCAGCCGGGCCGCGAGCGAGGCGATCGTGGACTTGCCGGAGCCGGTCGGCCCGACCAGGGCGACGGTGCGTCCGGCCGGCACGTCGAACGTCACCCCGCGCAGCACCGGCTCCCCGTCGGGGTAGGAGAAGTCGACCTGCTCGAACCGCAGCGCGGCCGCCCCGCTATCGTCCACTGTGGACCGGCCGTACGCCATCTCCCCCGTGGCCGTGACGACCTTCTCGATCCGGTCCCAGCCGGCCACGCTGCGGGGCAGCTCGGCGAGCACCCAGCCGATCGCCCGTACCGGGAACGCCAGCACCGTGAACAGGAACGCGACCGTGACCACCTCCGGTATGGTCACCGCGCCCTGGCGCAGCCGGATCGCGCCGACGACCAGTACCGCGAGCGTGCCCAGGCTCGGCAGCGTCTCCAGCATCGGGTCGAAGAGGCCCCGGATCCGGCCGACCCTGATCAGCGCGTCCCGCAAGTCCGCGGCGCGCTCAGCGAAGCGCCGCGTCTCCGCGGACTCGCGACCCATCGTCTTGACGACGAGGGCACCGTCGAAGCTCTCGTGCGCGATCGCACTGACCTCGCCCCGCAGTTCCTGGGCTCGGGCCTGGCGCGGCGCCATCCGGCGGGAATAGATCACGTTGAGGCCGAACAGCGCGGGGAAGATCGCGCAGCCCACCAGCGCGAGCACCCAGTCGACCGCGAACAGCGAGAGGATGGACGCCACGAGCATCACGAGCGTGCCGACGGCGAAGGGCATTGGGGCGATCGGATACCACGCCGCCTCGACGTCGGAGTTGGCGTTGGACAGCAACGTGCCGGTGGCGTGCCGCTGGTGCCATTCGACCGGCAGCTCGAGGTACGTGCGGGTGACCTTGCGGCGGTACCGAGCCTGCAGGCGGAACTGCATCCCACCGGCGCCGAGGCGGCGAGCGAAGATCGCGGCGACCTTGACGACGCTGGTACCGAGGATCAGGACGGCCGCTCCGGCGAGCGCGGCCGGACCCACCGTCCCCCGCTCGATCGCCGGGATCACCACCCGGCCGGTCACCGCCCCGATCACGAACGCGGTCACGATCGTCGTGAGGCCGAACAGGCTGCCGCCGAGCACCGCCACCGTGAAGATCCTCGGCTCGTCTCGGATGGCCCGTCCCAGTACCCATAGACCCCTGCTGAGGATCCCCCGCTCTGACACCAGCACCTCCGTTCTCCGGTCCTTACATTCTTCCCCACGGGTCTACCGGTTTACCTCCGCCGGGCGACCTAAGTCACACGACTACGATCGGTTGACGTGAATGATGTTCGTCCCGCGCGAGCCGAGCGTGCGGCTCTCGTCGATCTCATGGAGACACTCGGTCCCGACGCGCCTACGCTGTGTGCCGGGTGGACCACCCGTGACCTGGCCGCACACCTCATCATGCGCGAACGCCGCTATGACGCCGCACCCGGCATCATGCTCCGTGCGTTGCGCGGCCACGCCGAGCACGTGCGCCTGGCGCTCGCCGAACGCCCGTACCCCGACCTGCTCGCGATGGTCCGCAACCCGCCGTGGTGGAGCTGGTCGGCGCTGCCGCCGCTCGACAACGCCACGAACACCATCGAGTTCTTCATCCACCACGAGGACGTCCGCCGCGGCCGGCCCGACTGGGCACCGCGCGAGCTTGACCCGGACCTCGAGGCCGCGCTGTGGCGGCGGATCAAAGGGCTGGCAAAGCTCCATCTGCGCCGCGTACCGGCCGCCGTGGTCCTCAACGCGCCGGGGTACGGCGAGACGACGGCCGGCCGAGGCGGCCCCGACGTCCGGGTCACCGGCTCCCCGGGTGAGCTGACCATGTTCATCTCCGGCCGTCAGCGCTCCGCCCGGGTCCAGCTGACCGGGCCGGAGCCGGTCGTCGGCAAGCTACGAACGGCGCGCCTCGGCCTCTAACCCGGGCAGGGTCACCGTCGCGCGGAGGCCGGGGGTGGCGTCGTCGAGGGTGATCGTGCCGCCGTGCAGGCGTACCAGCTCGCGCACGATCGCCAGGCCCAGCCCGGCGCCCTCGGCCGAGCCGTCGCGGCTGCGGGCGTCGTCGAGCCGCGTGAACCGGTCGAATACGCGCTCGCGGTCGGCCGCGGGGATGCCCGGCCCGTCGTCCTCGACGGTGATCGTCGACCCGCCGGCGGACAGCCGTACCCCGGTCCGGGCGTGCCGCACCGCGTTGCCGACCAGGTTGTCCACCACCCGGTGCAGCGCCAGCCGGTTACCCTCCGTCCACTGTGGACCCTCGGTGGACACGACGACCGGCACCCGGGCGCCGGCGTACCCGGCCGCCACGTCCCGCAGTACCGACACCAGTTCGACCGGTTCGCGTTGGCGAAGCCGCGGGTCGCCCTCGTCGGCGCGAGCGAGGGTCAGCAGCCCGTCGACGAGGTGGTCCAGCCGCTCGACCTCGGGCAGCAGCTCCCCCGGCGACACTTGCTCGCCGAGCCGCTCGGCGACCTCGAGCTGGGTACGCAGGCTGGCCAGCGGGCTACGCAGCTCGTGTGCCGCGTCTCCGACGAACGCCCGTTGCCGGGCTCGCGAGGCGGTCAACCGGTCGAGCATGCCGTTGAGCGTGACGGCCAGCCGGTGTAACTCGTCGTAGCCGTCCGGCACCGGCAACCGGTCGGCGCCGGCCGCCCCGGTGATCTCCTCGGCACCGAGGCGCAGCGCCTCGACCGGGCGCAGCGTCCAGCCCACCACCCGCCAGGCCAGCGCCGCGAGCACCGCCAGCAGCAGGGGGTACGCCAGCAGCAGCGCCACCCGCATCGTCCGTACGCTCGCCTCGAGGTCCTGGGCCGGGGCGGCCACGACGACGGTACGGCGATCGTCCGTCGTCCCGGCCGACACCGCGACGACCCGCAGCGGTCCCTCCCGGCTGGCCGCGTCCCCGTCGACCACCACCACCGCGCCCGCCAGCGCCCGGGCCCGCTCGTCCGCCTGCAGCAGCGGTACCAGGCGGTCGGCGCCGAAGGACGCGGACCGGATCCCACCGCTCTCGTCGAGCACCTGCACGATCTGGCTACCGGCCGTTGGTATCGGGTCGGTGAGCTGTCCCGCGTCGACGAGCGCGGCAACGTCCCGCGCGGTCTGCCGGGCGCCGGTGTCGACGGCGCGCTCCAGCACGACGTTGAGCACGGACACCAGCAACAGGCCGCCGACGGCGAGGCCCACGGCGAGCCCGGCGGTACCGATGAGGATCAGTCGGCCGCGCAGCGTGAGCCGGCGGAACCAGGGCACCGCTCAATCTCCATCGGCGACGAGGCGGTAGCCGGCGCCCCGGATCGTCCGCAGCGACTGGCAGCCGAACGGAGCATCGATCTTGCGACGGAGGTACCCGACGTAAACCTCGACCAGATTCGCGTCGGTATCCGCGGCGGCGTCCCAGACGTGGTCGAGCAGCTCCGTCTTTGTGACGACCCGGTCGGAGTTGCGCATCAGGTACTCCAGCAACGCGAACTCGCGCGCGGTGAGTGCGATCTCCGCCTCGCCCCGGGTCACCTGGCGGGTCGCCGGGTCCAGCCGGAGCGTGCCGGCGGTGAGCACGGCCGGCCGCTCCCGCGCGCCCCGGCGCAGGAGCGCGCGCAGCCGGGCCAGCAGGACGACGAACGAGAACGGTTTGGTGAGGTAGTCGTCGGCGCCGAGGTCGAGACCGTCCGCCTGGTCGTACTCACCGTCCTTGGCGGACAGCATGAGGACCGGTACCCAGTTGCCCTCCTCGCGCAGCGCCCGCACGATCCGGTAGCCGGACAGCCCCGGCAGCATGATGTCGAGCACCACCGCGTCGTACGCCTCGTGCCGCGCGGCCTCCAGCCCGCTCGGACCGTCGGCGGCGACGTCCACGACGTACCCCTCGGCGGCCAGCCCGCGCTGCAGGGCGCGCGCGAGCCGCGCCTCGTCCTCCACCACCAACAGCCGCACGAGACACAGCGTGGCACACGGCCGTAGTGATCTCTCAGCGGCCGCACAGCTACGGGCAGCGAAGATGACTGTGCTGACTTTCGAACGGGGAGGTAGCCGATGTCCCGTATCAACCGCTGGATGGTGCCGGCCGGGGTGGCCGTAGCCGTCCTGGGGGTCGCCGCGGTCACCACCGCGCTGCGCGCCTCCGCCGACCCACGGCTGCCGGAGCGCAGTGCGGCGCAGCTCCTGGTGGACGTACAGACCGCCCGGCTCGAGGGCCTGTCCGGCACCGTGGTGCTGCGGTCCGACCTCGGGCTGCCGGCCCTGCCATTGCAGATCGCCGGTAGCGGCAGCGGCCAGCTGACCGCGCTCATCAACGGTTCGCACACGCTGCGGGTCTGGTACTCCGGACCCGACAAGACCCGGATCGCTCTGCTCGGCACGCTCGGCGAGTCGGACATCATCCGCAACGGCCGCGACGTGTGGCTCTGGTCCAGCGCGGAGCAGAGTGCGACGCACCGGGTACTGCCGGAGCAGGCGGCACGGTCCGGTGTGGACGGTCCCATCCTCGACCCGAACCTGATGCCCGCGAGTCCGCAGGAACTGGCGGACAAGGTGCTCTCGATCCTCGAGCCGAGTACCCAGGTGTCCACCTCGGGTACCACGAAGGTGGCCGGGCGGGCGGCGTACGAGCTCATCCTCGCGCCGCGCGACAACGACTCGCTGGTGAGCCAGGTGCGCATCGCCATCGACGGCGAGAAGCACCTTCCGCTGCGCCTGCAGGTGTTCGCGAAGGGCTACGGCACACCGGCGTTCGAGGTCGGCTTCACCCAGGTGAGCTTCCAGCGGCCAGGCGACGAGCACTTCAAGTTCAACCCGCCGGCCGGTACGCAGGTACAGGAAGAGGGCGCCGCTCCCGACCAGGTCGGGCCTGATGTGAAGCCGGACGCGCGCGGCGAGCGCCGGCCCGACCTGAAGGTTCCCCCGGCCGGCAAGCCGGACCAGCCCGTGGCGGACCCGGACCAAGGCAAGTCCAATGTGGTCGGTCAGGCGTGGACGATGGTCGTCGTGGAGAAGGTGTCCGACGGTACGAACGCCGCGGACAACCCGCTCGGCCCGTTCCTGACTACCCTGCCGGCCGTCAGTGGTGACTGGGGCAGCGGGCGGCTGCTGCGGTCCAAGTTGTTCTCCGCTCTGCTGACCGACGACGGCCGGCTGCTCTTCGGCGCGGTCAAGCCCGAGAAGCTGTACGCCGTCGCCGCTTCGACGAAGTGAATGCCGTCTCGTCCGAGGGGTTGACGAAACGGTTCCGGTCCGGCCAGGTCGCGGTCAACGCCATCGACCTGGCCGTTCCGACCGGTTCGGTGTACGGCTTCCTCGGTCCCAACGGTTCGGGCAAGACCACCACGATCCGCCTGCTGCTCGGGCTGATCCGGCCGACCGCGGGCAGCCATACGCTGCTGGGTGAGCCGATGCCGGCCAAGGCGGCCCGAGCGCTGCCGAGGGTCGGCTCACTGGTCGAGGGGCCGGCCTTTCACCCGTACCTGTCGGGTCGCGACAACCTCCGCCGGCTCGACGCGGCGGACCGCACCGCGGACCCGCGAACCGTCGACAAGCGCGTGGACGCGGCGCTGGACCGCGTCGGGCTGCTCGCCGCGGCCCGCAAGCGGTACCGCGCCTACTCGCTCGGAATGCGCCAGCGACTGGCCCTCGCGGTCACCCTGTTGCGCCCGCGGGAGCTGCTGATCCTCGACGAGCCGACGAACGGCCTGGACCCGCAGGGCACCCGGGAGGTACGGGCGCTGCTCACTTCGCTCGCCGCCAGCGGTACGACCGTCATGCTGTCCAGCCACCTGCTGTCCGAAGTGGAGCAGATCTGCAGCCACGTCGGCGTCATGCACCTCGGCCGGCTCGTCGCTCAGTCCACTGTGGAGGCTTTGCGGGCGCAGACCGTGCCGCGGGTGCAAGTGCGTACCGGTCATCCGGCGGCCGCCGCCGGTACCCTGACCAGCCTGGGACTCGCCGAGGTCACAGTGGACGGTGACACGGTCACCGCGTTGCTCGGCGGAGCCGCGCCGGAGAAGGTGGTAGCCGCTCTGGTGGGCGACGACGTTCCCGTCCGCGGGTTCGTGGTACTCGAAGCCGACCTGGAGGAGATGTTCGTCTCGCTGACCGGGGAGGGCTTCGATGTCAGTGGCTGAGCTCCTCCGGGCCCGCTTCTTCCGGTCGGAGGTGTGGCTGATCTTCGGCCGCCGGCGCAACTGGGCCGGTCTGGCGGTACTGGCAGCCGTCCCGATAATCATCGCGATCGCGGCGGCGAACACCACGCCGGCACCGGGCGATGGCCCGGACTTCTTCGCGAACATCACCGCGAACGGGCTCTTCGTCGCGCTGACCGCGATCGTCCTGGAGCTGCCGTTGTTCCTGCCGCTGGCGGTCAGCGCGATCGCCGGGGACTCGGTCGCGGGCGAGGCCAACCTGGGTACGTTGCGCTACCTGCTGCCGGTACCGGTCCACCGGCTCCGGCTGCTGACGATCAAGTTCGGCGCCATCGCGCTCTTCACCGTTGCCGCGGTCTTCCTCGTCGCCGCGGTCGGTACCGTGCTCGGCCTGGCGCTGTTCGGCACCGGGCCGATGCTCACGCTGTCCGGCACCGAGCTGCCGTTCTGGTCCGGTGTGCTGCGGGTGGTGCTCGTCTGCCTGTACCTGAGCATGTGCCTGATCGGTCTCGGCGCGATCGGGCTGTTCGTGTCGACGCTGACCGAGCAGCCGCTCGGCGCCCAGATCGCGACGCTCATGCTGACCATCGCCAGCTACATCCTCGACCAGATCCCGCAGCTGTCCGGGATCCACCAGTACCTGCCGACGCACTACTGGCTCGCCTTCGGCGACCTGCTCCGTGACCCGATCGCGTGGGGATCGATCTCGGGCGGCATCCTGTCGGCCGCCTGCTACTCCGTCATCTTCTTCGGGGCCGCCTGCGCACGCTTCACGACCCGCGACATCTCCAGCTAGGGGGTAGCCCGGGGGTCGCCCGCGCAATACTCTCTGGTAACACTTGCCGTGACGGCCGTCACGGGTGCACATCGGAGGCGACGGGCAATGACCCTGGAAGTTCCCTACAAGTCCATTCCGGACATGTTTCTCACACGGGTCGCGACAACGCCCGACTCCAGGGCGCTGGGCTACCCCACCGCGGACGGCCAGATCGAGTGGCTGACCTGGGCGCAGGTCGCCGACCGGGCAAAGGCGATCGCCGCCGGGCTGCGGTCGCTCGGCGTCGGTGCCGAGGACCGGGTCGCGATCCTGTCCAACACCCGGTTCGAATGGGTCCTCGCGGATCTCGGGGTGATGTGCGCGGGTGGCGCCACGACGACGGTGTACCCGACCACCGAACCGGAGGACGCCTCGTACATCGTGCGCGACTCCGAGTCCAAGGTGCTGATCGCCGAGAACCCGCAGCAGGCCGCCAAGGTCGACGGCGCAGACCTGCCCGACCTGAACCACATCGTCGTCCTCGACGGCGAGCCGCAGGGCAACCAGATCTCGCTGGCCGACCTCGAACGCATGGGCCGGGAGACCCTCGAGGGTGATCCCGACCTGATCGAGCGGACCGTCGAGCAGATCGAGCCGGACCACCTCGCCACACTCATCTACACTTCGGGCACGACCGGCCGCCCCAAGGGCGTCGAGTTGCTCCACAAGGGATGGTGCTGGCAGGGCGTCGCCCAGGGCCAGCTCGGTCTGCTGCTGCCGGACGACCTGCAGTACCTCTGGCTGCCGCTGTCCCACTCCTTCGGCAAGACCCTGATCTGCGGCATCATGCACGTCGGCCTACCGACCTATGTGGACGGACGGCAGGACAAGCTGATCGACAACCTGGGCATCATCAAGCCGACGTTGATGTGCGCCGCGCCGCGCGTCTTCGAGAAGGTCTACAACCGCGTGGTCACCAACGCGCAGAGCGCGGGCGGCGCCAAGGCGAAGATCTTCGGGTGGGCCGTCCGGACCGGCAAGCAGGTCGTCGACCTCGAGCAGGCCGGCAAGCCGGTGCCGAGCGGCCTGCGGTTCCGGTACGGCCTCGCGACCCGGCTCGTCTTCTCCAAGCTGCAGGCCCGCCTCGGTGGCAACATCCGGGTGCTCGTTTCGGGCGCCGCGCCGCTGTCCAAGGAGATCGCCGAGTTCTTCGCCGCCGCCGGACTGCCCATCATGGAGGGCTACGGCCTGACCGAGACGTCCGCGGGCAACTTCGTCAACCGGCCGGAGCACCTGAGGATCGGTACGGTCGGCCAGGCCATGGGCGATCTGGAGCACAAGCTCGACACCGACGGCGAGATCCTGGTCAAGGGCGCGCCGGTGATGCGCGGCTACCACAACATGCCCGACGAGACCGCCGCCGTCTTCACCGAGGACGGCTTCTTCCGGACCGGCGACATCGGCGAAGTCGACGACGAAGGCTTCCTGCGCATCACCGACCGGAAGAAGGACCTCATCAAGACCTCCGGCGGCAAGTACGTGGCCCCCTCGCATATCGAGGGACTATTCAAGTCGGTGTGCCCGTACACCTCGCAGGCGGTGGTCATCGGGCAGGCCCGCAACTTCTGCACGATGCTCGTCACCCTCGACCCGGACGCCCTGGCGGGCTGGGCGGCCGGCGGCCCGCTGGAGGGCAAGCCGTACTCCGAGGTCGTGGCCTCGGCCGAGGTCGAGGCGATGGTGGCCGGCTACGTCAAGGAGCTCAACGAGAAGCTGAACCGCTGGGAGACCATCAAGAAGTTCCGGATCCTGCCCCGCGATCTGACCATCGAGGACGGCGAGATCACACCGTCGATGAAGGTGAAGCGCAAAGGCGTGGAGAAGAACTTCGGCACCGACATCGACCAGATGTATGTCGGCGCCGTGGCCGAGATCTGATCAGCCGTTGCCTGCCGTTACCGGGCGCCCAGTACGGGCTCCGTAGTTACTGAGCCAGCGCGAGAAGTGATCCGCCGGCATGGGACGAGCCACGAACCACCCCTGGGCCAGCGTGCAACCAAGATCACCTAAAAGCCTTCGGGTGTACTCGTTCTCGACGCCCTCGGCCACCGTCCGCAGGCCCATGGATCGGGCCATCAAGATGATCGACGCGACGATGGTGGCGTCGTCGGCATTGTGTGCCAACCCGGCCACGAACGACCGATCAATCTTGATCTCGGTCAACGGCAGCTTCCGCAGATGCTGCAGCGACGAGTACCCGGTACCGAAGTCGTCGAGTGCGAGGGCCACCCCGAGATCGGCGAGCTGCGACGTGGTGGCCAACGCGCGATTCGGATCGGCCATGATGGCGCTCTCGGTGATCTCCAGCTGGATCCGTTCGGCCGGCACTCGGTGCCGAGCCAACTGCTCCGACAGGCGCGTCACAACATCGCCCCGGTAGAGATCGCGCGCGCTGATGTTCACCGACGCCCGCAGCCTGATGCCGTTCGCATCCCAGGCGGCCACCTGCGCCAGCACTTCGTCGATGACGTGCGACGTCAGCAGGTGGATCACCGACGTGTGCTCAGCGACGTGGATCAACTCCTCGTTGCTCACCAGTCCGTACGTCGGATGATTCCACCGCAGCAGCGCCTCGACCCCGACGACCGCGCCGTCCGCGAGCGATATCTGCGGCTGGTAGTGCAGTGCGATCTGCTGGCGTTCCCTAGCCTCCAGCGCGTGCCGGAAGTCGGTCAGCAAGCCCAGACGCTCGGGCGTGTTGTGGTCCGCCCGCGGTTCGTAGAGTGCGATGCTGTCGCCGCGTTTCTTTGCCTCGTACATCGCAACGTCGGCGTGTCTCAACATGGTGGGGAAGTCCTCGCCGCGGTCGAGTCGCAAGGCGATGCCCACGGACGCCGTCACATCCAGCCGGAGGCCGTCGAGCGTCGCCGGCTCCTCGAGCGCAGCCGCGACGCGGACACCCACCTCGTGCGCCTCCTGGCAGCCCGAGACCACGGCCAGGATGGCGAACTCATCCCCGCCGAGACGAGCGACGACCCCGCCGTCGACATCGACGGCTGCCAGCCGTCCGGCCACCGCGACGAGGAGTTCGTCGCCGGTCTGGTGCCCGAGCGCGTCATTGACGTGCTTGAAGCGGTCCAGATCGAGCACCAGCAGGGCGAGCTTGCGGTCTGCCCCGCCGGCGCCGGATCGACCGACCCAGTCTGTGAGTTCGTCGAAGCGGGTACTGAGCCCGGCCCGGTTGGCGAGCCCGGTCAAGGGATCCTGGCGTACCGCGCGGTTGCGCTCGTCCGACAGCCGCGCCATCCGCTGCAACGCGAACAACGGCACGAAGACCAGTGGTACGAACAGCACGTTGACGCGGACGGCCACGGCCACCACCGGGCTCAGCAGCAGCACTGCGGCCGCATAGAGCACGTGGTAGCCCACGGTCCGACCGGCCCGCCGGATCGGCAGTACACCCCGCCACAGCAAGATGGAGATGGCGAGCAGGATGCCGAAGGTACCCAGCCACGCCGCGATCGCGCCGATCACCGCTAGTGCGTCGGAAACGACGTCGACCGGGCCATCGTTGCCGAATCGGTCCAGGTGTCCCAGGACCAGTACCGCGTCGGCGGCGGCGAGCGCGAGGACGAGATTGCTGGCTCGGGTCACGGCCTGCAACGGAGGTTCGCGTACGCGCCAGGCCGCCGCGACGGCGGCCACCACCTGGGTCACGACCGCCGGGCCGAGCCCCCAACACAACAGCGTCGCGAACGTGAAACAGGCGCCCGGGCTGACAACGGTCATCATCCCGTCCGCTTGCGGCGTGGCGAACGCGAGCCACGCGACGAGCACGGCTAGCGCGCCGACGAGCCAGAACCGGGGCTCGGTCGCCGCCACCGCCACGAAGTCCGGAAACTGGGAGATCGCTATCACGGCGCTGGAGATGGCCACCGCCACGACGTACGCCCGGAACGACCGGGGTCGTGCGGGACCCGTCCGAGTTTCAATCACGGTCAACACCCGGTCCCCCCTCGCGCGAGCCACAAATCGTAGCCTAAGCTATCAGAAGGTGCGAATCGTCTTCATGCGCTGGCCCAAGCTGTCTCGGTGGCTTCGTGCCGGGTTGCTGGCGCGGCGCCACCACGAGGGTGGATCTTGAGCAACGACATACCTGATGATTTGGCTGTTGCGATTGCGCTCGGCGGCGAAATGGGCCGCCGGCTGGGAGAATACGACTGGGAAACGCATCCGCTGGGTCCTATGTCGGATTGGCCGGCAGAGGTGCGTG
>Ga0209382_10004965_pt1 | contig 17449 bp, 19 predicted proteins | sample SoiMetdeltSBSDD5_FD_187599 | JGI IMG/M metagenome (GOLD analysis project Ga0209382, IMG submission 187599) | Bulk soil microbial communities from a Populus tree surrounding site in Tennessee, USA - Soil MetaG P. deltoides SBSDD5 (SPAdes) (version 2) | ecosystem: Environmental > Terrestrial >...
GCCCGGAGCGAGACCGCCGTGAGCCAACCGAGTACGAGTGCGGTTGCCAAGGCGAGCCGCAGGCTGAAGCCACTGAGTCCGGGTACGACGAGCACGAGCACGACGGTCGCCGGCATGGTTCGACTGGCGAGGAGCCACCGCCGGCCGTACTGAGATCCGAGCGGCACGGCGAGCACCAGGCTGGCGGAGAGCGCGGCGACGAACGCGAGCGGCGTCACGATGCCGTGGACGATGGCGTGCCAGCTGAAGTCGTCGGGGACTCCGCTCGGGGTGCCGACCGGAAAGCCGTCGGCGGCATCGGTGACGAAGATCCCCGCGGCGACGAGTCCGGCCCCGAGGCCGGCGACGAGTGCGGTGCCGCGGGCGACCCGGCGCGTGGCGGGCAGCACGTCGCGCAGCGCGACCGCGGCCGCGATGACCAGCAGCCCGGTGACGACGAAGTTGACGATCTGCACCCATCCGAGATCACCGACGCTCAGTGCGCTGAACGGATGGCGCGTGATGTCGAAGCCCTCGCGTGCGGAGCCCTGGATCGACGCCGCCACGAGGAACAAGGGACCCGCGACGACCCCCGCGAGGAGTCCGAACCGCGGCGCGGCGCGACGTACGGCCCTCGGCGGGCGGATCTCGGGCGTGGTGGTGTTGGACATGGCGTTCACCTCCTTCGGTGGACGGGCGACGCACCCGTCCGAGGTGAACGCCGAACGACGGCGCTCCCGTTCGACACGGACCGCGGTCGGCTCGCGCGCCATGCATGAGCGAGAATGGCTGTTCGACAAATTCTCCGGACCCGTGTCGATCCGGTGACGCCCCGTTCGGCGTTCAGGTCGAGACGCCTCGCTTCACCGCCCGCCGGGACGAGCGCCTCGACCCGAATCCAGCACACGAAGGAGACCGCAGACGATGCGATACATGGTGATGCACTACTCGAACGAGGCGAACGAGGCCGGCGCACCCCCGAGCCCGGAAGTCATCGCCGGCGTCGGCCAGTTCATGGCGGAAGCCGCGCAGGCCGGCGTTCTGCTCGCGGCCGAAGGCGTGCAGCCCAGCTCGAAGGGCGCACGGATCACGCTCGACGGGGGCAAGGTCAAGGTCACCGACGGGCCGTTCGCGGAGGCGAAGGAGCTCATCGCGGGCTTCGCCATCCTGGACGTCAAGTCGAAGGACGAGGCAGTCGAGCATGCCTCGCGCTTCGCCAAGATCGTCGGCGCGACGCAGGTCGACGTGCGCCTCGTCGCCGAGTTCTGAGCCGGGACGCCGTAGGTCGCCGATCAGTGCACGACGACCCCGAACCGATCCGCTCGATCGAGGCCGTCTGGCGCATCGAGTCGGCCCGCGTGATCGCGCACGTCATGCGGTTGGTCGGCGACCTCGCCACGGCGGAGGACATCGCACAGGACACGTTCGTCGCGGCGCTGAAGCGGTGGCCACGGTCAGGCGTCCCGGAGAACCCGGGCGCGTGGTTGACGGCCACCGCGCGCTTCCTGGCCATCGACGTGATCCGGCGACGTGATCGACTGGCGCAGAAGCAAGCCGCCATCGCTCGGGTACCCGAGTCGACCACCTTCGACGTCGACGCCTTCGACGACGACATCGGCGACGAACTGCTCGGGCTCATCTTCATGGCGTGCCACCCGATCCTGTCGCCGGACGCGCGCGCCGCACTGACGTTGCGTCTACTCGGCGGGCTCACGACGGCCGAGATCGGGCGCGCGTACCTCACGACCGAGGTCGCGATCGCGCAGCGGATCGTGCGGGCGAAGCGAACCCTGGCGGCGGCCAATGTGCGCTTCGAGCTGCCCGACCGGACCGAGCGCGCCGAACGCATGGCGTCGGTGCTCGAGATCATCTACCTGATCTTCAACGAGGGCTACGCGGCGACCGCCGGCGACGACTGGATGCGGGCCGAGCTGTGCTCGGAGGCCATGCGGCTCGGCCGCGTGCTCGCCGGCGTGGTACCCGAGGACCCCGAGGTGCACGGTCTCGTGGCCCTCATGGAGCTGCAGGCGTCGCGCACACCTGCCCGCACCGACCCCGACGGACAGGCCGTCTTGCTGCTCGATCAGCCCCGCGGACTCTGGGACCAGCTGCTGATACGACGCGGGCTCGCGGCGTTGGCTCGCGCCGAGGAGCTCGGCCGCGCGCCCGGCCCCTACACCCTCCAGGCCGCGATCGCCGCGTGTCACGCACGGGCGCGAACCGCCGACGAGACCGACTGGCAGCGGATCGCGGCGCTGTACGACGCGCTCTCCCGTGTCACGCCCTCACCGGTCGTCGAGGTCAATCGGGCAGTCGCGCTCGCGATGGCCTTCGGTCCGTCGGTCGGGCTCGAGCTCGCCGACGAGCTTGTCGCCGTCCCCGAGCTCGAGCACTACCACCTGCTTCCGGTCGTGAGAGGCGACCTCCTCGACAAGCTCGGTCGCTACGCCGAGGCTCGCGACGAGTTCCTGCGGGCGGCGTCGCTCACCCACAACACGCGGGAACAAGCCGTCCTGCTGGCGCGCGCGGCCGAATGCGCCGCCGCGGACGCCGTCCCGCCCGACTGAAATAATATCGCAAGGCTTTACTTTTGAAATTAGGCGGCGGATGATCGGACCATGGAGATCCCGGTCGCCCGCGTCGAGTCGCTCCCGGTCGGCCAACCTCGCACGATTCGGGCCGGCGACCGGAGGGTGACGCTGGTGCGAACCGACCGCGAGGTCTTCGCGCTGGAGCACGCCTGTCCCCACGAGGGCTACGCCCTGGCCCAGGGCGACGTGCGCGGCAACGTGCTCACCTGCGCATGGCACAACTGGAAGTTCCGCCTCGATGACGGCGAGTGCCTGTTCGGCGACGAGAACGTGCGCACCTATCCCGTCACCGTCGACTTCACGGGTCAGGTATGCGTGGACGTGACCGACCCCGATCCTGCCGTCGAGCGGCCGCGCCTCATGCAGAGCCTGCGCGAGGCGCTCGAGGAGTTCCGCGTGGGCCAGATCGCCCGCGACACCGTCCGGCTGCTGCGGGCTTCCGCCGATCCCGGCGAGTTGGTGTGGGAGGCAGTGGCCTTCGGCGCCCCGAGGGCCGAGTTCGGCTGGGGCCACGCCATCGCCAGTGCGGTCGACTGCCTGGCCATCGCCGACGGCCTGACCCATGACGAGCGTGCCCTGCCGGTGGTCCAGGCCCTGGCCGGGATCGCCGAGACCGAGATCCGCCGGCCGCCACGCCCCCAGCCCCGGCCGATGTCTCAGCTACCTGGTGATCCCGCCACGGCGTTCCGGGCCGCCGTCGAAGCCGAGGCACCCGAAGAGGCCGAGGCCCTGGTGCTGGCGGCCATCGACGGCGGCGTCGAGCGCGACGAGCTGCGCCGCTGGTTCGTCTCGGCCGTGAGCGACCACCACCTGGCCTACGGCCACCTGGCCATCTACACCCAGAAGGCGTTCGATCTGCTCGACCGACTCGGTTGGGACCGGGCCGCGACCGTGCTCCCCCACCTCGTCCCCACCCTCGTCTGGGCCACCCGCGAGGACAAGCTGCCCTACATGCGCTCCTACCGGCGGGCGCTGGGCCCCCTTGACCTGGGACAACTGGCCGCGCTCCCCGTCGCTGCCGGCTGGCAGGACGAGGGCGGCGAGCTGCGGGACGCGCTGCTGGGCCGCGACCGGGTCGCCCCGCTCACCGCCATGGTCGACGCCCTGCACGCCGGGGCGGGAGCGGAGGGCGTCCTCTCGGTCGTCAGCCAGGTCGTCGGCGAACGCCTGCTCGGCTACGACCTACAGGTCGAGTTCGATCCCCACCACGACTTCGGCTGGCTGGACATCACCCACGGCCTGACCCACGCCAACGCCGTCCGGTGGGCCTGGCGCGAGCAGCCGGGTGCCGACACGCTGCGGATGGTCGCGTGGGCGGTGTTCCTGGCCTGGTACACGGGTCGGGCCAAGACGCCGGTCGCCGGCATGGATCCCACCGGGTGCGCCGCCTTCGTGGCCGAGGCGCTCGCGGTGGGTGACCGCGAGGCTGCGGCGCCGGCCGGCCAGGTCGAGCCGGTCGCCGACCGCCTCGACCGCGCCGCGCTGGAAGACCGGGCCGGGTCGTTCATCGTCGCGGTCCACCACGTGAAGACGGCCCGGGCCGCCCGGCACGAGGCGTCCGCCAGCGGGTCCCTCCTGCCTCTGGCCGGGACCGCACGGTTCATCGCCAGCCCCATCGTCGACCGCTTCGTCCGCACCAGCGTGACCCGGGCCATCGACACCCTGTCGGGCCGCGGCCCGGCAGACGCCGGCGCCGACGACAGGTCCGGCCTGCTGTCAGGGGCCGGATGACGGGGGACGCAGCGCTCACCGGGGCCAAGCGGCGTCTCGTCGAGCGGCTCAAGCGGGTGGACAGCGCGAGCGCGGCCGAGCTGGCGGTCAGCTTCCAGCTGACGGCGACCGCGGTCCGTCAACACCTCGAGGACCTCGCGGCGGCCGGCCTGGTCGAGGTGGACGCTTCCGCCGCTCCCCCGGCGGACCGCGGCCGGGGCCGGCCGGCCCAACGGTGGCGGCTGACGGCCATGGCGGCCTCGCTGTTCCCCGACCATCACGCCGACCTGACCGTCAGCTTGCTGGGGGTCATCCGGGGAACGCTGGGCGAGTCCGGCATCGACCGGGTGGTGGACGCGCGGACCCAGGCTCAGCTGGCCGACTACCGCGAGCTGCTGCCCGACCCCGCCGCCAGCTCGGTGGGCGAGCGGGTCGAGGCGTTGGCCCAGCTGCGCACGGTCGAGGGTTACATGGCCGAGGCCGTCCCCGTGCAGGGCGGGGCCTGCGACGGCGAGGACGCGTACCTGCTGGTGGAGCACCACTGCCCCATCTGCGCCGCCGCCGAGGCGTGCCAGAACCTGTGCCGGGGCGAGCTCGAGCTGTTCCGGGCAGCTCTCGGCGTCGACGTGTGCGTCGAACGCTCCCAGCACCTCATGGCCGGAGACCAGCGCTGCGCGTACCGGGTGACGCCGAAGACCTCCCCGTAGGACGGCCGCGCCTCTGACGTCAGCTGAAGGTCTCGGCGTCGTCGGCGCCGCGCCTCATCTGCACAAGGTCGTCGCTCGCCAGCCGTTCCTGCCGGCGGCGTCCCTGGCGGTCGATGTCGTTGCATCGAAGCGCGCCCAGTCCTACCGTCGGTGGCGGCGGGCTTTGGGTGGACCCCCCTGGAACGGAGCTGATACCCGCGTCAAGTCATCCGAACTCGCGAGCGCTCACCCGAGGCTCGCTCGCACTGCCTCGACACGCAGGAGGATGACCGATGATTCGCAGACGCATGACTGCCCTGGCCGGATGCCTCGCCGTGGCCGCGCTGATGCTCGCGGCACCCATGGCCGACGCGGCGCCCAAGAACGGGCTCACCTTCGACGTGACCTGCCCGGGCCTCGGGGCCTTCCAGGTTGTCACGCCGCCGGGGAACGGCCCCTTCACGCCCGCGTTCGGCGCGGATCGAGTGTTCATCACCTACCGGGTGACGGGCACGGTGACGGTCGACGGGCAGGTCGTCGAGCAGTTCGACGACATCAAGCCCGCGACGGTCCCGTCGAGTGCGGTCCCGTGCGCCTTCACGACGACGTTCGAGGATGGGGGTTCCACGGTGAACATCGCCGGGACGGCTCTCGTCGCCCCGCGGCCGCGATAGGGGCACTCACTCCGCCGAACGGTGGAACGACCCGCCGGGCGCATCGGTCCTTCGGACCAGGACACACCCCGCGTGCGACCGATGCGCCCGACGGTGCCGTTCGTAAACGTGCAGGGATGCTCGAGCGTGTCCCTGAGGACAGTCCGCGCCGGACGCGGCCACCGCGACCCGCGACCCCGGCGCCGCCACTACGTGCGCAGCACTTGTCGAGCGCCATCGGCGCCGTGGTCGACGCCGGCGACCTCGACGAAGCCGGGGACGGCGGCCCGTCGCAGCTCCGTCAGCTCGTCGTCGCCCGCCACGTCGTGTTCATCCGGGGATTCGGCCGCGACGAGGGGCGCTTCCGGGAGGTCGCGACGGGCTTCGGCGCCATGACGGTGCACCCGCTGCAGCGATTCACCGGACGCGAGCAGCCGATCTCGGTGATCGAGGATTCCCCGTCCCATCCGCCGGCGGAGTTCCCCTGGCATACCGACCTCAGCTGGCTCGAGGTTCCCCCGCGGTTCGGGATCCTGCAGGCCTTGGAGGTCCCACCGAGCGGCGGCGACACGTTGTGGGCCAGCCTGCCGGCGGCCTACGAGGCGCTGTCGCCCGCCCTCCAGGCGCTCTGCTCGACGCTCACCGGCTGGCACGGCGTCGACGCCTCACTACGTCGCACCGTGGTCGACAGGCATGGCGTCGAGCTGGCCCGCCGGTTCGAGGCGGCCCACCCTCCCGTCCGCCATCCCCTCGTGCGGGCCCATCCGGAGACGGACGTGCCCTGCCTGTTCGTCTGCCCGATGTACCTCGAACGGATCCCCGAGCTGCGCCCGGACGAATCCGATGTCCTGCTGTCCCACCTCCACGACGTGGCCGTGGATCCCAACCGCTCGCTGCGGTGGCACTGGTCCGAGGGGGACGTTGCCATCTGGGACGAGTCCTGCACGCTGCATCGGGCGCTGGGAGACCACCACCCCTCGGTGCGGAGGATGCGTCGATGCACCACCGGCGGCGAGCGGCCGCGTCCCGGCCGCAGCACCGCCGATGAGGCAGCCGCGCGATGAGTGCCGACGCTGGTGCCGGCACCCCCTCCGCCCTGAGCAACATCGTCGAGTGGTGCAGGGGTGGCGACGGCGATTGGAACGAGACCGCCGGTCACGTCACCTTCCCGTCACGCAGCCAGGTGATCGAGCTTGCCGTGCAGCTCGCCCGACCCGTCCCGGGCCACATCATCGAATTCGGGGTGTGGAAGGGTGACTCCGTCCGCGTGATCCGCGACGAGCTGTGGCGGTCTGCGATCTGGGACCGCGCCCAGCGCCGGAAGCGGATCTACGCCTGCGACTCGTTCGCGGGTCTACCCGACGACTACGAGCACCTCCCGGCCGGGACATTCGCCACTCCCGTGCCGACCCTGCGCGGCGTGCGGATCGTGGACGGGCTCTTCGAGTCGTCGCTCACCGCCGACCTCGCCACCGAGGTCGGCCGGGTCAGCCTGGTCCACTTCGACGCCGACCTCTACGAGTCCACCCGCGGCGCGCTCGCCTGGCTCACGCCGCTCGTCGGTGCCGGCACCCTGCTGCTGTTCGACGAGTTCGCCGGCGAGGACCCCGCCGAAGCACGCGCCTTCGCTGAGTGGTGTCAGGCGACCGGCGTTCGCGCCGTGGTGCTGGCCCTGTTCGGCCGGGGGCCGAGTGGCAAGGGCGCCCGAACCGATCGACGAGCCCTCTTCCAGATCGTGACCGACGAGCCGATCCGCCCGGCACCACCGCTGGCCCCGACGAAGCTCCGCCGGCGCCTGATCGCCAAGACCTGAAGCTGCTACGGAGCTGCTTCAGCCATCAGCCGGCCGCCCCGCGGTCCGAGCTTTCACTCGGCCCTCCCGTTTGCGACCCAGCGTTGAAAGAGGTCGACCTGTGCGGGCGGCCAGGCGCCGTCGCACGGCATGGTGCCGTCTCGGAGACGCATGAGGATCGCATCGGCATGGCGGCTGACGTCGTCGTACGACCAGAGGTCGAATCGGGACTGCATCGCCTGCCGGTCACGCTCGCGGAACAAGGGCTTGACGTCGCTTTCGAAGCCAACTGGACCGCCGATGTCGTTGGTCACTTCGTCCTCCTGACGCTGAGATCGACGCAACCCACCCCCGATCTCATGGTATGAGACCCTGTCTCCGGCATCCACGGCCGGGGTCGGGCGGCCCGGTCGCCCCATCGCCCCGGTTCACACCGCGTGCAAAGTTCTCTCGGATCCCGCGTCACGGGCGGTCGCCATGAGGTTCAGGTGCGTGTCAGCCGCGTCCTGTTATGCCAGGTCGTGGCCTCGTGGTCTGCGAGGCCGTCCCGCAAAGGGGGAAGGCCATGCGCTACAAGCCTCTGTTGTTCGCCCCTCTGCTGCTGGGAGCCGCCGCCGTGGTGGTCCCGAACGTGGCCCAGGGCGCGGCGAAGCCGCAGCCGTTCGACGATGCGCGGTTGGAGATCGAGTACAACGCCACCGACGGGGACGCCGGCCTGCAGATCTTCGGGGACTCCGACAACGAGTGGAAGCGGTTCGAGATCTTCCGGCCCGACGGCCAGAAGATCCTGGACATCTCGGCGAGCGGGGTGCTGGAGGACTTCGGGCTCAGCGAGCTGTTCTCCGAGAGCAGCGAGCCCCCCTTCACCGAGCTGCCCTTCGCGGACTTCAAGAACCTGTTCCCGGCGGGGAAGTACCGCTTCGAGGGCGAGACCACCGACGGCCACGAGCTGGCATCGACGGTGCGGTTCTCGCACCAGATCCTCACCGCACCGGTGTTCGTCCAACCGACCGACGGCGGGACGCTACCGGTCGACCAGGCGGTGATCCGGTGGCAGCCGGTCAGCGGCGCGGTCGACTACGAGGTCATCGTCACCCAGGACAGCGACGAATCCCGGGTGATGGACACGACGATGTCGCCCGAGCAGACCAGCATCACCGTGCCCGCCGAGTTCCTCGAGCGCGGGGAGTCCTACAAGATCGAGGTCCACGCCTCGCACTCCAGCGGCAACCGGATCTTCACCGAGATCGGCTTCACCGCCACCTGACGGAGGATCACCGGAACCAGCCCAGGCTTCGCGTCTCATGGGACGGACCCGCCCTCGCCGATGACGCCGCGCACCAGGTCGCGTGTGAGGGTCTCCGGTGGGAACGCGACGAGGCACCAGGTGGCGCCGGCCGCGGCATACGGGGCGGGGTCCTGGTCGGGCTCGACCTCGGTCACGATGTCGTAGGGCTCGGTGATGTCGGTGCCCACCTGCTCGCGCAGCCGGCTGATGGCATCGACGATCTCGGCGAGTTGGTCCGGGTGTTCGACGTTGGCCGGGAAGAAGCCCTGGTGCCGAGCCGCTCGACGCATCGGCCTCGTGTTGCCGGGGAACCCTGCGACCCAGATCGGCACCCCGGGTCGTTGCACCGGCCTCGGCAGGAAGCGCATGCCACCGACGGTGTAGTGCTCGCCCTCGTGGTGGACGGGCTCGCCTGACCAGGCGGCGGTCAGGATCTCGAGGGACTCGTCGAGCATGCGTGCCCGCCGCCGGTCATCGACCTCTTCACCGGTGATCGAGAACTCTTGTGCGAAGCGGTCGCTACCGAGGCCGACACCGAGCGTGAGTCGGCCGGCGCAGAGTTGGTCCAGCGTCGCGGTCTCCCGGGCCACCTTGACCGGGCGGCGCCGGGCGAGCGGCGTGACCAAGGGGCCGAGCCGAATGGACGTCGTCGCCGACGCGATCGCGGCCAGCGCGATCCACGGATCGGCCACGTCGAGCACCGGTGGCACCCACCGCACCTGGTCCCACACGAAGAACCCGTCCCAGCCGGCTTCCTCGGCCTCGGCGGCCAAGCGGGCGACGACCACCGGGTCGGCCAGTTCCCCGAACAGCGGCACGAACAGTCCCGAGCGCGCCCGGGCCGATGTGGTCGGAGTCTGGTTCATGGTGTTCTCCTCCGCGTGTCCTGTCTCATCCGGCCAGGAAACCTTGGATCAGAGCCCGCGACCAGCGCTTCCCCGGTTGACGCCCCACCGTTACGGTCGGGTTGCGGCCGGCGGGAAGCACGAAAGGGGCTCAGGCCACGTGGGACCAACCCAGGGTCAGATCCGACGTCCCCGGCAGTCCCTGAGCCACAGCGGGACCTCCGAGTCGCGACTAGGCGGGCTCCGGGGTGAGCGCAACGGCACCGAAGTTCACGAGGTGATTCGGAGCGAGGGCAGCCTCGGTTTTCTGCGCGGGGCTCGCGGCAGGTTTCCTGGGAGGGCTCTGCACGATCCTCCGCCCCATGCAGGCCGCGATGGACGGCCGGGAGTTCCGGAACTTCATGGAGAGGTTCCTTGGCTACGCGGACAACGGCATGGGCAAGGTGTTCAACTACGTCTGGTCGGGGGGTACGACCATCGCGTCGATCGTGGCGCTCGTGCTCCTTTGGGACGATCCCGGCTCCACCTCGTTCGTGCTCACCGCTATCGGCCTGGGCGTCGTGATCGTCGGCATCATCGTCGTCTCCAATGTGTGGAAGACACCGACCTACAAGGCGATCCTGGCCGGGGACCCCGAGGCGCTGCCCGCCAACTGGGAGGCGGTGAGGCAGCGCTACTTCACGATCAACTGGCTTCAACTCGCGACGACCTGGGCGGCGTTCGCCCTGTTCCTGTTGGCTCTGATCTCCCTCTGAGCGGTCCCTCGGCCCTTACGGAGCGTGAGCGATGGGCGACAACCCTGAAGCCAGGACCCTGGCGGGCCATACTGTTCTCGAGGGGAACCGTCATGGCCGCCAAAGACACTCCTGACCAGCGGCGTCAGTCGCAGGCTGCACCAATCGAGATCGCCCAGGACATCGCGCACCCGGCTCGGGTGTATGACTACGTGCGCGGTGGGGACGACAACTTCTCCGCTGACCGGGAGGTCGCCGACTTCGCCGCCGCGGCGGGCTCCGGTGGTTTCGACCACGCCCGAGCCGCGGTCCAAGCCAACGAGGCCTTCCACGCCCGCTCCGTGACCTATCTGGCTGGCGAGGCCGGCATCCGCCAGTTCCTCGAGATCGGGGCCGGGATCCCGACCGCAGAGAACACCCACGAGATCGCGCAGCGCATCGCGCCGGAGTCCCGTGTGGTCTACGCCGACGACGACCCCGTCGTGCTCGCCCACGCCCACACTCTGAGGAAGAGCGCCTCGAAGGGCGCCACCGCCTACGTCAATGCCAACCTGCGCGACCCCGAGAGCATCCTCCAGCAGGCGCAGACCGTCCTCGATCTGGATAAGCCCGTCGCGGTCGTCATCGTCGCCATCCTCCACCACATCCGCGAAGAGGACGACCCCTACAGCATCGTCGCCCGGTTCGTGGACGCCGTGCCGTCCGGCAGCTTTCTCGTGATCTCCCATCTCACCAGCGACATCATCGCCAACGAGGTGACCGAGGCGGCGAGACGCATCAACGAGCAGCCCGGCTTCACCCTCGTTCTGCGCACCTACGACCAGATCTGCCGTTTCCTCGACGGCGCCGAGCCTCTCCCGCCGGGCGTCGTCCCGGTCGATCGCTGGCACGCTCCGGGCAGCCCACCGCCCCCACCGGGAGAGTGGCCGACGCCCTTCTACGGCGCGGTCGCCCGCAAACCCTGACCGCGGACCCCTACGTCCAGCCCTGGCCGCCGAATGCGGGAAACGGTGATCCCAGCCGCCGGCTGGTAGGTGCTGGCGGTTAGAGGCTGGCGATCAGGCGCTCGACGCGTTCGTCGTGGGAGCGGAGGGGGTCCTTGCAGAGGACGGTGCGCTGGGCCTGGTCGTTGAGCTTCAGGTGGACCCAGTCGACGGTGTAGTCACGCTTGCGTTCCTTGGCCCGGCGGATGAACTCGCCCCTCAGGCGGGCCCGGGTGGTCTGGGGCGGTACGTCGACGGCCTCGTCGATCGCTTCGTCGCTGGTCACCCGCTCGACCAGCCCGCGCTCCTGCATCTTGTAGAACACGCCGCGACGCCGATCGATGTCGTGGTATTGCAGATCGAGCAGCGCTACCCGCGGGTCCGACAGCGGGAGCTCGTGTCGGGCGCAGTACGACTCGATCAGCTTGTGCTTGATCACCCAGTCGACCTCGCGGTCGAGCGACAGCGGGTCGTCGGCGAGGCGGGTGAGGCAGTGCTCCCACATCTGCAGTGCCTGCGCCTCCAGCGGCGAGACGTCGCGGGTGTCGGCATAGTGCTGCGCCCGCTCCAGGTACTCGGACTGGATGTCGAGCGCGGACGCCTCCCGCCCGTTCGCCAGCCGCACCAGGCGCTTCATCGTCGGATCGTGGCTGATGTCGCGGATGGCCCGGATCGGGTTCTCCAGGGTCATGTCCCGCATCACGAAGGTCGGGTCCTCGAGCATGCGCAGCAGGATCGACGTCGTCCCCACCTTCAGGAACGTCGTGTACTCGCTCATGTTCGAGTCGCCCACGATCACGTGCAGCCGCCGGTAGCGCTCGGAGTCGGAGAGGGGCTCGTCACGGGTGTTGATGATCGGCCGGCTCCGGGTCGTCGCCGACGACACGCCCTCCCAGATGTGCTCGGCCCGCTGGGCGATGCAGTACATGGCCCCCCGGGCCGTCTGCAACACCTTGCCCGCCCCCGCGTAGATCTGCCGGGACACGAAGAACGGGATCAACACCTCGGCGTAGTGCCCGAAGTCGTCGCGCCGCGCGGTCATGTAGTTCTCGTGGCAGCCGTAGGAGTTCCCCGCCGAGTCCGTGTTGTTCTTGAACAGATAGACGCTCCCCCGGATGCCCTCCTCGCGCAGCTGCTGTGACGCCGCGACCAGGAGCTGCTCGAGGATGCGCTCCCCGGCCTTGTCATGGGTGACCAGGTCGAGGATCGAGTCGCACTCCGGCGTGGCGTACTCGGGGTGACTGCCCACATCGAGGTACAGCCGGGCCCCGTTGGCGAGGAACACGTTGCTCGACCGACCCCACGACACGACCCGGCGGAACACGTAGCGCGCCACCTCATCAGGGCTCAGACGCCGCTGCCCGCGCAATGTGAACGTGATCCCGTACTCGTTCTCGAGCCCGAAGATCCGCCGCTCCATCACCGCAACCTACCGCCGCCGACGGCGGGTCCGGGAGGGGAGGACGGATCAGGCAGGGCGAGGTGATCCCGGCCTTGGAGAGAGCAGCTCACTAGGGACTTCTACGGAGGCAATCCGAAGCGGCGAGCGCGACGGTGGTCCCATCGACCGCGCAGGACGCCATGCCTGTGATATCCGACATCATCCCCCGGCCTTCCACCAAGGAGGTGTCATGCAAACCACGAAAGACAACATCGTCGCAGCTCTGAGGCATGCCGGGCTTGTGGACGAGGCCGAGCACGCGGCGCGCGTGCTGCCGGACTCGGGCGAGTTCGACGAGATGGTCAAGCCACTGGAGGCGCACGGGATCAGCCGGGACATGCTGATCGACCGTCTCGGCGGAAGCCCGTGAGAATCGGCATTGCGTGAGCTCAGTCGGAGACCAGTCGGGACTCCGGTTCGGGCAGCGCAGTCGCCAGGTCCTTTCGGGACCGGATGCCCAACTTCACGGTGGGACCGGTGGCTGATCGCACTCGTCAGTGCGGTTCGAGCCACCAGAAGCAGAGGCGGGCCGCCGCCTCGGCCAGGAGGATTGCCACGCCCTGAACCCCCGCCAACAAGACGAACACCGGGAAGCCGCGATTGGCGAGCGAGGCGTGCTCGTCGGGGAACCAGTAGAGGACGAGCAGCAGCAAGACGGACGCGCTCAAGGCGAGAACGACGAGTGCGTTGAGCGAGGCGATCCAGACGTGCAGCCGGCGGGCGGCGATCCGTTCCTGATCGCGCACCCGCCGCCACGCCAGGACCATCTGCACCGCGCCCATGGCGACGCAGACCGCCAGGATGTCGTCGTCGATGCTGCCGACGCCCGCGTTCAGCACCTCCGCGTAGCGCACGGCGACGGGCGGAGCGAGGATGATGACGAAGCCGGCGAGCGCGATGCCCGCGGCCATGGCGACATCACTGGTCCGGGCGCTCAGGTCCCCTCCCGGGCTCGTAGCGTGAACCGGTCGGCCACCGAGCCGTCCACCCGAACGCACGTCCCGGTCAAACGGTCGTCCACGACCTCGACATGGAGGAACTGCAGCGTGCGCTCCGCCACCGCCGTGAACGCGCTGCGACCCACCGGGGTGGTCTTGCAGCCGCCGCCGCTCACCACGTACGTGACGCCGCGCTGGGGCTCGATCCGCTCGTAGTCGTGGTCGTGCCCGCTGAGGACCAGGTCGACATGGTGGCGGTCCAGGACGGGCACCAGACGCTCTTGGGCGCCTGGTGTGCTGCCGTGCTGGCCGGACGAGTAGGGAGGGTGATGCAAGGCCACCACCTTCCACTGGTTGGCCGAGCTCGCCAGGGCGTCGTCGAGCCAGTCCAGTTGCTCGGACGCTCGCGGGCCGTACAGGCCCGGGATGCTGGAGTCGAGGAAGAAGAAGTCGACCGGGCCGTGGCTCGTTGTGTAGTAGCGACCCGGCGTGCCCAGTAGCTCGAGCTCGGCCTCGATCGCGCTCAAGGCGCGGTCACTGAAGTGGAGCGCAGCGTCGTGGTTGCCGATCGCGAGCTCGAAGCCAACGCCCGCGTCGATGAGAGGTCCGAGCGGACGCCGGAACACCGTGTCGAACCGGCGCCGGAGGCTGCCGTAGTAGCAGATGTCGCCCAGCAGCGTGACCAGGCCGTACGGCGCCGTCTGGTAGGTGATGGCCATGCGTTCGGTGACTGCCAGCGCCTGGCGGCCACCGCTGCCGTTGTCGCCCAGCGCCACGAACGCCAAACGGTCGTCCGCCGTCTGCCACGCATGAGGCCGGACCTCTACGTCCGGGGCCTGGCCGGGCAAGAGGTCCTCGCGGGCCAGCAGCGGCCACACCGCACCGGCCAAGGTGCCGGCAGTCGCCGTGGCGCCGACCAGCCCCACCCCTGCGGCCAGAAACTCACGCCGATTCATCCCCACCATTCTGGCGAGCCGAGGCCCCCCGAACCGGTCCCGAGCGGCATGAGAGGCGCGGCTCAGCGTTACTCGATGTCGAGCACAACGAGGGTGAGCGCGACGATGGCGACGTAGCCGAGCAGCGCCGCAACCGTGATCCAGAAGTCGGGATCGCGCTCGTGGGTCTCCGCGTCGCTCCTCAATGGCGGCAACACGCGAACAAGGATCGGGATCAGCGAGATCGAGAGTCCGAGCGTGACCGCCAGTGCGGCCCATCTCGGCCCTTCATCCGCGATCGCCCACAAGGATGCGAAGACTGTCGCGCCCATCACGAGCGCAAGCCCGAGTCGAAGGTACGGATCAGGCAGATGTGCGCTCTCGGGCTTCCCGTCACGGGGCTCGAAGTATCGGATCTGCCACAACAGCGCACCGGCTACGGCCAGCTCGATGGTGATCACCGACTGGAAGTACTGAACTGGCACGTCGGCCATCACGGACCCGCCAGCTCGCGATGTTTCGAGGCAACCACCGGGGAAGTCTGGCATGTGCATGATCGTCCCGACGCTGCCGCCGCACCGGCCGATCTGGCGGTCCGAAGTGATGTGTAACTTGCCAGCGGTCCGAGATCGAGGAGGAGATGGGTGGCTGCCGGTGGTTTCTCTTCGGGACGGCTGGTTCGGGTGCGTGCGCTGGTCGAGCATCACGTCGACGCCGGGTTGGCCCCCGGCATGGTGGTCGTCCTCGCCCGGCATGGTCACGTGCACATCGAAGCAACGGGAACTCTCGCGTTCGAGGGCGCAGGCTCGAGGACGCCGATGGCAGGTGACACGATCTGTCGCATCACCTCGATGACGAAGCCGATCGTCGCCGCGTGTGCGATGACGCTCGTCGAGGACTGCACCCTGCGCCTCGATGACCCGGTCTACGACCTCCTCCCGGAGCTGGCGGACATGAGCGTGCTCGCCGATCCCGAGGGGCCACTGGACGACACCGTTGCGGCGAAACGCCCGATCACGCTGCGGGATCTGCTGACCTTCACCCTCGGCACCGGCATGGTCCCGGCCGAGCCGGGAACGGTCCCGATCTCGGACGCGCTGAACGCGCTGGGCGTGGCCCCGCTGGACGAGTGGGTGCGCAGGCTCGGCCAGCTTCCGCTCGTCCATCACCCAGGTGAGCGCTGGATGTACGAGACCGCCGCCGACGTGACCGGCGTGCTCATCGCCCGGGCGACGGGCATGTCTTTCGGGGATGCCCGTCGCGAGCGGATCTGCGGTCCGCTCGGCATGAAGGACACCGCCTTCAGCGTGGGCAGCGAGAGCATCGACCGACTGGCGACCGCGTACAGGCGCGACAACGCCGCCAACGGTGAGCCGGTCGTCGAGGACGGCCCCGACGGGCACTGGAGCCGGCCACCGGTGTTCGAAGGAGGTGCCGGGGGGCTCGTGTCGACCGCCGAGGACTACCTCGCGTTCGCTTCGGCTCTGCTCGCACGCGGTGAGCGTCGCGGCGAGCGGGTGCTCTCGCGGCCGTCGGTGACGCTGATGACGAGCGACCACCTGACCCCGGCGCAGAAGGCGGTCTCCGGGTTCTGGCCGGGATACTTCGACACCATCGGCTGGGGCTTCGGGATGTCGGTCCGCACCCGCCGCACGCACTTGGGCCCCTCGGTCGGCAGCTACGGATGGTCGGGCAGGTACGGCACAGCCTGGTACAACGATCCCGCCGAGGACTTGACCACGATCGTCGCCATGCAGCGGGCGCACGCGGGGGACCAGAGGCTGCCGATGTGGCACGACTTCTGGACCGCCGTGTACCAGGCGATCGACGACTGACCCCGCACGGCGGCGGTCAGTCGATCTGATCGCCGCCTCAGTCGGTCCGTCATGGCGCGCTCCTCATGACAGCAGCTGCGCCCTCAGGCGAGCAGCTTGCGAAGTTCGCCGACGGCGACGATCGCACTGTCAGGGTTGTCCGCGCAGGGGATCACGTTGAAACGGGAGCAGCCGGACTCGATGTAGGGGCTCAGGAACTCTGCGACTTGCTCGGGGGTGCCATAGGGCGAGTAGCGCTCGAACGGCTCGAAGGGCATCTGGTAGAAGTCCTGCATCTGCGCGGCGAGCGGCTTGCGTGCCGCCTCACGTGTCGAGGCGAAGCCACACCAGACGTTGAGTGCGTGCTCGAACACGCTCGGGTCTCGGCCGGCCTCGCTGGCCTCGCCGGCGATCTGGTCACATACGCCGCGGTAGCGGCGTGGGGAGACCCAGATCCCGAGCCATCCGTCGCCGAACTTCCCGGCGCGCCGGGCCGCAGCGTCCGAGCGGCCGCCGACGATCAGAGGGACCCGGGGCGAGGGTGCGGGCAGGATGAGCGCCTCGTCGAGCGAGAAGAACTCGCCGTCGAACGTGACCGGCGTGCCTTCGCCGAGACCGCGCAGGATCTGCAGGCTCTCGTCCATCCGGCGTCCACGCGTCTTAGGGTCCACGCCGCAGATCTCGAGCTCGTGGGGGTCCTCGCCGCCGATCCCGACGCCCAGTGTGAGCCGGCCGGGTGCGAGCTGTGCGAGTGTGGCGAGCTGGCGTGCGACCGGAACTGGATGACGCAACGGCAGCAGGTAGAGCGCGATGTACACCGGCAGCTCAGCCTGCGCAGCGAGCAGCGACGTGGCGGTGGTCAGACCATCCGAGCCGGCCCCTACGAAGAAGCTCACATGATCGCCTACGCAGAGATGGTCGACGCCGACCTCCGCGGCGAGAGCGAGGACCGTACGAAGCTCCTCACCGCCGGTGAGCGGCACGACTGCCGGGAACAGCCCCACGCGGACGTCATCCATCGATCGATCCACCTCTCATGTGTGCCGACAAGGCTGCGGTC
>Ga0209382_10004966_pt1 | contig 17447 bp, 12 predicted proteins | sample SoiMetdeltSBSDD5_FD_187599 | JGI IMG/M metagenome (GOLD analysis project Ga0209382, IMG submission 187599) | Bulk soil microbial communities from a Populus tree surrounding site in Tennessee, USA - Soil MetaG P. deltoides SBSDD5 (SPAdes) (version 2) | ecosystem: Environmental > Terrestrial >...
GTCGCGGGGTTTCCCGGCCCGGCGATCCGTCCACCGCCCGGCCCCATTGAGGAACAAGACCTTCTGGATGCATCGCCTCCAGCTCACGTGGGACAGAGAGGCCACGTGCCAGAACTTGCGGATCGCCGTGGCGATCGCCTCCCCGACCGACGTCGCCGGGATGTCCTGGAAGTCGAACCGGTACTCCTCGGGTGCGCCCGGCGTCCGCCGCTGGAACTCCGGCTCGGTATACACGACCCGCACGCTGTGCCTTGGTGTGTCCGTCTGCATCGTCCCCCCCCAATAACCTGCGGCCAAGGTAGGGCCGCGGGAGGGAGGATGCAAGGACTGCCGGGCCGAGGCGGGGGGACGGCGTGAGCGTGGCATAATCCCCGGCCGTGCCGCGTGCCTGGTTTTTCGGGTTCTTCTTCGTGTCCGGGTTCTGCAGCCTGGTGTGCGAGGTCGTCTGGCTGCGCCTGGCGATGGCCCAGTACGGCGTGGTGACGCCGCTCGTCGCGACCGTCCTCTCGGTCTTCATGGCAGGCCTGGCGCTCGGAAGCTGGGGCGCCGGACGCCTGGTCGCCCGCGCGCCATCGGCTGGTGGACGGCAACCGCTGCGCCTTTACGCTCTGGCCGAGCTCGTCATCGGGCTGTCCGCCTTCGTCGTCCCCGGCTCGCTCCGGTTCGGCCGCGGCCTGCTGCTGCACGCGGGGAGCGACGCGGCCTGGGGGTCGATCCCCTATCACCTGATGTCGGGGGGCTGGATCGCGCTGACGCTGCTGCCGTTCTGCGTCTGCATGGGGGCCACGTTTCCCCTGGCGATGGCGGCGAGAGGCCGGGCGGAGGGGGAAGGCTCCGGGCGGTCGTTCAGCTACCTGTATCTCGCCAACGTGCTGGGGGCCGCGTGCGGCACGCTCGTCTCGGCGTTCGTGCTGATCGAGCTCCTCGGTTTCAACGGGACGCTCAAGGTCGCGGCCGCGCTGAACGCCGCGATCGCGGCCGCCGCCTTCGCCCTGGCGGCGGGCCAAGCCGCGTCGCGGGGCGCAGGCGTGGCCGTTCCCGGGTCGAGCGCCACGGCCGACAACACCGCTTCCGCGAACCTGGCAGCCGCCCGCGAGTCCGGCGGGCCGCGTCGCGGGCTCGTCGTGCTCCTCTTCCTGACCGGCTTCGCCAGCATGGCGATGGAGATCGTGTGGGTCCGACAGTTCACGCCGTACCTCGGGACGGTCGTCTATGCCTTCGCGGTGCTGCTCGCCCTGTACCTGGGGTCGACTTTCCTCGGATCGATGGCGTATCGCATTCGTGCCGGGCGCCCGGCCGGCCGGCCCGACCTTCAAGGCCGGATCGGGGATCCCGCGCTGGCGCACGTGTGGATCGCAGCGGGGGTCTTCGGGCTGTTGCCTCTTCTGGCGGCCGACCCGCGCCTCCCCCTGGCGATCATCGATCCCGCCATGCCGCAGCCTGTCGATCTGTTGATCGGCGGCGGGCGCGTGGCGCTCGGCCTGACCCTGTTCTGCGCCGCAATCGGTTTTCTCACCCCCATGCTGGTGGATCGCCTGTCGGCGGGGGACCCCCGCAGGGCGGGGAGAGCGTACGCGGTCAACGTCGTCGGCTGCATCCTGGGCCCGCTCGCCGCGTCGTTCGTCCTGCTGCCGGCCCTCGGCGAGCGCGGCTCCATCGCGGTGCTCGCCCTGCTCCTGCTCGCGGCGGTCCCGCTCTGCGGCAGGCCGCGCGCCACGGTCCTGGCCGGGGCGGGCGCGATCGGCCTGGCGCTCGTCCTCCTGACGAAGGACCACGCCACCCTCTTCCCGCACCGCGAGGTGCTGCGGGACTACGAGGCGACGGTCGTCGCCACCGATTCGAGGGGTGGCAGGGAGCTCCTGGTGAACGGCGTCGGGATCACCACCCTCACCCCGATCACCAAGATGATGGTCCACCTGCCGATGGCGTTTCTGGCCCGGCCGCCGCAGAACGCGCTGGTGGTCTGCTTCGGGATGGGGACGAGCTTCCGCTCGGCGCTGTCCTGGGGAGTGCCGACGACCGCGGTCGAGCTGGTGCCGAGCGTCCCTCGCCTGGTCGGCTTCTACCATCAGGACGGGCCGGACCTGCTCGCCTCGCCGCTGGCCCGCGTGGTCATCGACGACGGCCGCCGTCTGCTCGAGCGTACCCCGGAGCGGTACGACGTCATCACCATCGATCCGCCGCCCCCCGTCGAAGCGGCCGGGTCGGGCCTTCTCTACTCCAGGCAGTTCTACACCCTGGCGCGCGCCCGCCTGAGGCCCGGCGGCATCGTGCAGCAATGGTTCCCGGGAGGGGAGCCGGCCATCGTCTCATCGGTGGCCCGGGCGATCCTCGAGTCCTTCCCTCACGTGCGGGCCTTCCAGTCGGTCGAGGGGTGGGGGGTTCATTTCCTGGCGAGCGACGCCGAGATCCCCGACAGGTCCGCGGACGACCTGGCCGCCCGCCTGCCGCCTGCCGCCGCCGCCGACCTGGTCGAGTGGTGGCGTGGCGTGACCCCCGCGCAGGCGCTCGGACGGGTGGTCGAGCAGCAGGTCTCCGTCGAGCGACTCATCGCCCTGGCCCCCGGGACGCCGGCCCTCGAGGACGATCGCCCGGTCAACGAGTACTACCTGCTCCGCCGGACCTTCGGGGGGCCGTGATACCATGCGCCCCGCGCCCGGAAGCCTTGTCTAGTTCTGAGCCGGCCCGCCTGCGGAGAGGTGCTGGAGTGGCCGAACAGGGCTGACTGCTAATCAGTTACACCCGCTAAAACGGGTGTCGGGGGTTCGAATCCCCCCCTCTCCGCCACCTCGAACCCGCCCCCCCCTGCTCATGCTCGGAAACCGGCATCCTCCGGGTATCCTCTTGGTTCGCCCTGCACGGGGCGCCGGAGGAACGAGATGGACGAAAAAGAGAGGCTGAGCGATCTGGCGACCAGGATCCTGGGAAGGTCGATCGAGACGGCATCGGAGATCGAGCGCAGGGTGCTGAGGGCCGTGACGAAACGGCTCCACGTGGCGCGGCAAGTCCGACGCGAGATGGAGGAGCGGCTGACCCTCGGCGAGCGCCTGGCCGACTGGATCGCCGCCTGGGGGGGGTCCTGGTCGTTCCTCATCATGTTCTTCGTGTTCCTGTTCGGCTGGATCGGGCTCAATACGTGGGTCCTGGTGAGCCGTCCGTTCGATGCCTATCCGTACATCCTCCTGAATCTCGTGCTGTCGACGCTGGCTGCCGTGCAGGCTCCGGTCATCCTCATGAGCCAGAACCGCCAGGCCGCCAACGACCGCATGGAGGCGGCCCACGACTACGAGGTCAACCTGAAGGCCGAGATCGAGATTCTGCAGCTGCACGAGAAGGTCGACCGGCTGACCAGGCTGGTCGAGGAGCTGGGGGCCGGGAAGCGCCACCCGGCGTAGCCGCCCTCGCGGAGGAACGTCCGGAAAGGCCGCACCGTCCTTGTCCTGCGGGACCCGTGCACTATAATAAGTGCCGCTCCCGAACGACCGCCGCGGGTCGACGGACAGTCCACGATGCCTGAGAGACTCTGGTCGCTGAACGATCTGGCGCGCTTCCTGCGCTTCGAAGACCCCGAGGTGCGCTACTGGGCGGCCGACCGCCTGGGCCGGCATTACACGAAGGAGGCGACCGACCTCCTGGCCCCCTACCTGTTCGACGATCACGACCTGACCCCCGAGCTGGTGGCCGCCCACCTGGGGAAGCATGGCGGCGTGGCGCACCTGCCCGTCCTGGCGCGCGGCGTGAAGACGCTGCGCGGCCTGCCGGCGGCCAGGGCGCTCGAGGCGCTGGTGCGCCTGCGCGCCCCGGAATCGCTCGAGGCGGTGCGGGACGCGTTCGACCGGCGGGACTTCGACGAGGAATGCTGGTCGTACATCCTCGATGCCCTGGCCGAGCGGGGGGATGTGCCGGCCCGCCGGGAGCTCCTGGCGTTCCTGAAGCGGCGTGCCGACTGGGTCGGGTCCCCGTCGATCCTGGCGTCCGCCTTGCACGTGACCGAGCCGGGGGAGTACCGGGCGCTTCTCCTTGCCTGGATCCGCTCGCTGCAGTGGAAGGGGGCGACGGGCGGGGACACCGGCGAGGCGTTCCGCGTCCTGATGGATCATCTTCAGGTGGATGACTGCGGGTGGTGCTTCCGGACCAACCTGAGCGGACGGATCGACTTCGAACGCACGCTCAAGGCGATCGAGTCGGCCTACAACTGCGAGCTGCGTGCGGCCCTCGGGGAGCCGTCGGTCCGGTCCATCTCGGCGGCCCTCGAGGCCGGAGCGTTCGAGGACAGCGCGGCCACCCTGGCGCGCACCGTCAAGGAGCGCGCCAGGGGCGTCCGGGCCGCGCCGGGGGACGACCTGGCCGATCGGATCGTCGAGGTGGCGGTCTCCTGGGCGGACGCCGAGATCGTCGGCCTGGTCGAGGGCCTCGGCCCGCACCTGCGCGAGTGGGTCATCGGGTTTCTCATCGCCGCGGTCGTGAAGATGGCTCGCTACCGCAATTACGAGCTGGAGGTGCGCCGCTCCGCGGCGGACCTCGATGCCCTGGCGGCGCTCCTCGAGGAGGAGACCTCGTTCCTGCTCGACAGCCTGCCGCAGGCGATCCGCAAGGCGATCGAGGCGTCGGGGGAGTCGGGCGCGCCCGCGCGCTCGCAGGCGCGACGCCGGGTCGAGGACCGTTGCCTGGCGATTCTCGCCGCCCGCGGGCCGTTCTTCCCGCAGGGGATGGCGCTGGAGACCCTCGGAGAGCTGCGCTCCGTCGGGGCGGTGAACGAGATCATGGATTTCCTGACGGAGGAGAACTCCTACCTGTACGAGGCGGCCGAGCACGCCCTCGCCAGGCTCGACACCGCGGTGATCGAGCCGGCCCGCGCCCGCCTGGCGGCGGGCAACGTCGAAGAGGATGCCGGGCACAGCCTGCTCATCACCCTGTGCGAGGTCGGCACACCGGAGGCGCTCAAGCTGGTCCTCGAGCACCTCGAGTTCTTCGTCGATGCGGCCGGCCCGGGCAACGCGGCGCGCTGGATCTCGCTCCTGGGATCGCGCGAGCTGATCGACCCGCTGCGAAGCCACCTCCCGAAGGACATGGCCCAGGTCGGCCAGGCGATCCTCCTGCTGGCGGCGATCCACAACACGCGCGTGTCCGAGGAGCCGGGTATCCGCCGGGCGATCGACGAGTTCTGGAAGAAGCACCCGGAAGAGGGGGAGGACGGCGAGGACCCCGGTCCGGGCGACGGCTCCGACAAGTACCTGATGTGATGGCGACAGGCTCCCGACGATGAGCAGGGCTTCGAGACACGACGCGGCACGCGCCGCCCGGGCGCCGGTCATGGCGCTGGCGGCGGCGCTCCTGTGCCTGCCGGCCTGGGGCGCCCCGCCGGCCACGTCCAAGGCCGCGGCAGCGCAGGGGACGCCGGCGGCCCCGGCCCCCACCCCTCCCGCGACGTCGATCCGGTTCGCGCCGCAGGCGCGCAAGATGTCCACCTACATGATGAACGGCCGCTTCGAGATCACCACGCGAGACGTGACCTTCGAGGCCCCGCCGGCCTACGCCGAAGGCTTCAATTTCTGGGCCGGCCGGATGAAAGGGCAGAGGCGCAGCGAGGTCTACCAGGTGCAGACCATGACGCAGGAGCCCGAGCCGAGCGGCCTGATGCCCTTCCGGCGGACCATCCCTCGCTTCAACCTGGAGTTCGAGAAGCAGGGGCAGATCTATGCCTCCACCGGCTCGATCGAGCGCGACGTCGTCACGCTGGTGTGGGAGGGGTTCTTCGACTCGTTCGGGAACCTCAAGCAGAAGCACCAGATCGCGGGGAAGGAGAATCCGGAATTCGCCCTCCTGTCGATCGACGAGCTCGATCGCATCTTCCCCGCGTTCGAGGGGGCTCGGGACCTGAAGGTGGGGGAGGGCCTCAAGGAAGAGCGCATCATCCCCATCCCCACGAAGCTGAGCATCGCAGGCCTGGAGACCCTCACTCTCAAGGTCACGCGGGACTTCATTCTGAAGTCGATCGACGGGGGCATCGCGAGGTTCGACGTCAAGGTGACCTACGGCCCCGACCCGGCTTTCAAGCCCACCGCCGAGCACACCCTCTGTGCCATCAGCGGGGGCGGGACCGGCGAGGCCATCTTCGAGATTCCGCGCGGCGTGTTCCTCAGCGCCAGAGTCCCGTCGACGCTGCGCATCGACATCGAGGCGCCGCTGCGTCCCCTTCCCGGCCATCCCGAGACGGAGGTCGCCGCGGTGGGAAAGTCCCACATCGAGCTGGACATCACCCAGTTCGGGCAGCAGACGGTGGTGCGGACGTGGGGCGACGAGTAGGGACCACGAAGGGCCGCGGGGCCGTCGGCAACCCGGAGGGGCGTTTCGAGACCACCCGGCTCGCGCCCGGCGACTACGGCTGGGCCTTGGGGGACGAGGAGGACGCGCCGCCCCCGCTGCAGACCACCGTCACCCCCGAGAAGACCCGCACCATCCTGTCGAGGAACGATTCGCCCGACATCTCCTTCGACCGGTCCATCAATCCGTACAAGGGGTGCGAGCACGGCTGCGTCTACTGCTTCGCGCGGCCGACGCACTCGTACCTCGGGCTGTCCCCCGGCCTGGACTTCGAGACGAAGATCTTCTCGAAGCCGGACGCGGCAAAGCTTCTGCGCGAGGAGCTGCGCCGGCCCGGCTACCGCTGCGAGGTGATCGCCCTGGGCGCCAACACCGATCCGTACCAGCCGGTGGAGCGCGACCTGAAGATCACGCGCAGCATCCTGGAGGTGCTCCTGGAGCACGGGCACCCGGTCGGCATCGTCACGAAGGGGAGCCTGGTCCTGCGCGATCTCGACCTGCTCGCCGCCATGGCCGCCCGGCGGCTGGCGACGGTGATGATCTCCATCACCACGCTCGATCGGTCCCTGGCGCGCCGCATGGAACCGCGCGCGGCGAGCCCCGAAAGGCGGCTCGGGACCCTGCGCGCCCTGAGCGAGGCGGGGATCCCCGTGGGGGTGCTGTCGTCACCGATGATTCCGGGGCTGAACGACGCGGAGCTGGAGCGGATCCTCGAGGCGGCGGCCTCGGCGGGGGCCCGCACGGCCGGGTACGTGATCCTGCGCCTCCCCCACGAGCTGCAGTCGATCTTCGCCGAGTGGCTCGAGGCCCACTATCCGCTGCGTGCCGCGCACGTGCTCAACCTGGTCCGGGAGACCCGGGGCGGGAAGCTGTACGACAGCGAGTTCGGACAGAGGATGAAGGGGACGGGGCCGTACGCCGACCTCCTGCGCCGCCGGTTCGAGACCGCCTGCCGCCGTCTCGGCCTGTCGCGCAACCGGATGGATCTCGACACGACGCAATTCAGGGTGCCGCCACGCGCGGGGGACCAGCCGGGCCTGTTCGATCGAACTTAGGAGTGTGTCCGAACGGTCAGTGCTTCGTGCGGGGGGCCAGCGCCCCGAGGTCCCATGCGGCCAGGCTCCAGCCGCTGTTCCCGCCGTAGGAGCCCAGCATCACCAGGTCGTTGACGCCGTCGTCGTTCAGGTCGATCAGGAGCGGCCGGGAGGCCGCGAGCAGGCCGGGTGCGTCGAACGGGAATCCCCGGATCGGCTGTCCGGTCGCCCGCAGCCCCTGAATGCGCATATAGGAGCTGCCGCCGTACTGGTTGCTCACCGCCTGGAGCAGGTCGGGACGACGGTCGCCGTTCAGATCGCCGACCACCCACGGCGTCGCCTCGACGAACTGCGAGCGCACGAAATCGCGGTGCGCCGCCACGGGGAACCCCTGCAGGACGTTTCCCTCTTCGTCGAGCCCCAGGAGCTCGTCGCCGTCCTGCTGCAGGATGTCCATGAGGCCGTCGGAATTCAGGTCGGTGACCACGGAGCCCCACGGGGCGCCGGCCTGAAGCAGGCGCGGCCACCCGGGGAAGCTCGTTCCGTCGTTGCGGATGACGTGCACCGCGGCGGGGACCAAAGGCCCGCCGGGGCTCGGCTCGGGCTGCGGCTCGATGACGTTCCCCTCGAAGGGGAGCGTCGCCTGCACCATCTCGAGGCGGCCGTCACCGTCCAGGTCGGCGCAGGCGGGGGCCTGCTGGTCGACGATCTCCGTCAGCCATTTCGGGAAGCCCGGGAGCATCCGTCCGTCCCCTCCCACCACGGCCAGCCGCGGCGCCAGGGAGGACTCGACGAAGATCAGCTCCTTGCGACCGTCGCCGTCGAGATCGGCCGTCACCATGCCGGCGTTGACCTCGCGGATCCGGCCATCTCTATCGGGACCGAGCCGCACCGGCCATCCCGGCAGCGCCGAACCGTCGGCCTTGAACGCCAGGATCGTCCCGCGGTTCATCCCGCGGATGACCTCCGGGCTCCCGTCCCCCGTCAGGTCCGCCACGAGCGTCGCGACGCTCGAGCAGCTGTAGTACTCGGTACCGGCGGAGCGAAGCTCGATCGGCCAGCCCGGCAGGTCGGCGCCGTTCGCGCGCAGCGCATACAGGAAGTTGCGCCGCATCGGCGTCCCCGAGACGACGCAGGTGACGACCTCGGGTGAGCCGTCCCCGTCGAGGTCCCCGATTGCCGGCTCGCCCATAGGGTAGGCGGGTTGCGGAAGGTCCATGAAGGTCCGCGGCCAGCCCGGCAGGCGCGTGCCGTCGGGGTTGAGAACCAGGATCTGGCCGTTCGGTACCGAAACGATCAGGTCGCGACGGCCGTCCCCATTGATGTCCGCTGCCAGGACCGACCCCTGCCTCGGCCGGTAGTCGACCGTCTGGGGAAACGGGATGGGAAATCCGATGGCGTAGGGCGGGGACTGGGGAACGCTCCCCGGCAGGTTCGCCTCGACCGCCTTGGCGCTGGGCGGCTGGCCGGAAGGGAGCATGAGGCCCACCAGGCCCAGTACGGCTATGGCGATGAGAGGTTGAACTCGAGACCCGACCCGGTGCGGCGAAGCAGAGTTCATCGGCGGCCCCTCGCTGAGGAGATCACCATATACCCCCGGATGCCCGGAACTGCAATCAAAAAAATGCTTTGTTCCCCGGGGGGGATCGGGTTAAATCCCGACTGGCATGGGAGATCAGGCGGTCGATCAGGTGTTTCCCGGAGGGGTCAGGGTCCGGTTCGCGCCCAGCCCGACCGGCTTCCTGCACGTCGGGGGGGCCCGGACGGCCCTGTTCAACTGGCTCTTCGCCCGGCGCCACGCGGGTACGTTCATCCTGCGGATCGAGGACACCGACACGGAGCGCTCGACCGAGGAGAGCGTCCGGACGATCCTCGAGGGGCTCGCCTGGCTGTCGATTGGCTGGGACGAGGGGCCCTACTTCCAGTCGCGCAACCTGGAAACGCACCGCGCCCTGGCACTGCGCCTGCTGGAGCAGGGGAAGGGGTACCTCTGTTTCTGCTCCCCGGCCGACCTGGACGCGAGGCGGAAGGCGGCCGAGGCGGCCGGACTCCCCTGGAAGTACGACCGCGCCTGCCTGGCGATCCCCGCCGAGGAGGCGGCGCGCCGCCATCGGGGAGGGGAGCCGGCGGTCGTCCGCTTCCGCGTCCCCGATGGGCCGATCGCCTGGGACGACCTGGTGCACGGGCCGACGACCTTCGACTCGGCGGTGATCGAGGACATCATCCTGCTGCGCTCCAACGGCTCGCCGACCTACAACCTCTCCTGCGTCTCGGACGACATCGAGATGCGGGTCACGCACGTGATCCGCGGGGACGACCACATCAGCAACACGCCGAAGCAGGTCCTCCTGTATCGCGCGGCCGGAGCGGCGCCCCCCCGGTTCGCCCACCTGCCGCTCATCCTCGGGCCCGACAAGAAGCGGCTCAGCAAGAGGCACGGCGCCGTCTCGGTGACCGAATACCGCGACCAGGGGTACCTGCCGGAGGCGATGTTCAACTTCCTGGCGCTTCTCGGCTGGTCACCGGGCGAGGGGCGGGAAAAGATGACCCGCGAGGAGATGACCGCGGCCTTCCGACTCGAGGACATCAACCGGAAGGGGGCGGTCTTCGACGAGCAGAAGCTCGAGTGGCTCAACAGCCAGTACATCAACGACGTGCCGCCCGAGCAACTGGCGGCGATCATCCGCCCCGGGTTGCAGGCGGAGCGCCTCTGGTCGGGCGACCTCGACGAAGGTGGAGCGCGCCGCGCCTGGTTCCTGGCGGTGCTCGAGGCGCTCAAGGCCCGCTCGAAGCGGCTGCCCGACTTCGCGCGTGACGCCCGCCCTTTCCTGTCGGACGAGTTCGACTACCGGCCGGAGGCGGTCGAGAAGCACCTCAAGGGAAGTGGCAAGTCGGGCGGGCCTGCGGCCGTCGCGGCGCGCATGCGCGTCCTGCAGGAGGCGCTCGCCCGGGTCGAGCCGTTCACCGAGCCCGCGACCGAGGCGGCGCTGCGCTCGCTGGCCGAATCGAGGGGGGACAAGCCGGCCGACTACATCCACCCGCTGCGCGTCGCCCTCGTGGGAACGGCCGTCAGCCCGAGCATTTTCACCGTCCTTGTCCTCGTCGGCCGCGAGCGAACGCTCCGCAGGCTCGACCGACTGATCCGCTTCGTCGCCGCCTCGAGTGGAACGGACGGGTCCCCGGTCTCCTGAATCACCGATCAGGGCGCACAATGCGCCACGGGCGCAATTCTCGCCATGCAGGGGGAGTTGCGTGCCTAACTCGTGGGACACCGGGGCTTTGGATCTCTCCAAAGCGGCGCGATGCCGCGATCTTCGCCCGGACTTCGTTCCACGTGGCGACGGGGGAAGCTGCCATCGCGTGATTCATCTCGCTGACGCAGAAGCCCTTGGGCACCTTCGAAAGACTCCGCATCGATCGGCACGCCGCTTGCTTCACCTGATGCAAGCAAGTTGATCCGTGCACTCCAACGTCCTGTGCTTCATGGGAGGCTCGTATGCGAGCAGCGAACAGATTGGCCTGTCTAGTCCTCACCTGCGTGGCTGTACCGGCTCTGGCACTCGCTCAGGACACGGCGTCGCTCCACTTCCCAAGCGATGCGAACTGCACCGGCCCCAACACCTGCAACGTGGAAAGCAGCGGGGCGCTCGCGGACATGGACATCACCGTCGTCGCCGCGGGGGTCCCGAACATCAAGACGAACTGGGTGGGGTCCATCGACTTGGCGGCGGGTGACACGGGTCCCGTGACGGCAACCAAGGCGGTCAATAAGATTTGCTCGGCCTGCATCGCCGCGGGGGGAGGCGTCACGTTGAGCGGGTTCATTACCGGCACCGGGCCGTGCGCCGGGGCGGCATGCTGTGCCACGACCTCCGCGCAGACCGTGGTCCTGAGTTGTCTCGGCGCTGGCCCCAGGGGCTTCGATCTCACCAGAAGCGCCACTGGGGATTCCTTCACCGTGGCGCCGAACGGAACGGGCGCGAACATTCAGAACCTGAACTGTCGTACCTCCGTGGGAAACAGCAACGGGCCAGACCTTCTGGAGCGGGTCCTCCTTCAGGTCCGCCCGAACGGAGTCAATGGGATCGTGGCCATTGACGTCTATCACACCCAGAGTCCGCCCAATCCACGCTCGATTTCGGTGAATACATCCTCCTTCCCTGATACGGCCTCTCTCCATTCTGAAATCACGACGCAACTCAACCTGATGAACCTCGGGCTGATAGCGATCAATCGTCCGTCGCGCGAAGCGATCGGGCGTTCGGGAGCTCCGGAGACGTTCTCTGACGCCAACTTCGTTGAAATCCTGAACGCGAGATCGTCCAACGTGACCAAGATCGAGCTCGACGGTCTACCGCAGCAGACTCTCGTCACTGAGACCGCAGATCCACTGGGTCCCTCTACTCCCACTGCACCCGTTCCGACTCTCAGTACATGGGGGATGGTCATCCTCGTGTCTCTCTTGATGGTGTCCACCCTTTGGTTGCTGCGCCGGGGCGGTCGCCGGTTCGAGGCCTGACATCGGGCAGATCCAAGCCGACGAGGGGAGGGCGCGTTTCGCCCTCCTCTCGTCTGCTTTGGGACGGATGGGAGGTTGAATTGGCTTGTGGAATTGCCTTGACAACCTCACGAAAGAACTGTAACCATTCACCCATCAGGTGGGTCTCTCAATCTCGTCGCCCGTAACGATCAGGCGTGCACATCCTTCTGGAAGGATTGAATCAAGGGATGTTCTCGCACACGATTCGCCTCAAGGTACCTCGCTTCGATAACGCCTCGCTCATCCGACATTTTGCAATTTGCGTAGCGGCCCTGACCGCCTATCTCCTGCGCGCCGAGCTCCACGTGGGAAACGGGGTTCTCTGGATCCTGGGGATAGCCGTCGTCGTGAACGTGGGCGCCAATGCCGTCTCGGCCCGCCCGAGGTGGACGACCTTCGCCCGGATCATCTCGTCACTGTGCGGCATTTTCAGCTGGTCGGTCCTCGTTCGGATGACAGGCGGGGTTGGTTCCCCCTTCGTGGCCGGCTTTGGACTCGAAATCGTCCTGTCGGCCCTCAGCTTCACTCCCAAGACCACCACCCTGACCACGCTCGGCTCGATCACGGGCCTCTGGACGCAGCAATGGCTGGTGGGTCCGATGGCATCGCCGTGGCCTTTGACCCTGCAGACCGGATTCCTGGTTGGGACGGGGGCGCTGACCTTCTACGTGGCCCGCCGCTGGGACTCCAGGCAGGAGCAACTCTCGGACCGGGCCGCCGATCTTGCCCAGCGGTTGCGGAATCTGGAGACGGAACTGGAGGACGCCAACGTTCTGGGCCGCGTTGGAGAGGACGTCGTACGCGTCACACATCGCCTCAAGAACGCTGTCTCCAGTCTCCGTGGATTCTGCAGCCTCATCGAGGCGCGCGCGACCGGATCCGCGGCGGACCGTGCAGCCCTGGATGGATTGCGCGAGACAATCACCCGCCTCGAGGAAACCACGCGGACGGCGCTTCGCCCGCAAGCTCCGGTCCCGGTCGATGGCCAGCACGAAGGTGCAGGACCCCTTCAACGGGCCATCGAGGAGGTGATCGAAGAAGTCGGACACGCTCATCCGGGGGTGCGTTGGATCAGGCCGCGGCCTGGAGTGTGCTCGAAGATCGCACTTCCCCCCGGCCTCCTCAAGGAGGTGCTACTGCTGCTGGCCCAGAACGCCGCCGAGGCCGTTGGGGGATCCGGGGAAATTCAGCTCGAGACCCTCACAGAAAACGGGGGCCTGCGGATCGACGTTCGAGACAGCGGCCCGGGAGTCACGGCGGATATGCGCAAGAACCTGTTCAGGCCCGGCAGGACGACCAAGCCTGGAGGAAGCGGGTTCGGGCTCTTCCTGGCCCGGCGGTTGGTGGAGTCCTACGGAGGGAGTCTTACCAACGACGCCCCGGGCGCGCGGGGAGCCGTATTCTCGGTCCACCTGCCCGTCCAGGGGAACTGAAGGAATCATGGACGACAACCCCATCCTGGTGGTGGACGACGACCCCTCGGCTCTGCAGTACATGAGCCTTGCCCTGTCTCAACGATTCGGCCAGGTCCGGTCCGCCTCGGGCGGAGTCCAGGCCCTCCTCGCCATGGAGAAGGAGCAGCCGGCTCTGGTCGTTTCGGACCTCCGGATGCCGGAGATGACCGGCCTCGAATTGCTCGCGCTCACCCGGGAGCGCTGGCCGCAGACCCATTTCATCCTCGTCACGGTCGAGCAGGATATCGCCACCGTGGTCGATGCAGTGAGACAAGGCGCCACGAACTACCTGGTCAAGCCCGTGTCTCCGGCCGCTCTGTGCATGGCCGCCTCCCGCGCTCTCGCGACCGCCTCTCTAGCCCGGACCATGGTGGATCGCTCCGCTCACGAGATCATCGGCACCTGCCGCGCCACCTTGCGGGTGAGGCACCTGGTTTCTCTCGCCGCACGCAGCGACATGAACGTCCTCATAACCGGGGAGACCGGGACCGGCAAGGAACTGGTGGCACGCGCCATCCACCGGCTATCGAGCCTGGCGCGCGGCCCCTTTGTGCCTCATAACTGTGCCGTGACCCCGGCGGACCTGTTCGAGAGTCAATTCTTCGGGCACAGGCGGGGCTCGTTTACCAGCGCCGAGATGGATCAACCGGGGCTGCTCGAGGAGGCGGATGGAGGGATCCTGTTCCTGGACGAGCTCGAGTGTCTGAGTCTCGCTCATCAGGCCAAGCTTCTTCGTGTTCTGGACAGCGGTGAAGTCAGGCCCGTCGGCTCGCGCGACTCGCGTGTCGTCTCGGTGCGATTTCTCTCGGCCACCAATCACGAGCCCGAATCGATGCTGAGAGCAGGGACCCTGCGCGAAGATTTGTACCACAGGCTGCGAGGCCTCGAAATCCGCCTGCCGCTGCTGCGGGAGCGCGGTCGGGACATCCTCCTCCTGGCTGGGCATTTCCTCGACGCGGACGCGGCGTCTCTGTCTCCAGAGGCGGTGGCGGCGCTGGAGAAATACTCCTGGCCGGGTAATGTCCGCCAGCTCCGCAACACGCTCAGAGCCGCCCAGGTCCTGAGCGGGGGAGGAATCATCGAGGGCAGACACCTGAACCTCCCGCGGGGCAGCGACCCGAATTCCATCGGGTCTCCCAGGCGTCCCGAGGCGCGGGGCCGTCCCGGCGAGTCAGGCGGGACGATTAGAGAGGCGGAACGCGAAATCATCTTGCAGGCTCTCGAGAGCTGTCGCGGTCATCGCGGCGAGGCGGCGCGCACGCTGGGCATCCACCGTTCAACGCTTCGCAGAAAATTGAGAGAATTCGGCATCGCATCGCAGGCGTGAGCCGATCTACTCCCGCTCACAGGTGGACCGCAGGATCGAAATGTTCGCGAGCAGGGTCGCATCCACTGCCAGCCGCTGGTCCAGCTGGGTGCTTCGTTCCAGGTGCGGCAATGCTTCGCATTGTCGATGGAGGCGCAGGAGGGCCTCCCCGAGTCCCTTGTGGGCCGAGGCATGATTCGGATCGACCCTCAGGACATCCTCATACGACCGCGCGGCGAGATCGAATTCCCCCCGGTTCAGAAACATGGTCCCCAGGTTGCAGCGGGCGTCCGCGTTGCCGGGTTGGCGCTCGAGGACCTCTCCGTAACAACGCTCGGCCTGGGCGTAGTCCCCCCTCCTGAAATAGATATTCCCCTCGCCGAAGCGCGCCTCCACGAATTCCGGCCGGAGCCGCAGCGTGGTCCGGTAGGAATCCAGCGCCTCGTCCAGCCTTCCCTCCTTCTCGAGGTCGAGAGCCAGGCTGTAATGCGCGCGGGCCGATGAAGGATTCAAGGCGACAATCTTCCGCAGCCCCTCCACGCAGGCTGTGCCGTCCCCATCGCCCCGCGTCGCCAGCAGGAGCAGACCGGCTCCTGCGCATCCGGCAAGAGCGACGAAGACGTTCCTCCAGCTCGTTCCGGAGGACGATATGGATCCAGGCTTCCGTGCGCCGCGCTTCCCGGACCTTCCGGCCTCGGCGGGTTCCGCCGCAGACCAGACGGATAGATACGAGGCCAGGAAGAGCAGCGCCGGGGCCAGGTAGACCATGGCGAAGCTCGACTTGCGGATCGCCCAATCAAGGAACTCCTTCTCCCGGGCCGTGTACAGGGTGATCCCGAGGCGGGCCGATGCATGGCTTTCCGCTGCCCACTGCAGCTGCACGATGCACACGGCGAGCATCACGAAGAAGACCAGCAACAGGGCAAACCCGCAGACCCTGGCCCGGGCGGACCAGCGTTTCGCCGCCACCGAGAGGGCCAGCGCCAGGGAGGCCACGACGGACAGATGCAGGTTCGTGCAATCCAGCTTCGTCAGAGGCTGCGCCGCTCCCGTGAGGTGGCTGTAAAGCTGGATGCTGTTGCCGCGGGTGGTGAGGGCGGCCAGGATGGGCGGACGCTCGACGAGCGGCAGCGCTTTCTCGGCCGCCGCGGCCAGCAGCCAGATGAACGGTCCCTGCAGCGGCAGCCAGACCACGTAAGTCAGGGCGAACAGGGCCCCGACACGCGCGAGAAAACTAAGAAGTCGCCTGGTCGCGCGGACGGACGAAGAGCTCCGCCCAGAAGATCCAGACGCCCATCGTGAGGATGATGACGAGGGCCTGCCAGCCATAGAGATGCGTCCACTCGAACAGGTTCGGCCAATAGGCTCCGAAGAGCATCATGGTCGTCACCCGGGTGAAATTGATCAGGAAGATGGCCGGGACCCCGACCAGGATTCCCCATCCCTTGTCGCGCCACCGGCACGGGAAGGCCAGTACGGCGGCGAGATAGACGTACGTCGGCTGAACTCCGTCGCACGCACCCTCGACCGACGCGGGGAATCCGTTGAACGTCAGGTAGTGTCCCGAGACCCACGCATCTCCGAACAGGCCGAGAACCGACGCGGAGAGCCGGGCGATCAGCGCGGTGAGGCGATCGTGCAGGACGGAGCCGGCCCACCGCGACGAGGTGAGGGAGGAGAAGACGACGATCAGGGCAAAGAAGAGAGCGCAGAATCGCACCCTGATGAGCGGGGAAGGTCCCGCGGACGGATTCGAGTCGTCCGAGCGGCGGTCCCGGACGGGATGCCCCTTGGGACGACTCCCTCTGCGGTTGTTTTTCACGTCCCGCCTCCGGGTTAGAGGCTTTCCTGGATGCGGCGGATGCACCAGATTCGAATCTGGGGGGATTGTACGCCCAAGTTGACTCTCCCGGGGGCGTCCGTTAAAATTCGCCGCGGATTCCGGGATCGTCTAACGGTAGGACACGTGGCTCTGGACCACGGTATCGGGGTTCGAATCCCTGTCCCGGAACCAAAAGCGGGCGTGGCGCTATCGTCTAGGGGTTAGGACGGATGGTTCTCAGCCATCAGACCGGGGTTCGAATCCCCGTAGCGCTACCAGCTTTTTTCCCCCCCGCGCAGCCCCTGCCCTGAACCGGCTCCTTTTCATGGTGATGGCGTCGGCCGTCGTGTCGGCGGCCGGACTGACGTCCGCCTGCGGCGCGCCGGCCGCCGAGAGGGCGACGGGGGAGGCGGCCCGGGCGGTCGAGGCCTCGCTCCGCGGCGGGACCGGGCGCTTCGACCACGCGGGCTGGGGACGGCTTCTCGAGAAGGGGACGGCGGGAGGCCTGGTCGATTACGGTTACATGCGCGATCACCGGGCCGACCTGGCGGTCTACTTGAAGGCGGCCGGTGACGCCCCACTGGAGCGGCTGGCCCCGGCCCACCTGGAGGCGCTCCTGATCAACGCCTACAACGCGCTGACCGTGGCCTCGATCCTCGACCGTCCGGACGTCGCCTCGATCCGGGACATCCCGGGAGTCTGGACCAAAAGACGGCACCGGGTGGGGGGCTTCGACCTGACCCTCGACGACATCGAGCACCGGATCCTGCGGCCGTTCTTCAGGGACACGCGGCTGCATTTTGCGCTGAACTGCGCGTCGCGATCGTGCGCGCCGCTGCCGGGCTGGGCGTACGACGGCGACCGCCTCGAAGCGCAGCTTCAGGAGCGGGCGCGGGCCTTCCTGGCCGACGCGCAGAACGTCCGGATCGACGGATCGAGGCTGCTCCTGTCGCGCTACTTCGACTGG
>Ga0209382_10004968_pt1 | contig 17444 bp, 17 predicted proteins | sample SoiMetdeltSBSDD5_FD_187599 | JGI IMG/M metagenome (GOLD analysis project Ga0209382, IMG submission 187599) | Bulk soil microbial communities from a Populus tree surrounding site in Tennessee, USA - Soil MetaG P. deltoides SBSDD5 (SPAdes) (version 2) | ecosystem: Environmental > Terrestrial >...
AAGCCGACCAGGCCGTTCTCGTACAAGGACAAGGGCATCATGGCGATGATCGGCCGCAACGCCGCCGTGGCCGAGGTCGGCAAGCACCGGCACCAGGTCGAGGGGCCACTCGCCTTCGCGGCCTGGCTCGGCGTGCATGTGATGCTGCTCAGCGGGGTGCACAGCAAGACCGATGCCTTCCTCACATGGGCGTGGGACTACTTCGACCGCGACCACTCCGCAACCGTCGAGGCATCGGCCGAGCCTGGTCGCCTGGCCTGGGGCGACACCGAGGAGGACCGGCCGCACATCTCGCTGGACCGGCCGCGGCTCGGCTAACCTCCCGCACGCTCGTGACTGCCACGGCATCGAGGGCCGACCGCCAGCCCGGGAGACTCAGGGATCGGCTACGACGTCTCGTACGATCCGCGCATGGCTAGCGAACTGCGCGGAGCTCGGGTGGTCGACTTTCCGCTGCGCGGCGAGGGCTGGGTGGCGGTGACGAGTCCGGGTGACCGCATCCCGAGCCACGGGACCGACATGCTCGGCCAGCGGTACGCCTATGACCTGCTGAAGGTGGACGGACGCAAGGGCATCCACGTCCACCCGGCGGGGACACTGCGCGGATGGTTGGTCGGCGGCCGCACGCGCGACTGCTACGCCTGGGGAGCACCGGTCCATTCGCCGTTCGACGGTGAGGTCGTCCGGGCCGTCGACGGCGTCCGCGAGCGCGGCTGGATCCATCCGATGCGCGAGCTGTTCCTCGTCGTCAAGAACGCCCTCACGTTCACGCCTTCGCGGTTGCCGATGGTTCTCGGCAACCACGTGATCATGCGAAGCGGCGATGTGTTCGCGGGCTTCGTCCACCTCGCGCCGGGTTCGGTGAACGTCACGGACGGGCAGGCAGTCCGAAGTGGCGACATCATCGGGCGAGTCGGGCACACGGGCAACTCGACGTCTGCGCATCTGCACTTCCAGCTGATGGACTCGCTCGACCTGATGAACGCCAAGGGCATTCCGTGCGCCTTCAGGTCGTACGACGTACTCCGTGACGGCGCATGGACACCGGTGGAGAACGGTATTCCCCGCAAGAGCGAGCGGATCCGCGTCACAGGCGACGGACAGTAGCGGGACTGACGGCTAGGCCACGCGCGACGACGGTGACGACAGCGCGTCGGTCAGCAGTGTCGCGAGCGCCTCGACCTGGACGTCGGCCGACGACGACACCTCCTCGTCGGAGCCGTCGAGGGCCGTCGCGGCCAGGCCGGCCTTGCTGTCGATCAGATCCGCGATCCTCGTGTCCACGGTCTGCGCGGCGATGATGCGCCACGCGGTGACGGGTTCGTCCTGACCGATGCGGTGGACGCGGTCGATGGCCTGGGTTTGCTCGGCATCGGTCCACGAGAGCTCGGCGAGCACGACGTTGGAGGCGACCTGCAGGTTGAGCCCGACGCCGGCCGCGGTCAGGGAGCAGACCACGATGGAAACGCCGGGATCGTTCACGAACGCGTCGATGCTCTGCTGACGCTTCGTCCTGGACTGGCCGCCGCGGACCGAGGAGTAGCCGATGCCGCGCTTGTCGAACAGCTTTTCGGCGGCGTTCATCACCTCGACGTGCTTGGCGAAGAAGACGACCTTGCCGACGTTGTGCGCGAGCTGAGCGGCGTAGTCGGCGGCAAGACCAGCCTTGGCCTTACCGATCCGGCGCAACAGACCGAACACGTTCTGGCTGGACGATCCCGTGCTGGTCTCGGCCCGCTCCCACTCCGCGACCTGGCGCACGAGGTCGTGGTCGATGCCCTCGACAGTACTGCCGGAGGTACGCGTGGCGAGTGCGGTCTGGTAGCGCGACACGAGCCGGTCAGCAAGCTCACGCTCGGCCTCCCGGATCGAGCGACCGGCGGCGTCGTCGAGCTCGACGGGCATGTCGGCGATGCGGCGGGCGGGGATGTCGGCGGCCACGTCGACCTTGCGGCGACGGACGATCCCGAGGTCGATCACGCAGGCGCGAGCGGCCGCGTAGAACCTGGGGTCGGCCGGTGTCAGGCCGGTCTCCTCGAGGGACGCCATCAGCTCGGCGCCCGGTGCCTTGTCGTCGATCCAGCCGAGGAACTGCCAGATCGCCCGGAAGTCCTCGATGTCGTTGATCAGCGGGGTGCCGGTGAGTGCCATCAGCAGCGGGCGGACGGTGCGGGTCCGGATCCGCTCGGACAGCTGCAGGACGTTCCGCGAGCGCTGCGACTTCTTGTTCTTGATGAAGTGCGCCTCGTCGACGACCATGCCGCGGAAGCCGAGGTCGCCGAGCCAGCCGACGTGACGGTCGAGCACGTCGTAGTTGACGATGACGATGTCGGCGAAGCCGTCGATCGTGTCCCCGTCACCGTGGACGACCGTGGCGGGCCGTTGCGGTGTCCAGAGACCGGCCTCGCGGGCCCAGCTGCTCTTGACGACGTTCGGTACGACGACCAGGAGCGGGTAGGCGTTCGTCGCCTGCGCGGCGAGTAGTGCCTGAGCGGTCTTGCCCAGACCCGGCTCGTCGGCCAGCAGGAAGGTCCGATGGCCGGCCGCGGCAGCCGCAACCACCTGTGCCTGGTGCGGCATCAGCTCCAGGGCACCCGGCACGCGCACGAAGGACGCCTCGGGCAGTGATTTGCAGGCCGGCGCCCCGGCGGCGGCGCGCTCGAACGCCGTGAGCAGCGGACCGATCAGCTCCCAGCCCGCCAGGTGCCCCGAGCGCCGCGCGCGTGGCTCCGCGGACGCGAAGTCGGGAGCAAGGAAGGGATTGGAGAGCTGTCGCGAGACGACCGACTGCGGCACGACCCGGCGCTCGGTCGTGACCGACGAGGCCGTCGGCCCGGTGATCGTGACCTCGTCAGGGGCCGGCTCGACACCGGCTGAGTCCAGCAGGCTGCGCTTGAGCGCCGCGGCCGTCTCGGAGACGACGGCGTCCTCGGCCAGCAGCGCGAGGAGCGAGGTGTCCCGGGCAGCGGTCTTCGCGAGAACCGTCGCGATCCCGTCCAGCCGCCGCAGCCGCTCGGCGCGGTAGGCGTCGCTGCGGGTCTCGTCAGCCTTCACGCGGGCGCGCTCCTCGCGCACGAGCAGCGCGACGACCTGGAACTTCGTGCGCACCGACGGATGCACGGAGGCACGCTGAACGGCCGCCTCGACCTCCCGCACGGCTTGGGCGAGCACCGGGATGATGTCGCCGCTGCCGGTATCGCGGACACGACGCCGGCGTCGGGAAGCAGTGCGGGTAGCGCCGGGCTGGCGCTGGCCTCGTCGGGCCAAAGAGTCCTCCTCCGGAATGCCACGGACGGGTTCGCCGTGGCGGCTGGCAGCACCGCACGCCGTCGAGCGGCCGGCGAGACGTCGCACGGAGTGGCCTGGATGACCACTCGGCGCCGCGACTCGGTCCCACCGCCGATGCGAGCGGTCGACGTGCCGGATTCCGACGGGACCGCCCACCTGATGGGACCGACGACCACAGTCGATGGCTGTGGCACCGGTCACACGGCACAGCTCGTCGTTGGACGAGCGGCGTTGCCAAGGGATGTTGCTGTCTCAATACTAGCGCCTGTCCGGTCAGAGGAGGCTGCGGGGATGGGACAGCGAGAGCTCTATCCGCCGATCGAGGTGGACGCCTGCGGGCTGCTGGATGTCGGGGACGGCGACCAGATCTACTGGGAGACCTGCGGCAATCCCGCCGGCAAGCCCGCGGTGTTCCTGCACGGCGGGCCGGGCGGCGGGGCGACGGTCGGCCATCGGCGGCTGTTCGACCCGGCGGCGTACCGGATCGTCCTGTTGGACCAGCGCAACTGCGGACGGAGCCAGCCGCACGCGGCCCAGCCGGATATCGATCTCTCGGCGAACATCACCGAGCACCTGGTCGGTGATCTGGAGCGGCTCCGCGAACATCTGGGGACCGAGCGATGGCTGGTCCTCGGCGGGTCCTGGGGCAGCACGCTTGCGCTCTCGTATGCGCAGGCGCATCCCGACCGGGTCACCGAGCTCGTGCTGCGCGGCGTCTACCTCGTGCTGGACGCCGATGAGCCCTGGTGCTTCGCCGAGGGTGGGGTGTCGCGGCTCTTCCCGGACGAGTGGGAGCAGTTCCGTGATCTCATCCCGGCGGCGGAGCGGCACGACCTCGTCGCCGCCTACGCGCGCAGGCTCGCGGACCGGGACCCCGCGGTGCATGTCCCGGCGGCGCGGGCGTGGACCCGGTGGGAGGGCACGACGGCCACCCTGCTTCCCCGCCCCGACGAGGAGCAGGACGTGCCGGGCATGGTCGCGTGCGCCCGGCTGGAGAACCGGTACTTCCGCAGCGGCTGCTTCCTGGAGCCGGGGCAGCTACTGCGAGACGTCGATCGGATCCGCGACATCCCGGGTGTCATCGTGAACGGCCGGTACGACCTGCTGACGCCGCTCGACGCCGCGTGGGCGCTGCACCGTGCGTGGCCCGCGTCGGAGCTGCACGTGGTTCCCGACGCGGGACATGCCTTCGACGAGCCGGGCACGTTGCACCAGCTGATCGAGGCGACCGACCGCTTCCGGCCCGGCACCTGAGGCGAGTACGTCTCACAGGTCGAGTACGACGTCGCTGGTGGCGCGGGCGCTGCAGATCAGGGCCTGGCCGGCGTCGGGTGGATCCAGCGGCGCCGGGTCGTGGACGACGGTTCCGGACAGCACCGGGGTCATGCACGTGTGGCACACGCCGGTGCGGCAGGCCCACCGTGTCGGCACGTCGCAGGCCTCGGCCAGCTCGAGCAGCGACCGGTGGTCGTCGGTGGCCCGGACCGTCAGATCGCTGCGGACGAAGGTGATCGCCGGGCCGTCTCCGGGCGGTCCGGGCGGCTGGTGCGGCGGCGTACGGGACTGGTCGGTGACGCCGGGGTTGATCGCCGGACGGGTGCCGAACTGCTCGGTGTGCACGTCGGTCACACCGAGCGCCTGCAGCGCGTCGCCGATGTCGGCCATGAACCGGGTCGGGCCGCAGAGGTAGGCGGTGGCGCCGACGGGGATGCCGAGGTCGGCGAGCGCCGCGCGGCTCAGCCGGTTGCCGAGTGCGGTGTAGAAGATGTGCTCGTGGCTGTTCGGCAGCGAGGTCAGCAGGTCGCGCGCCTCGGCGGCGAAGGCATGCTGGTCCTCGCCGCGAGTGGTGTGCAGCCACCACACGTCGCGGCCGCTGTGCCCGGCCGCCAGTTCGTGCAGCATCGCGAGGACCGGCGTCACGCCGATTCCGGCCGAGATCAGCAGGACCGGCCCGGCGCCATCCGCGAGCGTGAAGTCGCCGCGCGGCGCCGCCGTGTCGAGCTCGTCGCCCGGCCGCAGCCGCGTGTGCAGGTATCCGCTGACCGCGCCATGTGGCTCGCGCTTGACGCTGATCCGGTACGTGCCTGCATCCGGACTCGCCGACAACGAGTAGTTCCGCACCGCACCGCCGGCCCGTACGGTCAGGTACTGCCCGGCCGTCGGGGCAGGCAGTGGCTCGTCGGACACGAGGTGCACCGAGGTCACCGTGGCGCTCTCGGCGACGAGGTCGGTGACCCGCAGCGGACGGAAGCCGTTCCAGGCGGGACCGCTGGGTGGTGCTGTGGTGGCGATCAGCTCGCGGAACGACTGTTGCCAGCCGGGGCTCAGCGCGGGGATGTCCACCGCGTCGCGGAGCATTCGCGGATCGCGGTCGGGTAGGTAGAGCAACGCGTCTGTGGCGGCGACGGTGAGTGCGTGCCGCCCGGTCCTGGTGCGGACGATGTCATCGCCGGCCTGGACGCGACCCTCGCGGATGACGCGCAGGTAGAAGCCCGGCCGGCCGTGCGCGACCAGCAGCGCCGGCAGTGTCGGCTCGCCGAACCGCATCCCGACGCGGAAGCAGGTGACCCTGGGCTGGGTGACCTCGAACTCCGCCTCGCCGATCCGGTAGCGGTCGCCGATGCAGACCTCGTCGTCGGGCAGGCCGTCGACGGTGAAGTTCTCACCGAACTGGCCGTACTCCAGGTCGTCCCGGCCGAAGTGCGCGCGCCAGTGCTCGTAGGACTGGACCTGGTAGACCAGGACCGCGCGCTGCTCACCGCCGTGCCCGTTCAGGTCGCCCTGTCCGTCACCGTCCAGGTTGGTCCTGCGCACCATGCGCGGCCCGGCGACCGGGTACTTCCACACGCCGGTGTGGACGGTGCGGCCCTGCCACGCCACGTCCTTCGGCATTCCGACGTTGACCGACAGCAGCCTCGCCGCGACCGGCTCAGACATTGCGCACCCGCTGGTAGTGGCGGCGGGCCTTCATCCGGTTGCCGCAGACGGCCATCGAGCACCAGCGCGCGGTGTTGCCCTTGCTGCGGTCCACCAGGAACAGCGCGCACTCGGTGTTGGCGCACGGCCGCAACCGGCCCGGCGCGGCGGTGCGCAGCGCGTCCCAGGCGAGCACGGCCCGTACGACGACCGAGTCGCCCTCGATCGTCCAGTCGAGGCCGTCGGCGGTGAACACCGGCCGGCGGATGACCCCGTCGAGGAACGGCGTCAGCGATGCCGGCGCCGACTCACCACGCACCACCGCCTGTAGTGCGGTCCTGCACTCCCGCAGGGCTTGGGCGGACACCCGCGGAACGGACGGTGCGTGTGCGGTCAACCAGCCGTGTGCCTTGCCGTCGTCGGCGAGGTCATCGCGGGGCACGCCGTCGACGACCGGCGCGCTGTTGAGCAGCGCCAGTAGCAACGCCTCGTCATGCACTGCCTTCACTCTAACCTCCTTAACAGCATTGACAGGTTACATCAGGTCTTGCTTCAATACTAACCCCCATAGCTAATTTAGAAAGTTAGGAAGGCACGATGGGCTTGTCATGGCAGCAAGGACCGTTGGCCGTCAAGGGCGTCCGCCCTGTCCCCCGTGGACGGCCAGACGTTCTGCCCCTACAAGGGTCTGGCGAGCTACTACGACATCGGCGAACACCGCCGGGCCGCCTGGTCCTACCTTGAGGCGTGGCCAGAGGTACGCCGGGTGGCCGGACTGGTCTCGTTCGAGCCCGACAAGATCGAGGTCCGTCTCGACAGCAGGCGACTCGAGCTGGAGCCAGGGCAATCCGTCACGCCCCACGGCGTCGACCGCGGACTCGACATCGACGAGATCCTGAGCCACTGAAAACGGCCGTCTCACGCCGGCACGTCGTGGGGCAGGTCGCCGGTAGTCCGGCCTGAGGAGCGTTCCTGGAACCATCGACCGAGCGGCCCGGTGTCGGTGGCGATCACCTGACCGACGACGGCTGTTCCCAGCAAGCAGAACGACACGACGTACAGCCATGCCAGATAGGTGAACGCGACGCCGATCGACCCGTACCGCTCGTCGCTGACCTCGAGGGCTCGCGGGAGCCACACGGCGGAAGCGGGGCGGATCGCGAGCATCAGCAGCGCGAAGAGCGCCGCACCCGGCGCCAGGAGCCACCGGTGGACAGCCCCCGAGAGCAGCATCCAGGGAAGTAGTAGTGCGACCGCGAAGTCACAGGTCAGGGCCAGCGCCCACTGCCAGACATGCGGGGGTGGCAACTCGCTGGCAGGCCCGCTCAGCGCCCGGAAGACGACCAGAGACAGTGACAGCACGAGGACCGCGGCCAGCCACCGCCACGCGGATCCCAGCCTGCTCCTCGGTCGCGGCAGGCCCCAGGCGAGCGCGAAGGCGCGAGTGAGCGCGCGCGACAGACTGGTCGCGGACACCAGCACGATCAATGAGCCGACGATCCCGAACGCCGCACTGCCAGCGCCCTGGACCGCATCCTCGAGGACCGACCGCGACTCCGCGGGCATGTTCACAGCATCGGTGAGCTTGCGTCGGTCGGTGGCGCTCGACCACGTGGCGAACAAGATCAGGACGGGCAGCACAGAGCTGAAGACCTGAGCCGCGATCGTCATCGACCGATCGAAGATGTCGATGCGAAGGCAGCCCTTGGCGCTGCCGACCGCTATCCGGCCGGGCCAGCGGATGAGCAGCCACGCCGCCACCCGTTGCAGCCGCGGGGGCAGCCGGCTGAGCGCTGCATCGGTCCCAGACTCGGCGACCCCGGACCTGGCGTTCTCGTCCGGACCCTCGGTCACGGCGACTCCGGCCCAGCGTCCTTGTCGTCGCCGAGAGCGGCCGTCTGGCCGTCTCCGGTCCGTGCGAGACGGTCCGGTTCCGTCGTGACCGCGTCCGGCTCTTCGCTGCCTGATGGCTTCGGCTGCTCGGTCGGCTCCGGCTTGCCCGAGATCAGCGGCAGCGCCCACCGCGCGCGGGGGTCGGCCTCGACCAGCAGTGCCTTGGTGAGCAGGCTCAGTGGTACGGCGAGCAGTGCGCCGAGCGGGCCGACGACCCAGGTCCAGAACACCAGGGACAGGAAGGTCAGCGTCGGGGCCAGTCCGACGGCGTCGCCGACGATGCGGGGCTGGATCACGGACTGGATCACGAAGTTGACCACGCTGTAGACGATGATGACCGCGACCATCTGCCCCGGGCCGTTGTCCAGTAGCGCGATGAGGGCGGGCGGGATCACGCCGATGACGAAGCCGATGTTGGGGATGAAGTTGGTGACGAACGCGAGCACCGCCCAGACGAACGCGCCGGGGATGTCCATGATCCACAGGGCCACACCGTCGATGACCGCGACGATCAGCCCGAACCCTGCGGACACGCCCATGTAGCTGCGAGTGCCGCGCGCGAAGTTCGCCACCGCGGCCACGGGATCGGGAAACCGCTCGCCAAGCAAGGCCAGGCTGCGGCGGATGGAGTTGGTGTCGAACGCCATGAAGAGCAGGACGGTGACCAGGAAGAACAGATCGGTGAGTACACCCAACGTGCCGGACAACAGGCCCGTCGCGACGTCGACGATCTGGCTGGGGTCGATCGCGTTGACGATCGCGTTGATCTGCGCCTGTTCGACCCCGAGGCTCTCCAGCGTGTTGCCCGCGTCCGACGCGACGTTCTCGATCTGGTCGGTGTACTGCGGAACCAGCGCGGCCAGCTGGGCGACCGACACCGTCAGGGCAAGGATGAGCAGGAACAGCAGCAGGTAGGCGGCAAGCAGCATCAGAATTGAGGCGGCCCAGCCCGGAACTCGACCATGCCGTTCGAGCCACCCACGGATCGGATGCAAGGTGATCGTGATGACGAGTGCGAGGATGACCGGTCCGATGATGTCCCTGATGGACCGCACCCCCGCCAACGCAATCGTGAACGCGGCGGCACCAAACAAGAGCGTCACGGCGAACGGCCGGGCTCGCTGGTAGGCATCGCGTGCCGACGTTGGCGCGCTATTCATCTGATGCTCCTGTCGACAGCGGCGGGCACGGCTTCAGACGGGCCAGCTCGAGCAAACCCCGTGGTCACCAGGGCCTACATCATCCTCACTGTGTGAGATCGGGATGCTGTGCACCCAGCGGTCAGCAGGTCGACTGGACGGTGCTCGAGAGCGTGTTCACGGCGGTGCTGAAGGCGGTCAACGCCGAAGTAGCCGCGCCCAGCGTGCTCACCGATGGGGCGGATGCGGCCGAGCTGATGCTGGTCTTCAGCGTCGCGTACGTCGTGTCCACCGCCTGGAGCTCGGACGAGAACTCCGACTTCGCGTCGGTCTTCACCTGCGCCAGGTCGTTCTCGATCGTCATGAGACCGTTCTGCAGGTCACTGATACCGCCCGACGAAGTGACATCGAGGCTCCTGACGTTGTCGACTGACGACTTGAGGTTGTTGACGGAGCTGCACACCGCAGCCTCGTCGCCGCTACAGGCCGCGAGGGACGAGCCAAGCACCAGGGCCGTGACGACGCGGCCGATGGAACGCCTCATGCGACCGTGCCCGCGTCGAACCCTGCTGCCAGCGCCGTCAACCACGGTCGAGCCGACTCGTTCCCGCTCCTCGACTGCGTTGGCTTTCACTGGACACCCACCTTCCCCTGCGACGCAGCTGGCGTGAGGCCATCCCTCAGCCGGACCCGTCCCGGCAATCGTCGATGTCGCCCGAGCGGTTTCGCATCATCCATATCGCGTGAACCTGGGCGCCGCAGGCAGGGCCGACGGCGACGGCTAGGGTCACCGCGCAGACCCTGTCGGTCACCGTCAGTACGCGTTGCGCTGCTCCGACAGCGTTCTACGATCGCCGTCCTTCACGTTCCTCCCGCGAATTGATCAATCCGATTCGACCAGTCCACCGACGAACGTGGCGATGAAGCCGTTGCCTTCCACAACCAACTCCGGTCAAGCCCGATGACCACCGGCACTTCGTGCGTCTGACGGATGGCGTCGGGCTGCTCGATCGTGAAGACACCGGTCGCCGTCTGCTGGCGGCAACCGGGAACTCGAACGGCGACGGCACGGAGTTGTGGGTTCATCCGTGCGGGGTGAGGTCGAGGCATAGCCGGGAGAGTTGCGATTGATGGGCCGCGACAGCCACGTCGACTCGTGGGCGGCGGACCGCATTCCGACCCGGGCAGGCATCGTCGAATGACGCAGAGCGACGGCGCACGAACCGCACCGCTGGGCAGTCTGAGCACAGGGCGGCAGTGGTGGCTCGTCGTGCGGGGGCTGCTGCGCGCCGCAGCCAACACGGTGGTCATGGTGGCCCTCTACTTCTTCCTGCCCCTCGAACACAGGTCCGGCACGTACATCGTGCTCGTGCTCGTCCTCGGCATCATGTTGTTGGCGGGAATGATCGCGTGGCAGCTGCGAGCCATCATCCGATCGAGCTATCCAGCCATCCGGGCGACACAGGCGCTCGCCTCGGCGACTGCGCTGTTCCTGCTGCTGTTCGCGTCGGCGTACTTCACCATGAGCGTGAACGAGCCCGAAACGTTCAACGAACCGCTCAGCCGCTCGGACGCGCTCTATTTCACGATCACCGTCTTCTCCACGGTCGGTTTCGGCGACATCACGGCCCGGGGCGAGACCGCCCGCCTCGTCGTCACCACACAGATGCTCCTCGACCTGCTGATCCTGGGACTGGGCATCCAGGTGATTCTGGGCGCCGTGAGACGAGGCAGGGCACGCGGCGCGTGAGCCCGGACTGGCGGGGCGCGCTCATGCACCGTGGATGAGGTCTGGCGGTTGCGGACGAGGCAGTGTGTGCCATGGCGGCTGGACGCGTCGCCGTACACAGACTCCGGGAGCAGCCATGTCGAATCCCTCATCGTCGGACACCCCTGTGCTCGACCTCCTGGCGACCATGACCGCGGACTCTCTGAAGGCATCGAGCCTCGAGCCGCGGGCGATCGCACTCGTGCGACTCGCGGCGCTGGTGGCCAGTGACGCGCCGGCGGCGTCGTACGCGCTGAACCTGGCCGCGGGCAGCGAGCTCGGTCTGGACGCCGAGGACGTCCGTGGTGTCCTTACCGCCGTCGCACCCATCGTCGGGACCACACGGGTCGTAGCGGCGACCGGACGCATCGTGGAGGCGATCGATGTCGCGATCGAGGTTGCGGTCGCGGAGATGGCCGACGACCTCGACGCCGAGGCGTGACGAACCCCCGCCGGGTCGTCCTGAGTGACGAGGAGGCGCAGCATGTCTGATCCGGATCTCACGCAGCCCGGTGGCACTGGCACCGAACGCACGGTGCCTGGACAGGTGGAGCGGCCGTCCAGGGGGCGTAGCGTCGCAGCGGTCATCTGTATCGTGCTGGCGGCACTGCTGACGACACCGGCGGCGATCGCGTACTGGGGGCAACGCACGCTCAACGACACGCAGCGCTATGTCGACACCGTCGCACCGCTGGTCAACTCGCCGGAGGTGCAGGACGCCATCGCGACGAAGGTCACCGGGGCGATCCAGGAGCAGGTCGACATCGAGGCGATCCTCAACGACGTGTTCGCCGGTGTCATCAACGACCGGCCGCGGCTGGAGCGTCTGGTCGGGCCGTTGTCCGCCGCGATCAACGGCCTGATCGACCGCCAGGTCCGCGAGTTCCTCGCCTCGGACGCCTTCGCCGACCTCTGGACCACCGTGAATACGCGCGTCCAGCAGTCCCTCCAGCGCCTCTTGGAGGGCGACGAGTCCGGCGCCGTGTCGTTGCAGGGCGATCAGGTCGTGCTCGACGTCTCCGAGGTCATCGACCGGGTCAAGGAACGCCTGGTCGCGCGGGGACTCACGATCGTGCAGAACATCCCCATCCCCGACACCGACCGGCAGATCGTGCTGATGGAAGCGCCGGAGCTGAGGCAGCTTCGAACGATCTACGCGTTCGGGAACCCGCTGGCCCAATGGCTGCTCGTGGTCGTGGCGGTGCTCTACCTGGCCGCGCTGCTGCTCTCGCGCCGGCGGCCACGGATGACGGTGATCATCGGAGCGTCACTGGTCGCGAACGCGCTGCTGCTCGCGCTCGCGATGTCCATCGGACGGCAGCTGTTCATCGACGCCCTGTCGGGCACGGTGTTCTCCCGCGCGAGCAGGGTCTTCTACAACACGCTGCTCGCCTACCTCGACCGTGGCCAGCAGGTGTTCTTGTGGCTGGGCCTGATCCTGGTGGTCGTCGGCTGGTTCGCGGGACCGAACAGGTACGGCGCTGCCGTGCGCACGACAGTCACCGGCGGTCTGGAGCAGATCGGCGGGGCGCTGGCAGACAGCCCGGTCGGTAATGCGGGCCCTTGGGCGGCGGCCAACGCCCGATGGCTGCGGGTCGCCATCGGCCTGCTGGGCGTGGTCGTCCTGCTGTGGGGCAACGACGTCTCGCTGTCACGGCTGTTCGGGTCCCTCGCGCTCGTCGTCGTGTTGCTGGCCGTCCTCCAGATCCTGGTCGGCGCCGGCCGCGGAACGGCTGCCTCCCGCTCCGTGCCACCCACCGAACCCGTCACCGGCGCCGCGAGCTAGGGTCAGGCCGCTCGACCCACGTCGCCGCTGCCCCAGATTCCGAGGGCCAACGGGTCGGCCGGCTCGTCCTGTACGGGCACACCGACATCGCGGACCTGCTGGCCGGCGGGTGATCGTTGCTATGCGCAACAACGGGCCGGATGAGCCGGATGCCGGCGGCATCCGGCTCATCGGCCTACTCGGGCAGCCGCAGGGTGACGAACGGGTCGTTGTCCCCCGGCAGCAGGTAGCGCTCGGTCTCGACGAACCCGCGCTGCTGCGCGAACCGCAGCCCGTCCACATTGGAGGCCAGCACGATCGTCTCGATCACGCTCGCACCGAGGTCCCGCGCCACCGCGAGCCCTCGCTCGTACAACTGCCGGCCGATCCCCTGCCCGCGGTACTCGGGAAGCACCCGGGCGATCACGGTGGCAGCGTCCGGCTCCGGCGGGCGCACCGTGGAACAGCCGACGAGCACGTCACCGAGGTACGCCACCTCCAGGTGATGGCGCTGCACGCGCTCTCGCACCTCGTCCAGCGACAGGACGGCGTTGGGGATGATCTCGTTGTGGACGTGCTGCCAGTCCCGCAGCATGGTCTCGCCGTCCACCTGGTCGATCCGAAGCTCTGGCACCGGTGCAGCGAACCGCGCGCACAGCCGCCGCGTCAACGTGTTTAGGCGCCGGTCCGTCAGAGCACCTTCTCGAGGTGTACGGCCAGCCGGCCCTCGATCTCGTCCAGGTCGGTGCGTACGTAGCCGAGCCGTTCGTACAGCGCGATGTTGCTGGTCATCTTCCGGTTCGTGTAGAGCCGCAGCTTCTTCTTCCCCGCCGCACGGGCGCGGTCCTCGGCGAACGCCATCAGCTGTCGGCCGATGCCCTGGCCGTGCCGGTCCGGATGCACCGCGACGTTCTCGACCAGCAGTACGCCCGGCTCGTCCACCAGCACGATCAGCCCGATGACCGGGTTGCCGACAAGCCAGACCAGGTCGTCCGCGATCAGCTGCTCGTAGTCGGCCTCGAGCGGGATGGGTCGCATCCCGACGATCGGGACCCACGGCTCGTACGCCGCTTCCACGATCCGCCGGACCGCGGTCACGTCCGCGGCGGTCGCCCGGCGGGGCTCTGTCCATTCAGCCATGGAGCGGCCGTCCCCAGGCGAGGGCGGCGACGATCTTCAGCTCGAGGATGTCGTCCCGTGCCCATGGCCGGACGACCCGCTCCACCGCGCGATCGAACTCCGCGGCCTCCCGCGCCGGCATGTGCTCGCGGGCAAGCGTCGCGGTGGAGTGGAACTGCTCCACGTAGTCCCCCACCCGCTGGTGGAAGACCACGGGCGAGCTTTCGGCGCTGCCGGTCTGGTCGAACAGACCGCGTTCTCGCAGCGCCCTTACGACGGAGAAACCCGGGTCGTAGTCCGGGTCGCGGGAGTGCCGCCGGATCACGCCGACCAGCTCGTCCTGCCAGGGGACGTCGCGCGGGCCGTGCTCGATGACGGCCAGATGGGCGTGCGGTGTCATCACCCGGGCCAGCCGGTCCAGCGTCTCCTCCCAGCGCATCCAGTGCAGGCTCGCACCCGCGGTGACCAGCGCGTACGGCCCGTCCAGGTCAGCCGTCTCCACCGCGCTGACGATCCAGTGCAGGTTGGGCTGCCGGCCGCCGGGCCGCCGCCGGCCGGCCTCCACCATCGCGGCCGACATGTCGACGGCGTCGACCCGCGCGACCCGGGCGGCGAGCGGCCGGGCGATCGCGCCCTCACCCGCTCCGATGTCCAGCACCGCTCGGGGCTCGTCGATGATCAGGCTGTCGAGGATGTCGAAAACGTCGTCCGGGTACGGCGGGCGGTGCTCGTAGGCGGCGGCTACTCCGGGGTTGCCGAACGTTCCGCCGAGATCAGGGCGCGTCATCTCCACATCCTGACACCTCGAGCTGGAGGTGCCAGAAGATCGCCGACGGAAGACCCCGATAGGCGGCGTTGGTGGCTTCGGGAGCGTGGCCGTGCAGTAGCCACGGGTCGGCTACCGCACCGGCCGGGAGCGGTTCGGGCGGGCGAGCGGGATCCACCAGGTCGGCGAAACGGGACTCGAGGCAACGACGCACCTGGAATCCGTGCGGCAATGCGGCGCGGCGGCAAGATAGTCGCTGGACTCGTGGTGCCAGCCGGGTATGTAGCCGGGCTGCCCGTCCGGACCCGGCTTGACCAGCGGGTAGCGGCTCGCGGTGATCATGAAGACGCGCGAGTCCGAGATCACCAGGTGGCCACCGGGGCGGGCGAACTCGGCCAGCACCGGCGCCAGGTCGCGGACATGCGTGAGCGCAAGCGCGCAGACGACGACGTCGACGTGGTCGTCCGGGACCGGGAGCCGGTGCAGGTCGCCCTGGTGGAACTCGGCGGACGGGACCTTGGCCCGCGCCTTCGCCAGCATCGCGGGTGAGCTGTCCACGCCGATCGTGCGATGCCCGAGCGACACCAGGTGCCCGGTAGGCCGGCCGGTGCCGCAGGCCGCGTCCAGCGCGACACCGACCGGCAGCCCGGCCAGCATCTCCCGGACGATCGGCTCCTCCGGGTCGATCAGCCCGTTGCCGGGCTCGTCGTAGTCCCGCGACCATCCGTCGTACCCGTCGGGCACGCTGACCGGGTCCACCAGCAGCGCGTCGCCCGGCGGGCCCGAGTCGAGCAGCGCGCAGACCTCGGCCAGCCGGGCTTCGACGAACTCGCGGTCGTAGTCCCGGCGAAGCCGCGCAGCAGCGCCACACCTTCCAGGCCGATGAGGTAGGCCAGCGGATGCTGGTAGATAGCAGACGTACTCATGGAACTCCCGCTGTGGACGGACTGATCTGACAAGAGATGCCGGCGCCCGGCAGCTGGAGCAGGCGCGGCGGCGGTCACGATCCGGCGGTCAGTTCACGAGAGGCAGTTTTGGCCCCGCGCGGGTGCCGAGGGCAACGCAGGTTTCCGCCCCACGACGGGACCCGGTCGCGCGTGACGATCAAGCTCGACTTCAAGGGGCATGTGGCCCGCCTCGAAAGTCACTAGCCGGCGCCCCCCACCCCTCGCCAAACCCGGGGCAGCCGCGGCCGGGACTGCCGGGGCCGGTACTGCCGGGGCTAGGCGGGACCAGCTCGGGTTGTCGGCCCAGATCGAGTGCGGGTCGACGTACGGGCGGAGCAGCGCGGTCAGGTCGTCGTCGCCCTGGCCGCGCAGTTCGGCGGAGGCGATCCGCCGGGCCGCGCCGGCGAGGAAGTCCGCGACCTGTACGCGCGGGTCGGTGCGTGAGTCGACCCGGCGTACCGCGTGCAGCCGGCCGTCCAGCAGGTGCTGGATCTGCCGGATCCGGTTCCGGGTCAACGCGCTCTGCTCGTCGTGCACAACCGTGACCCGCCCGCCGCGGTCGCACCAGTAGCGAGCCGTCTCCAGCAACGCCGGAATGAGCGGCTCCAGCGGCGGCGGCAGGCCGGGATCGTGCAGCAGCCGGGTCGGCAGCGAGTCCATCCGCGCCCGGCCGGCGCGGACCAGCCCCATGATCTCGCCGACCTCGCCCGGCGCCACCAGCTCCTCGACCCGCCCGAAGAACGCGTCGACATGGGCGCCGACCAGCCACTGGCGCCGCTTGGTCCGCAGCAGGGTCACGAACGACCGCAGGAACGCCTGCCAGCGTTCCGGCCCGTACGCCGCGGGCCCGTGGTGGTGCAGTGTCAGCGCCAGAGTCCCGCTCCGGCGGTCCGGATCGAGGCTGGTAGCGGCCAGGTAGCCGGGTACGCCGACGAACAGCTCGACGATCTTGCGCACGGCGAAGTAGGTCTTGTCGGTCAGGTGCACGTGCGCGTTGCCGGCCAGCGGCCCGGACGGACCGAGCAACCACTCGATCGCCGGTTGCCGCAGCTGGGCGGCCTTGTACTCGACCGCCGAGTACGGGAACCGGGCCCGGACCTCGGAGACGAACGCCGCCGCGTCCGCAGTGTCCAGGTGGACGCTCGCGTGGGTGAGGACCGGGTTGTCGATGTCGAGCAGGTTGGTGCCGGACCACCCGGACTCGTCACACGCCACCTCGAGGAATGTCTGCATGGATGTCTACTCCTTGCCGGGACTGCCGAAGCACGCACAGGACCAGGGCGCGCGGGCCCTGGTGTCACGCGAGAACGCGGATGCTTACGCGTCGGCAGTCTTGTCAGCAGACATGGGCCCATGATCGGCGCTGCGCGACCGGTGCGCCAGCGCTTTGACTGAGTGCGGGTCATGCGCCGCACGGAGGCAGTGCTGATCGGTGGACGCTCGGGCGTCGGGCGAGACGACGATCGGCTGGCCGGTTGGTAGCGTGCCGTCGATGCGGCTCACGGTGCTCGGTGCGTGCGGGGCCTGGCCGGACGCGGGTCAGGCATGCAGCGGTTTCCTGTTCGAGCACGACGGCTTCCGGCTGGTCGTCGACCTCGGGCACGCCGTCGTGCCGCGGCTGCTGCGGCACCTGGAACCGGGTGACGTGGACGCGGTGTTCATCAGCCACCGGCACCCGGACCACTGTGCCGATCTGAACCCGCTGCTGCGGGCGCGGGCGCTGCGGGACGACCCGGCCGCGCCGCTGCCGGTCTACACCTTGCCGGGCGCGCTGGACGCGGTGCTCGCGCTGGACCGGCCGGGGATGCTGGACGCGGCGTACGAGCTGCGCGAGTTCGAGGCC
>Ga0209382_10004969_pt1 | contig 17440 bp, 16 predicted proteins | sample SoiMetdeltSBSDD5_FD_187599 | JGI IMG/M metagenome (GOLD analysis project Ga0209382, IMG submission 187599) | Bulk soil microbial communities from a Populus tree surrounding site in Tennessee, USA - Soil MetaG P. deltoides SBSDD5 (SPAdes) (version 2) | ecosystem: Environmental > Terrestrial >...
GCCCTGCCGGCCTTCCTGGCAGTCTCGAGCGCGTCGGGAGGATTGGTGTGCGGTGTCTCGACGATCATTCGCAACTCGGGCCCGTGTCCCTCCTCCGCCAGGATGGTCGCGCCAATGGCAGCCAAGCCCCTCACGCCACCAGTGTGATCGTAGTGGTGATGCGTGACGGCGGCATAGCGGATCGGCTTGCCCGGGAACTGCTCGTTCAGCACACGCGCGAGCGTCGCGCTCTGCGCATCGGTGTAGGCGGCCTCGACCACGGCCAGCCACGACGGGAATTCGACCACCATGCTGTTGTGAGAGTAGGCACGTGCGAAGTACACACCGTCTGCCACTTTCATGAGCGCGATCGGTGAGTACTCTCCCGCCGCTATCGCCTTGGCGACATCCTCCTTGGCCTTGTCGGGGATCGTAAACGTCGCGTCAGCCGCGGAGTCGTTGACGGAGGCCGAGGAGTACTGCACCTCGGAGTACGGCTGACCAAGCTTGTGAATCGTGATCTTGTGCGGCAGCTTCAATCCGCCGACGTCGCGATAGTCCGAGTAGACGTAGCGCGCCGGCGAATCACCGAGCATCGACTCCGTGTCGAGCGCGTCGAAGCCGACGATCAGCTTTGATTCGGGATCGAAGTAGACGGTGATCTGCTCGCCCGACGGCAGCGTGGCCGCCGCGGCCTTCAGCGTTCGGCCGTCGAAGGTCTTGTCCAGCGCTGGTTCGTCTGGGGCGGATTGCGCCGCCAGCGCCACGGCGACGATATTGCGCCTCAACAGAAACTCCGGGTGATTCTGTGTGCCCCAGCTGAAGAGACCCGACGATGACATCACGGCAAGTGGCCGGCCGGCCACGTCCTCGAGACCGACCGGACGGCCGTTGGCCTTCGTGAGAATCTCGCGACGATGCTGGCCGAATGGTCCGATCTGGACTTCGTAGTCGAGCGCGGCGCGGTTGTCGGCGCGATCCAGCGTTTCCGTCACGTTCTTGAGGGTGGCTGCCGGTTCGGGTCCACCGACCTTGACGCTCTGTCCGTGTCGATACCTGCTGCCGACGCCGCCCTTCATCGTCAGGGTCCTCACGCCTGCGAGCCGCTCGGCGCCGCCCATTGCCGCGACAGCGTCCCGACCGAGTTGACGCGCGGTTGGTGTGCTGGAACACTCGGCCAGAGCCACGGCCAGAGCCATGACGGCCAGTACGCGGACGGTTGACATCGACGCCTCCAGAGCAGCGTAATGTAGCAGACTCTGTGGGAGGTGTTCGATGAGAGTCCGCGTCACTGTCCTCGCAAGCCTGTGCGTTCTTGCTTTGTCGGCCGGCACGACGCTCGCGCATCACTCCTTTGCCGCCGAGTACGACGCGAACAAGCCGGTGACGCTCAAGGGCACCGTGTCGAAGATCGAGTGGACGAATCCACACGCGCGCTTCTACGTCGATGTGCGCGACGAGAAGGGCAACATCACCAACTGGAATCTCGAGCTCGCCAGTCCCAACGTTCTGGTTCGTAACGGCTGGACCCGCAAGTCGCTCAACGTCGGCGACGAAGTCGTGGTCGAAGGATCGCTAGCCAGGGACGGCTCGAAGATGGCCAACGCGCGCGTGGTGCGGCTGGCCGACGGCCGGCGGGTGTTTGCGGGATCGTCAGGCGGTGATGCGCCACCGCCCACACAGAAGTAAGGCGCAGTGTCCCGCCGTTACTCGCCTATCAGGCTGAAAAGTCTGATCCGGTCCCGGTCAATTCGTTCCGCTCGTCACGGCGTTTTTCTGCCGCACACCGCCAACGACGTTCGCGTGAGGCGCGCGGGCCTGCTTGTCGAGCTCGCCAAGCATCAGCACGCGCACGAGCAAAGCACGATCGCCCACTACGCGATCTGTGCTGATGTCGGTACAGGCTGCGCCGCACGTGTGGAGGAACTGCCGGACGGCCACCTCGATCTGTTGATGATCGTTCTGCTCGAGGAGCCGCACGGCCTCCTGTTCGGCAGCCGTTTGGCGTTCTTCGCCGAGCGCAGCGACCCGCGGACTGAACGCAGACTCGATGCGCTCGATATGACCGGCGGTCCCGACGAGACGTCCTGGGGCATGCGGCGCCATCAACGCGCCGACGGTCGCCGCGACGCCGAAGATCGCGACGACGCGCGGATGCGCGGCGAGCAGGTGGAGCAGGCCGGAGCCGCCGAGTGTTGGCACATACATGACAGGACCTTTAACGATTTGCTGCGACCGGGTTCCACCCGATCCACAGGTTCACGAACACCACCGGATCCGACGTGCTGCCGCCTGTCAACAGTTCATACTGATGCCGATGCGCGACGCCGGCCTCGATGACGCCGCCGCTGACCGCGCGTACCACCTTTACACCCGCATCGTTGGTCAGCCGGTTCTGCCACGGGCGCCGCTTCGAATCGAACGCGACGCCGCTGCTGCCATAGGGAACGAAGGCGAAGCCGCCGGCACGTGCCACCGCGATGCCCTGCTGCAGCGTCGCGTATGACATCCAGTTGTCGGGATCGCGTCCGGTCAACAGTCCGGAGCTGATGTTCACGCTGCCCGGGAACGCTGGCCTGCGACCTTGAGCATGTGCTGCCAGGTCGCCTTGCCAGCCGACCCAGTAACCGACAAAGGCCGTCGGATGACGATCCTCGCCGGTGCTCGGATCCTCCTCGAAGACGACACCCGCGCCTGCCTGCAGGACGCCATTGCCCATTCGTTGCTGCAGCTTGCCGCCGATGGTCATCGGATGCTTGTTGTTCCACTCGTATCCGACAGTGTCGGCGGCAAAGGACACGGAGACGAACGGCCCAACGAACCACGAGCCGCGGCGCCAGAGCGTGATGCCCTGCTCCATCGCGCCTTGCGTGATGCGATTTTCGGGTTCCGCAGGTCCAACATTGCCGGCCGAAATCCAGAACGAGCCCGGCAGCGTCATGAGTGTCGGGGGCGTCGCGTCCTGGGCGTTCGCCGAAGTGGTCAGGGCACAGAGAACGATGAATGAGCAGATGGCGTTACGCACAGATGGCCTCCCGGGCCTGCACAGTGGGACGGTCGTCGGTGCGGCGCTCGTAACGTTGCGGTGTGAACCACACGTCGAGCGATCGTTTGTGGACGACTTCAGTCCAAAACGATCGAACCCAGACGAAGCAGTTGATGGCCCGGATAACGATGAACGTGGGAAACCACAGCACGACGTCGAGGCGGCGCAGCCGCACCGCCGAGATGACGGCGAGTCCCGCTGCGACGAGCTGGTCGATGAACAGACAACGCAGCACTGCCTCGGGCCACAGCGCTGTCAGCAGCGGTAGCAACATCACGAGGATCGAAAAGGCCAGGCTTTCGCCTACCAGCAGTCCGAACTCGAGGTCGACGCGCTGCCCGCCTCGCGGCAGGCCGCGCAGACGCATCACCTGCCAGGTGCCGCTGTACCAGCGCGTGATCTGGCCGATGTAGTCGCGCAGGCACTGCGGATCCTGAGTATTCGAGACGGCCTGGGGCGTGTAGCGAATCCGACCGAGCTTGCGACGGTGGATCTGAATCGTCAGGTCCATGTCCTCGACGAGCGTGCCGCCGCTCCAGTCGAGGCGACGAACCACCGAGCTGCGGTACACGGTCGCGCAGCCGGGCGCCACGGCGATCACGGACAGCGAATCCTGTGCCTCTTTGTAAATCCACGAGCCGGCGTCGTAGTCGCAGGCGCGGTACGCCGTCAGCCAGTTTCTGCGCTCGCTACGCGGTGACCCGCACACGAGCGTCGCCTGCGGATCGGCGGCGAAGGTGCGCAAAATCGTGTCGAAGTACATCTCGTTGACGTGGCTGTCCGCGTCGAGCAGCGCGATGAACTCGAATCGCTCCGGCAGCTGGTAGAGATCGAACGCGCGCTGCAGTCCCCGAGCCTTGCCGAGCCGCGTCGGGTTCTCGATCACGTTGACACCGTCGAAGGTCGCCAGCACCTCGCGGGTGCGGTCAGTTGAGCAATCGTCGATCACGAACACCTGGCGAGGCGCCAGACCTGCTGCGAGCACGCTGGTGATGCAGCGCGACACCAGCTGCTCCTCGTTGAACGCAGGAATAACGACGCACACGCCGTCGAGCCGGACCGGCGTGATGCTCGTGATGGTGTCGCATCCTGCCATACGAATCGAGATAGCAAGTGCATTGCCAGCTCGTCCGTGCAGGGCTGGCCAAACAATCGCGCTTGTGCGTGCAGGCAGCGCTCATGCGCGAGCGCGTGTCTTGGTGGACCCAGATAAGAATCTTGGAGCGGAATACGTGCGCGGCGTCGTCAAGGTCCGGCATCAAGCTCGAGAGATGATCACACAGCCGTTCCGATCGTGCGATCCGATCGTACGACCCGTCGCGCGGGGTCAGCCGGAACGAGTTCTCGCGGCGGCCAGATTGAATCGTGTGTACACGACGAACTCGCGCGCCGCATCCGCAGCGCGCGAGCGTGGAGGACCGAACGTTCAGAATCTCATTCCCACGCCGACCGTGAACTGCGAGAACGAGAACGATTCGATGTGGAACACCTTTCGGTAGCGGTAGCCCACGTCCACGTAGCTCCGGCCGTGCGCAACGCCGACGCCGGCGATGAACTCCGCCATCGCCCGGAACGTGCTCTTCTCGCTCGCCTCGATGAATCCGTCAGGCGCCCCGAAGACGACGAGTACTGGATCGGTGATGTCGCCAATTGATCGCTCGGTGATCGTGCGCTGCAGGTTGAGCACGCCAGGCCCGCCGCCCACGTACGGACGGAACGTCGGTCCGCGGGACAGTAAGTACTTGGCGCCGCCGCTGAAGGCGAGGCCCCGGTCGCGGGCGTGAAATTCCCACGGCCTGTCGTGGAGGTCGGTCAGGAAATCCCCGAGGTCCGCCAGATCGCTCGCCGCCTGATCGTTGAGGAGATTGTCGAAATAATTGAACGCCATGTAGGCCTGCACTCGCGGATGCAGGCTTTCGGCAATCTCAACGCCGAATGTCGCGGCTCGTGTGTCAGCGAACGACGCGCCGGCAGCGCCTGTCATGTATCCGTGGTCGAGCGGCGGTGGGGCAGCCGGTCGACCTTCCTGGGCCGCCGCGAGCGTCGCCGTCAGCAGCACGAGACAGGGCACCAGCGAGAAACGCTTGAACGCAGTCATTCGCGAACTCCGATCCATCGTGTGACGAAACCCGAAGACGCTCATCGACGGGTGGCCGTGAAAGTATGTGTAGCGATCAGAGCCCCGACACCGAGCTGCGTGCCTTGAGGCGGCGTAAACACGTTATACGTGCTCGTCGTGACGCCGGTCAGTTGGTCGTTGTTCCACGAGCCGACTACGCTCGAGCCAACGAGTTGCAGCTCACGCGTGGCGCCGACACACTGGACGAGGAGTCCTGTGCGATCGCACGATACGGCGTTCAGCGCCACATTCGCTCCGGTGTTGGTCCCGGTATATTTGCACGCCAGCCCCGAGGCCTCCATCGTCAACGTGGCTTGCACCTCCGTGCCGCTTTGCGTCACGGTCACTGTGCCCAGGTCGTTCGTCGGTAAGAAGCTCGGAACGACGGCCCCGACACATTCACCGCCGCTCGTGCCGACCAGAGTCATTGGGCCGATCCAGACGCCTTGAATGCTGGGGAAGAATAGCGATGGCGCGTTCGGAATCACGGGACGGGAATCCTGACAGCCTGCCGCGGTCAACGCGAGAACCATCATTGCAGTTCGCACTGCTCGAACTCTCTTCATGTACGCTCCGTGGTGCAAGAACCGTGCGCTGAGTATTCCTGCGAGTTGTCAGGACTCAGCGCTGCGAAAATCTGTACGAGCGCCGAACTCAATCTGGATCCACCGGCACAATCGCGGTGCGCAGTTACATCTGCCACTAGGGGAACCCGGTCCAACTGACCGTGGTCCGATAGCGAACGGGCACACCGTCTTTCACCGCTGGTGAGAATCTCCACGCCTTCGCGCCGCTCAACAACATCATGTCCGGCATGCGTGTCGGACCATTGGTGAGGCGTACGCGCTCGACACTCCCATCAGGAGCAATGACCAACTCCATGCGGTTGTACACGAGCGCCTCTCCCTGCCTGGCGAAGAACACAGGCGGAGGCAGCGACGGATAGAGCATCACTGGTGGTTGCACGTCCGCGTCGGCGGGCGAGTAGATCGTCTGCGCCTCTTCGTGTGGTGCGACGACGTACTCGCGCGTCAGCGGAACCGCAGAGGCAGCCGAGTCGGTCGGCTCCGCAGTGGCAGTCGGCGAGAGCCCGAATGGTCTCACCAACGGTTCGAATGATCCCGCTGAAGACGAACCGGACCCGGCGGTTGCACGTGGCACACGGTTGCTGGGCGTGCTTGGTTGGCGAACACGCGCGGTCGATGCCTTTTTCGGCTCGCTTGGCGCCGCTTCCGCCGGCGTCGGCTTGGCGCTCGTTGCCGATCCGAGTGCACCTTTGAGTGTCGGAGCGACTGTGGCGATCGCCTCCTTCGCCTTCGCGACAAGCGATTCGCCGCCGCCGCTGCTTCCTCCGAGCACGCCATACCAGATCACCGCGCCCAGGCTCAGAACGCAGAGACCGACCGCCGCCGGCATGAGCCAGCCCGGAAGCGTTCGCTTCCGCAGCTCTGGCGGCTCGTCGGGTCGATTCGGGTTCGGCAGAGGCGGCGGCACGACCGGTTTATTCGGATTGGCCACGGGCGACGAAGAGCGATACCGCTCGTAAATGGCCTGAATCAGTTCGTTGCGCCCTGGCTTGCCGAAATACGCGAGGCCGTCAGCGAACGCGTGCAATGACCTATGTGTGTCGGGCGCATTGGCCTGCGTCACGAACAGACGCAGCGGTACCGGCACGTCCGCGGTCGCCAGCAGTGTGTGCAACGCGCGTCCGGCCGCGACAGGACCACGCTCTCCGCGCCGCGTGCTCTGAACGGCTACCGTACCCTCGCCATCGATCAGGACGTCGTCAAAAGCCGGGACCGTGGCGTTGCTGCCGCCCTCGGTGATAACGGTCTCGAGGATCTCCTGCAGCAGGGCCACGCCCTCGTCCCAGCGGATAGGCACCCCGCGGGTCAGGACGTCTCCCACCCGGACGCCAGTCGCGCTCGCCATACCGGCCAGATTCGCGCTCGCCATGCCGACCGGCTCGGGCCCGAAGTCATCGAGGCTGATGTTGCTGTTCACCTTCTACTCCAGACGACTGTCTGCCCCGGGCTAGACAGATCCCGCGATAGGGCCCAGTTACGGGCGTTTCGCGAACGAAACCTGGGGAATACGCTTTGCTCCGTCTTCCGGCCATGAGCAGCGCTTCCCGACGTCTCTCGCGCATTTCTAATTGGATTGGGTTCATTGTGTTCGCCGTCTGGGCCACCCTGACGTTGAGCAAGATGCCTGCCGTAGGCATCATGCTGGCGCCGACGTTCCTGTTCGAGCTGGCCGTGGCGATCTCGTTCCTTATTCGCGACGAGCCGAGGGCGGCCACCAAGAGCCTGCGTGCGCGTCTTAGCGCCTACCTCGGATCGTTCTTCATGATTGCCTTCCTTCAGGTGGGGCAGCGTTCGCATCCCGAGTGGTTCGTCCCGCAGATGTCGCCGTTCACTCCGCTCGCGATCGTGATGTGGCTGGGCGGCACCCTGTGGACCGCATACGCGGTCTGGCATTTGCGCTACGCCTTCAGCATCGAGCCGGCCGCACGCCGATTGGTGACCACCGGTCCGTTTGCCTTCGCCCGCCACCCCGTGTACACGGGCTATTGCGTCCAGTATCTCGGCATGCTGATCACGATGCCCTCGCTCGCATTCGGGCTGGCCCTGCTCGTGTGGACGCTGCTGATGGCAGACCGCATGTATCTCGAAGAATCCGTGCTTCGCGCCGCGTTCCCGGAGTACGCCGACTACAAACGGCGCGTCGGTGCGCTCGGTCCCGTTCCGTTCCGACGTGTGGCGCGGCAGCCCGACGTCGCGCGCGTCTAGTCTCGACATCGGCGGCTACTGCAATGGGGCGTAATAGCCGCCGCGACTTCTGACCTCGATATCCTTTTGTCGCGGGCGAATCTCGACGGCCCGCCACTGTCCGTCGCGCTTGCGATTTGTGGATTGATAGCCGAGCACGTAGCGACGGCGCAGCTCATCGAGAATTTTCTGGTAGTCGCCGGTGAGCGTCGTGACGTCGGTCGGAAAATACGCCGCACCTCCTGACCGCTCGGCGAGCAGCCGCAGGCGATCGCGCTCGACGCGGCTGCCGATCCCGACGGCATATACGGTTGCCTCGGTCTGCTGCAGCTTGTCCAAGACCTCATCCCACGTGCGAAGACTGCCGGGCCCATTGGAGGCAGCGTTTTCGTCGATGCCGTCGGTCACAACCACCACGACGCGCCGCTGGTCGCGGAGCTTCGCGAGCTGCGTCAAGGAGTCATACAACGCGTCGTAGAGTGCCGTGCCGCCCTCGGCCACATAGTTGTCGATTGCGGTGCGTGTCGCGTCGCGCTTGTCGGTGGGCGCGTGAATCGACTCGGCCTTGTTGGCGAACATCATCAGGCCGACCTGATCCTCCGGTCGCATCGCATCAATGAACTCGCGTGCCGCGTCTCGTGCCCGCTCGGCGCTCCTCTTCATACTGCCGCTCGCATCCAGCGCAAGCATGAACGTCACCGGCTGCACCGCTTCCTGGAAGACATCGACCTCCTGCGGGACGCCGTCCTCGAACACGACGACGTCTTCGCGGGTCAGGGCGGCAGGCACTTGGCCTGTACCGACGCCAGTGAATTCAATCGACGCGCGAACCGGCGGCGGAACCGGCGCCGTGTACCCCTTCCTGGCGCGGACGCGATATGTCTCGTTGGCCACCTTCACATCGATGGCGCGCCAGGTCCCGTCTCGATCCTGGTTCTTTGGTGTGTAGCCCAGGAGGTAGTGGTTCTTCACCTCGTTGGCGATGGCGTCGTACGCCACGACCAGATCGCGCTCGTCCCTGGGAAACCACGCACGGCCCCCGGTGTCCTCGGCCAGCGACTTCAGGAGCTTCTCGCCCTTCAGCGACACACCCGCGATGCCGCCCAATCCGACGACATACAACGTGATGCCGCTGCGCTTCAGCGCCGCGGTGGCGTCATCGATCCTCGATTCGCTGTTTTCGTCGTATCCGTCGGTGATCAGCACGATCGCCTTGCGCCGCGTCGACGCCGTCAACGTGCCTGCGGCGCTGCCGAGGGCATCGAGGATGGCCGTACCGCCCTTGTGGCGAATTGCGCCGATCGCGTCGAGCACGGTGGCGCGGTCGGTGGTCGGACCGGTCACGACATCAATGGTCTTGGTGAAGGGGGCGACGAGGATCTCGTCATCTTTTCCCAGCGGCGCGATCAATCGCGCAGCGGCAGCGCGGACGGCATCCGAACGGATCGCCATGCTCTGACTGCTGTCCACCAGCAGCGCGAACAGCGACGGGTCACGGTCCTGACGCAGATAGTCCAGCGTCTGCGCTTCGCCGTTCTCGAACAGGCTGAATTCCTGGTCGGTCAGGTCCTTGACGAATCGCCCCTTCTCGTCGACCACCACAGCGTCCACGGACACGCTGCTGACCGATGTGGCCTCCTCGACCTCCAGCGGTTTGAGCAGCATCGTGTCGCGCACCATGACTCCCCTCGGCAGCTCCGCCTCGACCATCAGCTCCCGCGCCTCGAAGGGATTGTCATCGGACCACAGCGCGTCGTATGGCGGCCCATCGGTATCGGCTGACAGAAACAGCTTGTCGACGTAGAACTGCACCTGCACCGGCTGTGTTTGCGCCGGCCCATCGAGTCTCGCGACGATGCGAATCGTGCCGGCCAGACCAGTGCGGCCGAGTGGCGACGTGATCCGGATCGCGGCCTCCACGTCGCCGGCATGCGGCGTCGCGCCCGTCGCAAGCACTGCGACGATGGCCAGCAGCAGGGCGCCGGCGCGGGCGGTCATACGTAGACCGGTGCCGGCTCTGTGTCGTCGACGAAGTAGCTTGCGCATGCGGCCTCCAGCAGCGCAGGGGTCAGCCGTCGCTCCTCGCCGAGGTATGACGCCTGGGCGAGCGCCTGGTCGAGCAGGTCGCGAGGGTGACATCCCCGGAGGGCGATCCTTCGCGGCCGGTAGTAGCTTTGGAGCAGATCGTCGATGACGCCTTCGTCGTAGCCGATGCCGCGCTCGGCGCAACACTTCTCGAAGATGTTCTTGAAATCGGCGACCGTCGGACTCTCGGCGAACACTTTGTAATGAATGCGTCGCAGGAAGGCCTCGTCGACGAGCTCGGCCGGCCGGATGTTGGTCGCGAACACCACCAGCAGCAGGAACGGCAGCTCGAACTTCTGCCCGTTGTTCAACGTCAGGAAGTCGACGCGGCTCTCGAGGGGGACGATCCAGCGGTTCAGCAGCTCGCGCGCCGAACACCGCTGCCGGCCAAAGTCGTCGATGACGAGGACGCCGCCATTGGCCACGGCCTGAATTGGCGCGGTGTAGAACCCGGTCGTCTTCGAGTACGACAGCTCGAGCGACTCCAGCGTCAACTCGCCGCCGACCATGACCAGGGGACGCTTGCAGCGCACCCATCGCCGATCGTGACCCGCCTCGCGTGACAGGCTCATCGAGGCCGCCGGCGATTCGAGTGGCTCGTGATTGACAGGGTCGAACAGTCGGATGATGTTGCCCTCGACCTCCAGGGCGTGTGGCACCGCGAGTTCACCGTCGAGCAGTCCGCGGATGGCCTGGGCAATGACTGTCTTGCCATTGCCCGGTGGGCCGTAGACGAACATCGAATGCGCGGAGCCGATCGCCGGGCCGACCTGGTCGAGCACACGCTCGCTCAGCACGAGGTGCGAGAATGCCTCGCGCACGCGAGTCCGCGTGATTGTGCGCGGCGTGGAATTTCGATACGCCTCGAGATACGCGACGTACTGCGCAAGCGGCACGGGCGCGACGCCGACGTATTGACTGCTCTCGAGAAACAACATCGCCCGCTGACGGCCAGCGTCGGTAATCCGGTAGCGGAATGTGGGTCCACCGATGCCGGCGCCGCCGACGATTTCGCATTGATGCAGCCGCTTGATGAAATCGAGTGCGGGCTCGACGACCGAGAACTCGACGCCCAGGCGGCGCGCGATCTCGACGCCGGTCAGCTCGCCTGAAAAGTGCAAGAGCTTCAGGACGAGTTGAATGAACAGGTCCAGGGTCAGTCCGGTGGCTTCCCGGGTTGTCGGGCTCGCCGGCAACAGCGCCGCCGTTCGATCGGTGGCGTCCCGGGCGTCATCGGCCAGCACACGCGTCATCATGGTTGGTTACCCTCGTGCAAGTGGGCCCGCACCTGGCGGGCGATCGCCTCGGCGGCACGGAATCGCGGCCGCTCGGAGCGCGCGAGATCGAACGCCTGCAGCGCCTCGCGGTACTCGCGCCGGGCGAGGTGGAGCAGGCCTTCGTTGTATGCGGCCCGCGCTTTATCGGTGGAGGCCGCAAGCGTGGCGAGCGCGGAGGACATGTCTCCGGCCGCCTCATACGCGAGCGCGAGATTGTTGCGTGCCGGCTCCAGGTCGGGCTGGAGTTGCAACGCCTGCCGGCAGGCTTCGGTCGACTTCGACACGTTCCCTTCGAGGCGCCACGCATGACAGAGATTGCTCAGCGCGTACGCGGCGTTCACATCGAGCGCCAGCGCCTGCTCGAACTGCGCGCGCGCGGCGGCGCGACGGCCGAGTGCCTGTAACACCGTTCCCAGCGTGTTGTGCACGGTCGGGGAGTTCGGCGCGTGGAAAACGGCCCGATACGCATCGGCCAGTGCGAGATGGGGAAAGCCCCAGTCGCGCCAGATGCGCGCGAGACCGTCCCACGAGGACGCGTCGGCGGGCTCGAGGGCGACCGCCGCACTGAAATGCTCGTGCGCGACATCGAGGATGCCCAGCTGTACGTAGCGCGCGGCCACCGCACGGTGATTGGCGGCAGTCGGCTGAATCGAGATCGCGAAGAGCGCCGCGGCCAGCGACGGATCCGAGGCCTCGACGGTCGCGACGCGAGTACTGCTTGGATGCGCCTGCTCCGATTTCGCCCGCACCTTGTCCATGAACACGGCGAGCGAATCTTCCGGCGGCCCTTGAGCATGGACCGCCGGAGCGGGCTTGACCGCGTGCGTCCGGCTCCGGGGCGCACACGCGACCGTGCCCGCAATCAAGGCGAGGCACACGACGACCCGGAACATGAGATCTCCCTTGGATTCGTGTGACGCCTAGTAGTTGTCCGAACCTTCTTCGGCGCGCAGGCGGGCGCGACGCTTCAGGATGTACGCGACGAGAGTGACGGCTCCGATGACGGCGAGGATGAGAGTACTCATTGTATTGGTTGTCCTCCAATTTGGATGTTGCTGAATACCTCGATCAATTTGATGATTCCCGGTCCGAGTGCGATGACGAAGAACGCAGGCAGCAGCAGGAACACCAGTGGGAAGATCAGCTTCACCGATAGCTTGGCGGCGCGCTCCTCGGCACGCTGACGCCGCTTGATGCGCGATTCTTCAGCGTGCGTCCGCAGCGCCTGGGCGACGCTGGTCCCGAACCGCTCGGTCTGCACGAGCATCGCCACGAGCGCGCGCACATCGTCGACCTGCGTGCGCTTCGCAAAGTTCTTGAGTGCCTCGACGCGCGGTTTTCCGGCCCGCGTCTCCGTGTTGACGAACTGCAGTTCCTCTGAGAGTGCCGGGTAGGCGATGAGCAGTTCTTCCGAGCACTTCAGGATCGCCTGGTCCAGGGCCAGTCCGGCTTCCAGGCTGACGATGAGCAGGTCGAGCGCGTCGGGCAGGCCGTTCTGAATCTGCTTCTGCCGCAGTCGAATGCGTCGCGCGATGGTGTAGCCGGGGAGCATGTATCCGACGATCGCGCCGGCGATGCCGAACAGCCATCCCGAGCGGTACCCCGCCACGAAAAACACCAGGACGAAGCCGCTGAACGCGCCCACCAACTCCGCGATGGAGTAGATGAGGACTGACTTGTAGCCGTGCAATCCCGCAGAGGCCAGTCGCTTTTGCAGCCGTCCCATCTCCTTCGGAGACTTCGGAATGTAGGACGCGATCTTCTGCTGCTCAGGCGTGGGCGTTTCCGAGAGCCGCTGGCCGTCCACGAACACGCCGCTGCGCACCACGCCTCCGCTGGTGGCGAGCAGTCGTCGACGTCCGGGCGCCTGCCGGGCGAGGATTGCGGACGTCGCTGTCCCCGCGATCAGGGCCAGCGACGCAAACAGGGCGATGAACGCGATGGTGAGCTCGGACATCTCAGTACTCGAGTTTGACCATCTTGCGAATGATCAAAGAGCCGGTGATCTGCATCGTGATGGCCGCGTAAATCATGTTCATCCCCAGCGGCGAACTGGTCAGCGTTCGGAGATGCTCGGGGTTGATCAGGAACAGCATGAACGCCAGGGCCGGTGGCACTCCGACCAGCACCATCCCGGTCATGCGCGCGTGTGCCGAAATGACTCGGATCTGACGCTTGACGCGGAAACGGTCGCGAATGACCGTCGCGATGTTGTCGAGAATCTCCGAGAGATTGCCGCCCGATTCACGCTGGATGAGCACCGCCGTCACGAAGAATCGCGCGTCGAGCAGCACGACTCGCCGGGCGAATTCCTTCAAAGCGTCCGGCAGCGGCATGCCGTAGTTCTGCTGGTCGTAGAGCAGCTTGAACTCGGGTCCGATCGGCGAGGGCATTTCCTCGGCGACCATGGCCAGCCCGGTCGTGAACGTGTGGCCCGCCTTGAGCGCACGGGAGATCAGAGCGAGACCCTCCGGAAACTGCTCCTCGAATTTCAGAATCCGTCTGGTCCGCAGATACCGCAGCAGCGACGTCGGAATCCACGCGCACAGCGCGCCGGCACCGAGGGCCAATGGCACCAGACCGGTGAACTGATTGACGATGTAGGCGGTGACCAACCCGCATGTCGCGGACACCAGCAGGAACGCGCCAACCGTCATCCGCGTTCCTGACTGCTCGATCAACAGCTCCAGCGGCCGCAGCACGCCCTGTCCGCGCCGCAGCGCCGCATCGAGCCTTGGCAGGGCGCTCAGCCGCTGAGCCTGCTTGAGCAGATTCGAGCGCACTTCGCGGCTCGGCGCCTTGGCCTTCAGGCGCCGCCAGAACGCCCGCTGCTGGTGCTCTTCCGGCCGGATGACGAACAGATAGTAGGCGCCGAGAATGCCGGCCAGAAGGAGCACGAACGAGACGATGACGATGGCCATCAGAATCTCCGATCGTGGTGAGACTCGTTGACGGGATGCATGTGTGAAAACATGTCCATGGGCAGCGGACGGCCGGAGGCCGCGATGCGATCGGCGCACTTCGGCCGGATCCCGGTCGCCCGGAAGCGACCCATCACTCTTCCCGATTCATTGATGCCGCTTTGACTGAACTGGAAAATCTCCTGCATGGCGATCACGTCCTGCTCCATACCGGTGATCTCCGAGATCGACGTCACGCGACGGCTGCCGTCGGTCAGACGCGTCACCTGAATGACCAGGTTGACGGCCGAGGCGACCTGCTGACGCACCGCTCTGTCCGGGATGTTCAAGTTGGCCATCGCGATCATCGTGTCGAGGCGATACAGTGCATCGCGCGGGCTGTTGGCGTGAATCGTCGTGAGACTCCCGTCGTGGCCGGTGTTCATGGCCTGGAGCATGTCCAGCGCTTCTTCGCCGCGGACCTCACCAACGATGATGCGATCGGGCCGCATACGAAGGGCGTTGATGACGAGCTGCCGCTGGCGGATTCCTCCCTTGCCCTCGATGTTCGGCGGGCGCGTCTCCAGTCGCACCACGTGACGCTGTCTGAGAGTCAGTTCCGCGGCGTCTTCGATGGTGACGACACGCTCGTTGCCCGAGATGAAGCTCGATAGGACGTTGAGCATCGTCGTCTTGCCAGCGCCCGTGCCGCCCGAGACGATGACGTTGAGGCGCGCCCCGATGGCGCCCTTGAGGAACTCCAGCATTGGCGACGTCAACGATTCGCGGGTGACGAGATCGTCGGCGCCGAGCCGATCGGTCCGGAAGCGGCGGATGGACATCACCGGGCCATCGAGGGCCAGCGGCGGGATGATGACGTTAACGCGCGAACCATCTTGCAGGCGCGCATCGACCATCGGACTGGATTCGTCGATGCGCCGGCCGACGGCGCTGACGATCCGCTCGATGATCTGCATGAGATGCTTGTCGTTGCGAAAGACGATGTCGGTTTCCTCGATTCGGCCTTCGCGCTCGATATAGATTTGGTCGGCACGGTTCACGAGGATGTCGGAGATCGACGGGTCCTTCAGCAGCAGCTCCAGCGGACCGAGCCCGAAGAGCTCGTCGAGGACGTCCGACGAGACGGTCTCGCGCTCGAACAGGCTGAGCGGCATCGTCGCGCTTTCGCGATCGAGAATCATCCCGATCACGCTGCGGATTTCCGGCTCGGCGTCAGCGCGCGAAATCTGGGTGAGCCGGTCGAGATTCAGCCGGTTCAGCAAATCCGTGTGCACCCGGCCCTTCAGTTCGAGGTACCGGGAGGTCCGATCGTCGACAGCGCTCTTAATCCGTGCGGTTGGCGATGTGGTTGTGAGAGCGGCGCTACTCATGGTTCCCTTACGCTCGCCTGAACGCGAGCCGGCCGAAGACGCTCGTTGACGCTGGACGTTTCTGTTTCACAAGCCCACCGAGATCCCCAGCGAGGTTGCGGAAGGCGTCGGACAGTGCGCCCGGCTCGAGCGCTACTGGACGGCCGACGTTCAGTGCATGGAGTGCAGTCCGGTAGTCACTCGGGATCAAGTGCTTGACCGCGTCGCCGATGACGCGCTCGACGTCGTTATGAGGAATTTCCGACCGGCGATCGAACCGGTTCATGACCGTCGTCACACGCGCCGCGCCGTAGCGCGTGCGCAGCATATGGGCGAGACGGCCAGCGCTTTTCAGCGACGGCAGCTCCTGGGTGGTCACGACCACCACCATCGAGGCGATTTCCAGGGCGTCCAGCATCGCCATATCGGACCGCGGGACGTCGAGCACGGTGTAGCGATACCGGGTTGCCGCGAAGTCGATGAGCGCCCGGACCCGCTGAGGATCGACGGCGCCCGTCGTCATCCGATCGGATGAAGCCAGCAGATCGATGCCGGCCTTGGTTTTTTCGACCACGCTGCTGAAGAACGACTCGTCAACGCGGTGCACGTTGTCGAGCGCATCAATGATCGAGAACCGCGGCTCGACGCCGAGCAGCAGCGCCGCATCACCATGCGCGACGTGCAAGTCGATGAGGAGCACCTCCGCTTTGGATGCACGTGCCAGCATCGTCGCGGTATTCACCGATACGGTCGTCGTCCCGACGCCGCCTTTGGCGCCGACGAATGCGAACACTTGCCCCGCCTGTTGCGGCTGGCTGCTGGCCACGACTTTTCGAATTGCTTGACTGAGCGCCTCTGGGGTGAGCGGCTCCTGCACGCACTCGTTCACGCCAGCGCGCATCGCCTCGAGCATCAGCCGCGGATCGAGCGTTGACGCCACGAGAATCACACTCGCGTTGGGGTGGTCTTTCCGGAGTCCGGCCAACGCGACGGGCAGCTGTGACTGTCCCCGTACATCGACGACGAGGGCCGCCGGTTGAAAGGCGGGCTCGGTCCTCGCCCCGCGACCTTCTCCGTCGAGTCGCGCCGGTTTCACGCCGGCGGCGCGGAGCGTCTCCTCGAGACGTGGATCCGAGCTGAGTACTGCAACGTGAATTACCAATGGTCCGCCTTTACCTGATCAACTGAATCTCAGCGAGAAACGAGGAATTCGGTTGGATCGGCGCGGTCGCGGCCCTCGCCAGGCCCGGCGCCTCCGTGAGCCAGCCGACGACATCGTTGCCTTGCATGTGGTCGATGAAGAAGCCAAGGATGTTGACGACCCTGAACGTCGGTAGACCCTGACGATCCGAGCTGTAGAAGTACTCGGTGTCGAACACCGGGACGGCCACGATGCGAGGACTCCTTCCGCACGACGGATTCGCGGTGGCACAGCTGTTGATGACGGAGCGCGTCCCTGTGTCCCACTGCGCGTACGGATCCAGCGCAATGAGAGCGTCTACTCCATGATTCGTCGGACCGACCATGTTTCCGTTCTCGCTCTGGAGAATGTCGCCAATGCCGATTGGCAGGCCGTTGCAGGAGGCGATGTTGTTCTCGTAATCGGATCCACCCTGGCTGCCTCCGTCGAATCTCGGGATGCGGACCGGTTGGAAGACGCCAGATTCGAGTGATGTATGCGGACTGCCTTGTTTCAGCGTGACGCGCGTACCGCGATCCGCCGACACGGTGAAGCCTGTTCCGGGACCGGTACTCGACGGCGCCACATACGAATCAGGAGGTACGAGCGGGTTGCCTCTGCGGTCAAAACGCTCGTACGTGTCGTCTTCACTCCAGAATGGCGAATTGGGCTCGGGCGTTGTGTCGTAGTTATCGGCCCACTTGTCGGGAATG
>Ga0209382_10004970_pt1 | contig 17439 bp, 14 predicted proteins | sample SoiMetdeltSBSDD5_FD_187599 | JGI IMG/M metagenome (GOLD analysis project Ga0209382, IMG submission 187599) | Bulk soil microbial communities from a Populus tree surrounding site in Tennessee, USA - Soil MetaG P. deltoides SBSDD5 (SPAdes) (version 2) | ecosystem: Environmental > Terrestrial >...
CTGCTGAAACCTCCCAACAGGCCTAGCAGCGCCCGAAGCAAAAACAGATGCCAGACGTTTTGAGAGAAGCCCATCAGCAACCAGCAAACGCAATTTGCAGCGGTGGCGCGCTGCGCCATGAGCTTCATGCCGATGCGATCGCCGAGACGTCCCCACAGCGGACCGGCCAGAGCAGAGATCAAAGGGCTGATGCTGAGGATCAGGCCGCTCCAAAACGCGATGCCGGCCGTGCTCTGGACACCCAGCTGGCGAACGTAGATCGGCAGAAACGGCATGACCAGCGTGTAACCGAAAAACAGAAAGGCGCCTGAAACGTTTACCGCGATCTGATTCTTCCGCCATTGTTCGACATGCGGCAAGAAGCGGGTGCCGTTGCCGCTTTTCAGCGGGGCGTCTTCGGACTCGGTTGTATGGCTCATGGTGTTTTATGCCGGTGAAGCAGGCTTTGCGAGCACTCTTAACAGACCGAGAATGGATTTGGCGTCCTGAATTCGTCCTTGATCGATCATGCCGAGCGCTTCTTTATTTGAAACGATGTCCACTTCAATCACTTCGTCGTCGTCTGGATTGATCTGAGTCCTCGTCAGTCCAGTTGCTTCGAAAAGATACATATATTCCGTGGTAAAGCCGGGAGTGGTCCAGAACCGTGCCCGCTCAATCACTTCCTTGGCGCGGTAGCCGGTTTCCTCTTCCAGTTCGCGAATGGCAGCTTCACGCGGATCTTCAGAATCGTTCAGGCCGCCGGCCGGAATTTCGAGAAGCTCTCCTCCGGCGCAATGCCGGTATTGACGAATGAGAATGACCTGGTCTGGTGTCGGACGGGCCACGATACAAACTGCACCAGGATGGACCACCACCTCGCGCGTGACGTCATGACCTCCGGGTTCAATCACCCGATCGACACGCAGCTCAACCACTCGGCCTTTGAATACAACGTCCTGATTTAGGATCTTAGCTTTTGACATAAATCATTCCCTTGCCTCGTTCTTCGTGCTTCAGGGCCAGTCCGGTCAACAGGAGCGCCGAAGGCCAAAGGTGAAGAAGAAGCCGGTTAATAGAGGAGTCGAGGTGCCACGCCAGGTCCTGCGGGGTAACAACGTACACCATGTAATAACCCGCCGTCACGATTCCCAGCGTCATCAACCCGGTGAGATAACCGGGATTTTGCATCGCGCGTCGATCGATACCCCGATACAAAATGAACAAGAACAGTGGAACCCACACCGAGATCGACCACTGCCCGAACGACTGTCCCAACAGTCTCAGAGCCCGGATTGAAAACTCCACAATCTGTGTGTGCCGGCTTAAATCCATTAGTTTCCCAAATGTGTTGGTTTGTTCTCCGATCAGGTCGGAATGTCCCAACACCGCCACCTTGAAAAAGATTGTAATCGCCAGAGGCAATGCAAGTCCGGTGCCGAACGGAATCAGCCTGGCACGCAGCTTCGAACCCATTCGTAAAACGGGCAGTGCCAGCGCTACGCAAACTGCCGCGACAAACAGCAGTCCTTCATTTTTCGTCCAGGCGGCGCATCCTGCGGTGAAGCCGGCAAGAACGAGCACACGTTTGTCGGGGTTGAGTTCAGCGTAAACACAGATGAGAGCAATCGTGCTTAGAAAGAAGAACGACAGTGGGACGTCGGCGTATTGTGATGTCGCGTGTTGAAGATAGAGCGGCGTGCTCACGAGGATCACGCCTGCCAGAACACCGTTCGTGGTGCCACGCAACATCCCGACAGTTGATGCAACCACAGCGGCACCGGACAACGCTAATACCACACCGAGGAGCGCTCCTTGTTCCGGTATGTCAGTGCCGGCGAAGCGCCAGAACCGCGCAGTTGCCGCTGGTGTCAGCAGTGGGTAGTCGGGATGGAACGAATATTTGATGTCGTTCTTCCAATTCGAACCGTCTCTGAAAAGAAGCCGGGCATGCGTGTTCCAGATGGCCCATCCGTCCCATTCACCGTGCGGAATGCGTTCGACTCGCTCGGTCAGGCCTGCTGCCGCCAGAACCATTGCGGCAACAAGAACCAGAGTGAGAACCGGAGGCCAAGTGGGGCGCGGCGCCTTGTGGCGGAAAAGGTACCAGAGAGCAGGAACGGCCAGAGCTGCTTCAATAGTGAACATCGGCCGGCGAAAAAGAACGAAGATGAAGGAGCAGAAGCCGAGGCCGACGCCGGGTGCAAGTGCCCATCTGAAATAACGCGGTAATGACGAGATTAGATACGTCGTAATCGCATAACCAAACGTGCACGCCAGCAAAAGGCCAATAGATGAGGTGACGAACGAGGCGGCCGTCACGGTTGTTTCCTGCGAAAGAGAATGAGGCCCCGCCCCGTGTTGTGAAATTGGACGAGATTGGCGGGGATTTCGGCGGGTTCGCTGTCCCAGAAATCGCCAATGACAAACCGTGAATCTTCCATGAAAGGCGGCCCGGTAGGCGGCAGTCCGTTCCGCACCACAATCCACGGGACCATTACGTACTGGCTTTGCGCAAATTCGACGCCGTCCTGAACTGACGGCGGCTCCGACTTCAAGTCTCGGTTGGTAATGAAATCGATGGTACCGGTATAACCGACCTCCACCAACAGCTCGCGAATAGTTCGATAGCGTTCTTCCTGAACGACGATCGGATCAAGGTTGCGTGTGGGCAAACTTGCGGTGTGATGGATGAAGGACAGGATGTTTGCGAATCCGATGGCAATAATGATGGTGGGTACAAGGTGTTGACGGATTGAATTGACGACACGCATCGTGATTCAAACCCTTACCCGGCGTTTCGTCTAGCCTTCGCCCGACGGCGAGGCTAGTCCCCTCCTTCCGAAGGAGGGGTAGTTGTTTCAAGGCACCGGTTATCAAAACTAATGGGGACGAATAAGCGGTAGCTTGAAACAACTACCCCGTCCGCTCCTATCAAAGGACGCTTCGCGGCATTTTTCTTTTGGTCGCGTCCACCCCTCCTTCGCGAAGGAGGGAATACGCCTTACTCAACTATCACCACGCAAACGACAGACAGTGGAGCCTCGAAACCTGCGCACCCAAGTCCCGTCTACGTTCCAGCGGTTGAGTGTCCCGGGCGGAGAGGGGCTACTCCTTGTTCTCCGCCGCCCAGATTTCATCGAGCTTGCGGTAGCTGGGAGGGAACTCGCCGGAATACCGTACGAACGATGGGATCGGGAAACGAACGCCGCCTTTGTGTGTGCCCTCGAGGCCTTCGATCAGTTCATCGATTTTGGACCACGGAAAGGTGAACGCCATTTCGTCGTCGTTGGCCTGACCGAAGACGCGGTCGCCGTAGCACGGCAGAATCACCTGGCACTCATTGGTGTCCATCGTTCGGATGATTTCGTCGGAACAATCGATTCGGCCCGTGAACGTGGAGTGCAACGCGCCGCCGTGTTTCCACAATGCTCCTGTTGTCAGCCGCATGACCTGTGCCGGATTTGCGTAAATCACGACGACGTGAGGCTCGAAACTAACGCGTGCGGCCGGGCCCATCAGGATCGTTTTGTATTTGCCGTACGGTAGATGATGCGTCTGGGCTTCGGTTTTGGCGCCAGCTTCCGGCGATGAGGTGTACATTCCCGCGCAGCAATATCCTTCGGTGAAGTACGCCGGCTCGTTTTCGAGACCGAATGCAACTTTAGTGAGCGGGCAGTTGATGTCTTCACGCGTGAGCGCGACCGTCCAGCCGTAGCGGCGCGCCATCGTCACGCCCTGGCAGGTCGTAATCTGGACGCCGAGATCGCGCTGCGGACGCTTCGCCTTTTCAGGAATCGCTTCTTCAGGCCCGAGAAGACGAACCGCGACTGGAAAGGTGGCCGGCCTTACGAACGATTCGATTGCAGCGATCTTTTCACCGAGTGTTTTCGCTTGCGACATTCTGTACCTCCAGCACGGACTTCAAAGCGCGCACGAACTTGTCGATCTGCTTTTCCTTGATGACGAACGGCGGGAGCATACGCAGCACCGTTTCGTGCGTGCAGTTCAGAATGAATCCCTGCTGTAATAATTGTTTCACGATTTCTTTGCCCGGGATTTTGAGTTCCACTGCCAGCATCAGGCCATCGCCTCGAACTTCTTTAACGACCGGAAGCGTCCGCACTTCCTCGAGTCGTTTCAAAAAGTACTCGCCGACTTCCCGGACGCGCGCAAGCATGTTCTCCTCTTCCAGAACGTTGAAATACTCGATGCTGGCCCGACATGCGAGCGGGCCGCCGCCGAACGTGGTGCCGTGATGGCCGATCTGAATGGCATCCGCTACGTGCTGTTTGAGAAGAATGGCGCCCAACGGAATGCCGAGCCCGAGCGGTTTTGCGGACGCCACGAGATCCGGCAGCATGGCCTTGTCCGACGGAGGCGCAAACTTGTGAAACGCGTACCACCGTCCGGTGCGTCCGAGCCCGCACTGGATTTCGTCACAGATCAGGAGAGCGTCGTTCTTGGCGGTGAGCTGCCGCGCGGCTCGATAAAATTCTTCGGACACCATGCGGATCCCACCTTCACCCTGGATCGTTTCAAACATGACGGCGCAGACTTCATCGTTGAATTTTCGCTCGAGGTCGGCAACGTCGTTGAAATTGACGAAATCGAATCCGGGGACCATCGGCTCGAAAGGATCGCGGTATTTCTTCTGCCCTGTCGCGGACAACGCACCGAAAGTCCTGCCGTGAAAAGAATCGGCGAGAGCCAGGAATCGGAATCTCCGTTTGCCCGGATTGCGGTTCGCCCAGGCGCGGGCAAATTTCAGACAGCCTTCCACGGATTCTGTTCCGCTGTTGGTAAAGAAGATACGATCCAGGCCGGAGACCTGACTCAGTTTCTCGGCAAGGCGGCCTTGGTACTCGTGGTAGAGCAGGTTGGAAACGTGAAGAGGCTTCTTGATCTGCTTCCGCAGCACGTGTTTGACGCGTGGATGGTTGTATCCGAGCGAGTTCACGCCGATGCCGGCCAGGAGATCCAAATAGCGTTTGTTCGCCTTGTCGATCAGGTACGCACCGGTCCCGCGATCGATGAGGACATCATAGCGGGCGTAGGTGCCAAGCAGGTATTTGCTCTCAAGTTCTTTGATATGATCCAATTGCATCGAAAGAGGTTCCCCTAGATTTCCTCAAATTACGAAACGTCGGTGAGGTGAGTCTAGTCCCCTCCTTTGCGAAGGAGGGGTGGCTGCGCCATTAAGAAATTGGCCCCGTACCTTAGTCGGCGCAGACGGGGTAGTTGTTTCAAGCCACCGATTATCAAAACCGTTCGGGATAGATAAGCGGAAGCTTGAAACAACTACCCCGTCCGCTCCTTCAAACGAGGCTTCGCGCCTTTTTCTTTAGGTCGCGTTCACCCCTCCTTCGCGAAGGAGGGGACTATTGGTTCCTCAACTATCATCAAAAACGACCTGCCGTTTCTTGCGTGAGCCGGGAATCTTAGCATATGATCCGCGCGCATCTTCGATGCGGACCCAAACAAGGAGTGATGCATGAAACGAATTCTGATGCTCCTCCCCGTGGTGACTTTGGTATTCGCTTTGACCGCAAATGCGCAATTGACGGCGCCCGGTCCAGATACCTCACCAAAGGTTGGAGAAAAGTCCCCGGACTTCGAATTGCCGTCAGGCCGCACCACTGTTGGCTTGAAGGATTTTGCCGGCAAGAAGAAAGTCCTGCTTACTTTCTTCCCCGCCGCCTTCACCGGTGGCTGAACGACTGAATACACCGAGTTCGGTGCAAATCAGCAGAAGTTCGATGATCTGAACATTGCTATCGTCGCCATATCCCGAGATATGGGACCTTCCCAAAACAAATTCAAGGAATTGGTCGGTGCGAAGAACGTCACATTCCTGAGTGACATCGATGCCGTGGTCGTGAAGCGCTTTGGCGCTTTCAACGATGCCAGCAAGGGTGTCAAAAGGTTTTACTTCCTCATCGACGAGCAGGGAACCGTTCTTTATCGGAGCGTTAGCGGCACGTTGCTTCCGTTCGATAAGCTTTACGAGGATCTCACTACTGCGTTGAAAAAGTAAGATATCCGTGTAATCCGTGTAATCCGCGCTACTGACTTACCGGATTACACGGAACCACCCATGAAAATCCTCACTGCAGAACAGATCCGCGAAATCGACAGACTCTCCACTGAACAATTTGGCATTCCAAGCATTCTTCTGATGGAGAACGCAGGTATGCGTGTGGTCGAAGCGCTTGAAGGTCTATTCGAAGATCTCGAGGAGCTGACCATCGCGATCCTTTGCGGAAAAGGCAATAACGGTGGCGACGGCTTTGTGGTGGCGCGCCAGCTCATTCAAAAAGGCTGTTATCCGTTCGTTTTCCTCTTTTCCGAAGAAAGCGAAGTCAAAGGCGACGCGAAGACGAACCTCGAAATCCTGAAGGCGATCGGGTGCCCGCCGACCGTCGTCACAAACGAGCACGACTGGTACGAGGAACGTCTCGAAGTGATCGACGCGGACATCATCGTCGACGCTCTATTGGGCACTGGTCTTTCGAAACCCCTCAATGGTCTCTACAAATCCATTGTGGAAACGCTGGATGATTTCGTCGGCGCAACCATCGTCTCCATCGATGTACCGTCCGGCTTGCAGACAAATGATTCGCGAGTCGGCGGTCCGGCAGTGGAAGCGGATTTGACTGTGACGTTCACGGCGCTGAAGCCCTGCCTCGTACTTCCACCGAGCCACGACTTCGCGGGTGATGTTTTTGTTGCGGACATCGGCAATCCGCACGAACTGCTCGAATCCGGCGAGCTCAACCTACATCTGATCGAACCTTCGCTATTCCCAGCCGCGCGGCACATTCGCGAATCGGATACCAACAAGGGCGACTACGGTAAGGTCCTCGTGATCGGTGGATCCCGCGGCAAATCGGGAGCCGCTGCGATGTCCGGCCAGGCTGCATTGCGCGCCGGTGCAGGACTCGTGACGGTAGCGACAGCGTCGAGCGTTTTGCCTTCGATTGCTGCGTCCATGCCCGAGTTGATGACCGAACCGCTGGCAGAGACGGGCGAAGGCACGATCGCCGGTCAGGACATTTCTAAAATTGTGCACGGCAAAACCGTACTCGCGATTGGTCCCGGACTGACCACCCATCCGGAAACAGCGGCGTTTGTGCGCGGTCTGGTTCGGGATACGACGCTTCCTGTCGTGATCGATGCGGATGGACTCAACGCGTTCGACGGACACTCCGATGAAATCCGCGGCAACGGACAGGCGCGGATACTCACGCCGCATCCGGGAGAGATGGCGCGATTGATCGGTGGTGAAATTTCACAGGTTGTCGATAACCGCGTCGAAGTTGCTCGCAGCTTCGCGACCGAACACAAGGTGTACGTCGTGTTGAAGGGCTTCCGCACCGTGGTCGCGACGCCGGATGGTTCCGCGTACGTCAATTCGACCGGCAATCCGGGTATGGCCACCGGAGGCACCGGCGATGTGTTGACCGGCATGATCGCCGGCCTCCTCGGTCAGGAGAATCTCGGGGATTTCGTCGAGCGCTTGTGCCTGGCTGTTTACTTGCATGGCCTCGCTGGGGATCTCGCGGCGGAGGAACTTGGTGAAGAGGTCATGGTGGCAACGGACATCCTTCGCTTCCTGCCGGCCGCATGGAAACAGCTCAGGTCCTGACGCGATGGATGTGAACGAGATTATTTCGACTTCGGAAGAGCAGACGTTGGAGGTCGCGCGCGGGCTGGCGCGCGCTACAAAGCTTCCGGCTCACATCCTGCTTTACGGTGACCTTGGCGCCGGCAAGACGCTGTTCACCAAGGGGCTAGCCGAGGGTTTTGGGGTTCAGGACGTCACTGAAGTGACCAGTCCGACCTTTACACTTATCAACCAATACCAGGGACGGGTGCCTTTCTATCACATCGATCTATACCGCATTGACACAGGAGATCTTAGAGGCCTCGGCCTCGACGAAATCTTCGACGTGCCCAATGCGGTGGTCGTCGTAGAATGGGCCGAGAGGCTAGGAAGCTTCGACACCTTGGAAGCGATGAAGGTATTTCTCTCCTACCTGGATGAGCATTCTCGTAAAATTACGATATGCCCTTCATCGCAATAATCGTTTTATTACTACTGCAAGGCGGTAGCACGCCTCAGCAGCGTCCACCGGAGACGCCGATCATGGAAATCGAGGGTCCATACGTTTCCCGTGAGGACCAGGGTCAGACAACAAAAGTTGTTCTGAAAAACGGGCTAACGGTTATCGTTCGCGAGCAGCAGGCAGTGCCGCTGACGAGCATCACCACATTTGTGAAAGCCGGATATTTCGATGAAGACGATCGAATTTCCGGTATCGCTCACGTCATTGAGCACATGTTCTTCAAAGGAACCGGCAAGCGCGCTGTCGGCCAGATCGCGCGTGAAACCCACGGGCTCGGCGGTTACCTCAATGCATACACGTATTACGACCGAACCGTGTATCACACGGTCGTGCCGGCGGAGAACACACTCAAGGCGCTCGATATTCAGGCCGATGCCCTTCAACACGGGGCGTTCGATGCCGGCGAACTGAAACGCGAAATCGAAGTCGTCCTTCAGGAAAACAACCGCAAACTCGACAACCCTTCTGCAGTCACGTCGGAAAAACTGTATTCGCTTGCATTCAAAAATCATCGGATGAAGCGGTGGAGAATCGGCACGCCGGAAGGGCTGCGCGCCTTGACGCGCGACGATGTCGTCGGCTTCTACAATCGCTATTACCGGCCGTCGAACATCATCCTGTCGGTCGTCGGCAAGTTCGATACAGAGCGCCTGCTCGAGGAAGTCGTCAAGAATTACGGTGGCATGGTGGATCAGACGCTTGAACGCAACGTTTCGCCTGCCGAGCCCGAACAGACTGCTACGGCGTATGGGTGGCAGCGCGGTCCAATCGAGCAGACGCACATTGCGCTCGGGTTCCATGCGCCAGGCGTTCTTACCGATGAAGCTCGCGCTCTGGAAGTCCTTGCGGCCGTACTGAGTGAGGGACGCGCCTCGCGGCTGATGCAGTTCGTGCGTGATGAGAAAGGTCTGATCACCGGCGGATCCGCTCATCTCAGCGCCTTCCGGGATCTGGGATATTTCGAAATCGACGCCCAAACAGATAAGCCAATCGAAGCCCAGACTGCGATTCTTGCAGAATTGGAAGACATCAAGCGATTCGGTGTGAACGCCGAAGATATGGCGCGCGCGAAAGCGCTGATTGCCCAGGATGTGTTCCATCGTCTGGAGACCGTAGACGGCGTCGCAGAAGAACTCGCTTATTACGAAGCCCTCAGCGATTGGAAGATCGGCGAGGATTACATCGCCGCCATTCAAAAGGTTTCCGCGCAAAGCGTCGTCAATGCTGCGAAGAAGTACCTGACGTTTCAGAACCTCAGCGCATACGAATACTATCCGGAATCCGTCACTCGTTCGTTCTCCGTGGCGGATTTTCAACGGGCAGTTCTCCAGAACGTTCCAGCAGCGGTCGAAGAGCGTTCGATAGCCGAGTTGCCGGTAACCGATCAAATTACCGGCGAAACACAAGTGGTGACGCACGATCTCGTCAGGCCCATTCAAAAGAGATCGATTCTGCGCGGACCCGATGTCTGGATTCTGGAAGATCATCGGCTTCCACTGGTGTCGTTCGGAATTTTTTATCCGGGCGGCCGTCTGCTCGAAAACGCGAAGAATGCAGGAATCACCGAACTGATGTTGCGGACCGCCATTCGCGGTACGCAGCGCTACAACTCGGCGGATATCGCACGGCGTCTCGAAAACAATGGCGCGCGGATACAGGTAGTCAACGAGCCGGACTTCTTCGGCTACGTTTTGGACGGCCTCAGTCCGCGTATGGATCAGGCGCTCGAGATCCTTGTGGACGTTTTGCAGCAACCGGTTTTCAACCAGGTCGACCTCGATCGTGAGAAGGAGTTGCAGCACGCCCGCATCAAACAGATCAAGGAGAACAACTACGCCTATCCCGTGCAGTTGTTCATGAATGCGGTCTACGGCGAACAGGGCTATGCCAGACCGTCGGTCGGAACCGATCAGTCGGTGGACGCGATCACGACGGACGACCTCAAAACCTGGTTCAAGCAGAACCAACGGCCGCTTGTGCCGCTGATTCTGATCGTGGGCGATACGCGCGGCACAGGACTGGTGGCGGCCGTAACGGATGCTCTAACCAACGAAGACCTTCACGAACGCGAAATGTCCACGATCTCTTTTGCCGAACCGAAGCGTGAATCGAAAGAAGCTGTCGAAGAGGTGCCACGGCAACAAACCGCGTTCGTTTATGGCTTCCCGACAGTGACTCGCGCCAATGCGGACCGGTTCCCCTTGACCGTGCTCGAGAACATCGTGTCCGGCTTGAGCGGCCGCTTCTTCGACGCCATACGCGAGAAGCAAGGTCTGGCGTACACGGTTGCGTCGCGCAATACGTTCTACGTCAAAAGCGGCTCGTTCTTTACCTACACTGCATTTTCGCCGGAGAACGAAGCGAAGGTGCGCGCGTCGTTGCAGGCGGAAATCGAGCGGCTGAGAAAAGACGGTGTGACGAAGGACGAGGTGGAAAAGGCGATCGCCTATTCCGTCGGTGTCCACGAGATAAGCCTGCAGACCCGTCTGGGCCAGGTGCTGGAGTATGCCCGCGCAATTTATTCCGGTGTGGGTGTGGACGGCGTGAAGAATTACTCGTCGTTGATGCGGAAGGTCACTCCGGAGCAGGTGAAGAGTGTTGCCGGCTTGTATCTGGATCCGCAGTCGCTACGGGTTGCGATCGTGCGCGGGAAAGCCAAGTAAGGTCGTCGCGCGGAGCGGCTTAGCGATCAGCCATAAGCAATCGGCAATTTCCACTATCCTTATAAATTTCCGCTATAGATAGCCGTGAACTCTGGATAACGCCTCATTCAAGATCTGTCCGCATTTCGACGTTATCTATAGTGAAAATTTATAAGGATAGTGGAAATTGCGGATTGCTTATAGCTGATTGCTAAGCCGACCCGACTGTTACGGGTTGGCTTAGCATTTTGCCTACAGTTTGATCTTGAAGATCTCGATCTTGCCTAACGAGGTGTGCAGCTTAATCGCGTTTACGCCGCCGCCATTGAGAACGGCGCGCTGACTTTCCTGGCTGCTAAACGCGTTACCCCGAGGTGAGACGATACCCCTGGCGCGAGGATTGTTGCTGAGGGCCTGCCCAACCTCGACTCCATTCATCGGGAAATCGGAAAAAATGCGCCGGGCAGTAAGTGCCGGCCGTTCGATTGTGGCTTCGATCACGCCTTTGAGGCGCTCTGGAATGTAAATGCTGATGTCGCCGACGCCGCTCTGGAGCGTGACGTGAAGATCATCGGTAATATTCACCGGATTCAATCTCACGTAAATCGATCCAAAACCTGTGGTCGCCTCAACCCATCCGCCGGCGCTATCCAGTCGAATGTCGCCGGAATCGGTTTCTCCTTTGAACGGACCACGATTCTTCGGATTGGTGATGTTGCCACCCACCGACTTTGCGTTAATCCGTAGCGCATCGCCGATAAAGATATTGCTTTCGGCGGTCACGACGACTTCGTCACGGGCGCCTTTGATGTAGATACCGCCGCCGGCGCTATCCGCCTTGACCTTTCCATTCACAACGCCTGTCGTGATGGAGCCGCCTGCCGTGTGCAGATCGGCATTGCCGCCGATGTTTGCAACTTCAATCGAGCCGGCGCTGGAACTGCGCAGTTCCGCGCTTTCGCCGATGTTTCCGGCCTTGATGAAACCACCCTGTGTGATGATCGCCGTGCGGCCTTTGATGTTTCCGACGGTAACCGATCCGCCGCTGGTGCGCAGTGTTGCCCAGCCGTCGGAATCGCCCATGCGGATGCTGCCCCCGTTGGTTACGAGATCCAGGTTAACGTTCCGGGGAACGACGATCTTCCAGTCGATCGAGCTGCGAATCTGGCCGGGAGCAACCGCGGTGTATTCGACTCGATCCTTTCCACAGATCTCCCTGACTTCGATGTCTTTGCTGTTGACCTCGACTTCGACTGCGTCGCGGCCGTTGGTGTCGACTTGAAGGTTACCGATCGGAGCGTTGATCTTTACTGTTGCGCCATCAGAAACCGGACATTTGGCAAATGCAGGCGGAACGGAGAAGAGAAGCGAAGCGGCACCCAGAGCAACTAGAGTTTGTCGAACAGATTTCATTGATTTGTACCTACAAACTGGAGGGCTCGCATCTTGATGACGTTGTTCTCATCTCTTGTGAAAGGTTCCAGCTGTTTTGCCAGATGGGCGTCGCGTGAATTGCGCGTGAGCGCTTCGATCGCCTCAATGCGGATGCCGGGTTCGACATCGTGCTGCAGTGAATGCATGAACGCCGACTCAACTTCCGATTGAGCAGCGTACGGCCGCAAGCCTTGTATTGCTTTGAGGCGCACGCCTGAATTCTCGTCGTAAATCAAAGCCTGAATCAGTGCGTTCTTGATTGTGTCTTCGTTAGCTCGTTCGGCCAGAATCTCGACCGCGCGTAACCGTGAACCGGAATTCGATGCATCCGATAGCGCGTTGACCAGAAGTTGTCGGACCGTGTCGTCGCCGACCGATCCCTGGAAGCGTAAAGGCTGAACGATCTCACCGGCAAGTTCGACCTGACCGGAGGAAGGATTCGCGCTGACAATTCGGAGATTCGAAACCGATCCATTCGCGGGCAGACCCGCGGTAAACCCCGATTCGGGTTGTGTTGTTCCTGCGACAGGTGGAGCAACAACCGCCCGCTGGTTACTGACGTAAACGCCGAGTGCCAGACCCATGGCGATAAGCGCCCCGGATTCCAGCAAACGCATCGGCGTGAAGACGACTGAAAATGTGGGTATCCGCCACCAGGGCCGCTTGCGCTCGATTTGATCGAGCTCATTGGCCAGTTCGTGGCGTGATTGAACGAGCAAGTCGGATGGAATGTCAAAAGCCGCTGCATCTTCCGCAAGGACGTAATGCAGTCCTTTTTCTTCCTCGAAGGCGTGGCGGCAGCTGTCGCACTGCTGAAGGTGCGATTCCAATCCCGGCTGCTGGTCCTCGGGAAGTTCCTCGTAGAGGAACAATGAAATTTGATGTTGGTACTCTCTACAGGTCATACGTTCGTCAAAAAAGCTCTCAATTTTTGAGTTGCTCTGAATAGGTAATTTTTGGCGGTCTCTTCCGTACTACCCATGATCTCGCCGATCATTTTCAGACGTAGTCCTTGATAGTGCCTTAATTCAAATACAAGACGTTCTTTTTCGGAAAGGGTTTTTAGCGCTTCCTTAATTCTTTCACCGACTTCTTTGCCATAAAGCCGGCGTTCCGGATTGCTGTAATACGTGGTGGCAGCGAGAGTGTCTTTAAGCGCTGGGCGGTCCGGATGCGATTCGGTGTCCGATTCGTAGGAGATCTCCTCTCGAAGCGTCTGGCGCTTGCGGAGGTGATCCAGACTGACGTTCGTGGCGATCCGATAAATCCAAGTGTAAAAGCTTGATTCGAAACGGAATCGGTTGAGCGAGCGGTATGCCTTCAGGAACGTTTCCTGGTAAACTTCCCGGGCCTCCTCCCGGTTACCCAGCATGTGGTACGCGAGCCTCAGGATGTCGCGATCATGCCGTCGGACCAGTTCCTCGAAAGCCTCCCTGCTGCCGGTTTGAGCCTGTTCGATCAGCAGCTTCTCGTCTTCCGAATCGTGAACTCTATGTGCAGCCCTTTTCAATATCGCTTCCATGGTTATGGGTCGTTTAGACGCCCATAAACCTAAAAGGTAGCCCCACCGTAATGGGTTTTGTGAGACACGAATTTTCGGAATTTCAGGTAACCTCAAATCCGTTATTCGGAACTCACAACTCTCAGTCTATCAACGATTTCCAGGAAAAATCGTTAGCTGATCCCCTGGATGAATGACGGTGAGGTCGTTCTTTTTGTTCCAGGAAAGTATAGCACCCACTGTGGTTTTGTACGCGACGGCAATCTTATCAAGAGTTTCCCCCGGACGCACCTTGTGGATGATCCGGCGGGCGATGGAAGGGGAGTCGGCTTTCGCCGATGCGGGTTTGGCAACGATCAGCCTGGAGCCGATCGAAATGTTGGTCGACTGGATCTGGTTCCAATCCTGCAGGTCACTCACGCTGACACCGTATCGTTTTGCGATATTGTGAAGCGTATCGCCCTGCTTCACCGTATGGCGAGTGCCCGATGAGACCGTTTTTTGCGTCGTCGTCTTTGACGCCGAAGCGACAGCCGTCGGGCCGACACCGCTGATTGGAATGATCAATTCCTGGCCGAGCCGAAGCGGTTTCTTCGGCGGAAGATTGTTGGCTTGAGTCAGGGCGGTGGCGGTTGTTCCGTATTTTCGCGCCACCGTCGATAACGTCTCATTTCGCTGCACCGTGTGATATCGGAACAGAACGCGCTTTTCATCGGGCAACGCCGCCATCTGCTGGCGGAATGTTTGGGAATATCCCTTCGGCAGGATCAATTCGAATTCAGGATCGCTCGGCGGAGTGGTCCAGCGCAGCACGTGCGGATTCAAATCCTTGAGATCGTCCACTGAAACGCGGATGGCTTCCGCAATGACGCGAAGGTCCGTTGCCTTATCGACGCCGACGCGTTCGACTTCCAAGGCGGGTGCCGGCGCAACCGAGAAGCCGTACTTTTCAGGATTCTTGCCGATGATCGTCAGCGCCAGAATCGTCGGCACGTAATTCATGGTTTCCTTGGGCAACGCACGCTTCTCGACCAGCTTCCAGAAGTCGCTCTGACCGGTCTTGTCGATCGCGCGCTGAATGCGATACGGACCGGCGTTGTACGCCGCCATCGCCAGATACCAGTCGTTGAACTCTTCGTACAGATCTTTCAAATGCCGTGCCGCGGCGCGAGTCGACTTCTCCGGATCGGACCGCTCATCGATCCACCAGTTTTGCCGGAGTCCGTACTCCTTTCCTCGCGACGAGATGAATTGCCACATCCCTTTCGCCTTCGCGCGCGATAGGGCTCTCGGAATGAATGCGCTTTCGGCCTGGCACAGATAAATAAGGTCGAGTGGTACGCCTTCCTCCGACATGATCCGTTCGATCATCGGCTGGTATTTCCCGACGCGCTCAAGACCGATCTCGATCGTCGTCCGTCCTCTTCCTTTCTGGTAGTAATCCAGGAAGTTGAGGACGCGGTCGTTGATTTCAATGGGAAGGTCGTGGGCGATCTCGGCCAGATCTTTTTCGACTTCTCGTTTGAACTTGGGATCGATCGGGGTCGGGAACGTCGAGATGTTCTCCAGATCATCGATCGCGGCGTGTTCTTGTTTCTGGTCGCTGAAGCCGTCGCCGTCTTTGAACGCTGCCAGCTCGAGCGTGTGGATCTTGTCGGCGAGGTCGGCGATCTCAACTTCCAATCGACCGTTCCTTGGATACAGGCTCGCGGTATCGAGCAGCAGATCCAGCGCGCCGTCGAACTCTTCTTTTGCGCGTTTGAGGAAGCCGGTTTTGTAGAGCTCCTCACCACGGTCGAATCGGCTTCGGGCTTCCATGATTGCCAGCCCTATGGGATCCATCTTTTGGGTTTGCTGAAGCGTTGTTCCGACCGGAGAGGGCACAGGTTCGGCCTGCGGCTTGACCACCGATACCGGTGGAGGAGGAGTGACGTGAGCCTGCTTTGGCACGGCCGGACTACAGGCAGCGAGGAGTGCTGCAATCATAATTCCGCTCTGTAGTTTCACTTAACCTCCTTCAAATCAAAAAGCCACTAACCCACAGATTTTGTTGATCTTTGTATTAGTGGCCCCTCGACGGAAAAGTCAGCTTATACCAATGTCCTGGGTCAGTCAACGGCGAAGCAACCGTCGGCGGACGGGTCAGGATGACGGTTATTGCCCCCAAGTTATCGGTACGTAAGGCCGGAAGTGCCGACGGATGCGGGTGCCCAAACGGGTTGTTCGCTCCTACAGAAATCACCCGGATCGGCGCTTTGGGCCGCAGCTTCACTCCGCGGCTGCCGTGGTGAGAAACCTTGAGGACGTCCACGGCGTCCGGTGCCGTGATACTCCTCTCAAGGTCACCCGTCAGCAGCGCCGTGACGGATCCGGCGCTGAGAAGCAGAACCAGAGAGTCGTCGTTCTGTGCTGCCCTTTTGACCCGCCAGTCGTGGGGCGGGTGAAGCACCGTAAAAGACCATAAATCGGACTGCAAACCGCCGCCTCGGGTAAGCCAGCGGATTGGAATCTGCCTGGATAACGCGCGAGACAACAATTCCCGATAGGGCGGGACCATCGGATTCCGGCCGAGCCATAGTTCACCGATCTCGAAGTTCTCAACGACGTCCAGCAGACCGTCGATGTGGTCGTTGTGTGCGTGGGTCAAAGCCACCGCGTCCAGCTTTCGGATACCTTTCGAGAACAAAAACGGACTCACCACGTTTTCTCCCACCGAGAAGGTGCTTTCATCACGAAGATTCAAAAACCGTCCTGCCGCGGCGCCGCCGCCGTCGATCAGAATGCGTTTTCCGTCCGGCAGTTCCACAAGCGTCGAATCGCCCTGACCGACATCCAGGAAAGTCAGCGTTACGTCTTTCGGTGGTGGTGCGGCGAAATCGCCATAGGTCAGCGCGGTTTGAAGCGCCAGGACGGCGGCGCTCGACATTGCCAGTGCGTAAACCCGCCGTCGACGGATGCTCCAGGCGAGCAGGACGACGGCGAGCCCGTACGTCGCCCACAGCCATAACGGAGCCGACGGGACCCGCAGAGTTGCGCCAGGCAGTTGCACTGCGAAATCGACAATGAACATCAGTGAGCGAAGTAATGCCGAAGCCAGGGAAGCCGCCGCGTCGGCTAAAGGCCCTGGCAGGGCGATGATCGCCAGACCGAGCGGTGTAACGGTTGCGGCGACAAGACCGGCCGGCACATTCAGCAATGGCGAGATCGGCGAGAGTCGGTGGAACGACTCCACCATGAAGACAACAAACACGATCTCGACCGCGATTGAAATAATGACGATCTCTCCCACCACCGCGAAAACGCGCCACGGCAGAGTCACAACCCAAAGCGGAAGACCGTAGAGTTCGCACCATAGCCGCCGAGAGACGCGCCAATCGGCGATTTCGATCGGAAGCCTTGAATCCCGATCGACGTCGGGTAAACGAAGCAGTGCCTCGTGTAGCCAGCCGAACGCCCATTTCACGGCCGGTGAGCCGAGGCCCACCACGGCGATGACCGCTGCAAAGGTCATCTGGAAGCTGGAATCCTCGATCGACCGCGGATCCAGCAAGAGGAGGATCAAAGCGGTTCCGGCTATCGAATTCCCAATCGCATGCCCTCGATCCAGCAGCTTGGCAACGATGAAAAAGCCCACCATCAGCGTGGCGCGGGCGACCGGGGCCTGGCCTTCGACCAACGCGGCGTAGCCGAGTGCGGCGAGGAGAACCAGTATGAGTCGCGTTTGCCTTTTGCATGGAAGCAGTCGCGCGATCCA
>Ga0209382_10004971_pt1 | contig 17433 bp, 9 predicted proteins | sample SoiMetdeltSBSDD5_FD_187599 | JGI IMG/M metagenome (GOLD analysis project Ga0209382, IMG submission 187599) | Bulk soil microbial communities from a Populus tree surrounding site in Tennessee, USA - Soil MetaG P. deltoides SBSDD5 (SPAdes) (version 2) | ecosystem: Environmental > Terrestrial >...
CTGTATCGACGAACTGGTCATCAAGTGCACCGACCAGGCGGAGGTTTACAAAGTCCACCGGCGAACACAGGCGAAGTGAGCGTCAGGCGGGTCGCGTTTTCTCGGATGCGTGACTCCCGAACTCGGTCCGTTCTGGTTCTTTACACGAACCCAACGGTGCCCTACCAAACTTTGTCGCGTACGCGACAAAGTTTGGTAGGGCGAGCGTTCGTGGCCTCAACTCACGTCACTGCTTTGGCCGCTTGCGACTGTGCTGCGTGGGCCATTTACCGCTCAATTGAGCTGCAGGATTTATTCCTTCGCGCCGTGTTTGCGAAGCAGCTTCGCAATCTCCTCAGGAGTGGCCGTCTGCTGCGCGCCTCCAGTAGCTGCCGCGATTACACCGGGTGCCGGGACACCCGGCTTCGTAACCAAATCCAAAGGGGTTTGAGCTTCGTTGTTCCTCGCATTCACATCGGCGCCACGTGCCAGGAGCAGCTCGACGATTGTCCGGTCGATGTGTCCGACTGCCGCGTGGAGTGGTGTCTCACCTGCCTTACTCTTGGCGTTAACGTCCGCTTTATGCGCCAGCAGACTTTCGACCATGTCCTTATTTCCTGTCTCGATCGCCCGATGCAGTGGAGTAAAGCCGTGAACATCCTGGACATTTACGTCGGCGCCACGTGCCAGCAACAATTCGACAACTGCTTTGTCGCCGCCTCTGACCGCAAAGTAGAGTGGCGTCTCGCCTGCCTTGTCCTTGGCGTCGGCACTCGCTTTATGCGCCAGCAAACTTTCGATCATCTCCTGATTCCCCGGCCTGATGGCCCAATGCAACGGAGTGTAAAGGTAGTCATCCCTGGCATTCACATCGGCATCGTTCAACAGCAGGGCTTTTACGATACGCTGATTGTCCGACTGAACCGCTACCAACAAGGGTGTCAATCCGAACGGATCCTTTGCATTGACTTGCGCGCCGCCTTTCAACAGCAGCTCGACGAGTTGCTCATCTTCACTTTGGCCTCTGCGGACCGCAATATCGAGCGGTGTTCCGCCGAGAATGTGCAGCGGTCTTCCACTGGGGAGTCGCCCCGGGGCATCCACTGGTTGCGAACTGGAGATATTTGAGTCGGCCTTCTTCGCCAGCAGCAGCGCCACCGTGTCTTTGAAGCCATTTTCGACGGCCCAGTGCAATGGAGTCGCGTTGTTCTCATCTTTGGCGTTCACGTCCGCTTGATTCTCCATCAAGGTTTTGGCTAGAGCTACAAATCCGTTTGCCGCTGCGGTGTGCAGCGGAGCACGACTCTGAACATCCTTGGCATTCACGGCAGCGCCTTTAGACAGTAGCAGTTCTGCCATTGCCTTGTACCCTCGGGCGGCGGCGAGGTGCAACGCTGATGCGCCGCCGTTGTTTCGAGCATTAACGTCAGCGGCATTGTCCAGAAGGAAGCGAGCCACTGCCAGTTGTCCGTCGCGCGCGGCGTTATGAAGGGGCGAGTCGCCTCCGCCTCCTTTTGCATTGATCAGATCCGGGCTGTTCTTGATGACGTCCTTGAGGCGCTGGATCTCCTTGGTTTCCTGGTCGCTGACGTCTGCCAAGCCGTCGGCGTTGGAGCCGCGCGCGGCAACGGACGATTTCGAGACCGCGATCAATTCGCGCTTCAGGCCAAGCAATTCCCTCTCCAGCGGGACGACTTCCAGCGGTGCCATCGCGCCGACCTCGACGCGCTTTTTCATTTCGACCAGGAGTTGCTCCACGAGTTGGATCTGTTGCTCGACCACACTCTTTTGCGCCGTGAGCCCCGCGTTTTCGGGCAACTGTCGCCGCAACAAAAGAAGTTCTCTCTTCGGTTTCACCAACTCCACCAGGCCGGCCTTGCCGGTCTTCATCCGCGCTTCCACTGCGGCGAGGTCCGCTTCCACAAGTTTAATCTCCTCGTTGAGTAACTTCAGTTGATCGGGATCCGTCACGGTTGCAATCGCCCCGTTCCCCGTCCCGCCTGGCCGCGGATCGCCTCCCCGTCCCAACGCTGCAAGGTTCTTTTCACTGGGCCCGGTCAGGTTGCTTTGATCGGCGAAGTCCTGAATCACACGTTGATACGCGCCAACCGCTTCGTTGGTCTTCCCTTGTTTGCGATAACATTCGGCGAGCCGGAAGACGGCGGTGGCGGCGATCTTCCGCTGGTCGTCGTATTGGTTGATGACGGATTGATACGCCTGGATGGCGGCTTCGAGGTTGTGATTGGCCTCTTCTTCGAGCAGACCCTTTTGAAGGGCTTCGTTGATGGCGTCCGCTGCCAACGCGACACCGACCGCGGCGAACGCGGCCACGATGAGAATCTTCGTTTTCATGGCTGGGAAAGAGTTGAACGGTTCATCGGACTTCAGGTCCATACTGCGAAATTCGGCGAAGGCCAAGTGTCATGGTTTTGTAAATTTGGCCACGAGAAGCCACAAAGCGGTGGAGACGCAATCGAAACGGAGCGCGCGACGTCCCGGCGCGCAGCGGCTCCGCTCTTTCGGAACGCTCGGAATGGATTCGAATATCCTCCGGTCGTCGAGGCTGCTGCGACCGAGGGACCGGTCGCGCTCCGGACCCTACGCGGCTGACAAGGATTCTTTCGTGCGTTGCAAAAGCTGGGAAAGATTCCAGTTGGGATTCCGTGCGATATGTTTTGTGCATTCTGTGCCTTTTTGTGGCCATCAGTTCGGTAGCTCCAATCGGTATCCGACGCCGTGCACCGTCTTGATCCAGCGCGGTTCGTCGGGATTCTTCTCAATCTTGCCGCGCAGGCTGGCGACGTGGTTATCCACGGTGCGCGTCGTCGGGAACGCGGTGTAGCCCCAGACCACGTCGAGAAAGCGTTCGCGTGTGACCGGTTCGCCTTGCGCCTCGGCCATCAACCGCAGAATCGCAAACTCCTTTGCCGTCAGATGCAACGCCTTGCGTCCGCGTGACGCACTTTGTTTCAGCAAATCAATTTGCACGTCGCCGAGTTTCAGCGTCGTCGGTGCCCGGCCCAGCTTGCGTGTGCGCCGCAGCAAGGCGCGCACGCGGGCGAGCAATTCGTCGGTACTGAACGGCTTGACGAGGTAATCGTCCGCCCCTGCGTCCAGGCCGGTCACCCGGTCTTCGACCTGTCCCTTTGCGGTGAGCATCAGGACCGGCACGGGATTGGAGAGGCGACGCAACTCGGCGCAAAGCGCAAAGCCGTCCAGCTTTGGCATCATGATGTCGAGAAGGATCAGGTCGGGTTTTTCCTTGAGCGCGCGGTCGAGGCCGCTTTCGCCGTCGGCGGCGGTGAGAACGCGGTAGCCCTCGACTTCAAGGCAATCCTTGAGCGCAGTGCGCATGGGCAGTTCGTCTTCGATGATCAGAAGGCGTTCGTTCATCAGAGGCGATCCAAAGTTCCAGGTTCCAAGCTCCAAGTTCCAAAGAAGCTCCAACAACCAAATTCCAACGGTGGTGCCTCCGTGAAAGACGGTGCGGAAGGGCTATCGACGTTTTGGAATTTGGTGCTTGGGATTTTCTTGGTCATTGGAGCTTGGAATTTGGAGCTTCTCTCAAAGGCAATTCCATCGTGAACCGGCTGCCCTTGCCGAGTTCGCTTCGGACCGATACCCGGCCACCGTGCGCCTCGACGATATGTTTCACAATGGTTAACCCGATGCCAATGCCCTCAGTCTCGCGTCGTAGCTCGGAGCCGAGGCGATAAAACGGCTCGAAGATTTTCTGGCGTTCCTCGGGCGGAACGCCTTCGCCATGGTCTTCTACCAGGAGGTTGATGGTTGATGGTTGATGGTTGATGGACAATTCCAGTCCGATCGTAACGGCGCTGCCCGGCGGCGAATGCTTGATGGCGTTGTCGATCAGGTTCACGAGCGCTTGCTGAATGGCGCGGCCGTCGAACTCGGATTGAGAGTTGAGGGCTGAGAGTTGAGAATCATCGACTTTGATGCTGAGATGAATCTGTCGCTCATTGGCATAGGGTTCCATCAATTGGATCGTCTGCCCGACGAGCGCGACGAGGTCGGTCGGCTCGAATTCGTATTGTTTCCGGTCCTGATCGATGCGCGAAAAGTCGAGGACGTTTTCGATCAGAGACGTCAGCCGGCGGCATTCCTGGACGATGAGACGAAAATAGTCAGCCTGTTTCTCCGCGTCGGCGATCTTGCCGCGATCGAGGCTCTCGGCGAGGAGCCGGACGGAGGCGATAGGCGCGCGGAGTTCGTGCGAGACGCTGGAGACAAAGTTGGATTTCATTTCGCTCAAACGAAGCTGGCGTTGAAAGGCGCGCCCGGCAGTGACCAGTCCGATGACCGCTGCTGCCGCGGAGGCCACAATTAACAATCCAAACCACAGGCTCCGGTCGCGTTGCCGCTCGAAGAGCAATTCGGGGCCGGTGAGGTGAAGGTTGATGCCGAGCTGACCGACGTTCCTCTCCCCGCGGGTCGCCTTTGCCAGGATGGCCGGTGCATTGGTGGTTACCATCTGTCTCCAGGGTTCTCCGCCGCCTTTGCCGCTCGGTACCGGCACCCAAACGCGAAGCGCGTTGCTCGATACGAGGGACGTTCCCGCCAGTTCGACACTCACGCCGAAGTAATCGGGAATGCTCTTCGCGGAACGGATCAGGTTGGTGACCCACGCGCTCACTTCTGCCTGAGGGCGGCAGAACACGCGGATGGCACCTGAATTCTCCGGTCTCACAGCCGCCAGCCATCCTTCGCCCTTGTTGATCCAGAACAGTCGCGATACTGCCTGAGGCGCGGGGATCAGCGACCCGTTGTTCGTCCCCGCGCTTTCGCCGATGCTCTGGGCCAACCGGCGCAACTGCGCATCGTCCATTACCCCCGTCAAAGTGGTGACGCCGTCTGACTGCGGGAAAAGCTGTCGCCGCGCCGCCCCATACAGCTTCCTCGCCAATTCGTGTTGTTGCCAGACTTGAAGCCACCTGTCCGCCTCGCCGTTCGACGAAGATCTCTTCTGGTTGAGGCGGCTCGCGAAATCGAGGAGCGCCGGTGTTATCGGCGAGGGGCGCGAGATGGCGTTCGAGCAGACGTTTGCCAGCGGCTCCAACAATTGGCTGCTATCGAGCGTTGTGTCGTGAAGCGCTGCCTCAATCCATTTGAGCTGGGCCAGGGGCTGTATCGGCAATCCGCTTTCGAGTGTCGCATCAGGCGAAGCCTGCAGCACCACCGTCAGTTCGTTCGCGGCTTCCGCGGTGTGGCCTTGTTGAAGGAGCGAGACGCCGAGATCGAAGCGGGTCACAGCGGCGAAGTCGGCCGGCGGATCGCTGGCCAGGAATCGGCGGCTCGCATGAATGGCGGCGGCGGAGTCAAGGGCGGAAAACCTGGTGTTGCGCGCCGTTTGCCAGAGCCGTTGCTGCTCATCGTTCAATTTCGACACTTCCAGCGGTTGAGGGACGGGCGCCGCTTCATAAGACGGCGGCTCAAGCAAATGACCTTGCGCCGACATCAGAAAGACAGCCGGAAAAGCCTCGGGACGATCGGGAGGCGCGGCAAGGACGGCCCAAATTGTCTCGGCCAGATCGTCGGCGATCGATTCGGCGCGCGTTCGAGCCTCCTGCTCCACCAGCGATCGATCCTGGTGCAGCGAAACAATTCCGATCACCGACAGGACGATGACGGGGAGCAGGATCAACGCAGCTTGCCAGAAGAAGGTCGGTTTTCGCTTGGCGGGCGATGCAGTCATGTTGGTGGCAACCTGTATGTTGCCAGCCTAGCCAATCACCGCGAGGAGATTTGTCATGGTTTTGCAAAATCGACCGACAGGATGGCGTCTGGGGTCTCGGATCTCGCGTCTGGAACCTTCAACCAGAACGGAGCGCGCGACGTCCCGGCGCGCAGCAGGTCCGAATGCGACGGTCGGCTCCCAAGAACTCCAGAGTCTTCATGCTCACGGCGCTGCTGCGACCGAGGGACCGGCCGCGCTCCGGACAGGAAATCGTGAAATCGGGCATCGGGCATCGGGAATCTGCAGATTTCCAGATTTTAGATGACCGATGACCGTTTTCAGATTCCCATTCGAGCCGCTGCGGCCTGGGAGGCCGCGGTCCGCGCCTCATTTCCCCCCGGCGGACACGGCCAACGAGACGCACACGATCTCCTTGTCATTCCGCGCGTAGACGCTGCGATTGGCAAACGCCGGATGCGACCAGACCACGTCGCGGCCGGCGGCGGTGTTGGTCGCCTCAAGCAGGTGGGCCCGGCCGATCTCTTCGTATTTCTCGGGCGTCAGTCGGGCGATGATGAGGTCGCCCTTTTCGCTGAAGAGGAAATAGCGACTGCCGTTCTTCACGATGAAGGCGTTGGCCCAACGCGCTTCCTTGCCGCCAGTCGGCTCGAATGTTTCCCAGAGACGATCGCCGGTGTCTGCCTTCAGGCAGCGGAACTGGCCGTAACTGCACACGCCGTAGATGTGACCGTCGGCAATGAACGGCGTGGGCATGATGCTGTGCAAGCCGTCTGTGTCCTTTTCGCTCACCTTCTTGCTCCGCCACACGACGGAGGGCTGGGCCGAATCCACCTTGAGCATCAGCGAACCGTTGTAGAACGACGTGATGAACAGCCGGTCGCCGTCCTTGCGCGGCGTTGGAACGCTCAGTCCCGACTTCGCCTCCACGGCGTGGGTCCAATAAAGCTTGCCGGTCTCCGGATCGAGCGCGTTGACGGCCTCGGGGTGCCAGATGATGAGTTGCCGCTTGCCGGCAAATTCGTAGATCATCGGCGGACAATAGCCGGGCTCCTTCGCGCTCAGCGCGCGCCAGAGTTCCTTGCCGGTGTCCTTGTCAAATGCGACGACGACGCTGCCTTCGCCACCGACAACACAAATGAGCTTGTTGCCGTCGATCAATGGGTGTGCCGCGAAACCCCAGAGCGGTGTCTTGCTGTTGTAATCCTTGGTCAGTTCATGCGACCAGATCACCTTGCCCTTTTCTGAGTCGAGACAAAGCAGGTGCCCCTCCGCGCCGAGGGCATAGACCTTGCCGTCGTGAACGAGCGGCGTGACGCGCGGTCCCGCGGGATAGCTCACGGTATAAGCGCAGTTGTATTCGTGTTTCCAAAGCAGGTTGCCATCGGCTTCATTCAAACAGAGGAGCCGTTCCGTGCCGGGAATCTCGCCGCGCGCAAATGGGTCCGACGGATTGGTCGCGCCGGAGGCGAGTTGGCGGTCGGCGACATAGAGGCGGCCCTTCACGACGGCCGGTCCCGCGTAGCCTCCGCCAATCGGCGTGCGCCAGCGCACCGTCGGTCCGTCGGCGGGAAATTTCTCGATGAGGCCCGTTTCGCGCCAGACACCGTCGCGCTGCGGACCGAGCCATTGCGGCCAATCATCAGCACGGAGGCCGGGAACAGTCAAAGCGGCGAAGGCGGAGCACAGGGCGAAAAAGCGAAGGAAGGAGAGAGGATACGGTCTCATTGGTTTTGGAATCAAAAGTCGAACGCGAGCTAAGCAGAGAGGTCGAATCGAGTCAACGGGATCGGGGGTAACGACAGATGAACCGGCGCATGACCCTGCCACCGTTGGAGAGTTGGAGCGCGGGATTCCAATCCCGCCCGCCAAAAGTCTGCGCCACTCGCGGGATTGGAATCCCGCGCTCCATACTTGTCTTGTTGTCATCGGCACTGCCGAGCCGCAAGGAGATAGACCGCGGAACGGACTGCGCCCATTCCGGGCGCAGGGGCTCCAAACAATCCGGGACGCCGGGGAGTTTTTCCAAGCCCATCGTTCTGCGGACGCGCTGCGGCCTGGAAGGCCGCGCTCCGCTACCGCCGCCGGCGTTGTAATCGCCGGCACGCATCCGTCACGATCCACCTGGCTTTTTCCAGCGCTTCTCGCGCCGTTGCGTCATCAACGCCGGCCAGTTCACGAACGATTCGAACCGCGCGATCACGCAGCTTCACGTTGCTCGGGTTCAAATCTACCATCAGGTTGCTGATCACTTTTCCGGTCCGCACCATCGCCAGCGTGGTGAACATGTTCAGGATCAGTTTGGTCGCCGTGCCGGATTTGAGGCGCGTCGAGCCGGTCAGCAATTCCGGGCCGACGTTTGGCGCGATCACAAGATCGGGCCGGTTGGGACGCGGAATTTCCAGGTTCGGATTGAAGCAAACCAGCACGGTCTTCGCGCCGCGCTTCCGGGCTTCCCACAAGGCGCCCCAGACAAAAGGGGTCCGCCCGCTGGCAGCAATGCCCACGACAACATCTTTGCGTCCGGCGCCGCGAAACTGGATTGCCCTCGCGCCGGACATCGGGTCATCCTCCGCGCCTTCAACCGCTTCCCAAAGCGCCCGCTGTCCGCCCGCGATGATGCCCTGCACTGATTCGGGATGCGTGCGAAACGTGGGCGGACATTCGCTGGCGTCGAGAACGCCGAGCCGCCCGCTGGTGCCCGCGCCGACATAGAACAATCGGCCGTCTTGCCTGAACGCACGCACGATGAAGTCCACCGCCCGCTCGATCTTCTTGCGTTCAGCCAGAATCGCGCGAGGAATTTTTTTGTCCTCGCCGAGCATCAGCACAATCGCTTCGGCAAGGGACAGCTTGTCGAGGTTCGTCGAGCGCGGATTGCGCTGCTCGGTCGGGGAGAGTTTGAGGGACTCAAGCGACGGCAATTGCGGCACGCTTGAATCCGCCTCGACGTTTCCTCCGGAAGAGACGTGCGACTGTATCACAGCCGACGTGAGGAGGCCCTGGTTGATTTCGGATTTCGGATTTCGGATTTCGGATTTTGAGAAATGAGCCTCCTTACGTCGGCTGCCACCGACGAGTTGCCTCGCCAACTCGACCGCACCCCAAACACTCTCGCGCTTAAGCGGAGTAACGACGGATTCCGGCCAGAGTTTTCGCAAAAGTCCGCCCACCTTGCGGGCAAAACGCGGCTGCTTGAGCAACACGCCGCCCGCGAGGACAAACTGAACAGGTTCTCCCGGCTTCGACACGCGCCGGGCACAGGCGACCGCATCGTTAGCGAGGCCGTGCGCCGCGCCTTCCAGGATATCGGTGGCAATCCTGTCGCCGCTTGTCTGAGCGCCGAATACTTCCACGGCCAGCGCGGCCACTTCGTCCTTGCCGGCCTTATGAATCCACCCGATCAAATCATCCGGCTCGTTCAGTTGCAACTTGCGCAGTAGTCGTTGGCCAAGCTTCGACCAGACGCCGTCGCAGTCGTAGTAGTAAACGACCGCTTTGAGTGCGCGCAGGCCAATCTCAAAGCCACTCCCTTTGTCGCCGAGAATGTGTCCCCAGCCACCCACTTTGGCGGTCTTGCCTTCAGCATTGCGGCCAAAGCAACATGATCCGGTGCCGCAGAGAACCAGAACCCTCACTGTTTGGTTAGCTGTAGCGGCGCTCCGTGAGCGCCGAAATCTGCGGCGGTCATAGACCGCCGCTACAACATCGTCGGCTGCCATCAGTGCTGTTTCGAGGTCGTTCGTGGCGCAGCAGGGAAGGCCGGGCCAAATACGAGCGGCACTGCGGCGGATTCTTTCCCGGTCTGCTTCCGTGCGAGCCCCGGCGAGGCCAACGGCAAGGGAAGCGATCTCGGGAAGTCGAGAGCCAAGCGACCGGAGATGGGACTCCAGTTTGTCATCGGTCAACAAGCGCAGATTGGCCGGACCGCTTTCGATCCGACGTACCACTCGCTCTTGCGCATCAACGAGCAGCGCCACTGTCCGGGTGCCCCCACCTTCGATACCCAAAAACAGCGGTGCCCGCGCCGATATCGCACTTTCCCTTTGTCTCATCGCGCGAAGTATTTTCCGGCCGGGCCGTTTTGCAAGGCCAATGGGAATTGAGTGAGTAGTGGCGCAGTTTGGTGGGGCGAGGCTACGGGCGAGCCGGCTCGCGCCTGCGCGCCGAAGCGCTACGGCGTGCGAAGGCGCGAGGACTCTCGCCCCACCGAATGCTGCAAATTGAGCCACTGCCGGGAATCGCCACGCTTGGTTTTGTCTCGTGAATAAGGTATTGATTCGCTATGACCGCGTCAGAACAGAAGATTTTGCAAACATTGATTGAACTGGACGAGACGGTGAAGCGGATGCCGGGCGCGAATCCGAAGCCAAATCTATTGCCGCTTTTCACGCGCCTTGATGAGCTGACGAATCAACTGCCGAAGGACACGGACCCGACACTCTTGCATTATCTGCACCGGAAAAGCTACGAGAAGGCAAGGCTCTGGCTGGAGGGACGCGACGCGGAGAACCAGGCCGGGAGTTGTCGGCACTAGTCCGTTTTGGCGGAAGCGTTGCCGACAGAACTCCAGCTTGTAACTTCGACTCATGCTTGATGACACCATCGCCGCGATTGCGACGCCGCTCGGTGCAGGCGGTCTGGCGGTGATCCGCCTTTCCGGTTCGCGGGCGTTCGTCGTGGCGGACAAGAGCTTTCGTCCCGTTGGCAGGAGTTCGGTCAAGCCGTCGGCGGCTCCGACTCACACGATTCACTACGGCAAAATCGTGCGGAACGGTCGGATGATTGACGAAGTGCTGCTTTCGGTGATGCGCGCTCCACGCACGTTTACACGAGAGGACGTAGTGGAAGTGACCTGTCACGGCGGCATTCTCGCCGCCAAGCTGGTGCTGGACACTTTGCTCGAGAACGGCGCGCGATTGGCCGAGCCGGGCGAGTTCACCCTGCGGGCTTTTCTCAACGGCCGTATCGACCTCACCCAGGCTGAGGCGGTGATGGACCTGATTCACGCCCCCACCGAGCTGTCGCTAGCCGCTGCCAGCGAACAGCTCGCCGGCAAGTTGTCGCGGCGGATCGATCGTCTTCGCGACGATATGATGAAGGCGCTCGCCCACATCGAGGCGCACATTGATTTCCCGGACGAAGACATCTCACCGGACACCCGCGACCAGTTGCTGTCCCGCCTGGAACTCGGTGTCGCCTTCATGGACGAGCTGTTGCGAACGGCGAACGAGGGACAGATCTTGAGGCGCGGCATCCGGACGGCAATCGTCGGGCGCCCCAACGCCGGGAAGTCGAGTTTGCTCAATCAACTGCTCGGACACGACCGTGCCATCGTTTCGCCGATTCCCGGCACGACGCGCGACACCATCGAGGAGACGGCCGATATTCGGGGGTTGCCGGTGGTGTTCGTGGATACCGCCGGGCTGCGCGAGGCGGGCGATGTGATCGAGGAGGAAGGCGTTCGCCGCAGTCACGCCACCGTCGCCAAAGCAGAGTTGATCCTCCACGTATTCGACGCCTCCGAGCCGTTCACCGCCGAAGACGCAAAGTTCGTGGCGCAGTTTTCGCACAAGAAGCGGATTGCCGTGCGCAACAAGATCGATCTGCCTGTGAAACTGACTTTGCCGACGGAGCTTGTTGAGGGCGCCTCCCTCCATGAACCGACGCACCCCCTCACCCCGTCCCTCTCCGCCAGTGGGGGAGAGGGTGCCCGGAGGGCGGTTGACGGGGGCCAGCCGCATGCGGGCGATACCGGTCTCGATAGCATGCCGGCACAGGGCTCCGCCGTCGTCGATGTCTGCTCGTTGACGGGCCAGGGAATCGAAGCGTTGAAGGACGCGATCAGAAATCTGGTCTGGGCCGGCGAGATCAAAGCCGAGATGTTGCAGGTGATGATTAACTCGCGCCATCAGGACGCCCTGCGGCGCGCACGCGAGGCCACGGTGCGCACCATCGAGGCACTACGAAACGATCTGACGCTGGAGTTGGTCGCGATCGATTTGCGAATCGCCGTGAATGCCGTCGGTGAAGTTGTTGGCAAAACGACGACGGAAGACCTGCTCGACTCGATCTTCAGCCAGTTTTGCATTGGGAAATAGCGTGCCACTTCTCCGCGCCGTTGCTCTCGGCGTCTGCCCGGGCGTTCAGTTCTTCTTCTTGAGCAAATCTCCGATGCCCTTCGTGGCCTTATCGACTGCGGTGCCGGGATCTTTGCTCAAATCCTTCACGGCGTCGGTGACGCCTTTTCCAAGGTCCGCGACCGCTTTTTCGGCCGCGGGAATCGCCTTCTGAAGCACCTCGTTCAGGACTTTCCTGGTCAATTCAGCGACAGTGATCCCGTCCGCGCCTTGACCAAGACCCGTGAAATGAATTTCCGGCAACGGAACCGTTGCGGACTTTTCACCCACGCCCGGAACATTGACGCTCAAGTGGATCTTGCCGCCGCTGATGAGGAAATCATCCACTTGGATTTTTTGCGACCCTGCCGAACTTTCAGTGGTTCCGGCGCTTTTGCCCCCGCCGCCCGACCCGGATTGGACGTTGTCGAGAAGCTTGCTGAGGTTGTTGCCCATCAGGCCGCCCTCGAAGGTGATCTCAGGCGCCTGCACGTTGACATGGGTCACGTGAATTCTGTCCGAGAAGATGGAACCCGGCTTCACGCCAACGCTGACGGAGCCGACCTTGATGGCCGAATCGGTTTTGTAACCCTCGGGGTTCCCGACAAGCAAGCCCTTCAGTGTGCCGGAACCGGAAAACACCGAAAGGCTGGCGCCGTCGAGCCGCATCTCGGTCTTCGTAATCTGCGGTCCAACTGTTTCGACTCCCTTTTTGATGATTGAACCCAAAAGGAAGAAGCTGGCCACCACGGCGACGAGGACCAGGACAATGACAACAATGGCGATTCGAACGATTAGTTTTTTCATAACTTGGGCCGATTAATCGAGAGCGCTACCAGGAACCCGGTCGGCTCTCAGTGGTCAAAGTTATGATTCTCGCGGGATTTGTAAAGGAGAGGAATCGGCTGGTCCGCGCCGGCGAGTTGGACGAACTGGCGGAACAGCTTGGGCAAAAGCCGGACCTGAGTAGCCGCTGCGCCCGAGGACGCGCGATCCGGGGTGCGAGTGCTCAGGCACTGCAGCGCGTCAGGGAAGCTGCACCGCCCGATAGAAATGCTGCCCGCTCGTCCGCGCGGGATCGGTCACCCGCACTTCGCCAGTCGCGTTCGTGAGCGTGGTCAGAACGATCCAGTTGAGAAGATCGACGGAGGACTCGACGCGGACAACGCGGTTGCTTGCACCGCTGAGCGTGAAGCCGAAGCCGGTTGGTGAATCGCTGGCGTCCGACAAGGCGAGCGTAGGGACCTCCGGGACGGCGGTGAAATTCTGGTTTGCCGCGTTGGCGCTTGCGATCGTCACGGAGAGCGTGGCCGGTGAGAACGCGAAGCCCGTCAAGGATGGGGCCAGCGAGTAGGTGCCGTTGGTCAGTCCGATGAAACGGTAGCTGCCGGCGCTGTCACTCGTGGCGGTGCGTGCGCCGGCGCTCACGACCACGCCGGGCACCGGTGCGATACCGTCCGTGATGCTGCCGGAAACCGAATACGTGGTCCCGCTGACGCCGCTGAAGTTGTAGCTGACGCCCCCGCCCTGTCCGCCGGAAGAGGAGTTGGTGACATTGACGGGATTGGCAAAATTGGCCGGCAGAATCGTGAAGCCGTTCAAAGTAGCCATCAGGTTCCACTGGCCGCGCGGTACCATCACGGAATACCTCCACGCGCCCTGACTCGAATAGGCCGTCGTTTGATGATTGGTCTCGCCGATGGAGACAACGGCTGCACCATTGACGCCGCTGATCGCACCGGACACCGCGAAGAGCGGTCGTTCGAAATTCTTGTTCGTGACGTCACCCCACTCGACGGCGACCGGGTTGGTCCATCCGGACGCGGCGCGCAACTCCAGATTCGGCGCCGTTGCCGAAAGAACATGGGTGCCGGCGGAAAGATTGGTGAGGGTGAACGTGCCGCTACCGCCAGTCACGGCCTGATTCGTGCCCGCGCTAACCGTCACACCCGCGATGCCCACGTTGTTGTCAGTCACTTTGCCGCTGATCGAGAAGGTCGTGGATGCGCCGAGGAAATTTATGTTGCTGCGGTTGGGTCCCAGCATGACCGGATTCGAGAAATTCTCTCTCGTGAACGTGTATCCGGCTTTCGCCGCGCTCACGTTGTTGGTTCCCGAACTCAGGCCGGTCAACGTGTAGAATCCGTCCGCGTCGGTGTAAGTGACTTTGGTGGACGACACGTAAACGCGGACGCTATCGAGCGGTTCGCCGTTCATCGTGACCCGGCCGGCAATCTGGAAGGAGGTCGGCGATCCGACTCGAACCAACACGGCGTCACTGCTGGTGCCACCTTTCATGTCCGTTGCGGTGCACCGGACCATGTAATCGCCGCTGGTGCCCCAGCTCTTGCTGGCGGTCGGGCCGTTCGTCCCGAAGTTCTGATCGCCGAAATCCCAGTAATAGGCCAGCGTATCGCCATCGGCATCCGTGGCGTAGGCCGAGAAATTGACGGATGTATTGGCGGCAACGGCGGTGGCGCCGGCGGTGATGCTGACCACGGGCCTTTGATTGTCCGGAAACAAACCGAGGTTCACCACCACGTCCATCGATTCCGGCGTCGTGGCGTTCTTGCCCACGGGAGTGATGTGAATGCCGGCAAAGGGATCGGTGAACGTGCGACCGACGACGATGGCCGCGTCGTCCTTGCTGCTGGTGCCGGCGGGCGATCCAGGGGTGGTATCGAGCAACTGACTGCCACCGGCACTGCTCGCCCAGGGACTCCAGTTGAGCAACACGCCGTTCTGAATCCACTTGTTGCTTGTGAATTTGCGGCGCAACTCGACCCAGTAATCGCGCGTATCCTTTTTCACCTTGAGCGCGTATTTGAAACTGTTGGTCAACGCCGGAACATCGAACGCATAAACGCGATAAAGCCCGCTGTTCGTGATGATGAGCACATTCGTGGAAGGCAGCCACGAAAGCTTGTTCTTTTCGTAAGCGTTGAACTGTTTGTCGCCCGCAGAGGCCGATCCCATCGTGTCGAACGAGTTGCCGTATTCGGTGTTACTGCCAGGTCCGATGACGGTGTCGCCCGTGGCGTTCCAGAAGTTGGCGTGCCAGAGGCCGTAGTTGTGGCCGAACTCGTGGGAGGCGACACCAATGCTGTTGCCGGATTGAAGCCAGGCCCCTTTGCCGCCGACATAGGCCCGCCCGCTCCAACCGGAGAAGACGCTCTTGAAGTGGGCACAATCCAGATTGTAGCTGGCCGTGTCATAACCGTTGGTTTTCGCCACAGCGCGCGCGTCCGTCAGGAGCGCGTTGTAGTTGTTGTTGGTCTTGTACCACTCTTTTGTCTTCGGCATCGTAAGCGGAGGAGTGACGGTGGTAATCATTTCCGTAGTGGAGTAGGAGTTTTCCGCGAACCAGTTGCTGACGTTGGTCATCATGGTCCGCGCGCTGGCGTCCGAAATGGACTCAGCCGTGTCGTCGGTGAAGACAGCCCGCATCAACAGAACGGTCTTGGTCCCTTGCGACCACGTCGAAGCCATCGGTTTGACTGCGGAGTTTTCCTGTTGAATCAATTCCTCGCCCAGGGCGGCGATATGACTGCCGGTGCAGAAATAAACGATCTCATCGCCGACCTGCGCCACCGCGGCCCGCGCCGAGGCCTGTTTGCTGACGGGACAATCCTCGTTGGCGTTGCGGATCGGCAAGGTCGGATCGGGTGTTTCTCCTGGTTCCAAAGCGCGAATCGGGTTTTCGTGCAACGCCAGCGCGCCTTCAATTGCGATTCCATGCACAGGAATGTTTTCGATCGTGGGCTGTGCAAGGCGTCGGCCGTAAACAAAGGCGCGGTAGGTTTTTCCCTGCAGACTGACCCAACGATCAACCGCCGGGACGTCGCCGTCTTCGCGGTCGTTTGGCAATGCGGCGATGACCGCGAGATCGCCTCGCGCGTTCACCCGTTCCTCAAGGTGTCGTGCAACAACCGGTGGCAGTTCCTGACGAACTCGAATCGGGATTGCCCGGTGCAATGCCTCCTCAGGGTCAGCTTCGATCAAAACCGACAGCGCCGCACGCCGTTGCCTCGCCAGTCTCTCACCTTCGACAGCGAGCGCCAGTCGGTCGGCAGTGGCGGTCGCCAGATATCTGTGGGTCCAGGCATCGAATTGATCGAGAGGAGATCGTTGCGCGGGAACGGAGGTTGTTGTCGCGGTGTCAGCAATAGCAGGAGTGGTCGAACGAGCTATTTCCAAGCCGGACTTCGATGGGTTCAGCTCGACCTGATTCAGCGGAGGTGACTGAGGACGGTTAGCGACTGAAGTTGTGTCGCTGCCCCAGGTCCCACGCCACCAGATGACGACAACCAGGAGCGGAAACACGGTGAGGCAGACCGTTCGAGGCCGCGTGTGATGCGTCATGAGTTTTGGCAAATCGCGACGCGCTGAATTCGCGCGCAGCGGGCAGCTTTTCAAGCAACGTTCATACCTGGCACATCGCGTGATAACAAGACAGGACGCGGCGCCTGGCCGGATCGCTCGTGGCGGCTGGATTTCGTGTCACCCAATGAAATACAGGTCCTGTCGGACAGAAGATCGGCGGATTCTCTGTCTTGTTATCCGTCAGGAATGTCCCGAAACCAGCGGGGCTTGTGGCGCTTGATTCCTCAACGGACAAAGTGAAGCTTGCATTCAATCGGCGTCCGGTTCTACAAATCCGGCGCTTAAGGACGACATGGGCAAAGCCTTGATCATCGCCGAGAAACCATCGGTCGCCAGCGACATCGCCAAGGCGCTGGGTGGTTTCAAGAAGCAGGACGACTACTATGAGAGCGACCAGTATGTGCTCTCTTCGGCCGTCGGTCATCTGCTCCAGCTGTCTGTTCCCGAGGAGTACGAAGTCAAACGCGGCAAATGGACGTTCGCACATTTGCCTCACATTCCACCCCGTTTCGCGCTCGCGCCTATCGAGAGAAACGAGAATCGGCTCAAGGTTCTCCAGCGTCTCATCAAGCGGAAAGACGTGGACGCGCTTATCAACGCCTGTGACGCCGGCCGTGAAGGCGAGTTGATCTTTCGTTACATCGTCCAATACACGGGCGCGAAGCAACCGATCCAACGCCTTTGGCTTCAATCCATGACGCCTGCGGCCATTCGCGAAGGATTCGCGCAGCTTCGGACCGATGCCCAGATGCGTCCGCTGGCCGATGCCGCGGTTTGCCGCAGCGAAGCCGACTGGCTGGTTGGCATCAACGGCACGCGCGCCATGACGGCTTTCAATTCGAAGACCGGGGGTTTTCACCTCACGACTGTCGGCCGCGTGCAAACGCCCACGCTCGCCATTGTGGTTGAACGCGAAGAGCGGATCAAAAGCTTCGTGCCACGGGATTATTGGGAAGTAATCGGCACTTTCGACGCGAAGGCCGGGCAATACACGGGGCGCTGGTTCGATGAGAGGTTTGCCAAGCCTAACGGAAAGGACGCGGACGCGGAACTGAAGGCCGAGCGCTTCTGGGAGAAGGAGAAAGCCGACGCGATTCGCGCAAAATGCCTCGGCAAGCCCGGCACGGTCACCGAAGAGAGCAAACCCACGACGCAACTCTCACCCTTGCTTTACGACCTGACCAGCTTGCAACGAGAAGCGAATGGACGTTTCGGGTTCAGCGCCAAGAACACGCTCGG
>Ga0209382_10004972_pt1 | contig 17429 bp, 20 predicted proteins | sample SoiMetdeltSBSDD5_FD_187599 | JGI IMG/M metagenome (GOLD analysis project Ga0209382, IMG submission 187599) | Bulk soil microbial communities from a Populus tree surrounding site in Tennessee, USA - Soil MetaG P. deltoides SBSDD5 (SPAdes) (version 2) | ecosystem: Environmental > Terrestrial >...
TAGAGGATCACCTCCCCGAGGAACATCTCCCCGATGGAGCTCCGGACCGAGCGGTCCCACCGGCGTTCGGCCAGCGCGCCCACCACCGCGGCGGACAGCACGAACCCCCATAGGTATCCGCCGGTGGCCGAGGACAGCGCGAGGAAGTCCGCCCCCGAGCCACCCCCCGAGAAGAACGGCAGCCCCAGTGCACCCTGGAGCAGGTACAGCGCCATCGACACGGCGCCCAGGCCGGCACCGAGCGACGCGCCGACGAGCAGGACGCCGAGCGTCTGGCCCGTGATCGGGACCGGGGTGAAGGGCATCGTGATCTCGAACTGCGCGAGCCCCGCGACCAACCAGCTCCCCGCGAACGCGAGCAGGACCCGCCACGCCACCCGAGATCGCACACCCGATGGCGACGCGGCGAGCGCGAGCGTCGTCGAACTCATCGGTCGGGCGGGGCCGCCGCGTAGACGCCGGTGCCCTGCTTCTCGAGCACGCCCGATCGTACGCCCTCCCCGAGCGCCGCGAGCAGCGTCCTGCGGACGTCGGGGAGCTCGAACGGGTCGAGGTACCCCCGGCGGAGCGCGAGGTCCTGGATCTTCGTCCAGTGGAGGGGGACCCCCTCCTCCCCGAGCACCCTGATCGCGGCCTCCAGCGGTTCCATCACAGGGCGCGTGCGGCGGGGAGCACGCGGTCGGCGAGGAGGTCCAGCATCGACGGATCCGGCAGCGCGAACCAGACGGGAGCGGGACCCACGACGAGCTCGCTCACGCCGAGCGCGGCGAACCGCTCGAGGCGTTCGAGCACGTGGGCGGGGGTGCCGACCAGCCCGTCCCGCCGCAGCTCCTCGAGCGGCGCCGCGTCGACGACGCCCGCCGGCAGCCGTTCCCGCATCAACTCGTATCGGCGGACGAGGTCCGCCTCGTCCTCGCCGACGACCGTGAACAGGCCGAGCGACAGCCGGAGCGTCGCGGGGTCACGGTCCTCGCGCTCGCACGCTTCGCGCGCGGCGGCCACCCGCTCCCCGTACGCATCGGGCGTCCACCGCCAGACCGTGTTCCATCCGTCGGCGAACCGCGCCGCGAGCCGCAGCAGCCGCGGACCACCCTTGCCCCCCACGAGCAGCGGCGGCCGCGGTTCCTGCACCGGGCGGGGGTGGTTGTACGCCTCACGGAGCGCGAACCGCTTCCCCTCGAACGACGCCGGCTCGTCCCCGAACAGCGCAACCAGGTAGCCCATGGTCTCCTCGAGCACCGCGAACCGATCCCCGACCGATCCGAAGTCGAAGCCGAACGACCGGTACTCGTCGGCGAACCATCCGGCCCCGATCCCCACCTCGACGCGCCCGTCCGAGAGGCGATCGATCGCCGTGACCGTCTTCGCGACCATCGCGGGGTGGCGGAACCCCGCCGAGAGCACCAGCGTTCCCAGCCGCACCCGTTCGGTCAGCGGCGCGAGCGCCGCGAGCGTCGAGAGGGGTTCGAGCGACCCGTACCGCTCGTCCCCGCCGCCGTAGCGACGCAGCGAGGCGAACAGGTGATCGGATACCCACACGCTGTCGAACCCGAGCCGCTCGGCCCGGACGGCGACCTGCGCGAGCGCCTCGAACCGGATCGGCGACACCCCGGGGATCGAGTAGTCGTAGTGCGGGAGCGCCAGGCCGATCCGCATCCCGATCAGGCCCGCATCGCTACAGGTGACGCAGCACGTCCGCGGGTCCCGCGATCTCGGTGCCGGCGGGGACGCTGACCCCGAACGGCAGCTTCAGCCGCGGGTACACCGAGACCTCGTCCGCAAGGTGCACCCCGGGGTAGACCACGACCTCGTCCCCGAGCGCCACGAAGCGCTCGATCGAGGTGGGGTTGAAGGGCTCGGACCTGACCTCGGACATCGAGCCGACCACCGCCTCGAACAGGCGTGCCGACGGGCCGATCACGGCACCGTCGCGGACCTGCGAACGCTCGATCGAGGCGTCGCGCTGCACCTCGATGTCGTCGTCGAGGTTGGACTCGGAGATGCGGACGCCGGGGTGGATCTCGCAGAACCTGCCGATCCTCACCGCCGGTCCGATCTGCACCGCCCCGTCGGCGATCTTCTCGGCCAGCGTCGTTCCGCTCGTCGAGTCGCGCATCGCGAGCGACTCGGGAGCGATCCAGACGTTGCGTTCGGAGTCGAACGGGGGCCCGAGCAACCGGTCGACCGACTCGAACTCCCCGCGGAGCGCCTCGATCATCGTCTCGATGTAGTCGCGGACGTTGCCCAGATCGCCGATCCGTCGCACCGGGAACGCGTGCACCGGGAACCCGTTGCCGACGAGCCACGGCAGGAGGTCCTTGCCGAAGTCCAGCCGGTTCGCGCGGATGCGCTCGACCTCAGGATGCGACGCGATCTCCCGGATCCGCGCCGTGTCGATCAGGTAGAAGCCCGCGTTCGTCATGAGCGGCAGGCGGCGGAACTCCTCCTCGGTCGCGACGTCGAAGTACTCGCGCAGCTCGTCCAGGCTCGGCTTCTCGACGAAGACCTCGACGCGGTCCTCGTCGTCGGCGACGAGGACGCCGTACTTCTCGGCCACCTCGTCGGGTTCGCGAACCATCGCGGCGATCGTCGCGATCGCTCCCGTCCGGCGATGCGCCTCGAGCATGGGCTCGAGGTCGAAGTCGATGACCGTGTCGGTCGGGAACACGAGCGCCGTCTGGGAGATGTCCCAGTACTCGAGCATCCGCAGCGCCGAGTCGGCGCTGCCCGTCGACAGGGCGTCGTACTTGACCGGGGAGTACTTCACGTCGACGCCGAAGCCCTCGCCGTACCCGATCATCACCTTGATCTGGTAGCGGTTCTCCTTGCCGTGCGCGATCACGTAGTAGTCCTTGATGCCTTCGCTCGACAGGATCTGGAGCACCCAGCGGATCAGCCGGCGACCGAGGAACGACATCGCCGCCTTCGAACGCAGGTAGCCGGGCGCCTTGAGCGTCAGCGGGCGGGCGCGCATCCCCTGACCACCCGCGAGGCCGATACCGACGACGTCGGACACCTCGGGCATGTGTGGCCATGATAGGAGGGTTCCGTTGTCCGCACAGCCGAGAGGAAGGAGACCACCGTGCAACCGTGGAGCCGCGAGTTCACCGGGCGGGTCGACGAGCTCGAGATCGAGAGCGAGGTCTTGCGCGGCAACGCGCTCGGCGACCCCCACGTTCGACCGCTCTGGGTCTACGTCCCGCCCGGATACGACGATGACCCTCAGCGCAGGTTCCCCTGCGTCTACGTGATCCAGGGCCTGACGGGTCAGCTGGACATGTGGCGCAATCGCGAGGCGTTCCGGCCCAGCTACCTAGAGAACATCGACGAGCTGTTCGGGTCGGGCGAGGCGCCGCCGGCGCTGGTGGCGTTCGTCGACTGCTGGACGTCGCTCGGCGGCAGCCAGTTCCTCAACTCCCCGGCGACCGGCCGGTACCAGGACTTCCTGTGCGACGAGGTCGTGGCGTTCGTCGACGGCCGCTATCGGACGATCCCCGACCGAGACCACCGCGGGATCCAGGGCAAGTCGAGCGGCGGCTACGGCGCGCTGGTCACACCGATGCTGCGCGCCGACGTGTTCTCGGCGCTCGCGTCGCACGCGGGGGATGCACTGTTCGAGGCCTGCTATCTCCCGGAGTTCGCGAAGAGCGTTCGCGCGCTCCGCGAGAAGTACGGGGGTTCCTACGACCGCTTCTGGGAGGACTTCCGCGCGCGCCCCGCCTTCTCGAAGGAGGAGGACGACGTGCTCCTGAACGACTGGTGCATGGCCGCCTGTTACTCGGCCGACGACGACGGGACGGTCCGCCTCCCGTTCGAGGTGGCCACGGGCAGGCTGATCGACGAGGTGTGGCGACGATGGCTCGACAAGGACCCGGTCAGGATGGTCCCGAGGTTCGCGGACCAGCTCCGCTCGATGCGCGCGATCTGGCTCGACGGCGGCACCAGGGACGAATGGTTCCTGGACAACGGCGCGGTCGCGGTCTCCAAGGAGCTCGAGGCGATCGGCGTCGAGCACACGTTGGAGCTGTTCGACGCGGGGCACATGGCGATCGGCTATCGGTACCCTCGGTCGCTCGCGTTCCTCGCAACGGCGCTCGCGAAGTAGCGCCGTTCCCGTGTGGGAGAATGGAGGCCCCGGCCCGCGCAGGAAGGATCCCCGATGAGCCAGATCTCGACCCCGCAGGTCCCGATGCCCGCTCCGCCGCCCATGCCCGAGCCGGTGGCGCCGCCCACGCGGCACCGAGGCATGATCGCCCTCGCGGTCGCCGTGGTGCTGGTCGTCGTGGCCGGCCTGGTCGCATTCGCGATCACGCGGAGCGACAGCGCCGAGGCGCAACCGCTCGCGTTGTCCTTCACGCAGGGCGAGGAGCGGACCTACGACGTTCACCAGACGATGGACGCGAACATCTCGTCACCGCTGTTCGGTGACGAGCCCCTGTCGATGGACGTCACGCAGGTGATCGGCTGGAAGGTGGTCTCGGTCGACGAGGCCGGGACGGCCACGATCGAGGTCACGGTCTCGGACATGAGCGGGACCGTGAACGGGACCGAGGTGCCATCGACGCCGGCCACCCCGATCGAGATCCGGATCGCGGCAGACGGCCGGGTCCTGTCCGCGGGCGGGCTCTCGCTCGGCGGCGCCGGCCTGACCCGGGGGTTCGGGTTCCCCGGGATGGGCCAACTCACCCCGATCCTGCCGGACGAGGGCGACGCGGTGTCGGTGGGCGATACCTGGGACAAGGAGTTCTCGCAGGACTTCCCGTTCGGCGAGGGGACGATCGACTACTCCGCGACCAGCACCTACGTGCGCAACGAGACCGTGAACGGTCGCGAGGCAGCCGTGATCGAGACCCGGTTGACCGTCCCGATCGACGCGACGCTGGAGCTTGCCGAGCTGATCGACGCCCTGGGCCCGGAGATCACCGGCGCGACGGGCGGGGCCGGCCTGGAGCAACTGGGAGACGGTTCGATCGCCTACGTGGGTCGGGGCACGTTCGATCAGACCAGCTTCGTCGACCTCGAGGCACGGGAGTTGCTGAAGACGCAGAGCGGCGGCCGCTTCGACATCTCGATGACCCTCGAGGGGATCCCGGGGCTCCCGGAAGGGTCCGTGGAGATGACCTTCGCGGGCTCGTTCACGCAGGGGCTGGAGCTCCGCTGATCTCGGAACGCTAGTCGGACTGGTCGACCGTGCCGGTCAGGACCAGACGGCCGTCCGAGTCCACCACGTTGACGGTGGTGAAGCCGCCGAGGCCCTGCGTCCGGAACTGGTGATAGACCTCGGCCCCGCCGTTCGCATCCAGTGCGTCGATGCGCCCCGCGCGCAAGACCCGGCCCCGGTCGTTCACGAGCTGCACGCGCATCGGGAGCGCCGACGGGTCGTCGAGCCCGTTCACGATCACCATCACGAAGTCCAGGATCCGCGGCGAGACGAGCTGTAGGGCGAACCCGCCTCCCGTCCCGGACGCGACCGGCGCGAGCTGACCGATGTGCGTCTCGTTGTCGGAGGGGGCTCCCCCGGGGATCACGTTGCCGAGGACCTGCTGGAAGTGCTCGATCGCGATCGCCTGTTGGCGTTGCGCCTGCGCGGCCCGGTCGGCGAACCGTTCGGCGCGACCGGCCATCACGGCGCCCCAGCCGAGACTCGCGAATACGATGGCCGCGGCGATCAGCCCGGCCGTCGCCGTCCGCGCTCGGCGCCGGGTCCGAGGCACGCCGGCGGCGCGTCGCACGCGGGCGACGACCTGCTCGCCGAGGCCTTCGGGCACACGGGCGGGGGGGAGCGCGAACGCGAGCGTCGACGCCGCCTGCCCCAGGTCTCCCGCCTCCTTGCGGCACCCGGCGCACGTCAGGAGGTGACGGTGGATGCGCTCGCGCTCGAGCTCGCCCAGCACGCCGATCGCGTGCTCGGGCAGGAGCTCGCGCACCTCGAGGCAGGTCACGGCCGCTCCTTGTCCTGGTTGGCACGCCGGACCTTGATGAGCGCCGTGCGCAGCCGGGTCTTGACCGTGCCGAGCGGGATGCCGTCGGCCTCGGCGATCTCGCGCGCGGTCAACCCGCCGAAGTAGGCGCGCGCGAGGAGCCGCTTCTCGGCGTCAGAGAGCGACTCGAGGGCTCGGATCGCGGCATCGCGTTCGATCAGCGGCTGCTCCTCGTCCACCCACTCGAGCTCTGGCACCTCGTCGACCAGGACGAGGTGCGGGCGGGTGACGCCGGTCTCCCGGCGCAGCCGGTCCACGGCCAGGTTGTGAGCGATCGTCATGAGCCACGTGGACAGACGCCCTCGAGCCGGGTCGAACCGTGCCGCCTTACGCCACGCCGCGAGGAAGACGTCCTGCGTCAACTCCTCGGCCGCCTCGGCGCTCCCCAGCAGCCGCAGCCCCAGCGTGAAGATCGGACGGGCGTACCGGGCATACAGCGCACGCACCGCATCCTCGTTCCCCCCAAGGAGTCCCTCCACGAGTTGTTGCTCCTCGCGGGCGAGGAGCGGACCGTCGGGCCGACCGATCACCCGAACTCCTTCCAGGTATACGCCCGCCGTACCGCTTCGAGCTTGACGGCGGATCTCCGTCATCATGCCATGCGGTTGGGCATTCGACGCCCGGGCGCCCTCGGCTCGTTCGCGGTGTCCGCAGCGACCCGATCAGCGACCGTTCGCCGAGAAGTGCTGATAGTCCTTGGCCGACGACCAGCGCCCTCCCCACCCCCAACCGATCCGCCGGAAGGCCCGGACGACGACCTCACCACGAACGATCATCCCCGGACGGACGTCCGTTCGGTCGAGATACCTGCGGCCCCGGCGGGGCGAGACCTGGGTGCCGTCGACGTACGGGTTCTCGACCGGGTTGAGATCGACGGCGCGGCCGTAGGCGTGCTGGGACCATGTGGTGGTCCCCGCCACGTACCGGCAGTTGAAGGCGGAGGTGTTGTCGTGCCGCATCGAGGCTCGGTCGTCCGCACCGAACCGATCCACCAGCCGCACGCGCCGGATCGGGAACCCGCTCCGGTACAGGCGGCGGAAGACGACCAGGATCTCGTCCGCCCACCGCCGATGCACCGCGAGCCGGCCGTGGTGCGGCCGCGCGTCGAACCCGCGGTACGTGACGCGCACGAGGCGCAGGTCCCGCAGCGGCGTCGGGCAGCCGGCGTGCCACGACGACCCGATCATGAACCGCCGCGTGTCCCGGTCGATCCGGCTCACGGACCCGGTGAACGGCTCGCCGCCCTCCCCACCCATCGCGGGCGAGGCGGACCACGCGATCGCCAGCACGCACGCCACCGTCACGCAGGCCCTCACACGGAGGAGCGTACGCGCCGTCCGATCGCGCCGGGTGCGATGATGTGAACGGTGACGTGATGACCTTCCGACGCGCAGCGGTGGTCGCCTTCCTCGCGGCCGCCTGCGTGGCGTTCGGAGCCGGGGGCGCCGCGGCGCAGTCCGGCCCCCCCGTCGTCGTCGAGCTGCGGATCGACGGCGTCGTCGACCCCTTCGTCGCCGACCACGTGGAGGGCGGCATCGCCGACGCCGCGGACGAGGGTGCGGCCGCCGTGCTCCTGACGCTCGACACGCCGGGCGGGCTCGACTCGTCGATGCGGCAGATCACGCAGGCGATCCTGAATGCCGAGATCCCGGTGATCGGCTACGTCTCACCGCAGGGCGCGCGAGCCGCCTCCGCCGGGACGTTCATCCTGCTGTCGACCAACATCGCCGCGATGGCGCCGGCCACCAACGTGGGCGCGGCGCAGCCGGTGGGCCTGTCCGGAGCCGTCGCTTCGGAGAAGGCGGTGAACGACGCGGCCGAGTACATCGTGAGCATCGCCGAGGCTCGCGGCAGGAACGCCGAGTGGGCCGAGTCGGCGGTCCGCGACGCCGAGAGCATCTCGGCCGAGGAGGCGCTGCGGCTCGACGTGATCGACCTGATCGCGCCGGACGTGCCCACGCTCCTCGCCGACGTGAGCGGCACGACCGTCCAGGTGTCGGGCAAGCCCGTGACGCTCGAGCTGACGGGCGCCACGGTGACCGAGGACCCGATGGGGCTCTTCGCCGGCTTCCTCCATTCGCTCCTGGACCCGAACCTCGCGTTCGTCTTCTTCTGGCTCGGGCTCGCCTTCATCGTGGCCGAGTTCTTCATCCCCGGTGGGATCGTCGGCACGCTCGGCGTCCTGATGTTCGTCGCCTCGCTGGTCGCGCTCGGGATGCTGCCGGTCCAGCTGATCGGGGTGGTACTGCTCGTCGCCTCGCTCGTGTTCTTCGTCCTCGAGCTGCTGCATCCGGGCGTCGGCCTGCCCGCGATCGCTGGGGTCGTGTGCCTGGTGCTCGGCGGCCTGTTCCTGTTCGACACCTCGGTGCCCGGCGTGTCGGTCTCGCCGCTGGTGATCGTCCCGGTCGCGATCTTCGCCGCGGTCTTCTTCCTGATCGTCGTCAGGGCCGCGAAGCGGCTGCGGCACCGCGCGTCGACCACGCGGGACGAGCAGCTGATCGGGCTGGAGGGCGTCGTGCTGCAGGACCTGCATCCGACCGGGGTCGTCCAGGTTGCGTCCGAGCACTGGACGGCGGAGGCCGTCCGCGGCACCCCCCGCAAGGGCGACCACGTCCGGGTCGTCCAGATGGAAGGATTGAAGCTCAAGGTCGAACCCACGGAGGCGCCGGCCGCGGCGACCACCGAAGGGCAACCAGGAGGGAGACCATCGTGATCCCGTTGGCGATCGGCGTCGGCGTCGTGGTCCTGCTGCTCATCCTGATCGTCCCGATGGCGATCAAGATCGTCCGCGAGTATCAGCGGCTGATGGTGTTTCGCCTCGGCCGTGCGATCGGCGCCAAGGGACCGGGGCTGGTCTTGCTGATCCCGTTCGTGGACAAGGGCATCTGGGTCGATCTCCGCGAGCTGTACCTGGAGATCCCTCACCAGGCCGCGATCACCGAGGACAACGCGACGATCTCGATCGACTTCATCGTGTTCTATCGAGTGGTGGACGCCCGGATGTCGGTGGTCGAGGTGGGCAACTTCGCCGGCGCGGCCCAGAACATCGCCGCGACCACCCTGCGTTCGGTCGTCGGCGACATGTCGCTGGACGACGTGCTGGCCAAGCGCGAGGCGATGAACGAGATCCTGCGGGTCAAGCTCGACGAGGTGACCGAACGCTGGGGCGTGAAGGTCACCAACGTCGAGATCCGCGAGATCATCCCGCCGCCCCAGGTCCAGGACGCCATGACGCGACAGATGTCGGCCGAGCGCACGCGCCGCGCGGTCGTGACCGAGGCCGAGGGGGCGAAGCAGGCGGCGATCACCGTCGCCGAGGGCAACAAGCAGTCGGCGATCCTGAACGCCGAGGGCGACCGTCAGGCGGCGATCCTGCGGGCGGAGGGGTTCGCGCTCGCCCTCACGAAGATCTTCGAGTCGGCCCGGGGCGTCGACGCCAAGACGATGAGCCTGCAGTACCTGGAGGCGCTCAAACAGATCGGCCAGTCGGCCTCGACGAAGTTCGTGATCCCGATGGAGTTCACCAACCTGCTCTCGGGGATCACCGACTTCGCGGAGCAGACGTTCGGCAACGGGAAGGCCGGTTCCTAGGCAGAGCGCCGGCGGAACCGGCCGCGTCCGCCCGGTGTAGAGCGGATGACCGACCGAGTGGAGGGCCGTCCACTGGAGGACGTCGAGCTCGCACGGCTCGCGCGCGACGGCGACGTTCAGGCCTACGGCGAGCTCGTGGAGCGGTACCGAGAGGTGGCGTTCCGCACCGCGTGGTTGATCACGCGAAGCTCCGCCGAGGCCGAGGACGCCGCGCAGGAGGCGTTCGTGAAGGCGTTCTACGCGCTGGACCGCTTCCGGGCCGGCGAGGCGTTCCGGCCGTGGGTCCTTCGGATCGTGTCGAACGAGGCGAAGAACCGGCGGCGGTCGGTGGGCCGGCGCGAGCGACTCACGGTTCGGCTCGCGCGGGACCGCGGCCCGGGGGACGCGGCCCCGTCCCCCGAGGCCGCGGCCCTGGGGCGCGAGGAACGGGAGGCGCTGCTCGGGGCCGTCGAGCGTCTCTCGGAGCCGGAGCGGCTGGTCGTCACGTACCGGTACCTGCTCGAGCTCTCGGAGGCCGAGACGGCCCGAGCGCTGGCGATCCGGCCGGGAACCGTCAAGTCGCGGCTCTCGCGCGCCCTCGGGCGACTGCGTGACCAGCTGGAGGTGTCCGGGGATGGGTGAACGACCGAGAACGACGGAGCAGGTGGCGAGGGCGCTCACGATGCTGAGCTCCGAGCTCGCATACCCGCCGACCCCGTCGATGCGGAGCGCGGTCACGGCTCGGCTCGAGAACGAGCGCGCCGCCGGGGCGAGGCCCGCGTTCCCCCGGCGCGCGCTCTGGAGCCGGCGGCGGGTGCTCGTGCTCGCGACGATCGGCCTGCTGGCCGCGCTCGCGCTCGCCGCCGCCGCTCGGTTCGCGATCGGGGCGATCGAGATCCGCGTCCAGCCCGGCGTCACACCCTCGGCCTCCCTCCCGCCGGTGGAACCCGACGCGCTCGGCGATCCGGTGCCGACCCGGGAGGCCTTCGCGCTCGCAGGGTTCGAGCCGTCGTTGCCTGCCGGACCGGCCCCCGACGAGGCCTACGTTGTCGACACGGTGTTCGGGGACCCGGGGCTGCTCATGGCGTGGCGTCCGAGCGCGACCTACCCCCCGCTGCCCGGCACGGATTGGGGGCTCGTGCTCGCGGCGTTCCAGGGCGACGAGGAGACGGTGGTCAAGACGGTGCAGGCGTTCGAGGACGTCCACGAGGCATCGGTGAACGGCACCTCCGCCACGTGGATCCCGGTCCCACACCTGCTTCAGATCGAGACCGAACTCGGCTCGCGGACGTTCTCCGTCCGGGGCAACGTCCTGATCTGGGAGGTGGACGGCATCACCTACCGGCTCGAGACGTCCCTCGACCGGGCCTCGGCGCTCGAGATCGCCCGCTCGATCGCCTGACCCAGCCATGGGAACCGGACCGGCGCCCGCGGTGTAGAGCGTTCGAAGACCCGGCGAGAAGGGAGACGTCCATGACTCGGCGCAGCGCGATCGTGATCACCGCCGCGTTCCTCACCGTGCTGGTCGTCCCCGCGATCCCCGCCGGTGCGGGTGGGGGCTGCCACGCCGGCGTCACGCAGGGCAAGGGAGACACCGTGGAGCTGGTCGACGCCTGCTTCACCCCGACCACGCTGCAGATCCAGCCGGGCGACACGGTGACCTTCGTGAACAAAGACCCGTTCGTCCACAACGTGGGCGGCAACCTCTGGGGCCACTTCGACGACCTGAACCCGGGCGACACGTTCGCGGCGACCTTCGACGAGCAGGGGATCTACCCGTACGCGTGCAACTATCACCCGGGCATGACCGGCGCGATCGTCGTGGGCGACGGGCTCGGCATCGGCAACGGCGCCGCCGTCGACGTCTCCTCGCTCTCGCAGCCGGAGCCCTCGCCGGTGGTCGAGGTGCGCACCGTGACGCAGCAGGCCGGAGCCGCCCCCATCGTGGTGGGATGGGTGGTCGGACCCCTGCTCGGGATCGGGATCGGGCTCGGCATCGCCGCGCTGGTCCGCCGACGGCCGCGTCAGGCGGCCTGACCGCTCAGCTGGGGAGCACGATCCCCGACTGCTGGAGCTGGAGCGTGAAGTCGTGGGGGTTCGACGACGCGGAGACCGCCGCGTCGACCGCGACCTTGTCGTCCTTGACGAGCTGGAGCAGGCTCTGTTCGAACGTGCACATCCCGTAGTAGTCGCCCTCGGCGATCACCTCGTGGATCTCCGCCGTCTTGTCGGCATCGGAGATCCGTTCGGCGACCCGTCCGGTGTTCACCAGGACCTCGTGGCAGGGGACCATCCCGCCGTCGCGAGCACGGACGAGGCGCTGACAGATGATCCCCTTGAGCGCCCCCGCCAGCGTGAGCCGGATCTGTCCCTGCTGCTCTGGCGGGAAGAAGTCCACCACGCGGTTCACGGTCTCGGTCGCGTCCACGGTGTGGAGCGTCGACAAGACCAGGTGGCCCGTCTCCGCCGCCTGCAGCGACGTCCGTACGGTCTCGGTGTCCCGCATCTCGCCGATCAGGATCACGTCGGGGTCCTGCCGCAGGGCGGCTCGGAGCGCCGAGAGGAAGCTCTCGGTGTCGCTGCCGACCTCGCGCTGGTTGATCGACGCGACCTCGTCGCGGAACAGGACCTCGATCGGGTCCTCGATCGTCACGATGTGGCTTTGTCGGGTGTGGTTGAGGTGCTCGATCATCGCGGCCAGGGTCGTGGTCTTGCCCGAGCCGGTCGGGCCGGTCACCAGGACCAGGCCGCGCGGCTCGTCCGCGAGCCGTCGGATCACCTCGGGCAGGCCCATCTCGTCGAAGCTCGGCCCTCCGAAGCGGAGCGTCCGAGCCACGGCCGACACCGAGCCACGCTGGCGGAACACGTTCACGCGGAACCGACCGACGCCCGGGAGCGAGTAGGCGAAGTCGATCTCGCCGGCGGCCTCGAACCGTCCCACCCGCTCGGGCGGGACGATGGCCGCCCCGATCGCCTCCATCTCGTCGTGGGACAGGTGCTCACGTTCGAGCGGGAGCAGGGCCCCGGACTCGCGGATCTTGGGCGGCGTGCCGACCTTGAGATGCAGGTCCGAGCCGTTGCGCTCGACCAGCATCGAGAGCCAGCCGTTGAACTCGTCCACGATGCCGCGGCGCCCACCGGCCGGGGCGAGCTGGACCGGATGTGCTCCGTCGGTGTCGCCGGCCATCGGCCCGGCGGTGTCCCGGCGCCCGGGCTCGATCACCTGATGGCCTCCTGAGCGTGCGCGGGCATGGTCCTTGGCACTATCGGTCGTCACCGGCCATCCCCTGAGCCCGCCGGCTCATGCTCGGGGTTCCCTGACCTCCACCCGGCAGATCGCGCGCTCGGTCAGCGGCGTGAACGCCTCGAGGGACAGGGGCGGCTCCAGCGCCCCGAGCATGCCCTCGACGAGCCCCCGGTGGATCGAGCAGACGAGGTCGCGGTGGTCGTCCAGCAGCTCCCGGAAGGGACAATCGCGGAGGGTGACCTCGACGATCCCGTCGCTCGCCCTGCGGAAACGCGGGTCGAAACCGGCGGATGCCATCGCCTCCTGGAGCACCGCCAGGTTGTGTCCGGCGGCGGCGCGCGTGCCCGGTTTCGGGACGCCCCGGGCGGCGAGGTACCGGCCCCACTCGCGGGCGCGTTCGGAGGCACGGGTCCGGGCCCGCGCGCCCGAGACCATGCCGGCCAGGATCTCGGCGAGTAGGCGGAAGTCTCGGTTCTCCCGTTCGATCTGCTCGACCGCGACGTACATCGTCTGCGGGCGCCCGACCGTCGCGCCCTTGCGGACCTCGCGCCGGACCAGCCCCGCTTCCTCGAGCCGGCGCAGGTGCGGGCGCAGCGTGTTCGGGTGCAGGGACAGGCGCGTCGAGAGCTCGCGGACCGAGACCGGACGCCCCGACAGCCCGAGGTAGCGATACAGCCGGAACCGCGTGTCGTCGGCGAGCGCCTTGTGGATCTCGAGCTGGGTCGGCTCACGGGCGGGCACGTGCGACTCCTGGCGATCGGCGGGACGGCCGCGCGTCGACGCCCGCGAGCGCCGGACGTACCATGGGAGATAGCACGGTTCGCACCGTGCCAACCAGGATAATCCGAGCCCCGTCGATCTGAACCGGGACCCGAGCTCCGGGCCCGGGCCGTGATCGCAGGGGGATCCGAGGAGGTCATCGCGTGGTCACGCAGGACCGGGTTCGAGAGGCGCTGCGGACGGTCATGGACCCCGAGATCGGCCGGCCGATCGAGGACATCGGCATGCTCCGGGACATCGAGGTCCTGGACGGCGGTCTGGTTCGCGTCCACGTCCTGATCACGATCGAGGGCTGCCCGCTCAAGGACCGGATCACCAACGACGTGACCGAGGCGCTCGCGCCGATCGAGGGCGTCGAACGGGTCGAGGTCTCCCTCTCCCCGATGAGCGAGGAGCAGCGCGCTTCGCTGGTCTCGACCCTGCGCGGCGGCGCGGCCCCGCAGCAGCAGCCGACCTTCTTCGCCGGCTCCGGTACCACCGTGATCGCCGTCGCCTCGGGCAAGGGCGGCGTCGGCAAGTCGAGCGTCACGGTGAACCTCGCCTGCGCCCTCGCGGCCGAGGGGCATCGCGTCGGGATCCTCGACGCGGACGTCTGGGGATTCAGCGTCCCCCGCATGATGGGTGTGACCGGCAAGCCCGTGGGGTTCAACGACATGATCCTGCCGATGGAGTCCCACGGCGTGAAGGTGATCTCGATGGGCTTCTTCGTGCCCGAGGAGACGCCGGTGATCTGGCGCGGCCCGATGCTGCACAAGGCGATCGAGCAGTTCCTGGGCGACGTGTACTGGGGCGATCTCGACTTCCTCCTGTGCGACCTGCCGCCGGGGACCGGAGACGTGTCGATCAGCCTCGCCTCGTTCCTGCCCGGCGCGTCGATGCTCGTCGTCACCACGCCGCAGGAGGCGGCACGCAAGGTCGCGGAGCGGGCGGGCAAGATGGCGGAGCGAACCAATCTGCGGCCGATCGGTGTCATCGAGAACATGTCGTGGTTCGTCTGCCCGCACTGCGGCGAGCCCACGCCGATCTTCGGTCAGGGCGGCGGGAACGAGGCCGCCGAGACCCTCGGCGTCCCGTTGTTCGCCCAGGTGCCGCTCGAGCCCGCGCTGCGCGAGGGCGGCGACGACGGCGCTCCGATCGTCGTGACCGACCCGGACTCGCCCGCGGGCGAGGCGCTCCGGCGCGCGGCGCGGGAGCTCGCGCAGACGACCCGATCGAAGGTCGGCAAGCCGCTCCCGCTCATGGCCCGACCCGGCGATCCCGTGACGGCGGGCGACCATCACGGCCACGCCCACTGAGACGCGACGTCAGGGAGCGGTCCGGTCGGCCGCGCCGGCCTCCCCGGTCGTCGTTCGGTCGTCAAGGGGTGGCGGGCGCGCGCCGACGGCCCACGCGATCAGCGTGACGATGCAGACGATCGAGACCGTGAGCCCGGTCCACTGGCTGCCGGTCAGGCCGAACACCCGCTTGTCGACGCGCAGGAAGTCCTCGAGGACTCGTGTCGCCCCGTAGACCGCGCCGAACACGAGCGTGAGCACCCCCAGGCGCCGGGGCGCCCTCGACAGGGCGTACAGCACCAGGAACAGGCACGTCGCGAAGAACATGTCGTACAACGCCGTCTGATGGACCCCGACGCCCTGCGCGAGGAGTCGGCCCGACGGTGCGGTGAGCCGGGCCACCTGGTGGGTGATCGTGAGCACCTGGCCACCCTCGAGCGTCGCCCGGCAGCTGCCCTCCGCGCAGGCGAATCCCGACAGGTTGCCGCCCTCGTACTGGAACGCGAGCAGCCAGCTGGTCGGCTTACCGAGGTGGTCGCCGATGATGAGGTCGCCGATCCTGCCGAACGCGATCCCGAACGCGAGCCCGATCACGGCACCGTCCATCACCTGGAAGAACGAGTAGTGATACCTGCGGAACAGCGGGATGTTGATCAGGATCGCGCCGGCGATCCCGCCGAGCAGCGTGAGCCCGCCGTTCCAGAGCGCGAGCATGTCGGCGACGCCGTTGAACTCGGAGAAGTGGCCGATCACGAAGAACAGACGCGCGCCGATGATCGTGCCGATCAGCGCCCAGAACACCATCGTGTTGATGTGATCGACGCTCACCCCTCGCTTGGGTCCCTCGTGCTGCAGGATCCACGCGCCGAACAGGAACCCCACGGCGATCCCGATGCCGTGCGGGCTGATCGCGAAGTCTCCGAACAAGTGGATCCGATCGAGGACCGGCCAGCCGATGGAGGCGAGCACGGGGCGAGTCTATCGACGGCTGCCGTCGAACGCGGCGGCCACGGCCTTGCCGAGCAGGATGCCGCCGGCCACGTCGGAGGGGAAGTGGACGCCCACGTACACGCGTGAGACTCCGACGGCGGTCGCGAGGGCATCGAGCGCCGCCCCGGCGACCGATCCGACCCCGAGGTCCCTCGATGTCACGGTGAGGAACGACTGCAGGACGGCGGGGTGGCTGCTCGGCCACGAGGTGCCGTTCGGGCGCTCGATGCGCAGGTGCATCCCGTCCAGGCCGGCGTCGTAGGGGCGAGGACGACCGACCAGCCGCTTGAGCCCCTGACCCGCCACCCACGTAACGGACGCCGCGGCGAGGCCTCGGGCGGCCGCCCGACGATGGCCCCCAGCGGCAAGCGCGGCCGCCGCACCCACCGACGCCCAGATCGACCCGAGCTCGGTCACCCCGCGGAGCAGGCGATCGGCGGCGGGGCCCCGGGCGCGGTTCCCCTCGCGGAACGCCTCGAGATCGCGCTCGCGGCCCGGTCCCGCCGAGCTCCAGGCGCCGACGGCGAGCGCGGCGCCTCCCAGCGCCATCGCTCGAAGGACCGGACGTGCTCGCACGGCGAGGATGATGCGAGAATCCGGGCATCGGCGTCACGGAGGCTGGCGATGCGGCGAGAAGGCGACGACTCCGACTCACCCAGCGATCCGGGCCAAGAATCGGCCAGGGATCCCGGGGGCGGCCGCAGCGAGGCTGTCAAGCCGCCGAGGTCGGGGGTCTCGTTCCGACAGGTGCTCATCGCGATCCTCGCGGTCATCCTGATCGCCTTCGGCGTCGCGAACTTCGACAAGGTGGAGGTCAACTTCCTCTTGTTCGACTCGGACGCGCGGCTCGTCACGGTGATCGTCGTGGCCGCCGGGCTCGGGTTCGTGATCGGCTACTTCGTGGGCCGGCCGGGACGCCTGCAGCGCAAGTACCTGAAGCAACGCGAGAACGACCGCGACTAGTCGGGGTCCGTCGTCCGGTCCGGTCGGTAGCGCATCTCGATGTCCCGCTTCTGCGCCAACGTCCCGTGCCGCAGTGCCAGGTGTGCCCCACCCATCCGCCCGAGGCTCCGCGCCGCGACCTCGCCGAGCGGGCCGCCCCGGAGCCGGTAGTCGACGATGTGTTCGAGCAGGCTCCGATGGCCCGCGAGCGGTTCGATCGTCGAGGTGACCGTGGCCTCGAGCACTCCGGTGAGCCGGATCGTGGAACGTTTCGGCGGGTCCCATTCGAGGACCTCGCCGTCGATCGTGGTGCGGAACGCGAAGAAGCGCATCTCGGTCGTGTAGCGCACGCCCTCGCGGAGGCCGCCGGCCGGGACCCCCTCGACGCGCACGATGTGTCGGTCCCAGTGGGGCAGCCTTCGGGGATCCGAGATCACCTCCCAGACGGCCTCGGGCGGGGCGTCGACGACCACGTCGAACTCGGCCCTGGTCACCGGGGCCTCGACGTCCCCGACGTCCAGCCTCGCCACCACACGACGGTCGCGGGACGGATCCCGACCAGGGCGGCATCCGAGGGTTCGACGCCCGCGAGCTGCGCGATGCGGGTTGCCGACGCACCGCCCGAAGCGAGCTCGCCCACGACGC
>Ga0209382_10004973_pt1 | contig 17427 bp, 18 predicted proteins | sample SoiMetdeltSBSDD5_FD_187599 | JGI IMG/M metagenome (GOLD analysis project Ga0209382, IMG submission 187599) | Bulk soil microbial communities from a Populus tree surrounding site in Tennessee, USA - Soil MetaG P. deltoides SBSDD5 (SPAdes) (version 2) | ecosystem: Environmental > Terrestrial >...
CACGCCGACGCGAGAATCAGATGAATGATCGCGCCTCGGTGGTCGAGTATCGCCGGCCCGACCATGGCGAAACGTGGCACTGGTGCTCGCGCTGCAGTTTCTATCCAACCGAAAACTACTTCGTCCGAACTTCCAAGCCTGGCGGTGGACCGTTGTGCAACGAGTGCACGGCGAAATCTACGGCCGGACAGTGCTGATCAAGTCGATCAGGGCCTCGATCGGCGGCCGCGTCGCCGCGGTCTTCAGCGTCGCCGCACTCCACTTGCGCACCAGCCCCTTCCTCGTGAACGGCAGCGCGACGATCTCGCCGGAGCGCAGCTCGCGCGCGATCGTCCAGCGCGGCAGCGCCGACACGCCGGCGCCGGCACGCACGAGCTCGACGATCGCCTCGGTGAGCGCCACCGTCGTGTGCTTGCGCGGACGCACGCCGTCGCGCGCGAGCGTCTTCGCGAAGAGGCTGTCCTCGGGGTTCGAGGCCATGAACAGGTGCTCGCCCTCGAGATCGCGCGAGACGACGAACGGCTTCTTCGCCAATGCGTGATCGCGCGCGACGATCACCATCATTTCGTCCTCGAACAGCGGCGTCATGCGCAGACGCGGGTCGCGGCGGACGTTGTAGACGAGGGCGAGATCGATCTTCCGCTCGTGCAGTGCGTCCAGCGTGCGCCGCGTCGCGTCGGCGACGATCTCCACGTCGACGCGCGGGAAACGCTTGTGGAACGGCTTCAGCAGCGGCGGCAGCCACTGATAGCAGGTGTAACACGCGGTGCTCACGCGGATCACGCCTTCCTGGTTCGTCGCGAGGCGGTGGATGTCCTCCTCGACCAGCCGGAGCTCGTCGAGCACGCGACGCGCAGACTGCAGCAGGCGCTCGCCCGCGGGCGCGAGCGCGAGCCTGCGATTCACGCGCAGGAACAGCGGCGTGCCGAGGCGGTCTTCGATCTCGCGGAGCTGATGACTGAGCGCGGACTGCGTGACGTTCAGCCGTTCCGCCGCACGAGTCACGCTCCCCTCGGAGGTGATGGCCTGGACGAGCTGCAGATGCCGGATCTCGAGCTTCATGAGCGTTCCTCATGAAGTTTAATCATTCGATGAGCTGGATTCCAGAGGTGCGATCACGGCAGAATTGCGCGCATGGACACTCTGCGCGCGTTTCACTCCCGCCTTCTCCTGGCCATTCACGGCATCGCCGAACCGGACCTGCGGCGCCCCGAGCGCGAGGGGAAGTGGTCCATCGCGGACGTGATCTCGCATCTCGCGGACCTCGAGCTCGTGTACGCGGTGCGCATCCGCACGATCGTCGCCGGCGCGGGCGGCGAAACGCCGCTGCCGGTCCTGGCGCAGGAGGCGTGGGTGGAGCGCGTGCATCGCCGCGAACCTGTAGCCGAGTTGCTCGAGCAGCTCTGGTTTCATCGGCGGATGAACCTTGCGTTTCGCGAGCGGCTGTCCGAGGAGGAGCTCGCGCGCAAAGGCGTGCATCCGGATTACGGTCCGATCTCCGTCGACGACGCCTTCGGCCGCATCGAGCGTCACGACGCGAAGCACCTCGCGCAGATCGAGCGGATCAAGGCGACTCACGGACTCGTCGCGAGCGGGATGCCTGATCTTGCCGATGTCGTGATCGGAAAGGAGCTCTCCGTCACCAGCCCCGGCGACGGCGTGCGCGTACGGACGCTGTGGCAGGACGGAGTCAAACGTGCGCTCGAAGTGGAATTCGACGCCGGCGCGCAATGGCCCGGCATCGACTACCACGTTCCCGGCCCCGAGGAGGTGTACGTGCTCTCGGGAGACTTCGACGACGGCGCGCACGTTCATCGCGCGGGAACGTTCCTCCATCATCCCGCGGGGAGCTCGCACTCGCCGCGGTCGGAGGAGGGATGCCGGCTGTTCGTGTTTTATCCCGAGGGCTGACGGCTATCATGTGCGCCGAATGTTGCGTGTGCTCTGGCTTGCGGTCGTCGCTTTCGTCGTCACGATTCCGCTGGCGACACTGACTCTGATGATCGCCGCGGTGCGATCGACGTCGCCGCTGATCGACCGGGTCATCCGTCTGTGGGCGCGCGCGCTCGTGCGCGGGGCCGGCATCGAGCTGCACACGGAGAACCTCGACCGCCTCGATCCACAGAAGCGCTACATCATCGTCGCGAATCACTACAGCTGGATCGACATCCCGTGCATCCTGGCCGGAATCGACTCGCAGCCGATCCGCTTCATGGCCAAGATCAGCCTGTTCAAGATCCCGATCTTCGGCTGGGCCCTCGGCCGCGCGGGCTTCATCCCGATCGATCGGAAGAACCGGCGCACGGCGGTGAAGTCGTTCGACCTCGCGGCGGACCGCATCCGCAAAGGCAACACCATCGTCGTCTTCCCCGAGGAGGGACGCTCGCGCCATCGCGAGATGCGGCCGTTCCAGCGCGGCGCGTTCCTGCTCGCGATCAAGTCGCAGAAGACCATCGTCCCGATGGCGCTCGACAGCACGTTCGACGTCTGGCCGGTCGGCTCCTTCTGGCACATCAAGCCGGGACGCGTGACGCTGCGCGTCGGCACTCCGATCGAGACGAACAACGCGACCGTGCGCGAGAAGGAACGGCTGGTCAACGAAGCGCGGGACCAGGTGCAGTCGATGTTGTTTCCATGAGCGCCGCGGCCACCTGCGACAGATCACTCTCCTGCAGCGTGCGTACGTCGATCGTGAAGCGCTCGTTCTGCACGCGGCCGACGATCGGTGGATCGTTGCGCAAGAACCGCGTCTGCAGCTCGCTCGCGTTGCCTGGAACTTCGATGGCTAGTGACGCCATCGTTTCCGTCGGCGTCGTTCCGCCGCCGAGGGCGCAACGGCTTTCGACGATTGCGCATCGCGTGCCGCGCACGAGCATCTCCGCGCGCGTGCGCAACACGTCGATCGGCGTGGCGAGCATCCGGTAGACCGGTACGCACTCTTCGTACTTCCTCGTCGCGAAGGCCCGCAACGTCGTGGCGACGATCGCGTAAGTCTCCTTCCCAACGCGCAGCGCGCGCATCAGCGGATGGCGGCGGCACTTCTCGATCAGATCTTCGCGTCCCAGGAGCAGGCCGCCCTGCGTCGCTCCGATGAGCTTGTCCGTCGAGCAAGTGATCACGTCCACGCCCTGCGCGATCAGCTCCGCGAGCGTGGCGCTCGGTGTGAAGCCGTATTGATGCAGCTCGACGACGCGGCCGCTTCCCTCGTCGTACAACAACGGCACTCTCTTCTCGCGCGCGATGGCGACGAGCTCCGCGACCTTCGGGGTCTCGGTGAATCCGACGATGTCGAAGTTCGAGCGGTGCACGCGCAGGATCGCGGCAGTCTTGCGCGAGACGGCGTCCGCGTAGTCGCGTGCGCGGGTGCGGTTCGTCGTCCCCACTTCGCGCAGCTTCGCGCCGCCTTGTTGGATGACGTCGGGCACGCGGAACGCGCCGCCGATCTCCACGAGCTCTCCGCGGGACACGATCACTTCCTTCCCCGCTGCCAGAGCCGCGAGCGCGAGCATCGTCCCGGCCGCGTTGTTGTTCGTGAGAATCGCGGACTCGCAGCCGAAGAGAGTGCGGCAGATGGCCGTGAGGTGCTCGTCGCGCGCGCCGCGCTCCCCTTCTTCGAGATCGAACTCGAGGTTCGAGTACCCGCTCACGATCTCCGCGGCCTCGGCCCAGATCGACGCGTGGATCGGCGAGCGTCCGAGGTTCGTGTGGATGATCACGCCGCTGCCGTTGATGACGCGGCGGAGCGTGGAGCGCGTGGCCGCCACGATCGACGCGCCGACCGTCGTCGCCGCCTCGGCCTCGTCATATTCGGCTCGCGTCGCGCGCACGGTCGTCAGATGGTCGATGAGCGATTCCTTCACCCGCTCGCGTCCGAAGTCGCGGATCAGCGGCTCAAACGCGTCCGCCGAGAGGATTCGCTCGACCGAGGGAATGGCCCGAAGCGAGGAATGGACTACCGGTGCGGGCGTTTTAGCCATAAGGTGATCCCAGTCTAACGTGATCAAACAGGATGACGAGCTGGACCAGCTCGAGGAAGACATCCGGAGACTGAAGAGCAAGTACGACCAGTTCTTCATGGGACTCCAGAAGGTGCCGCCTCATTTCGAGCGGCATCAACTCGAGACGTCCATCCACGAGCTGAACAAACAGAAGATCCGCGACAACGGCCGCCGCTTCCGTCTCAGCACGCTGGTCTCGCGCTACAACCAGCTCCGCGAGATGTGGGGCCGCCGGATGCGCGAGCGGGAGGAAGGTCCGCTGGACTTCCGCCGGCGTCAGGCTGCCTTGCAGGCGCCCGAGCCCGAACCGCCGCGGCCGCGCGTAACGTCCCCGCGGCCCGATCCGTATGTAAAGATGACACCGGGCGCGAACGGCGAACAGATCCGGCGGCTGCACGAGGAGATCGAGCGTGCGCACGCGGAGATGGGCAAGCAATCGAACGTCTCGGTCGAGCAACTGGCGGCGATGGTGCAGAAGCAGACCGACCTCGTACGCGCCAAGTACAACGTCCACACCGTGGCCTTCCGCGTCGAGACGATCGACGGGAAGGTCAAACTGAAAGCGAAACCTCTTCAGGACTGAATGCGAATGAAACGTTCTCTTCTCCTCGTCGCCACATTGGCGGCTTTCGGTTGCGCGGAGATCCGCGAGCTGCGAACCACCGACGCCAATCCGTACCAGGACCCGTTCTACGCGAAGTACCTCAATACCGGCAGCTCCCTCGACGCGCAGATCACGCGCACGCTCGAGGGGCTCCGCGCCGACGCGACGAACGCACAGCTTCACAACGAGCTCGGCGCGTTGCTCGTGCAGAAGGGTTTCCCGAAAGACGCCGAACGTGAGTTCGAGCGCGCGGTGAATCTCGACAAGCGTTACTACCCGGCCTGGTACAACCTCGGGATGGTCCGCGCCGCCCGCGGCGACGAAGGTGGATCGCGCCGCGCGTTCCGCTACACGGTGCACTACAAGCCCGGCCATGCGATGGCGCTCTTCCAGCTCGGCCTGATCGAGGAGAAGCTGCAGCACTCGGATCGCGCCGTCGAGCTGTACGCGAAGGCGCTCAGCATCAACCCGTCGCTGATCGAGCCGAGCGTGAACCCGCGCATCCTCGACACGAAGCTCGTGCACCGCGCGCTGATCGCGATGTACGGCAAGGACCACGCGCGGAAGAGCATGCAGTTCCAGGGCGTGAGCGGCGCCGCGCCGCGCCGCCCGCCGGCAGCCGAGGCCGCGCCCGCGCCGATCGTGCCCCCACCGGCGCCGAAGAAGCCGTAGGGATTGGTCTATGGAGTGCGGCAGCGGAGTACTCGCGCTACTCGTGGACCCTCGGCAGATCGCAGCTGCCGCTTTTTATTGCCGCAGCGTCGAGCTGCGGCCCCCGCCCGCGGCAGCTCGACGCTGCCGCAATGGAAAGCGGCAGCTGCCGTCTCCCGGGGCTCCGGTAGCGCGAGTACTCCGCTGCCGCACTCCATACCACTCCTAGATACAATGCGCGCGCTTTGAACGTCTCCGAACGCGCCTCCCTGCTCGGCTTCTCCGACATCGTCAAGATCCGCAACCGCGTGCTGGACATGCGCGCGAGCGGACATCGCGTGCTGCAGCTCGAAGGCGGCGAGCCCTTCCTGCCGACACCGGACTTCGTCAAAGACGCGATGAAGGCCGCGCTCGACGCGAACCACACCCGCTACGCCCCGTCTTCGGGCGTCCCGCAACTGCTCGATGCGCTGCGGGCCAAGCTCGCGGCGAAGAACGGCATCGACGTCGCGACGAAAGACATCATGGTCACCTCCGGCGGCGCACACGGCCTCTTCTGCGCGTTCCAGGCGAGCGTGAGCGTCGGCGACGAGGTGATGTTCTTCGCGCCGTACTGGACACCGATCCACGACCAGGTGCGCTTCGCCGGCGGCGTCGAGGTGCGTGTGCCGTGGGACGACGTGCGCGGGCAGAGCGACATTCGCGAGACGCTGGAATCGCGTTACTCGCCGCGCGTCCGCGTGATCTACGTGAACACCCCCGCGAATCCGACCGGCGACGTCCTCACGCGCGACCAGCTCACGCACATCGCCGACTTCGCGAAGGCGCATGACCTCACCGTGATCTCGGACGAGGCCTACGAGAACCTTTTGTACGACGGCGAGCACGTCTCCATGGCGTCGTTGCCGGACATGCGCGAGCGGACGATCTCCGTGTTCACGTTCTCGAAGAGCTTCTCGATGACCGGCTGGCGCATCGGCTACACCGTCGCGCCGGAGCCGTTCATGAGCTTCATCCGTAAGCTCGTGCTCAACACGGTGAACGGCGTGTCGACACCGACGCAGTACGCCGCGATCGCGGCCATCACGCACGACCCGCATTTCTTCGATCGCATTCGCGAGGATTACCGACACCGCCGCGATCTTCTGGTCCATGCGTTCAACGACGCCGGCTTCGACTGCCTCACGCCTCCCGGCGCGTTCTATGCCTTCCCCGACGTCCGCAAGCGCCTCGGCGACGACTCCTGGAAAGCGATGGAGACGCTCCTCGAGCGCACGTCGATCGCCTCCGTTCCCGGCGTGGTGTTCGGGCCGGAGGGAGAAGGGCATTTGCGGATGTCGTATTCGCTGCCAATCGAAACGCTCGAAGGGGCCGTAAGCGCCTTACAGAAGCTGTAGATGTCCATCGAATCCAAGATCGCCCGCCGCTATCTCTGGGCCGCGCGCAAGCAGGCTCACACGGCGTTTCTGTCGCTCATCTCGATGCTCGGTCTCGCGATCGGCGTGGCGGCGATGCTCATCTCGATCGCTCTGCTCTCCGGAATGCAGGGACAGATCAAGCAGCGGCTCATTCAATCGAGCCCGCAGATCCTCGTCGAGCCGGCAGGAAGGAACACCATCGAGCACGCGGAGGAGATCGTCGCGCAGGCGAAGGCCCTCGGAATGCGCGACGTCCGTCCGTTCGTCAGCGGCATCGCCTGGGGTGCGAACGAGAGCGCGGAGCTCGGGCGGCCGATGCGCGTCCGCTCCTTCACGCCCGGCCGTGAGCCGCAGACGGACCGCGCCGCGACGGGCAAGCCGCGCGAGTGGAACGGCGACGAGCCGCAGATCTTCGTCACGCGCGGATACGCGGCTTCGCTGTCGCTCGACGCGGGCGATCTCATTCGCGTCGTTGCGCCGCGCACGCGCCTCACGCCGTTCGGACCGGTGCCGGTGATGAAGGTGTATCGCATCACGCGCATCGTCCTTCCCGGAACCGAAGAGAACCCCATCGACGCTTGGCTCGATCTGGGCGAAGCGACGAATCTGTTCGGCACGGGCGGGCTTCCCACGGCGATCGAGATGTACGGCCCCGCGGACCGCGCGGAGGACATCCAGGCCGCGCTGGCCGCGAAGTTCCCCGGCGGGCAGTTCAAGACCTGGAAGGAGATCAACCGGCCGCTCGTCCTCGCGTTGCGGCTGGAGAAGATCGTCATGTTTGCGACGATCTCGCTGATCATCTTCGTCGCCGCGCTGAATCTCGTCTCGTCGCTCTCGATGCTGATCCTCGAGAAGCGCCCCTCGGTCGGCGTGCTTCGCACGCTCGGCGCAACGGAAAAAAACATCCGCACGCTCTTCATGCAGCTCGGAATGAGCATCGGCATCGTCGGCACACTTCTCGGCAATGTCATCGGCCTCGGCGTCGCGGCAGCCGCAAATCGCTGGCACCTCGTGCCGCTCCCCGCGGACATGTACTTCATCAGTTACCTTCCCTTCACGCTCGACGTCCAAGACATCGTCGGCGTGAACGTCGTGGCGATTTTTCTGTCCGTGATCGCCACGTGGTATCCGTCGCGAGTCGCCGCGCGGCTCGACCCGATCGCTGCGATCCGGGAAGAATGATGAAACGGCTCTGGCCTCTGTTGCTGATTCTCGCCGCGTGCGCGAAACCTCCCGTCACCGACGAATTGACCATCGAGCCCGAGCGCGAAGACGACACGATCGTGGTCACGCTGGCAACGTCGTTCACGCTCAAGCCCGCGAACGATCACGCGCACGCACGCGTCGAGGCCGCGCGCGCAGCCGCGCTGTCGGCCACCGATCCGTGGTCGATCCGCTTCGGGCGGCTGTCCGTCCCCGAAGAAGAGCAGGTGACCTATCAGAAGAGTCGAGGGACGCTCGAGCGCGTGACCCGCGTCGCGCGCGTTTCGTCCGACGAACTGCAACACTTGTTCTCCGATACGAACATCACCGTCGACGTCCTGCGCGGCGATGGATGGCGCGAGCTGACGTTCTATCCCGGCTCGGGCGGACGCGCGACGCGAGAGCAGCAGCGCGAGTTCGACGCGGAGCTCACGACGTGGAGTCAATCCGTTGCGCGCTACTTCACGGCCGTGCATCACCTCTATTCGTACCTGCGCCTCAACCCGCAACGCGACAAAGACGTGTTCACCGCGCTCCTTGGCGACAAGGAAGTCTTGCTCGCGGAAGACGAGCAACCGTTCGTCGACGACGTGCTCGCGGCGATGGGAGAGATCGCCGATCGGATGGACGTGCAGGACGACCGCGCGGATACGTTCGCGGAACAGGCGGACCTCATCTTCAATCCCTTCCCGGCACGCGTGACGATCCGCGTCCCCGGCGATGTGCTCGCGAGCGAAGGATTCAAGAAGAGCGGCAAGAGCGCCGATCTGGTGATCGAGCCGATCGACCTCTTTGCCGCAATCGGCGAGCTGGAAGGAAAATGGATCTCTCCCGATCCGCTCGTCGCGTTGTTGCGCGATGAACGGCCGGCGGCCGAGGACTTTGCGAAACTGCCGCGGAAATCGGAGGCGGTCGTGAGTGGCGGCGAGGTCGCGCGAGCGATCCGCGATCAGCTCCAGCGGCCGCGCACCTACTCCGTCCGTTGGAGAGGTTAAACGCGGCGCATCATCACGACTGCCGCTTCCCCATCCGGGTAGTAGCGCTGGCGCACGTACTTCGACTCGAACTCGAGGTGCCGGTAGAACTCCTGCGCACCGACGTTCGACTTGCGGACTTCGAGAGAGATGGTCTCGATGCCCTTCGCGCGCGCGAACTCGAAGCAGCGCGCCATCAGCGCGTCGGCGATGCCGCTGCGGCGCGCGCGCGCGTCGACGGCGATCTTGTTCACGTGCATCTCGTCGAGAATCCACATCGCGAACAGATAGCCGATCACGACGCCGCCCCGTTTCGCGACGAGATTGAACCGTCCCTCGGCAGTGAGCTCGCTCAGAAAAAACTCGCGCCGCCAGGGCGCGGGGAAGGACGCCTCTTCGATGCGATGGATGGCGTCGACGTCCGCGCGCTTCGCCGCTTCGACCGAGAGCACATCAGGCATTGAGCTTCGCTTGCAGCTTGACGTCCGCCTCGGCCAGACGGCCGTAGATCGGCGTCACGTCGCGATAGCGCTCCCCTTCTCCGCGCTGCTCGATCTCCAGGGCGCGCCGCGCGCAGCGCAGCGCGACGTTGCCGTGCTGGATGAATTCATTCACGCGGATGACGCGTTCCTCGCCGACGCTCTGCGCGAGATGCGGCGCGACGATCTCGCTGCCGTTCTCGAACACGGAGACGTACAACTCGCCGCGGCCCGCGTCGTCGACGATCGCGACGCGTCCGCTCTCGCCGAATGCGACCGCCTCGTGCGTCGACATCGCACACACCGGCCGCCGCAACGCCATCGCCAATCCCTGCATCGTCGCGAGTCCGATGCGCACGCCGGTGAACGAACCCGGTCCTCGCGTCACCGCGAGAAGATCGATCGTGCCGCGCTCGACGGCATTCTCCGCGAGCAACCAATCGATCGCTGGCAACAACTTCTCGTTCCGCGATCCCCGCCCTTCGAGCGCCATCGCGCCGATCAGCACCCCATCGCTCACCAACGCGACGGAGAGGATGGGAAGGGATGTGTCGGTAGCGAGGACGAGCATGAGTTATCGAGTCGTCGAGTCTTTGCGTCGTCGAGGAGCTCGTCGACTGGACGACTCGTCGACTCGAAGGCTACTTCAACGCGGGCATTCCGAGATCCACCAACTCGATCCCGATCTTCTCGGCGGTCTCGCGCGAACGCTCGTCGCGATAGAACTCGCCGTAGTAGATCGTGCGGATGCCGGCGTTCGCAATGAGCTTGAAGCAGTTCCAGCAGGGGGACGCGGTCGTGTAAAGCTCACCGCCGTCGAGCGAGACCCCGTTCTTGGCCGCCTGGAGGATCGCATTCGCCTCGGCGTGCACAGTGGTCACGCAGTGGCCGTCTTCCATCACGCAGCCGACGTCCTCACAGTGCGGGAGGCCGCGGATCGAGCCGTTGTAACCGGTGGAAAGGACCGTCCGGTCCCGGACGATTACCGCGCCGACGTGCTTCCGCGGGCAGGTCGCCCGGGTCGCCGCCTGAAGCGCGATTCCCATGAAGTAGGTGTGCCAGTCAGCCCGCATGCGGGCGCGGATTCTAGCATCGGGGTGATCGCTACCACCCGAACTAGTGAGCAGGATCACACTTTCGTGAGGGGTGCAGTAAAAGTTATTTTGCACCGTTTACAAATCCATGCCATCTGAGCGACTTTATATGCGGTTAACCCATATTTTGGGCTTGGAAGTGCTTGATTCATGAGGGTTTACCGTTATTCGCACATCTTCCAAAACCGCTCGAAAAATGGCGAGTTTTTCGTTGACTCAGGCAAGCCTTATCCACACAATACGCGCTTCGAACGGCCCAGGTTCACAACATTTTCACGGGAGTCAGCATGGATAAGCGATATTCAACGATCATCTTCGTCCCGCATGCGCGGGCAAAGTTCCGAAAGTTGAAGGTATCGCATCGCCTGCTCTTCTCCATCATCTCCCTGGTCAGTACGTCCCTCTGCCTTTCGACGTTCTTCTCCGTTCAATACTTCACCTCCCTCTCCCAGACTCACGAGCTCTCGAAGCTCCGCCACGAGAACCGTGAGCTTCAGACCGCGAACGAGCAGTTCGGCAAATCGGTCGAGAATCTCCGCACGCAGCTCCGCACGGTCGAAGACCGCACGCGCAAGCTGGCGATCATCGCCGGAATCACCACGCTCGATGAAGCGAGCCAGGGTGGTTCGGGCGGTCTTCGCAACGACGAGCTGTCGGCGAACCCCTACCGCGATGACGTCGACAAGATGAGCTTTCGCTCGCACAACCTGACCAAGGACCTGAACGTCCTCGAGCAGAAGTTCACGGCGCAGTCGCACCTCCTCTCCTCGACTCCTTCCATCGCGCCCGTGCGCGGCATCCTCACCGACGGCTTCGGCGGCCGCCACGATCCTTTCACCGGCGAGCCGGGACAGCACGCCGCGGTCGACATCTCCTCGGCCATGGGTCAGGCGATCCGCTCTCCCGCCGACGGCATCGTGGTCAAGGCCGAGTGGGCCAACGGCTACGGCAACGTGATCTACATCTCCCACGGCTACGGTTACTCGACGCGCTACGGCCATCTCTCGAACTTCGCAGCGCGTCCCGGCCAGCGCATCAAGCGCGGCGACATCATCGGCTACGTCGGCTCGACCGGCCGCTCCACCGGCCCGCACCTTCACTACGAAGTGCGCGTGAACAACAACCCGGTCAATCCGCTCGAGTACATCCTCAACGCCTTTTAACTCATCGCTTCACGCAAGGAGCGAGGCCGCCCGCAAGGGCGGCCTTTTTTTGTGGAGTGCGTGAGCGCTAGCTCGCGCTCTGGATTGCGGCAGCGTCGAGCTGCCGCGGGCGGGCCGGGGCCGCAGCTCGACGCTGCGCCGATGAAGAGCGGCAGCAACGCTTCGCTATGCTGCCGCACTCCACATCAGTCCACGCGTTCTTCCTCGCCCAGCGGCAGATCCCATCGCTCGGTGATGCGCTCATGCGTGAGCCAGCGCTCGCAATCGAGCGCGGCCTGGCATCCGCTGCCGGCAGCGGTGATGGCCTGGCGATAGATGTGGTCGACGACGTCACCGCACGCGAACACGCCCTGGATGTTCGTCACGGTCGAGTTCTTGTGCGGCAGGCAGATGTAGCCGGCCTGATCGAGATCGAGCTGGTCGGCGTACGGCTTCGTGTTCGGCGTGTGTCCGATGGCCACGAACAACCCCTGCGTCGCGAAGTTGCGCGACTCGTTGGTCACGAGATTGCGCAGCACGAGCGACGTCACGCCATTCTCTTTCGAGCCGATCACCTCGTCGACGGTCGTGTCGAAGATGAACTCGATCTTCGGATTCGCGAAGGCGCGGTCCTGCATGATCTTCGACGCGCGCAGCTCCGAGCGGCGGTGAACGACCGTGACCTTCGAAGCGAACTTGGTGAGGAACGTCGCCTCCTCCATCGCCGAATCGCCGCCTCCAACGACGACGATCTCTTTCTGTTTGAAAAAGAACCCGTCGCAGGTCGCGCAATACGACACGCCGAACCCCTGCAGCGCGACCTCGCTCGGGAGACCGATCTGCTTGGCCGACGCGCCCGAGGCGACGATCACGGCCGGCGCGACGATGACCGTCGATTCCGTGCGGACCTCGAACGGATGCGTGAGGAAGCTCACGCTCTCGACTGGTTCGAGCGCCTTGAACGTCGCGCCGAAGCGCTCCGCCTGCTGGCGCATGAGGTCCATCAGCTTCGGACCCATGATCCCTTCAGGAAATCCGGGGTAGTTCTCGACGTCGGTGGTGATGGTGAGCTGTCCGCCGGGCTGCAGCCCTTCGAGGACGAGACACTTGATGTTCGCGCGGGAGAGATAGAGAGCGGCTGTGCATCCGGCGGGGCCGGAGCCGATGATGACGACTTGATAATCGGTGATTCGTTCCATGCGGCGCGGATTGTATCGCCCCGCGGAAAGGCGCGTCAGAGGACCGCGGCGATCGCGTCCGCCGCCAGCTTGAACCCCGGCGGCTTCGGATGGAGCTCATTCGCCCAGAGCTTCTTCTCCGACGGCAACAGCTTGCGGAGGTCGACGTACTTCACGTGACCGAACATCCCTTCCACGCGTTGCAGCATGGCGTTGAAGCGATCCATCAGCTTCTTCATCGTGGCCTTGTTGTCCTCGAGATTGTTGAAGCCTTTCTCGATGAAGCCGGGACGCAGCCACGGCCCCGGCAGCGGACCCCATCCGCCGAGAACGCCGTCCCCGTCGGGGACCGGATAGCCGTAGCCGTGCAGGATGATGGGCACGGGCTCGTTGAGCATCTTCTGGCAGAGGTCCGTCACCTTGCGGATGATGTGGACGTACGCGTCCTGCACGCGCTCGTCGATCACGCCGGTGATCACGCTCTCGTTCAACCCTTCCCTCGGCGAGCCCGCGTGATTGATCAGAAAGCCGAACTCCGCACCCGCGATGTCGTTGCCGCCACCGGAGAGGAGAATCGCTTTCGGCTTGCCCTGGGCGATCACCTTGTCGATCGCGGCGGCGAGCTTGTCGAGCTGGCCCTTTCCGAATGCCATCATCTCGGCGCGGTCGCCGGCACGCGCCACGGACTGGATGCTGTAGCCGAGCTGGTCGAGGCAATCGAGGATGTCGCTGCCCGGATAGTCGAACCAAGAGTCGCCTTCGGCGACGATCCAGCCCTTGGTGGCCACGCTCGCTGCCGCGGCAAGCTTCATGTGCGGTGTCGGTGCAGGGGATGGCGCTGCCGCAGCCACCGCTTCCAGCGCCGGCATTGTTGCGAGCGCCTTCGCGCGGGCGCGTAAGGCTTTCTCGCGGCGCTGCAGGACCTCGTCGACCTCTACGCGCACCGCCTGCATCTGTTTCTTTGTCGCCGTGTCTGTCGCCATTCCAGTCTCCTGTTTCTTGGAGAGACGCGAAGTGCGTCTTCCCCAGTTCAAAAGAGTTTCGGCTCGGGCTGGAGCGCCTTCAACAGCTCCTCCCCCATCAGCTTCTTCTGCCACTCGCGCATCGCCGGCACGTCCAGCGTCCCGGACGTCGCAATGGCGGCGAGGATGTGACGCGCGCCGAGGGCCGAGCCGTCGATTTTCAGCTCGCGGGCGAAGCGATCGCGCACGGCCTTGAGACGATTGATCCTGTTCTCGAGCGACTTGTCGCGGATCCACGCCTTCGGCTCGTTGCGCTCGGGCAGCTCCGCCTCGGGGATCTCCATCGCGCGACGCACGATGCCGGCGAGATCGCGGCCGAAGCGATCGCCGTGATAGCGCGACACGCTCTTGAGCTGAGTGAGATCGCGCTGCGTGGCCGGCTTCTCCTTCGCGATCTCGACGATCGTGTCATTGCCGAGGACCTTGAACGGCGGGCGATCGGCCTTGCGGGCCAGCGCGTCGCGCCATTGATAGATGTCGCGCACGATCGCCAGCGAGCGGCGATCGAGGCCGCCGATGTTCTTCACCTTCCGCCACGGCTCGGGATCGTCTTCGGTCACCTCGCGGTAACGCACGGTCTCCAGACGCGTGAACTCCTCGAGCGCCCACTCCCAGCGGCCGAGTGCCGTCAGCTCTTCCTTCAGCTTCGCCGCGAGCTCGACGAGGTAATGCGTGTCCATCGCCGCGTACGCGAGCATGTCCGGCGGCAGCGGACGCATCGACCAATCCGCGCGCTGATGGGCCTTGTTCGACTTCACGGCGAAGTGACGATCGAGCAGCGCCGCCAGTCCAAGACCTTCGTATCCGAGGAGCTGCGCGCAGATCGACGTGTCGATCAGATTGCGCACCGTGAATCCGAAATCGCGATGCAGGATGCGCAAGTCGTAATCGCCGCCGTGGAACACCTTCGTGATCGCCGGATCGCCGAGGATCGCGCCGAACTTCGTGAGATCGACGCGCACGAGCGGATCGACGATGAGATCTTCGTCCGGTAGAGAGATCTGGATGAGACAGACTTTGTCGAAGTACGAATGCAGCGAATCCGCCTCGGTGTCGACGGCGACCTGCGCGTGCGCTCCGACGCGCTCCAGCGCCTGGTCGAGTGCGTCCTGACGATCGATCCACTTCATTCCATACCCGCCCATCCTCCGAGGCCGATCGAGACCAGCCTCTCCTGAAACGCGACGCGGTCGAACTCCGGCAGCACGGCCAGCGATTTCACCGTCGTCTCGTCTTCCGCGAACAACAACAGCAGCGCGAGGTCCTCGGCGCGCGGCACGCGCAGCTCGCGATCGTCGATCACCGCCTGCGCGCCGGCCGGAACCATCCGTCCGTACAGCGCATTGCTGGCGAGGAGAACGTGCACGCGAACCTCCCCGTCCGGATCGACGAAGTTCAGCGGCACGAGATCCAGTTCCTCGGTCTGCTCGAGCTCATCGCGATCGACGCGGAAGCCGCGGTTGCTGGCCATCATCGCGAGCTGGTTCCTCTGCGGCGCGTTCATCAGCGCGAGGACGTCCACCGCACCGCTCGTGATCTCGCCGCCGAGCCACGCCGCGCGCGCGACGTTTCCGACGAACATCGCATCGATGCGCAACTTCTCGAGGAGCTCGGCCGTCGCGTGGATGGCCCGGTTGTATCGCGCGGTCGCGCGAATGGAGTGCATGCCGCGGCGATCAATAGCACAGATGCGATAATCCGTTCCAGTGACCGCCCGCCCCTTCGACTCCGCTCAGGGCATGCTCCTCGAGCTCATTCAGAAGCACTGGGGCTATTCCTCGCTGCGTCCGCTGCAGGAAGAAGCCATGCTCGCCGCGCTCTCCTCCCAGGATTCACTGGTGGTCATGCCTACCGGCGGAGGGAAGTCGCTTTGCTATCAGGCGCCGGCGCTTCTCGGTGAGACCGTGACGGTGGTCGTCTCGCCGCTGATCTCGCTGATGAAGGATCAGGTCGACGGCCTCCGTGAGTGCGGCGTCGACGCGGCGCAGATGAACAGCTCGCGCACCTCGGAGGAAAATCGCTCGATCGAGCGGGACATCTTCGCGAAACGGTTGAAGCTCCTGTTCGTCTCCCCCGAGCGGCTGGCGATGCAGGGCTTCCGGGACATGCTGCGTCGCGCGGGCATCAAGACGTTCGCCATCGACGAAGCCCACTGCATCAGCCACTGGGGCCACGACTTCCGTCCCGAATATCGGCAACTGCGCACGCTGCGGGACGAGTTCCCCGAGGCGTCGATTCACGCGTACACGGCGACCGCGACGCCGGACGTGCGGCGCGACATCGCGATGCAGCTCGGCTTGCGCGATCCGCGGCTGCTCGTAGGCGACTTCGATCGACCGAACCTCACCTACCGCGTGCTACCTCGGCAGGACGAATCGAAGCAGGTCGTCGACGTGCTGGAGCGGCATCGCGGCGAGGCCGGGATCATCTACTGCACGCGTCGCAAGGACGTCGACGCGCTCACGGAGAAACTGCGCCGCCGCGGACACGACGCCGTCGCGTACCACGCGGGACTTTCGCAGGAAGAGCGGCGCGAAGCGCAGGAAAAGTTCTCGTCCGAAAAGTGCGACCTGGTCGTGGCGACGGTGGCGTTCGGGATGGGCATCGATCGCTCGAATGTCCGCTTCGTCCTGCACACGGCGATGCCGAAGTCGATCGAGCACTATCAGCAGGAGTCGGGACGCGCGGGACGCGACGGACTCGAGGCGGAGTGCGTGCTGCTGTATTCGGGCGCGGACCTGATGCTATGGCGCTCGATGCTGCTAAGCGAGACCACCGACTCGGCGCACGCGGACGCACTGCTGAAGCACCTCAACGACATGGACCGATACTGTTCGGGCGCGAAGTGCCGCCACCGCACGCTCGTCGAATACTTCGGCCAGCAGCACGCCGGCGCCGCGTGCAACGCATGCGACATCTGCCTCGGCGAGACCGAAGAAGTCGCGGACGCGCTGGTCGTCGCACAGAAGATCGTGTCGTGCGTCGTGCGCGTGCGCGAGTCGTGGGGCGTGTCGCACGTCGTCGGCGTGCTGCGCGGCGAGGACACGGAGAAGATCCGCGAGCGCCAGCACGATCAGTTGTCGACGTACGGACTGCTGAAGGGACACTCGCGGCACGACGTGCGGGAGTGGGTGTATCAACTGATCGCGCAAGGATTCCTGGAGCAGACCAACTCGGACTATCCGCTGCTGCGCTGCGGCCCGCGAGCCCGCGAGGTGCTGCGCGGATACGCGGAGGTGAAGTTGCGGCAGCCCGCGGTACGGAAGCGCGACGCGCCGGCCGCGCGCGAGCGCATCTCGCCCGTTGCCGACGGCCCATACGATCGCACGCTGTTCGAAGCGCTGCGCGTGTGGCGTCGCGCGGAAGCGGAAGAGCGCCACGTGCCGCCGTACGTGATCTTCAGCGACCGAACGCTGCGCGAGCTCGCGCGCCTGCGGCCATCGACACGGTACGAGCTACGCGGGATCTACGGCATCGGCGACGCAAAGCTGGAGGCGTTCGGGGAAGCGGTGTTGCGAGTGGTTGTGGAGTGCGGAGGCAACGCTTCCGCTTTCTAACGCGTGTTTGAGCCTGCCCCGATTTCGTGGACGGGTTAGTAGTTGGGTGTCGACGATCAACAGCATCGACGCGGGTTTGATCGTATACGCGGAGTGATTGAGAGCGA
>Ga0209382_10004974_pt1 | contig 17424 bp, 23 predicted proteins | sample SoiMetdeltSBSDD5_FD_187599 | JGI IMG/M metagenome (GOLD analysis project Ga0209382, IMG submission 187599) | Bulk soil microbial communities from a Populus tree surrounding site in Tennessee, USA - Soil MetaG P. deltoides SBSDD5 (SPAdes) (version 2) | ecosystem: Environmental > Terrestrial >...
TCCGCGATCTCGTCTTCGGTCTTGAGGCCTTCCGGACGTGTCGGCCATAGGGTCTTGGGCGCATCCTCGGTGGAGCGCTCGGCCGGGGCGTCGAAGCCGATGTCGTCAGCATCGACCGACGGCGCTGACTGGCGGTCTACCGCCGTACCGCTGCGGTCTGCGACGGGTGCGTCCTTACCAGGCGTTGGGTTCGGTGTGTCGACGGGTTTGGTATCTACGCTGCCGCTCGTCGGAGTGTCGGTCATTTGTCACTCCCGTCCGCCGCCGGACCGGATGGGTCGGCGAGGCGCATCCCGTCGAGCTTTCGCAGGCGTGCCTTCTCAACCTTCTCAACCTCGGCTAGGTGCTGCTCGCGATCGGCATTCTGCTTGGCCTGCTTCTCCTTGCGCCGCGCCTCGGCCTGCATCGCCAGCTTGCGCTCGCGCCACTCCGGCGGCGACCTGCGAATGCTCGCGCTATACATGAGCTACTTCCCTCCTTCGATTGTCCGCCTCGGCCAGCGCTTCGAGCTCTGTGATCGCCTGGTCTATGGCTGAGTTGGCCAGCTGCATCAGCGCGCCATTGCCGCCGTGGTCCGGGTGGTAGTCCTGAGCCACCTGGCGCCGGGCAGCCTGCAGATGCTTCGGCGTGATTGCGCGGTCGGCGAGCCACCTGCTGACCAGGATATCCTTCGGGATCGCGATCCCCACCTCGACCATGCGGATGTCGCTGAGCACCCTGTTCGTCTGCTGTTCTTTCAGCAACGCCCGGTGCTCGGCCATCGCCTCGTCGCTCATGGGGCTGGCGCCTCCACGTGAGCCGAGAGGCCGACCTTGCCGTTACGCAGCAGCGTCACGCCGGCCTTGCGCATTTCGCGCAGCAGGAGCTGGCGACAGAAGTCACTGGCTGTCTGGTGATTCTGGGCAGCGACGGCAGCGACGGCTTCACGAAAACCGAGCGGGGCGTGGAACTTGTAGAACCGCGGGTAGCGCGAATGTGCAGATACGGTACGGGCGTCCATCCTTGCGGGCCTTGCTGTGGAACATCGTAGTGGCCACAAGAAATACCCCGCTTCGGACCCTCCGTGTTCCGATTTTATTCGTCCGAGTTCCGATTTTATTATTCAGGCACCCTCTCGCTGGAGCGTACGGGCACGCTTCGCGATGCGGTCGACCTTTGAGTCGCTGGAGCCGTAGCCGGCCGCGAACCGGAACATGGCCCGGGCTGCAGCCTCGATAGAGCGCGCCTCGCCGGTTTCGCTCATATGAACGAGCTTGGCGGCGAGAGGTGCGTCCTCCCGTTCGTAGCTCGGTCGACCCCTGCCCCTGGTGCCTACGCTGGGGATGGTGGCGGAGATGTCGGTCATTTGCGTCGTTCCTTCTGCTCGGACGCCACGCCACAAACAGATTGTTCCTCATCCTCGTTATCGAGCAGGTCGAGGATCGAGCCTTGTCGCGCTTCTCGCTCCCGGCGCAGCCGCGCGCGCTCCTGGCGTCGGCGGGCGATCTCGGTGGCGGGGATGATGGTGCAGCGCTTGGTCATCCTGGCTCCCCTTCACCCTCGTAGACGCAGAGCACTGCGTAGTGCCCATGTGGCGTGCCCCAGAGGTCGTCCGCGATGGCCCATCCCTTCGCGAGCCAGATCAGCCAGTTCGGGGATGGGCACGTACCTGAGCCATTGGATCTCGGTGGTCATGGCGTTGCGCCTCGTGGCGTTGCGCGCTTGCGGTACGCTTTCTGCCTGCATGCCGGCGAGCACTGACGCCGATCCGCCCGGCCATCAGACATGGGGTTGCAGCAGATATCGCAGCGACGGTCGATCTGGGCATCGAGGCGATCAGTACGGCGGCGCTGCCGCGATTTGCGCGCCCAACCGGCGGCACAGATACCGCAGACCGAGGGTGACGCCCCGCGCCGCTTGCCCATCCTGATCACCTCGAAACGATCACCACAGCGCAGGCAGAAGCGCTCCTCGACCCAGCACCGCTTCTCCCGCCTTACCGCGTGCTCGTACAGGGCGGCTATCGCTTCTACCTTGCTGATGCCGGCGTCGGTGAATGGGTACAAGTCGACGGTGCAGCGGATCCACGGTGGCGCGTTACGGCTCTGCGAATGTAGGTGCGTAAGTAACATCTCCTGATCTGTAACGACCGGAGAGGTGTCGGTGCTCACGTCTCTGCCTCCCTACGGCGCTCGCGGCGCCTGTCCCTGGTCCACGCCTGCATCCTTTTTTCGCGCTCCTTCCGCTCGGCGTCGGCCTGACGCTGGAGGCACGGCTTGCAGATCGAGAGGCTTGCCAGCACGGGATTGGACCGACACCTGGTGCACAGCGGCCTAGCAGCAGGCTCGATAGCGGTCATCGTAGGCCCTCCGTGCCGTGCCCATGGTTGCGCACCTGGCGAACGTCGGGACGCCAGGCCGGCTGTCCCTGCCGACGGGCCGCGATGCGTTCTCGTTCCTGATCCGCCTGCTTGGCGCGTTGGGCTGCGAGATGGTCGGTATGACAAGGGGCGCATCGACCCCCGACCACGGCGTCATTCGCGCCGCAGGCGCACAACCTGGTCACGCTACGGCCCTCGCCTTGTCGATCGTCGGGAACTGCCTCACCATCAGGTCGTCGGGAATCGGCCCCTTGTCGGTCGTCTGTTTGAAAAAGTAGGGCACGCCGGCGGCGACGCACTCGTCGCGCAGCGCTCTCGCCCAGGCGAGGCTCATGGGCCGTGCCTTGTGCTCGCCCTGGCTGGTCTCGCCGCCGCAGATGATGCAGCTGGGGCGCGCGGCGGCGATGCTGACCGGTCCCAACATCGGTTCGACTGAGACGAAGTGGACGACCGCGGGGATGGCAGCGAGGATCGGCCAGCGCCGATCAAACCACTGCTGGTTCTCCATGGTTGCGCCAAGCCAGACGTTGTGCCAGCCGTTGCCCCAGTCGGGCGGCAACATCTTGGCGATGTTCTCGGGCCTCTTGGTCAGCAGCATCCAATCGAGGTCGGGCGTCGAGCGGATGGTTTCCCACGCCGCGGCACGCCACTCGGGCAGCACCGTCCGGTGGTTATCGAATACGTCGCAGAGCGAGCTACAGAAGATGCGCTGCCGGCGCCCGTGGGTATGGACGAATTCGGCGGCCTTCCTCTGCCACCTGAAGGGCAGCTTCCAGGTGGATTCTGCAGTGCGGCGGCGCTTGCCATGCGGACCCCATTTCACCCAATGCTTGCGTAGGTCGAAGTCGGCTTCGGCGTAGCAGCCGTCGCAGCCCGGCGACACCTTCTGGCATCCGATCCAGAAGTTCTGTGTGTGGTCGGCCCATTCGATGAGGGTGTTCTCAGCCATGTGGCGCCTCTTACGTCGATAACATCGTGGACGAAAACGATACCTGAATGGTCTCTGGACTCGGGAACCACGCCGCCGTGAGTGGATGCTCCGGAGCAACCCGGTTGCGCTCCCGATTGACGCTCGGGGTAACGGCCTCGAGATGCCAGCCGTTCAAGCACGCCTTGTTTTTGCAGAGGTGATCGACCTCGTAGCCCTCCGGGATCGCGCCCTTCAGCGCAGTGTAGGCGAGGCGACTGCCTGGATCATAGCGCTCTCGCCGCCCATCGCGAACGCATGTCGGAGAGTGTTGGCGTAGCCTGAGCCGTTCGCCGAGAGCTGATAGTTCCAGCACCCGCCTGGTGCTGTCCTCCGTGCATTTGGATCTGATCTGCTTCAGGAGGGCGGTGTTGACCGGTTCCATCAGTCCCGCTCCGGTGCGAAGGGTATTTCGTCGGCGAACGGCCGCCCGCCGGCTGGCGCACGCGTCGAGGGCGGAGCCGGCTCGTCTCCCTCCGGCGCACGCTGCCGAGGTGCTTTGTTCCGACCGATGGACCCGGCGCCGACCACTTCGACCCTGGTGGCGATACCCTTGAGCCCGTGGCGCTCCGTGCCGTCCTTCGCTTTGTAGCTGTCGAGGACGAGGTCGCGCCCCTCGACGTAGACGTTGGAACCCTTCTTGAGGGTGGTGCAGGCGTGCTCCGCCTGGTCGCCGAATACGCTGATCCTGACCCACTGGGTCTGATCGTCCTTGCCCACGCCGATGGACAGAGCCGTCCACGGGTTGCCGGATTGGCTGGTGCGGAGATCTGGATCGCGGCCGACACGGCCGACGAGGGCGAATTCGATTGAGTTCACGTCGCTGTCCTTTCGTGGTTCGTACTCCCACTGAGAGCGTGGCAAATCCCCGTTTTGCCCCGGAGGGGGTGATTTAAGCGGGGTAAGCGGTGAAGTTGTTGAGTTACAAAGAGAAATGGCGTTTTCCAAGCGGGGCAAATTTGAATTCTTTCCCCGCTTAAATTTCGCGATTTTATCAATGATTTCAGGCACTTCACCGCTTGCCCCGGATAAATCCCGGGGGTACGGGGAAAACCGGGGTTTGGCCAACATCGTCTCAGCCCTCACTTTCCGGCGGCAGATAGGACTTCCACACCTCCTCGAAGTCCCTGCGGAAGTAGTCGGCCGGCCCCCTGACTTTCACCGACTTGATGCCGTAGGGCTTGAGCATCATGGCCACGCCCCGCTCGGTGATGGGGTGCTCGCCTCTACGCCACTCAGCCCAAGGCGAGTGCTCGAGGGCGACGAGCCTAGCGGTCAACTCCCGCGGCGTCAGGCTGGACTGTCTCGCCTCACTTAAGATGTGCCGGATGTCGGCGAGCAGCATGACCGCCTTCTCCTGATCCTCCTCCCCCTCGATCTGCGCGAGCGCCGCCGCCTTCGCCTTCTCGGGCCACTCCCCGCCGGCCGCCTGGGCTATGGCGAAGAGGTGTCGCCAATTGTCGGCAATCCTGTTGTCGAGGGCATCTGGCAGCTTCGGGTCTGCATCGGTGAGCGCCAGCATGTGGTCCTGCGCCCAGCGCGCGGCCTTGCGCCGGAGGCTCGCGAACTCGTCGTTGTCACGGTGCCGTAGCCGCTCACAGCCCTCGCCCTTCTGCTTGCGTCGGAGCAGCACCTTGACGCCGCGGTCCATCAGGGTGTCGGCGAGCTGCTGGATGCAGGCAATCACCTTGGGGCACCACGTCGAGTAGGCGCGAGGGCGCATGTTCTTGCCCTCACCCTCCATGCGGATGACGACGGCGCCTGTTCTCGTGTGCCCCGAGTTGAGCACGTTCCGCATCGGCTCATTGTCCTTGATGAAGCTGTCAGCCTCGTCGATGAGCAGCGTCGGGTCCTCGTTCTCGATGAAGTGATAGACGGCCGCCGGGCTGATGTTGCTTGCCAGCACCGAGTGCGGCGTCAGGTAGAGCAGGATCGCCATGAGCGTCGTCTTCCCGCAGCGCTTGGTCGGCGAGACGAGCAGGAGGAACGGCGAGACATCCGCCGACGCTGCGGTCCAGGCGTGCAGCACGAACAGGGCGATTGTTTCCGCGGCATGCTTGGGGAGCACCATATAGCGGCTAACTTGTGCGGCGATGGCGTCAAGCAGTTCAGCCCCGTCGACCCCCTCGGGCCACGGCTCGACCATCCAGTGAGCCTTGATCCGGCTCTCGGCGTCGTCGTCGCGGCGCCGCTCGTCCCTCTCCGGCGGCGTGGTGCCGGTGCGCTCGGCGATCGGCACTACGACGTTGGTGACGTCCTGCGCACTGCTTTCGATCAGCTCATAAAGCACCTCAGCGGTGCCCCCAGCAGCGAGCCAATCGCTCACGTCCCCCTTCTCTGCCAGGCCGGGCAACTCGAGCACGCGAACGCGGGTGGCTACACCGCTCAGGGTTCCCCTGACCACCGCGACATGCTTGCGTCCCCTCTCGTCGTTGTCAGGGATGATCACGACATCGGCTTCGCGCAGATACTTGGCATGATCGGGCGTCCACTTCCCGGCACCGCCAGCGTTGCAAGTGGCCGTGACCCCAATCCTGGCCAGGTTGTCGCAATCCTTCTCGCCCTCGACGATGAGCACCGCCTTCTCACTTGCCATCGCCTCGATCAGCTCCGGCAGCCGGTAGGGCAGATTGTTGAGCGGGCGCGTCCATTCCCATCCGCCCCGACCATCGGGCTTCCGCGTCGGGAACTCCTTGGTGTCGGTCCGACATACCTGAAAACACTCGACACCATCGGGAAGCTGGTAGGAGTAGACGGCAACAATGTTCAGCTTGCCGCGATACTTCTTGACCTTCGCGCCGGGTTGGGGAGCGCTCGGCCAAATGCCCTTGCGGCGCAAAGCCGCGAGCACGGCATCCTGGCTGCAGCCGACGCGGCAGATGAACAGCACCTTGCCGTTCGCGCCCATGCTGATGTCGAGCGACGGGTTCTCGTCCGTGTGCGCTGGGCAGCACGCTTTGCCGATGCGCTTGATGGCGTCCCAACGGCCATGGCCGTCGAGGTCACCTTCCAACGCCTCGGTCAGCTCTCTGGCGCTCGGATAGGTTTGACGTTCAACTTTGGATTTCACCACAGCGTCCTCCGGCAAAACGTTGACGGGGACGCATCACAAAGGTAGAAGCACTCATGATCTTCTCTCGGCTTGGGGTTGATCAGGACTGACTGACTGAGCGGCCCTCACCAAGTGAAGGGGCCCCATGTGCGCGACGGCGGGAACCAGCCGTGGGCGCCTGGTCAAGAGGTTCTCCTGGGTTCGTGGGTCGGGGTTGACCTACCAATACCGAGGCCGCGCTTGGGATCGAGCGCGGCCTCACCGGTTTCTGGACCCTCACGCTGCCATCCCCGTTGAAGCCGGCGCAAGCCGGGCTGCATGCGCCTTCAGCAGCGCCACGGTGCCACCCTCGGCGTAGGACCCGGCACCCGCCGGCTGCAGGAATTGCAGCTAGCCGATGTCGTGCAGTTCCATGATGCGCCAGCCGCCGGCGTTTCCCATGAGCACGGGCGTCGGCTCATCCGAACCTTCAAGGCAGAGCATCTCGACGTGGTGCACGACGCTGTCTGGCTCGCCGCCACCACAGGTCCAGATCTCCGCGCCATCAAGCCCGCCACTTCTGGCGAGAAGCTCCAATGCTTCCATGTTGACGTGATCGACAAGTCGGCTGATGTCGCGGTCGATGCCTAGAGCGTCGAGCATCTCGGGTGTGACCTGCGTGATCGCCAAGCTGTCGAGCACGAGGGCCAAGTTGTTGAAGTCTTCAGCGTCCAGGTCTTCAACGTTGATGCCGAATTTCATGTCGTTCTCCTCGGGTGAAGAGGCGAGGGGCAGACCCCTCCGGTGTGGTGGGTTACGCTTCGTCCGCGACCTTCTCGACCATCACGTTTTCGATAGTCTGTAGCGCCTCGATCAGCGCGTGGACTGCGTTGAGGTCCATGCTGAAGAGCGGAGCGTCGTTCTTCAGGACGCCAACCGACTTGGCGTCTTCCGAGAGATGTAGGGTCAGCTGGCTGGTAAACGGGACAATCCTCATGTCTCAGTTCTCCTTGCTGGTGTAGGGGCGAGGCGCCGGAGCGCATCGCGGTGGATCAGGCTGCGGGAGGCAATGCGCCACCGCTCTTGCTGGCTCGCTTCGCCATCTGGCGCAGTCGGCGGGCTTCGGCACGGGCGGGTGGCTGGGGGAGCGGGTCGGGGAGCATCTCCTTTACGGCTGCCCACAAAGGCCTGGCCATATCCAATGCGTACCTGTTGCCATCTCTGAAGTGCGCCTCCACCGTGGCTTGCATCTCCTTCGGAACCTTCCACCCCTCGCGGTACCAGAGCTCACCCAGCGCCGGAGTTTTGCCCGGCCGACCGGCCAGAGTAGCTGCCGGCTGCCACACGTACTCAGGCGGCTTCACCTGCCACGTGATGCTGGGCATGCCGTTCTGCGAGTGATCTCGCTCGACGGAGGCGGCCTCGATGAGGTCGGCATCCTGGTGCCAATCGCCCGGAGCGAATCCACGATGTCGCCGTTGACATCGAGCCAGACGTGGAACAGCGGGTTTCCATTGACCCACTCTGCGTAATTGCTCGACCCGCAGAAGTTGACTGCATCGAGTGTGGGGTCTGGTCCGCTACGGAATACTGCGCCGCCTATGACGGGACGCGGTCGCATTCCGAGATGTGTAAGGGCCATAGCTCCCAGTGCGGAGCGTAGCCAGCATGTGCCGCCAAACGTTATGGGCTTCACGCTGCGCACTGCTGCGGCGACCTGGTCGCGCCATTGCTGCTGATCGATCGTGGGGTCCATCAGGCGGCCTCGCCGTCTATCAGGCGCTTGAGCTGCGGCACCGGCACGCGCCAGAGGTTGCCGAAGCGAACAACAGGGATCTCGTTGCGCTTGGCCGCCTCATAGGCGGCGTTCAGGCTGAGACCCAACAGCAACCGGGCTTGGTTGATCGTCAGGGTAGGTAGTTCCCGCCAGTTCTCAGGGAGAACGGCTGGACGCCTTACAGGCTTGGCTTTTCCCTTCCTGGCCGGCGGTCTGATCCTCTTTGCCACCAAACGCTCCTTGAGTTCTTAGCATGTAAATATCTCATACTGCGTCATCCTGTCGTTGACAACCCTGTTATGCACATCCTAATAACTCATCCTTGGGACAGCCTGTGACAGGAGGCGACATGGGCCAGCGTCGAGGGCGCGGAGGGCGTCCGAAGCTGCGGGAAGCAGACCCCGGCGAGAAGATCACGATCAGCGTCCGCATCACGCAGGAGATGAAACAGCGCCTTGAGGAAGTCGCAGACGCGAGTGGTCGGTCTCAGAGTCAGGAGGCCGAGCTTCGACTGGTGCGAAGCCTCGACCGCCAAGACCTCCTCCCCGAGGTCCTAACCCTCGCATTCGGGCGAGAAGCGGCCGGGCTGCTGATGATGCTCGGGCTTGTCATGAACGTGGCCGGCGAGGGGCAACACGTCGGAAGCGACGAGGAGCTAGAGGGCAAGCCCTGGACCGATAATCCCGTCGCCTTTGGCAACGTCATCTATGCCGCGCTTGCCCTCCTGGAGGCGGCCAAGCCCAAGGGAGACGACAGCGGTCCCACGTATGGCGTCAACATAGCGGAGGCCATGCTCAAGTCGCTCAGAAGGCATCATGGCAGACACGCCGACTGGTTTGCGCGTCACTCTCGCGCGGTTGACGAAATTCGTTCCATCTTGGGACCGATCGCGACCCGCATGGTCGAGGCCAGAAAGGCCGCCGGTTGGGTTCTCGGCCTGGCAAATCGCTTGGATCTGATGGAGAAGAAGAAGCCATGAGTAGAGGCAACATAACCCGGCGCGGAGCGCACTCCTGGCGCATCAAGATCGAGCGCGACAGCGGCATTCCCGGCAAACGGAAGTACCACACGGAAACCGTGAGGGGGCACCGGAAGAACGCCGAGAAGCGGTTGACCGAACTCCTTGGTCAGAGCGACACCGGCGTCCTGGTGGACAACTCCAAGATCACGTTGGCAGAATACCTGCGGGGCTGGCTCGGCAATCCGCCCAAACCTGGCGAGCCGGCACCTCCGCCACCGGCTGGCCTCACGCCGAAAACGGCGGAGCGATACCGCGAGCTTGCGGAGGGACAGATCATCCCGCACCTCGGCAATGTCGCCCTGCAGAAGCTGCGGCCGATCGACATCGAGAGGTGGCACAAGGCCCTCCTGAAATCCGGCAGCAGGAAGGGCAAGCCGCTTGCGCCTCGAACTATCGGCCACGCCCATCGGCTTCTCCACCGCACGCTGAAGCGCGCCGCGCAGGTCGAGGTGATCTCGCGCAACGTCGCGGCCGTCATCTCGCCCCCGGCGGTCAAGAAGAGGGAGATCCAGATCCTGACCTCCGACCAGGTGGCCGACACGCTGGCCAAGTTCGAGGGGCACCCCCTTCACTCGGTCGCTGTGTTCGCGTTGGCGACCGGCATGCGCCGCGGCGAGATCGTTGCGCTCCGGCTTGTCGATGTCGACCTCGATGCAGGCGTCGTCGAGGTGCGGCGCTCCGCGGAGGAGACCAGGGCGGGCGTGCGCATCAAGGAGCCGAAGACCGAGCACGGGCGGCGAACCCTGACGCTGCCGCCGAGCGCCGTCTCCGTGCTGCGCAAGCATCTCGTGAAGCTGCTCGAGCTGCGGCTGGTGCTCGGGCTTGGCAAGCCGGACGCCGAAACGCTGCTGTTCGGCAAGCCCGACGGCTCGATCATGCCGCCGAACCAACTTTCTTGGTTGTGGCGGTCGGCCTGCAAGGCGCTGAAAGCACCGCGCGTGAACTTCCACGCATTGCGGCACACCCACGTTTCGGCGCTGATCGCCGCCGGGCTGGATGTGGTGGCCGTAAGCAGGCGCATCGGCCACGGCGATCCAACCGTGACGTTGCGTGAGTACTGCCACCTTTTCAAAAAGGACGACAGCGCCGCGGTGGGAGCCATCGAGGCCGTGTTGCGAACGAGGGAAGAACGATGATAACGCTATCCGGTACCATTCCGGTACCAATTGGGGGTTTTGCGATGGGCTCAAATAAAGCTAAGTCATTGAAATCATGGTGCCGGCTGAGGGGATTGAACCCCCGACCTTCGGTTTACAAAACCGCTGCTCTACCGCTGAGCTAAGCCGGCATATCAATGATTTCAGCAGCCTATGGGAGCGCCGCGATGCCGAAACCCGGTTTCTGGACCGGATTGGCACCGGAACCTCCATATCACCGCTCGCCGCGCTTTCGCAATGCGGCTTCTATCGCCTCGGCGGCTGCCCTGTCGCGCTACTCGAGCACGTGTCCATAGGTATCAGGTCACGCAAGAGCAGCGTGTCCTCACAGCGGGCTTGCCCAGGCCGAGCCCCCCGGCGCAGCTCGATGGCTGTTGCGACGCTCGCGCTGGACAGCCACGGCACGGTGGCAGGAGAGCGCGCGGCGGCCATGCTCGGTCTTGGGTTCTTTGAACCGCAGGCCTGGCCTTGGTCTCCCCGAGAGAGCGGTGCCGCTCGACGATGCCGGCGTCCAGGAACGGGGAAGGGCGCCGGCCGCGTCCCGTGCAACAGGCGGGTCGAGGGTCGGTACGCCATCCTCCCAAAACGGCTTTGTTCAGCGACCGGAGCTCACGCCGCCACCACGTCCGGTAGCGCCGGCACTACAAAGAACAGACCATGAGGCCGCAACACTTCCGGCGCCGCGCCGGGACCAAAACCACCCCGCTCGCAAACCGCCGAGTTTTCCTCGAGGAGCCGCATCGACCTCGCCGGCCGGCGGTGCTCCCGCCCTGCATTTGGCACGTGAACACGATAGGCAGTAAGGTGCTGAACGGAATCCGCGACAGCCGGCGGCAGGGGGGGAGATGCTGCACAAGCTTGGAAGCCAGCGCCAGGTTCCGCACCCCATTGCTGGGATAAATCTCTGGGTTGGGTGGGTTTGCGTTTCCATCGCGGTCGGTGTTGCTTATTTCCTGGCCGCGCGGCTGGGCCGTGCTCTCCTCACCGGCGCAGAGGGCTTATCTGTCTTCTGGCTCGGCTCGGGTATCGCCGCCGGCGTCCTCAGCGCGTTCGGCGACCGTGTGCGGTCGGCAGTGGTGACCGGCGTGATCGGCGCCAGCCTCGCGATCAACCTCATGGGCGGCACGAGCATCTGGAGTGCCCTGGCGTTTGCACTGTGCAACGCAGGCGAGGCGGTTCTGGCGGTCTGGTTGATGACGCAGTTGGCCGGGCCGTCTTTCACGCTCGACAGGCTGCGCAACGTGGGGGCCCTGTTTGTCGCCGCCGGTGTGGCGGCGGCCGTGGCTGCCGTCGGTGCGGCGACCGCGATGGCGCTGCTCGGTCCCTCCAACGCCCCGTGGTTCAATATCTGGCGCGTCTGGTTTGCGGCCGACGCCCTTGGCATCGTTACGGTTGCGCCGCTGCTGATCGGGTTTGGGGCGGCCTTGCGCGATGCACCATCGTGGCGCGAGGTCCTGGAAGGCACGCTTGCGGTGGTTGCCCTGACCGGTGCGCAAGCAAGCGCCCTGACGCTGCTCGTTGGGCCCTGGTCGTTGATCGCGCCGGCTACCCTATTCTTCCCGCTGTTGTTCTGGCTTGGCGCACGATGCCAGCCGGTGTTCGCGGCCGCGGCCGCATTTGCGGTGGCCGTCGTCATCGTCTGGACGACGACCCATGCATTCGGCCGCTACGGCGACGCGAGCCAGCCGCCCGCAGCCCGTATCCTCGCCGCTCAGGTCGCAATGTTGGGTACCACGCTGGCTGCGCTCGGTCTCGCGGCGCTCTTTGCCGACCGGCGCCGCAGTGAAGCGGCGCTCGGCGAAAGCGACACCCGCCTGCGATCGATCCTGGATGCAGCCAACGTCATCGCCTGGGACGTGGATTTGACCCGCTTTACCGTTCATTCGACAGGTCCCGTCACGCGTCTTCTGCATCGGCCGGAGGGCGCGGTCCCCCGCGACTTCGAGGCAATGGTCGAAACCATACACCCGGAGGACCGAGACGGTGTGATGGCGCAATTCTGGGCAGCCGTCAGTACGGCTTCCGCCTACCGTCTCGAATTCCGCCTGAACTCGAACGGTTTGCGCTGGGTCACGGCTGCCGGCTCAATCGAGCGCGATGCGAATGGTCGCCCTGTACGCGTGCGCGGTGTCACCCACGACATAACCGAGCGCAAGAAGACGGAGCTGGCGCTGGCCGAGCGCGAGGCTCAACTCGGCCTCGCCGGGAAGGCAGCCCGCGTAGGCAGCTTCGCCGTCGACTACGCCACTGAACGGATCCAGACTTCGCCGGGCTATGTGGCCATTCACAGCCTGGCGGAGGGAACCGAAGAGTTGACCCGCGCGGCATGGCGGGCCGGCGTGCATCCTGACGATCTTGCGCGCCTCGACGCCCTGCGCAGCCAAGTGTTCGCCAGGCGACGCCGCGAGATGAACATCGAGTATCGCATTACCGGCGCAGACGGCAAGGCGCGTTGGGTCGAGTCGCGTGGCCTCGTTTCCTACGACGGCGATGGACACCCGCTCCGCCTGGTCGGCGTCCACATCGATATCACGGAGCGAAAGCGGGCGGAGGACAGGCTGCAGGAGAGTGAGCGCAAGATGCGCGAGCTGCTCGGCGCGTTGCCCGCGGCGATCTACGTGACGGATGCAGAGGGGCACATCACCTATTGCAACCAGAGTGCCGTCGATCTGTGGGGGGCGAGCCCGACCTCGGGAAGGACAAGTGGAGCGATCTGGGCAGGTTCTACCATGCCGACGGCTCGCCGATGGCCTTGGCGGACTGTCCAACCGAGGTCGCATTGAAACAAGGCCGGATTGCCACAGGGGCAGGAAGCGATCCTGGAGCGCAAGGACGGCACGCGCATCCCGATAGCCCCTTATCCAACCCCGCTGTGCGACGAGACCGGTGCGATTGTCGGTGTCGTGAACATGACCGTCGATATCGGCGAGCGCAAAAGAGCCGAGCGCGCCCTGGCCGAACGCAGTCTGCAGCTGGCCCTGGCTGGCAAGGCGGCCCTGGTGGGCAGCTTCGCCTACGACGTCGACTCGGATGTGATGCAAGTCGAGGAGGGCTATGCTGCTCTGCATGACCTGCCCGACGGAACCAGGTCCACCACGCGCAGCGAATGGAAGGCCCGAGTGCACCGGAAGGACCTCGCTCGCGTGGAGACGGTCCGCAGCCACGCCTTCAGCAACGGGCGAAGCGAATATGGTTTCGAGTACCGGATTGTCCGGGCTACCGGCGAGGTTCGCTGGATCGAGTCGCGCAGTTTCGTTTCGTACAATGGCGATGGGCGTCCGCAGCGCGTGGTTGGCGTCAGCATCGACGTGACCGAGCGCAAGCTGGCCGAAGAACATCTGCGCATGATGGTGGCCGAGCTCGATCATCGCGTGAAGAACGTGCTTGCAACAGTCAGCGCCCTCACGTCCCGCACGCAGGATGCAAGCGGCTCGGTGGCTGATTTCGTGACCGCGCTCGACGGCCGAATTCAGTCCATGGCGGCAACGCATCAGCTTTTGAGCAGTCAGCAGTGGAAGGGCATCCTGCTGTCCGACCTCGCTCGCCGTGAGCTTGCCCCCTACGCAACCCGCGACAATACCGAAATCGGCGGTCCGGACATCACATTGAAGGCGGAAGCCGCCCAGGCGGTTTCAATGGTGTTACACGAGTTGGCGACCAACGCGGCAAAGCATGGCGCGCTTTCTATCCCCGACGGCCGGGTTGCCATCCGCTGGCATCGGTTGCAGAGCGGCGATGCGGATGATCGGCTATGCGTCGAATGGCAGGAAACCGGCGGCCCGGCTGTCCGAGCTCCAGGCAGATGCGGCTATGGAATGGAGGTCATTCGCGGTCTGCTGCCCTACGAGCTCGATGGCGAGGTCGCCTTGACGTTTGCCGCAGAGGGCGTCCATTGCCGGTTCGCCCTTCCGCTCTCCGAGCTTGCCGGTGGTGATCGGCTGGCCGAGGCGCTCGGTGAGCCATCAACCGATGGCCAAGGTTGAACGACGCAGCCCTTCGATCCGCGTTCATTACGCAGCCGTCGACGCTGCCACAGGCCGGATGCCGCTCGGCCGGTATCAGGACGTCCTCTTGCCCGACGCCGATCCATCCGCAAGTCTCCCGGCTTCGCCTTCTCCCGAACGCGCGACATTGGGAAAGGGGCCTCGTCCAGGAGGAACGGCGCTGACGGTGGAATATGTCAATTGAGTGTGCGCGGGTCGGGGAAACGCACGATGCAGCGGGCGCCCGGGCCTCGCTCCACCTCGAAGGTGCCGCTCAGCTGCCGGGTCAACGCCAACACCAGGCCAAGTCCGAGCGAGCGCGCATGGTCGGGCTGGAGCACAAACCCCGGGCCGTCGTCTTCGACCGTGAAGATGTAGCTGCCGGCTTCCCTCCGCATGCCGATGCGAACGGTGACTTTCGACCGGCCGGCCAGCCCGTGCTTGGCTGCATTCGTGATCAGCTCCTTGGCGATGAGGCCCAGCGGCATGGCCGTTTCGCTCGCGAGGTCGCCGGCACTGCTTTCGGAAAGCAGCTCGACTGTGTCTTGCATCGGCAGCGGCACGGTCAAGCAGATGGCAGTGAGGAGATCCCAGCCATTGATCCTGGTTACCCCGTCGGGGTCATGGAGCAGGCCTTGTGCTGCCGAAATCGCAGCAACTCGCTGGATTGCGTGCTGGATGAGCCTGCGTGCCTCGGTTCCACGCGCTTGCCGTTGGACTTCCTTCAGCACGGCATCGACAAGCCGCAGAATGGAGCTCCCGTTGGGCATAGCACAAGTTGGCCGGTGCAGGCGCCGGCGCTCCCTTCATGGCTGTTGATCAGAACCGTTCTTATCAGGTGATCTGGGCGTGATAGTGCATTCCGGCAAGATTGCACCACCCGATCCGCCATTCGATGGGGCGCCCGTCAAGGGCCAGGATCACACGGTCCAGGACGACGACGATAGCGCCTTCCGCCACGCCCAAGGACTCCGAAACCTCACGAGAGGCTCGTTCGGTTGCGATGCGCTCGCTCCCCCTGCCGACCAATACGCCAAAATGGCGGGCGAGCAGAGCGATCTGGCCAGCAAGCGTGTCTTGTTGCTCCAACCCCGGGAAAAGCGCGGCCGGCATCGAGGCGTTCTCGATCATGAACGGCACGTCCCCGGCGAGGAGAACCCGGCGGACACGGTAAATCGGGTCCCCGTGCGCCAAACACAGGCGAGCGCACTCCTCCGCAGTCGCTGGCACTCGTTCGATCTCTACCGTCCGGACGCCTGCGGCAACGCTTCCACCATCCGCCCTTCGTATCGTGGCGAAGCGATCCACCAGCTCACCGGATGTCAGGTCGCAGACGAACGATCCGCGACCCTGTCGGCGTGTTATCAGACGCATCTGCTCCAGGCGTTCAAGCGCCTTTCGCGCCGTGCCAGGACTGACGCCGAACTCACGCGCGAGGTCGCCTTCGTTGGGAAGGGCGCTGCCGGGCTTCCACGCCCTGGTTGCGATGCGATCCGCCATCACCTCGCAGAGCTGAAGATAAAGAGGCCGCCTTGAAAACGCTGGCATACCATCCCCCCAAAGAAGGATAACGATTATCCCACATTCTTCTACTTACGTGCAAACTTCCTGCGATTCCTCGAGGCGGTGCAAAATGTCCTTCGCGGATTGGGCTGCAGAACGCGGAGGATGTCTTCGCGCGTGTGGCCGGCGGGAGATGGCTGCGAAGGAGCCGCTCACGCTCCGCGTGCGGCACCATACGCTCAAGGAAGTCAACATCTTACCGTTGCCGGCCCAGCGCCCGGTCTCGGTTTTGCTCAGCGGTCTCAGACGCCGATGGCTGGCGCAAACTCGGCGCTGACATGGTGATGCTGTCCCATGTATCGTATCCCGAAATTCGAAGACTCGGGCGGTCGGCTCGCCGCCGCGCGTGCCTGGGAGGATCACCAGCAGGAAGGAACTATGACCGAGCGCCTCTTTGCGGGCCTGAAAGTGATCGACTGCGCGAGCTGGATCGCAGGGCCGGCTGCCGCCACCATCCTTTCCGACTTCGGTGCCGATGTCATCAAGATCGAGCCGCCTGGTGCCGGCGACCCCTGGCGTGCCTCGACGCCGATACCCGGCAAGGCGACCGACTACTACTGGCAGCTGACCTCCCGGAACAAGCGCAGCCTCGCCCTTGACTTGAAGCACGCCGATGGTCTCGCCGTACTCTACCGGCTGCTGAACTCGGCGGATGTCTTCGTCACCAACTTTCCCCTCTCGGTGCGCGAGCGCCTGAAAATCGGCGCCTCGGACCTGCTCCCCCTCAATCCGCGGCTGATCTACGCGTCGCTCTCGGCCTACGGCGAGTTGGGTGACGAAGCCGAGAGAACGGGCTTCGACTCCACCGCCTACTGGGCTCGAACCGGCCTGATGGACATGGTGAGGGCCACGGTGGAAACCGACCCGGCGCGATCTGTACCCGGCATGGGTGACCACCCCAGCGCTACCGCACTCTATGCTGCCATCGTGACGGCGCTGTACCGGCGGGAAAAGACCGGCAAGGGCGGCGTCGCCCAGTCGTCTTTGCTTCAGAACGGCCTGTGGGCCAATGCCTGTCTTGTCCAGAGTCGACTGTTTGGGGAGGACGTGCCGCATCGCCCCCCGCGCGCCAGTGCGCCCAATCCGCTGGCCAATCACTATCGCTGCCGCGACGGACGCTGGTTCATCATGGCGCTCTTCAATGAGCAGCGCCAGCTGCGCACCTTCCTGGCGGCGATTGGCTGCACGCATCTCGGCGATGACCCGCGCTTTACAACGGGCGCGGCGCGCCAGGAAAACGCCAACGCGCTTGTCGACATCTTGGATGAGGTTTTTGCGCAGCGGGACTTGGCGGAATGGCGATCGATCTTGAGCGGGGCGGGCGTGACGTTCGGTGCGGTAAACTCGGTGGCTGAGGCGTCCGACGATGTGCAGGCCCGGCGGATCGGTGCAATCGTACCCTTCGCGGACGGTGCGGGCCTGACGGTGTCCAGTCCATTTCATCTCGATGGCGAGGCAAAGGTCGCACCACGGCGCGCTCCGTCGGTAGGGCAACATGCAGAGGAGGTGCTCCGGGAAGCAGGGTATTCGACAGGCGATATCGCAGGGCTGCGAGCGTTGGGAGTG
>Ga0209382_10004975_pt1 | contig 17416 bp, 24 predicted proteins | sample SoiMetdeltSBSDD5_FD_187599 | JGI IMG/M metagenome (GOLD analysis project Ga0209382, IMG submission 187599) | Bulk soil microbial communities from a Populus tree surrounding site in Tennessee, USA - Soil MetaG P. deltoides SBSDD5 (SPAdes) (version 2) | ecosystem: Environmental > Terrestrial >...
AAGGCCCGGTGCAGCATCCACCTGCGACCGGGCCTAAACCAACTACAAGGAGAACTGACAAATGACAGATTTCGTCGCTTCGCGCAACACGCAACTCGCTCCACCCACAAGTGGGCGGATCACAGAGAACTTTAAGGGCGTGAAACCACCCCCTGCCGATCCCTACCCACGCTCGTTGGAGCAAGGTCGCCTTCTAACATGGCGCATTCTGAGCAAACCAAATCGCGAGTACGCTGTCAGGCAAGCGCTCGTTGGTGAGGTGGCAGCCAATCGAGGAGGGTGCGGGTCACACGCCATCGTCGTGGCGCGAAAGATACCCTCATTCAGCCAGACCTTCTGCCATGCAAGGCCGGATGGCTCGCTGACGGCAGGGCGATGGCTTGCAGATTTGAACACAAAATGGGTTGTTCAGCAGTATGTGGTCGAAGCCAAATGCGCAACCACTCTCTTTGGTTTACCGCGGATCGAGCGAAGCGACTGCGCAGCGCGTGTGCTCTGGGCTGTTCTGATAGATCACCAATACTCATGGCTTTACAGGGAAACATTCGCGGTGCTCGCCAATGCTGACGCTGGCTTCGTGTTGCTCAACAGCGATTGCGTCGCCACTCAAAACAGCTGGGCGAGGCAGCTATGAAAGCTCCCCAGCACACTCCGCCATCAGGTTTTGAGCCCGACCTTGAGGAAGCGAGAACGTTCCTGTCTCTGCTCGATCCCGACGCGCGCGAATTTACATTTCAGACGTTCACGGACAGGAAAGGGCGCGATACTCCTATTTTGGCGCGCGTCTTGTCGGGCACGCTTGAGGAGCACGCTCCAGAGCTGAAGCGGAGAAACGGGCAAGGAGCTGGTATCTATATCACCGTTAACAAGACTGATGGCACGGGCAGGAAAGCGGAGAACATCGTATCTGTGCGCGCCATCTGGCAAGACGCTGATGACAAGGGTGAAGCGAGCACGTTCCCTCTTAAGCCGTCGATCATCGTGGAAAGTTCACAGGGCCGGTATCACCGGTATTGGCTTGTCAAAGGCCTGACCGCTGATGAACATCGCGGCGTCATGGAACACATTGATGTGCTCTACGGCACCGACTCCAACACCAAGGACATCAGTCGCGTCCTCCGGCTTCCAGGATTTTTTCACTGCAAGGGTGAGCCCCATCTGGTGCGAATTGTCGAAGCCAGCGGAGAGGTCTACACGCGAGAGAAGGTGCTTGCGGTGTTTCAACCCATCCCAACGGTAGCGCGCACGTCGGAACCTGATCGCACTATCACTGCCCCTGATGAACCGACTAGGGATGCCGAAGCGCTAGCGGCCCTTGAGAGAGAGAAGCAAGCTCTCGCTGAGACAGCCCCTGGCTCAAGAAATGCCGCTCTGAACACGGCTGCCTGCAAGCTTGGCCACCTCGTGCCGCATCGGCTCAGTTACGATCAGGACGTAAAGCCGGCGTTGATCCACGCATGCGAGGTGAACGGGCTCGCCGCGGAAGGCATGGCGAGTGTGCTTGCCACGCTTCGATCAGGCATCAAGAAGGGCATGCAGGACCCATTGCATGAGCGTCCTACTTCCGATCCTGACAAGGACTTCGCCGACTTCGTTGATATGCCGGCCGGCGAGCAGCCCAACGTCCTTGAATTCCCGAGCGACATCTCTCTTGAGAAAATCCGGCTTCGGCAATCGAGTGCGCTCGTCAAAGGTCTGCTGCACCCCAAAGAGACGGCGATGCTCTACGGTGCATCAGGTTCAGGGAAGTCTTTCATTGGCCTCGATCTTGGCTTTCACGTTGCAAATGGTCGCGAGTGGCACCGCATGCGTGTGAAGCAATCTGCAGTCCTCTATGTCTGCCTTGAGGGCGTGGACGGCTTCCGCAAACGGATGCTCACGTATCACGGAGAGCTTGGAGACCCGGGCAAGAACTTCGCACGGCAGGTGGGTCACGTCTCTCTCGTGAAGTCTGAGGCCGGCAAGAAAGGCGCTGACCGTGTGATCGAAGCAGCTCACATCCTATCGGAGGAAGCGGGGATGCCGACGCGCCTCATCATCATCGATACGCTGGCGCGAGCCATGGCCGGCGATGATGAGAATGCTACGGCAGAGATGACGAACTTCGTGGAGAAGAGAGCCGGCTATATCGCACGCGCGACAGGTGCCGCAGTGCTGATCGTGCACCACACGAACGCTGCTGGAACTGCACGCGGCAACGGGTCACTGTGGGCGGGGTGCGATACGGTGCTCCGTGCCGACCGCGACAATGATCGACGCACGCTGATCGCCGAGAAAGTGAAGGACGGCACAGAGGGACCGCTGTTCAATTACAGCCTGGAGCAAGTGGAGCTAGGCGAAGATGATGAAGGCACGCCCATCACGTCGTGCGTGGTGCGAACAACGCCCGTGGCGCCTCGCTCGACCAGGCTGCAGAAGCTCACTCTCCTGCAGCGGTCGTTCATCGAGGCTCACGACCGCGCCATTGCAGCTGGGCACTTCATAACCACGCCGTCAGGCATCCCCGATGGCCCCCCATTGGTGCAGGCGGATGAGCGGGCCGTGCAAGACGAGTTCATCAAGGGCTACTCCAATACGGGCGCCAGTGCGGAAACAAAAGCCCGTCAGTGGAGGCGTGCACGAAATGAGGTCGCCACGCAATTCGAGTTCGGAGTGTCAGGCGGTATCGACCGCGTTTGGCGCGACCCGATTTTTGATCCGGGGAGCGCGGTGGATAGCCAATGATCCATCGCGCTGCGGCGTTGGCCGCGAAGGCGTTTAAGCGCATCGGCACCGTAGTCACGGCAAGAGCATCGCCCGGATGCTCTTGGCGCTGTAGGGCTGGCCGCGCTCGTTCAGGTGGCCTGCTGCGGCAAGCTCGGCGCTGATCCGGCGCAAGCTGCGGCGTTCACCCGACTTTGGGTTTGCCCGGCGTAGGCGCTTTGCCATGGCAACGGCCTCGGTGAGAGCCTTCACGACTTCCGGGTTGTCTTTGTTCCGCTCGATGCGAGATTTGCGACCCTCAACCTTGGTGCCGGCGACCCGCTTACGATCGCGAGCGGCCTTGAGCTTCTTAACGAGCCGGGTCTTTTCGAGCTGCGAGAAGACGCCGAGCATTTGGCGCATCGCTACGCGGAATTCATCGTCGCTATCGGTGAGATCGTCGCCGCTGGCGGTCAGCACGCGCACGCCGAGCTTGACCACCAACGCAATCCCGGCCTCCTGAGTGAGCAGATGGCGAGCGAAGCGGTCGGCGCTCTCGACAATCACCGTTCGCACGCCGTTGCTCACGATGCGCTCCAGCAGCGCCTTGAAACCCGGTCGCCCTTCGATCGGGTCTTTGCCCGACACCGCGGCATCGTAGTATGTGCCGACGATCTCGATCCCCGATCGCTTCGCGAAGGCCTCGATCGCGTCGCGCTGCCGGCGCTCGCTGTCTTTGTCGGCGCCGACGTTTGCAGCCGAGCTGGTCCGCAAATATGCGATTGCCTCGGTACGCTTCTTGGTGGCCATTTGCCTTGTCCCTCTAGGCGAGTTCGCTGGTTTGTGTTGCCAATTCTCAGGACTTGGTAACACGATTTGCCCCGATTGGCAAGGAGTGGCGTGGGCTCGCGTCCAGGAGGCGCAACCGTTCCGTCCCCTGTTCAGTGTACCCGCAACAAGATTGCCCGTGTACGGCCATGCCGCGCAGAAGCCTTGGGAGGGCTCAGGAAGCGCCGTGATCGGCAGCGCCCATTGCCCGTCGCAAGGGCGCTTCGCCTCTGTGCGCGCGCTGGCGGGCCCGCTGCACGCGTTCAAGCGCGCGGGCGCCAATCGGCTTGCACCTCATGCGAGTTGCTGCAACTCAGCCGGACGCTCAGGAGTGCGGTGGCGATCGGCAGCTCCAGTGCCACGTCCGAATGGCGTCTTGCCTCTGTGCGCGTGCTGGCGGGCCCGCTAGACGCGTTCCATCGGATCTGCCGTGAGCGCGATCAGCGTCCCGCCCAAGCAGCTCGCCGGCCTGTGGCCCGCAACCGTTTTGCAGCTCGGCGCTCACCACGGCCGGCGCTGAACCGCTTCAGCATCGAGCGCCAATCTGGAGCAGCGCGCCCATGGTGCGCAGTGCGCATGGGCCGTTCCTGCCTGGCGGAACTAAACCGGCCTCCACAAGTCGCCAAGCATCGTGCGCGAAGCCCGGGCGGGGGGCGCGGATTGCGCGCGCTTCTTTTTGCGCTGCTGGCGGTGGCACGACGCTGCAAAAATGTATGAGAGTTTTTGTGGACCGCTCACCTTCTAGCTTAACCACCGCCCTGGGGGTGCCGCCTTGCCGCCGGTGGCAGGCAGCGTAAGATGATACGAGCGAGGACAGCCATGATCGTGGTCGACAACTGGGGACCATTGCGGTGAATGCGCGGCGACCATCCCCGGCGCTCAACACTTCGGCGCCCGACGCTCGCCGGCTATTCGCAGCGCGCCTACGCCAACTGAGGGCGGAAAACGGTTTTCCCACTGCTCGCCAGCTCGCAACGGCACTCGGGATCGAGGAGAACCGCTACACAAGATACGAGCGTGCGGAGGTCGAGCCAAGCCTCACCATCATTCGCAAGATGTGCGACACGCTGAGGGTGTCGCCGAATGAGCTGCTGGGCTACAGCCACCCGACCCGCAACGGCGCGTATTTTCCGGATGGTTGAAGGTCGCCCACCTGCTCATCCACTCACCCGACACACCGCACCGGTAAGGCGGCTCTGTGCAGAAAAGCACACCTAACAAATTTCAGTAAGGAGGTGATCAGTGTTCAGAATTCTCCGGCCCTGCGCAATCAGTCGTCCGTAAGCAGTCAGAAACTGGGGACAGCCACACGGCAAGTGTATGCATATTCCTTGGTCGGATCGCTTCCCTTCCTAAAACAGTGCGCAGTAGGGGAGAGGAGACAGTCGACGGTATAGTCCTTTACCTCCTGCAATGGCGATGACAGCCACGTCAAGCTGCCGATGAAACGGTCAATGTCTAGTGTGTCTTCGGCATACTGTGGGTGCAATTTCGCGTCAGCTTTCGCCCGATAACGCGCCGACGAGGACTCAACGATGTCGAAGGTGAGGAAAGACTCGTCGAAGTTCAGGGTGATCGTCGGCTTTGTGAACCATCCGGGCGTGATCAAAACGTTGATCGTGCCGGCAGTGGTCCCGGTTCCTTCGCAGCGCAGGGTGGTCTTGCTCGCTGCGTCAAGCAATAGGGCGCTAATCGGGATCAATCCCACAGCGACAACCCCAATGATGAGCGGGGCAGCACGTCTCCAGCGAGTGCCCGCGTTCAGATGCTCACCCGTTTGTCCAGGGACAGCATGCGTGCCCGGCTGGTCCTGCCGCGCTGGCCCGGCTGTCTGGCTCTTTGGACCCGAAAGAATGACCTGCTCTGGCGGTGCTGAGAGGTCGCTGGCAACGGAAGGTGCCGACACCTTGAGCGTCCAAATCCACACCATTGCTACCGCAATCAGCGTGCCCCAAATCACGTTATGCATTCCATGGCCGTACAGCTCTCGAAGCAGTCCGAGCCCGACCGCGCCGACGACAAATAGCAGAGTCGTCAAACCAATTCGCCCACCAACGCTCACGCGGCCGTCTCCATGCCGTGCCCGCCAGGGTCTCGCACCAACTTGCGCGTCCCTCGGTGAACCCCGAGCAACTATAGGACGGTGAGGGATTGTGGGGAAGCGGAGCGTGAGAGGTGCCGGCGCATCGGATGCGCCCACGCCGGCACCACCTGGTGGCCAGCCCTTCCCCCAAGGCGCCTTCCTTGAGATGGTCAACGCAGCACGCAAGCGCTAATGCTGCTCCATGAAGACGTGGCGACAACGGCTTGAAGAGTACCTCCGCGAGAGGGGCATCTCCATGAAGCAATTGTCGCTTAAAGCGGGACTGAGTGAGAGCGCGGTGCGCGATGTGTTGAGCCGCGGCCGCGAGCCCGGCGTCGACAATTTCCTGAAGATGGCCGAGGCCGCAGGAGTTTCGCCGAGTTGGCTGCTGCAGGGCGATGAGGGCTCCCGGCTCAATGAACCTGCGGAACTCGCCGAAGTTGCAGGAGGCAGCGCTGGATGGCGCAAACGGCTAGTGCTGCTAATCGACGAAACTCCGGGGCTCACAATGAAGGCGCTTTCCAAGGAGGCTGGGTTGAATGACGGCTATGTCAGCGCGATGCTGAAGAAGGGTATAGACCCGACCGTAACCGCATTCCTCGCCCTCGCCGAAGCAGCCGGCGTGTCGCCGGCCTGGCTGCTGCATGGGGACGACCAAACGACGCTGGCAAGCAGTAATCGGCTGCAGGCCTTGGAACGTCGGCTTCAGAACGTCGAGATGCCCCTAGCGCGCCAGATTGCGGAAGTCGAAGCGAAGATCGACAACCTCGCCGCCCAGGTCGCCAAGCTCTTGCAGCGGGTGCCGCCGAAGCCCTAATCCCTCTCGCTCTATCGCCCAAACATCTCTCGGAGCGTCACCACCGTGTCGTCCGCACAGTTCCGAAACTTGTGACCATTCGCTCAAAGTTGCCGTGGCTCGGATCGGAGAGCCATTGCGTAAAGCACTCGCCAACGATTGGTATGACTTTGTCAGCCTCTACGAGCTTATTGTAGATGTCCACGACGATGGACATGATATCTGGCATTCCGTCTGTCACGTGCCGATTGAACAGCGGGATGAGCGTGACCGCCGAAACCGTTTCGAAGGGCGCTCCTATGATCCGGCAAAGGTGCGCACTGTAGGTGAACGCAAAAAGACTTCCGTGGTAGATGTCCATCTTCGATAACTTTTCCATGTCGCAACCGGCGCGTTGCATCACAACCGGCACGATGGCGACTACCGCATTGATGCAATATTGGGTGTTGTTGGGATCTGTCTTGAAATCGACACCGAGCGTTCGAATGGCGGTGTTGACCAACGCGCGGACTTCAATTGCCACCCCCATCATCATGGCAGCAAATTCTTGCTCACGCTTCTTGCGCCCAAAGAGGCCGAACATTGGATGCCCCCTCTTTTCGCCCGCCGCATACTGTGCGCGGATCGACTTTTCGCCAACCTTCCGTGAACAGGTGTGGACATTGCTATGGGGTCGGTCGCAGGCACGGCGCAAATCATTTATCCGTTCGGCCGGCGGAAGTGGTGGACAAGTCGCAGGGGGCAACAATGGCGATAGGCGAGTTCGTTCTATGGTTCGTGCTGGCTCACGCAATAGTCTGGGCAGCTATTCACGTATGGGTGTTCTTCTTCGGGGACCATATCGCCAGTCCCGGCGAACGGAGCGGAGCGGCCAAGTTGTGGAAGCGGTGGTTGGGCCGGTCAGACGGTCGCTCGGAGAAGAGGTTGGGCTGGTGAGTTGGACCGGCCAACGTCTTCACCGCTTTTCGAAAAGCCACCACCGGTCCCGGTTCGCCACTCTCCACGCCGCTGTCTTGGTCTTCACCCAATCGCGGGATGGTCCCGAGCGGTAGGGTGACGCCTTGCGCTTTGAGACGACGCCTTCCAGCCCGTGCCGCTCCGGCTGCCGCGAACAACGCTGCGCGGCTGGTGTAAGTCTGTGGATAAGGCACAAACCAACATTACTAAATGCCCGTTGTTCGGTACTCAGCAACTATCGGTTCGGTCCAAGGGGTGTTTCCATGGGACGGTGCAAGACCTATCTCCACTGGATCGCCTTCTTACCCATCGTGTGGCTGGCCAGCTCTGGCAGCACTTTTGCAGCGGGGGAGAGTGACCGTTTTCTCGTTATTCCATTCGTCAGAGACGTTAGCACTACCACCTACGACTTGAGCACCGTGCAGATGCTGCAGCCCGGTAGGTTTACGATCATCAGCACAACGATCGACAATCCTGACGTGATGAAATTCAGATTGAAAGTTCTCCAAGCCTTGGAAGCCTTTTGCAAGCGCCCCATTGGGCAGTATCCGCCACCGCCGGATGTTCTCACCTTAGGGACCCCCGATATTCCGATTACAAACGTTGAGGTAAGCGGTGGGCCGCACGGCAAGAGGCTCTTCTGGTTGTTCCCTTACAAGAAGCTGGGTGAGCGCGCCCACTTCATGACGTGCGGCGACGCATCAGACTACATTGAAGCGCGCACATTGATCGTGAACGGGCTTCGCTCAAAACAACTATACGATTGCAAGCGCGGTATGAGCGGCAATCTTCGACGCGAGAATGACGATGCCGCGAACGCTTTCACGCATTTTGTCAAGCCCGACACCGTCGGGTTCAGGCACTACCTTGTCGTGTGTCTGGCTGTGACGCATGAAGACCCCTACATCGCCGAATAGGCGAGAATACAAGCCCTAGGCGCTTCACTCGCGTCTGCCCGAACCGCGCCACGATCGCCCGCATGGATTGGCACCCGACACCGAAAGACGACGCCTGGCGGCAAGCGTACCTGGGCCTGCTGGAGCGCCTGGGCAAAAGACGCCTGGCTGCGCCGTGACGACGGGTGCGCGCACAGCATCATGGTGGAGCCGCACGAGCTTGCCCAGCGGCATCAGCTTGACATGCTGACACCGCTGCTCACGATCTCAAAGGCGATGCGCTGCACGCGCTGTGGAGCGCGGAAGGGAGGGTTGGACGCACGTCTCACTCTTCCGACTCCGCGGCTCCGACCGACTCCGGCAACAACTCCGCCAGAGACTTCAACATCGCGGGGGAGAGGCCGCGCCGATCGCCGCGATAGATGAAATCAAGCGTCAAGCCGTACACGGTGCAAAGCGCGGAGGCGATGATCACGCTCGGCCGTCTCATGCCGGCCTCATATTGGCCGAAGCCGCCTTGCGTTGCACCGATGCCCGCGGCGAACTGCTCTTGTGTGGTGCCAATCGCCATTCGCACGGCGCGTAGCCGCTTGCCGATTGCATCCGGTGAGATAGGGTCTTCCATTGCAGTCGCTCTCCTGGTTGGGTTCGACGCACGGCTTACAATTTAGGATTTTGGTTTGGGCCGCAGGCTCGGCAACGACAAAGTGGGTCGCCGCGCTGCATTGCCTTGCTTCGTTTCTCGCCGCTTCTGCATGGCAGCGAGTTGGCTCCGCGCCAGGGCCTCCTGCTCTGCGGTGACCTCGCCAGCAGGCTCGCCGTCCAGCCCAATCCGAACGGCACCGGCTACCAGCGCTTTCATGTAACTGGCGTTGTGCGCGTAGAAGGCGAGCGCCGCTGATACGTCGACATGGAGACCAGCGGCGCGGACCTCTTCGGCTATCCCGACCTTCAGCGGCCGGCGTTGCTTCTCATTCGCAGCGAAACATTTTGGCCAGCGCTCGGCCAAGGCGCGGATCGCCGCCTCACGCTTCTGCCGCTCCTCTGGGGTCATGGCGTCTCGACGGTCTTAGGGCTCCGCTTGGTTGTCCCTAGCGGAGTCCGCTTTGCTTCACTCACTCGGCGGACGCCACTTGGTGCGACCGATGATAGCGATCGCCTTGTTCAGCTCTTCGCGTGCCACTTTCAGCGATGCGCCTTGAAAGTGCGGGCTCGTCAGCACGCCCTCGGCGTTGATGCCGTCGCGGCGAAAATCATCGAGTGACCCGCATGCCCGGTCAACGTGATCGAGGACCTGGCGCGTCGCCTTCTCATGCTTGTCGGTCATCGCCCTTGGTCTCTAGTCTGCTCAGCTCGCCACTCCCCGCCAGCCACGCGGACATAGTCCAACAAGCGGGCAGCGCCGGTGAAAACTGTGATCCGTTCCACATGGGGGTCGATCCGCTCGAAAAGTGCGGTGCAACCTGCCATGTCGCAACGGTCGTTGCGCATTACATGGATTGTCCCGACACGCCGCGTGAAGTCGTAGCCCAGGCGTATGGGGTTGCACTGCAATTCCTCGTTGAACTCGGGTTCCATCATCGATTTCCTTCGTGCTTCCGAGCCACCGGGCGAAGGCTTCACGCCGCTACCTTCACACCGATGCAGTAGACCTTGCCGTCGCCTCTCCTGGTACGGATGCCGGCACGCAAGCAGCGAGCTGCGAACTGCTCAGCAAAGGCGTTGGGCGCGAGAGCCGCAAGGGGCACTGCCTGCTCGCCGCACCATTGCAAGTATCGAGCATAGACCTCACCGCCTGCCGCCTCTGCCCCCTTGGAACGCGACAGGCACGCCAGCATGAACCGTCCCACCGTCTCCACGTCCGGCCTTGGTGGCTCAATCAATTGCACGTCTGTGACCACAACGGGGCGCGCGCTCACCTCCGCTGCAATCGCGTCGTCAGTATCGCGCTTGGCGGCTGCTGACCTATCTGAGCGAAGCAGTTCCGGGAGCGCCAGCGCAGCTGCAATCAGCAGCTCCACGATGGCAGAGACAAAGCCTTGCTGGAACGTGGCAGCAGTCAATGCCGACATAGGCAAGAACTTGCCAAGCGCTTCGCCTATCGCGTTGCCGCTCTGCACCGCTGGCGCCTTCGCCAATCGTGCCCGGATTTCGGCAGCATCGCTGTCGAGCTTCTCAGCCTTGTCGGTTGACGCCTTGCCGGCGAGCACGACGCCGAGCGCATCGCGCTTGGCTTGTTCCTCAGTCTCGCGGAGCCGGCAATTTGGTCCACGCTGCTTGAGATCGCCGTTGCCACACTCTCGAAGCCTGATCGCCTCTGCCGCGTTGATCGCTTCGCGAGCGGCCGTTACGGCGTCGGCAGTGGTGGGCGTGAACACCATGCCCGCGCGCTCAGCGACAATACGCGCCAGCTCCGCACGATCATCCTTGACGGCATCTGATGCCTTCGCGCGCTCCGCCTCAGTGCCAGCTCCCCGATTGGCGATTGCGCCCAAGGTGTGGCTCCAGTTCGCAACAATGGCGAGAAAGGCGAGAGCCCACAGAGCACGGGCCGCGCGCTTGTGGCCATTGCCGGCGACGATGATGGCGACCGCCGGACCGACGAACGCACCAGCAGCGATCATGCCGAACAGGAAGGCGTTGCTGGCACCATCGATTGCCGTGTCGGAGGTGACGTAGGCGAAGCGCGCGACAAAGGCCACGCCGATTGCCGCGGGGATGCCGGCGAGCACGTAAGCGAGGATGCGCGAGAGGCTAGGCATTCTTGCCTCCGCGTTCCAGCTCGGCGAGGTAGGCCTGCAAAGCGCGCTCCACCAAGACGGTGATGGAGAGACCCTGCGTGCGGCTCGCCTGCACAATGCGTCTGTGCAGGTCCGGCTTCATCTTGCAGTTGAATTGCTTGGTGCGGCCGGTGGCGCGCTTGCGGCGGCCATCGTCGGGAGACAGCGCCATCTTCTTTTCGCGCTTACGCCGTTTCTCCTTGTCCACCAAGGCGACAACTTCGGGCTCGCCGAACGCATCAGCAAGCGCCGCGTCGATATCCTCGCAGGGTCCTCCGCCGCTCATCGCACCCTCGCCTTCGGGCTCGCCAGCTTCTTGACGGCAGCCCATAGAGCTTCGATCTCAGGTTTCGCTTCGCGAGCCTGCTTGCTGTCGGGGTGCTCAGGCCCGGTCTTGCCCCTGTTGAGGGCGGAGACGTAGGCGGCTCGATCCATGACGTGCTCATCGAGGATCGTCCCGAGCTTCCGCAGGTGAGCCGCCGCAGATGTGTTCATCAGCTCGCGCCGAGCGTTCTCGCGGTTCAGCACGAATGCGAAGGGCTTCTCATGCTCGCCGCACAGCTCCACCACGGCACGGGCTGCCATCAGATCGAAGGCGGAGGCAGCCACCGGGATCAGCACGAAGTCCGCGGCGACGATCGCCAGCTCTATCTGCTCGATAGGCGAGGGGGCGGTGTCGAGAAACACCCAATTGCATTCGCCGGCCACGGACTGGACCGCGTCAGTCGGGTCGATTGCGTCTCTGATCAGCTGTGGATTGTCGGGCTTGCCCCGCATCATCCACCACATCGTCAGAGACCCTTGGGGCTCCCAATCGAGCAGCGCGACTTTGCCACCCTCTTTGGCGGCCTGGACGGCGAGGGCGGTGGCGATCGTCGTCTTCCCGGTGCCGCCTTTCGAGGCTGCAACTGCGATGCTGCGCGGCGCGTGTCTCATGGCAGTTCCCGTCTTTCGTCTTTCCCGGAGATAGTGTCTTTCCTCAACGCGCGATCGGCACTTCATGCTATCTAGAAGAAAGATACTATCTCGCAACTTTCATCTTTCCCCTATCGACCCGGGAAACGCTCAGGCTTTTCGAGGCTTAGGCGTGCGCTTCGCGGGCGGCTCCGGTGTGTTCTCTACGTGCAGCCGGAGGACGTTGGCGATGTAGTTGGTGAGCTTCCGCCCATCCGCATCCGCACGACGCTGGAGCGCAGCGCGCAGCTCTGCCGTGATGCGAACGGAGGTCGGGTATTCGGTCTCTTTGGCCATAGTCCGCTCGTTGTAGTAGATTGTAGTAAAGAAATCAACAGCCGTGCCGCGCAGGCGCATCTCGCTCTCGCACGATTCGGACGGCAGGCTGTAGCCGGTCTGGCCACCGCCGATCAGGGCTCGAGTTTGGAGTCGCTGCAACTCAGCGGAAGGCCTAGGAAGGGCGCGGAGGTCGGCGGCACCTGTGCCCCGTCCAAATGCGAGAACGCTCCAGGGCGCTTACGGAGGCGCGCTGGCGGGCATTCCCGTGGAGAGGCGCACCTGCCGACGCAATCTTGGAATTGCGTATACCCCTTAATCGGCGCCAAGCTGCATCGTGTTGGCCCATCCCACGATGGCACCGAGCTGTCACGTAGTCATAATGGGGGCCGCACTCCTTCGGATCCACAGTTGCTTGAGGTAGACCGCCACTGCACGGTAACGCCGTTCGCACGCGAATGCGAAAGCAATAGAGAGCAGATTGCTAATCGCGACTGCTGTGACAATTCCTGCCCAGGTTGGACCGAACCAAAGCGCCGCGATGATCTTTTCTATCGTAAAGTGAATGAGGAACAAGGAGAACGAGTAATCGGCCGCAAATTTTATTGGCCTAGCTAGCCAAGGGTGCAATGTGATCACAGTCGTTTGCTGCGTAGCCATGGCGAGTGCGAGAAAGCTCAAGGCGAATAACGGATAACCTGAAACGGCATACTCGGCACCAGGTGTGCGATGCCAGAACCAAAGAGCAGCAAAACACGCGGCCGCAGCAAACGCAAATTCGCGACCCACTTGGATCCGAGATGCAAGAAGGTAGGCGCCAAAACCAGCGATCCAGAGCCAGAATAGTGTCCGATCGGGGTCTGGATAGCCCACGAGCCAAGCCAAAGGTAGTCCACAAGACGCGGCTGCAATGATCAGGGCGACTCGCCGTTTGCGTCCAAGCCAAGCGAAGTAAATCGCTCCAACGAAGATGTAGATGTGGAACTCAAGCGCCACGGAACTCAATTGGCCAGCCGACCCGTACGTTGGAGCGTTGATCCTCGGGTACCCTTCCAGCATCGCAACGTTCTTGAGAAACACATCCCAGTCCAACGTGGTGACATCAATAAAGAGCCCCGATCCGACGGCCAAGTTGTCGGCCAACGCGATCAGCAGAAGCGCTGGCAGGTACGCCGTGTAGATGCGGGCAAATCGCTCTGTGAAGAATTCGGCGAAATCGTAACTGGCCTGTTGCGATCTGATGATCAGCGTGTGAGCGATCACAAAGCCGGAGAGCACGAAGAACAGAGCGACGCCGATCCTCGGCGCGTTCGACGTTCCAGGCCCCATGAACACGTTGAGGGCGTGCCCGACACACACCGCCTGGGCCGCTCCCGCCCTCAGCAAATCAAGGGTCAACGAGGTGTCGTTCTTGTTGGAAAGTGAGAAGTGCCCCGGCATGCCGTCCCTCCAGCCGCGCCCAACCCTCAGAATGCCATGCTGGGCCAGTCCGGGCCAGCGTAATGCTGCGAGTTCGACCACGACAAGGGCTACGCGACGGAAGCCGACCTGCAGCGCCCGATCGCCGACACTTCCGAGTCCGAGCAGTCGGCCCATTCCTTCATCAATAGCCGGCTCAAGCTCACCGACCTCGAATTGCGCGCCTGCACACTGCCCAGGATGACGATGGCGTGAAGCTGATCGAGGCGGCCGAGCTGTATGGAGAACATCGTTTCAAAGCGCCAGACCTCGGCCTACGGCTTGGGACCAAGCCACGATTGGTCAAGACAAGGACAGTTGCCCAGCGTGCGGAGAACAGGGGAACGATGGCGATGTTTCATTAAGGCTTGCATAGGCTTGAGCGTCTCAGAGTGATCGCCACTGGCTGCATTACGTTGAAATCCGAGTTCACAAGTGGAACTATATTGATGCATCCCGTGTTTAGTGATCGCGTCACCAATTTGGGAGGGGAACATGACTCGGAACTCGCTCATCGTGTCAAGTTTGTTTGCGTTAGCGGTCATGGCCGTGCCGGACGTGTCCGCGGCGGCGCCGACGTCATCACAAGGAGTACGATTCAGTGACGCTGGAGATGGGGTGGCCCAGAGCGTTCAGTACCGCCGATATGGTTCGTGCCCGCCTGGCTGGAACTTCAACTATCGGGTTGGACGCTGCATCCGTTGGGCCCGTGATGGGTACCGTGATGGGTACGACGGCTTTCGTGGAAGGCGCTATGGACAGTGCCCGCGCGGCTGGGATTGGAACGGCTATCGTTGTGTGCGCTGGGCCTATTAGCCGAGGCGATACCCGTGACACGACCGTCGACGCCGGTCAAAGGTGCTGAAGCCAGCCGTGCTGCTCTGGGTATTACTGCCCCTGCGCCTCCTCTCGGCTTTCTTCATTTAGGTGAGCACGGAGGATTGGCCTTGTCGCTGGAGGTGCTTTCTCTTACTGCGTAAACATTGTGTCCGAAAATCGAGACACCCATCTCCTCTAGAGCACCACGTATCAGATATTTATAGTCCTTCAGACCAATGGGGCTTAGACCGAAGCGCAACGCTTGTAGCCCGCATGCTCGAAACATTGTTTCGACGTTCTTCGCAGTGAAGTAGTTGATGTGGTCGGGGGAAATCCAGTGATAGCGATCCCGCCAACGGGGGTTGAGCTGGCGTACATCATTACGGTTGGGAACGATTACAATCACGAGACCGTCGCTCCGAAGGCTTGAAACAGCAGCATTGAAGATTTGAACCGGATGCAGCACTTGCTCAAGCACGTTGTCCATGACCAGGGCATCGGCGGTGAGCTGACCTACAAAGGGCTCGGGGTAGACGGTGACGCCGTGGCTTCGTGCAAACTCGCTGTAACCATGCGCTGGCTCGAAGCCGACATACTCGACCGGGTCCGCCCTCATGATGTAGCCGAGCTCACCCCGACCGCAACCGATATCAATGACCCGCGCATTGGGCTTGAGATGCCGCCGCAGAAGTTGACGAATCTGACGATGTCGGCTGCGATGCAGCCAATGGAGGCGGTGCGCTTCTGTATGGCTACCGGTATCCGCCGGCGGGTCTGCCACATAAACAAACCGGCACTGGAGACACTGCACTATCGTAGCAAGCATCTTTCCGGGCGACGGTTCGCAACGGCTTTCGTTTATCGGAGCCGCAGAGGACGCAAGTCTCTCATCGAATGCGCTCGTCCACGTTCACACCTCGTCCACATTTTGCAAGGCCGGCCTCCAGAGCGCCATTATGGCAGAATGCTGCGAACGTAACACGTTCGGTCCGCATCAGCTCGATCATCCGCTCATCCCGCATGTGCTGGAAATTGCCGATTAGGCTCGTCTGATAGTGCTGCGACCTGACATAGATAAGATTTGCCCAATCGGCTGGACGCCGAAAGGAGAGCAGCTCTGCAGCCGGTTCCACATGCATGACGCGGTATGGGCCGGTGCGGGATACGTTGCGAAACTGCTCCAGACAGTAGTAGGTGAGCACGTCCCGCCCGCTCAGTATCGTATAGTTGGGATGATGCGGATCAGCAAGGTCGATCATGTCGAACTCGAATCGATCCTGAAGCCCGAAATGCGCAGCTATAGCACGTGCGGTGGCGACACCGGTCGGGGAATGTCCAGGCCAATGAATCGGCGCTCGGGAAGCGCAAGGCTGAGGGCGAAGAGGTTGTAACCGTAGCCGGCGCCAAGCTCGACCAGGTCACGCGCGTCGGCGAGATTGCGCGCCACGAGTTCGCCAATGCCTTTAGCCGATACTGATAGTAATCCGCTTGCGAAATGCGGCAGGAGCAACCATCAACCTCCGCTGTGAGCAACTTCTGATTGGTGCCGACAAGAAATGTCTGCAGATTTGGCGCGCGTTCCCAGGCACGTTGGCGGTAGATGCGAGCCCAATGACCAGCATCATATTCCATCTCGACTTTGCTCCGGGTCCGGCGTATGCGGCGGACAACCAGGCGGGCGCAACTGCGAGCGATGCTAACGGCATGCACACTGATGAGTTCGCCGGTAGTAAGTAAACGATAGGTCATGTGCCCTTCCAAATAGCCTATTTCATGGTTACCCTATGTGGAGACCCACACCCGATGCAATTTGACGCAGCCGCTCGACGTCCCATACCACCTGCGAACAGTTGATCCCAGATGACCCAAGACAACCTCGTCTCCATCATAACGCCCGCTTACAAGGCTGCGCCATTTGTTGGGGACGCCATTCGTTCCGTTCAAGGTCAGGATCACTCAACATGGGAGATGCTGATTGTAGACGATGGCTCACCGGACGCCACAGCAGAGATTGTCGCGGGTTTTGCATCTGCCGACCCGCGCGTCAAGCTAATCCGTCAGGCCAACAGTGGGCCGGCTCTGGCGCGTCAGCGTGCGCTCGATGCAGCAAAGGGCCGGTTCATCGCTTTTCTAGACAGTGATGATTATTGGCTGCCCGGCAAGCTCTCGAAGCAGCTGCGTCTCATGAGTCGGACCGGGATTGCCCTCACTTATACGGCATTTCGCCGGATCAACCAGGATGGTAGTAAACTTGGCCACCTCATCGATGTCCCCGAACGCCTCGATTACAGATCCTTGTTGGGCAATACGGCGATTGCCACTTCAACGGCCCTCGTTGACCGGAAGGTGGCTGGACCATTTCAGATGCGGCGGGTCTATTACGATGATTTCGTGCTTTGGCTCGAGTTGACTAAGCGCGGATTTGTGGCGCATGGCTTAAACGAAGACCTCATGCGCTACCGAGTTGTTTACAAATCTGTCTCGCGCAATAAGGCTAATTCCGCCAGACAGGTCTGGCATACCTATCGCGCCATTGAGCAGCTGAGCCTTCCGTACGCGGGGTGGTGCTTCGCGCGCTATGCGCTCAACGGATGGCTCAAATACCGTCGCTTTTGAAAGGCTGGACTAGCCACGCGGCACGCCAAGATCGGGTGTTTGGTGAGCCCTGCCAATGGTGCCATGCCGTGATTCGTTCTAGTCTGGCTCGCGGGGAGTGTTCGAGTGACGCCGTGATGGGGCTCATCAATCACTTGCTGAGGTGATGCGCCCCATACCTGCTGAATGGCGGTTGTTCGGTAACAATGACCATTTGAACTCAACCGGGGCCTGTGGACCTGAGAAGTCGTATCATCGACAGCGCGTGGGCGGCAGAATCCTCTAACTTCGC
>Ga0209382_10004976_pt1 | contig 17415 bp, 20 predicted proteins | sample SoiMetdeltSBSDD5_FD_187599 | JGI IMG/M metagenome (GOLD analysis project Ga0209382, IMG submission 187599) | Bulk soil microbial communities from a Populus tree surrounding site in Tennessee, USA - Soil MetaG P. deltoides SBSDD5 (SPAdes) (version 2) | ecosystem: Environmental > Terrestrial >...
TGCCCGCCCGGCCGCGTCGGGGGGTACGCATCCTGCCCGCCGGCATGCGGCTCGCCGCAACCGCGGCGACCAACTGATCACTGCTTCCCCAATGCGTAGGCCATCCGGCGGCACCGGCCCACCATCGCGCGACCGAGCATTACAGCCCCACTCGCGACGGCCGACCCCGCATGCTGCGCCGGTTGCCCGCCGGCCGTCACCGCACCGTCCGCGGCTAAACCACCCCATCCGGTCGTGCCAATGCCCCCGGCCGGCATCCCCACCATCCAGATTGGACGAACTGAGCATGGGAAGAATTGTCCGTGAAATCGACCGTGGAATCCGCACCATCGACAACCTCCCGGTGATCGTCACCGAGCTGGTCTGGGACGACGCAGGCCGGTCCTTCGACGCCCACCTCACCGATGGCACACTGCTGACCGAGCTGGAGTCCTTCGACACCGCACCCGAAGACGCCCAGCTGCTCAACCTGCTCGACGAGCACCGCGGCCGGTGGCGCTGCCCCGGATGCCACACCACCGTCACCGCGACCGAACAGGACCTGGTTGCCGATCACCTGCGTGACTGCGCCGACCCGGCAGGTGGCCAGGCATGAGTGGGCGCATCCTTGCCGACCACGTGATCGAGGCCCTGTACCGGGCCGCCGCCGATAACCGGCTGGCGTGGCTGGACGAGCTGCTCATCGCTGCCGGTTACCGGCGCCGCTGCCCGTGCGAAGCGATGGCCCCGGCCGATGAATCCTGCCCGCAATGCGGCGCGGGTACCGAAGACTTCTTCGGCATCCATCACATCCGGCCGGAGGCTGGATGGGCAATAGCTGCCACGGACGGCAGTGAGCCGACCATGCAGATCCTGATCGCCGCCGCTGGCGGCGGCGCCATCGGCGACGCGCACGCCCACCGCAACTGGATCTACAGCGTTTTCTCGGCGACGCGCTGTGGTTGTCCGGCGCAGATTTGCGCTCCGGCGACATCCCTAAGACACACCGGGAGATGGCTGTCATGCTGGCGCTTCGGCTGGCTGATCGGGCCGGTGTGCCCGCGCGATGGCGGCAGCGGCGGGCTACGTGGGCGCAGGAGGGGCAGGCCGGTGATGCCTGACCTTGGCGAGATCATCACCGACGGCCGGTACCCGGGCTGGCGGGTCCGGCTCGTGCATGACGAGCACGCCGGCCAGCCCTGGGGCGACGCGCTCGCACCGGCACTGCTTGTGTGGCGGGGCCAGCCCGCCACGCTCGCCGCGGATGTGTTCGTGCCCCGCCACGCGCATGAGATCGTTCACGCACACGGCCGCTACGCCGACCCGGTGCTGTTCGAGCGCTACCTGCGCATCGTTCACGGCGCCACCGCGATCGCCACTGTCGAGGACCGCGACCTCACCGTTTGGATCTTCGACACGAGTGAGTTCCGCGCCCACATCGGCCACACCGGCCCGGTCGATCTGGCCGGCGAACACGCCCAATGGCGGGCCTGGACCGAGGGTGAAGTCTACGGCGTGGTCGTCGAACGCCGGCACAGCGGCGCCACCGTCTGGGACTGTCAACGACGGTGGCATCGACGCCGTCGAACGGTGGTGCCAGATCGACAGCCTGTGGGGCCTGTACGGCCACGACTACGCCACCGAGACCGCCGCCGACCTGCTCACCGACCACACCACTGACAAGGTCCATTAACCGCCGCCACCGCACCGCCAACGCCTACCGGCGCTCTGACCGCCACCCCAGCCACCGGGCGATACTGCCCGGCCGCACCACCAGTTGCACCTGTTCCGGCCGCTGCCCGGCCAAGCCCCACCCAGATGCGGGCACGGCCGATAAGCCCGTGCCCGCTCCCGTTTCGAGAGGAGCCACCGCATGGCAGCCACCTTCGATGAGTACCTGGCCCGCTACGGCCGCCGCGACCGCGACTACCCAGTCGTCGACCTGGACACCGCCGACATGGCGCGCCACACGGTGATCGTCACCTTCGCGGGCGGCGCCAAGAAGGCGATCGTGCAGTTCATCGGCCTGGCCGCTGGCGAGGATCACGAGCACTTGTGCCTGGATGTGCACGCGTTCGTCGACGACCTGGCCGCCCGATCCAGCGTGTTCGGCCTGGACAACGGCGCCCGCTACGAGGGTTTCGACGATTCGGCGCCCGGCCGCTCGCACGGCCGGCCCGCCGTACGCGGCGTCACCGTGCTCATCGGCGCCCAGACCGACACCGACCCGCAGTCCTGACCCATCCCCACCGGCGTGGGTAGGCCACCGGACTGCGGGACGTCTGCCCACGCCTGCGAATGCCGAGGAGGCACACCCTCATGACCGATGCGGTCACCCTGCACCACGGCTACTACCTGATCGACACGAGCGCGTGGCTGGACCAGCGCACCGGCGCCCACCAGCCCGAGTACAGCTCTCTGCTGCAGGACTTCGTCCGCTGCGATGTGTTCGACGACTACAGGCCGACGATGGACACCGCGGCCCGGATGCAGCTGTGGTGCGCCGCGCACGGCTTGCAGCTCGGCGACGGCGCCACGATCGAGCACGACGACCCGTGCCTGACCAAGCCCGTCACCATTGTCCTGGCCGCCACCACCGCCTTCCCTCGCCAATCCCTGGCCTTGGTGAGCATCGACAGCGGCACCCCGCAGGTGTACGCCGACGTCACCACCGACGAGGGCTATTGGCGCTACGTCGCCACCGTCGAGATCACCTGCCCGGCAGGGCACCGCTGGAGCTGGGACGGCGGAGGGCGGCCTATGTGGTATGTGGATCGCCCCGACGGTCCGGTCCCGACCCCCACGACCCTTCACGCCATGTTCGGCGACCTGCCACACGCACCGTATGCGCGATGTCGTGACTGCGCCGCCTTCGACGACGGCCACACCGACGCCATGTGCCCATGTTCGGGCACGGCCATCTATTGCCCGATCTGCCAGCAGCCCAGCCAGGCCGCCCTTCCCGAAATCCCCACCTACGAGGAGACCAACTGATGATCCGCCTGCTATTGAGCCTGGTTCATCCTGGCGTTGCGGCAGCTCATGGCCCGATTTGACAGGTGTGGCGATTCTGCATTGCGGCAGTTCAACCGTTTGATCATCTGACTGTCCGGAGTGGAACCGGTCGTTCGGCCGGTAGATCACGATCAGGACACAAAGAATTGATCAACGACTGGGACACGCGTGTCGCCCACCCACAGCACGAGGTCCCCGACTTCGATGGATTCGACCAAGAATCCGTCGAGTTCGGAGACCCCGCTATGTCTTCCTACCAGTCACCCACCCCGCTTAGCGAGCCGACCGGCCGCTGGCTGACCTTCACCGCCGCAGTCGCGGTCTCGGCCGCCACCCGCGACTGGCTGGCCACCAAAATCACCCAACGACGGTGGAAGATCCGCTCGCGGTGGCGGCTGCTGGATCCCACCACCCAGGCCACCCTGGTCTTGGCCTTCCTACGCACCAACCTCACCTATGCCGAACTGGCCGTCGCCAACCACATCAGCGCCAGCACCTGCCGGCGCATCATCAACGAAGGCATCGACCTGCTCGCCGAGCGGGCCATCCGGCTAAGTGAAGTGGTCCGCCTGGCCCGCAAGGCCGGCTGGCAGTACCTGCTCATCGACGGGGTCAACGTCCCCACCATCGCCTTCGCACGCCGCCTGCACCGCCGACAACAGCATTATTCGGGTAAGCACCGCCGCCACGGGGTCAACGTGCAGACCATCTGCGCCCCGGACGGGCGGTTGTTGTGGGCCTCGGCCGCCCTACCCGGCAAGGTCAACGACATCACCGCCGCTCGCCGCCACCGTCTGCCCGCGAAAGTGGGCAAGCTGCTCGGCCTGTTGGCGGACCTGGGCTACCTCGGCCTGCCCGACGTGGCCACCGGCTTTCGCCGTCCCCGCGGCGGGCAGCTGAGCGCCGACCAACGCGCGGCCAACCGGCTGCACGCCAGCCTGCGCTGCCTAGGCGAACGCGGCAACGCCCAATTGAAGTGGTGGCGGATTCTGGCCACCGAACTGCGCTGCCGCCCATCCCGCTGCACCCGCATGATCAAGGCTGTGTTGACCGTCTACTACCGCGAGCACACCCCGCTCGCCGCATAGGCAGTCGTCACTTCAGACCTTCCACCAATGCGATCAAGACCTTGACCAGCCCGAAAAGTAGACTCAACAGTCCTGTCAAACCGGGCCGTGAACTGCAACGACGTCACGATGACCCAAGCTCATTCCCCTTGGCCGAGGTTCAGCGCGTGGCCGAACACGCCATCGCAGCGGCCGAGCACAAGCATTCCTTTAGCGACACCCTTGACGGCACCAGCCCCGTACCGGCGTTGTGGTTCGTCGGTGACGAAGGCCTGTACCTCATGTCCAATGGGCTGCCGCACCTGCCCCACCCAGATAACAGCGAGTCGTCGCTGGTCGCCTACGCCGACGGCTACCGCACCTCGACGGACAAGCACGCGGTGGACCGCCTCATCGGCGGCGACGACTTCTGCGAGGTCCTGTCGCTTCTGACACCGCTGCCCGACGGCCGCATCCTGCACACCGAAATCGTCAACGGGATCACCGGCGGCGCAACACATTTCGCCATCGAACTGGACACCGAAACATTCGCGCACTACGTCATGCCGCCGACCGCGCCGAAGAAGGGAAACCGATGACCCTGCTGGCCATGCCCGCCCCGGTCCACCGTGCGTTCACCGCCGCCGAACTGACCGCGATCATCGACCGCATCGACGCCGCGTCCTCGACCGGCGACCTGCTGGCCACGGTGATCGGCGCGGTGTACGACACAATGCTGGCCGATCTCGGCCTGACCACCGGCACGCTACCCAACGGGCAGCAGCTCGACCCGCGCCAGTTCCAGATCCCCAGCAGCCAGTGGCAGGCCATCACCGGCGCGGTCACCGACCGGGCCGCCGCCTGGGGCACCGGCCCCGAGCTGGCCATGGAACTGATCACCATGCTGCCAGGCACCTACGACGACCCAACAGCGCCGGTACCAGACCGGCCGCGTACCGACTGGCGGCCCGACCAGCTCCACCTGCACATCACCCGGGACGCGGTCGACGTCATCGCCGCCGGCACCGCACACATCCAGGCGATCGGCGCCTACTACGGTCTGGCATCCGAGCAGCACCTGCGGGCCAGCACGAGCTGGCTTGCGGGGCTGTCGCGGCTGCTGTCCATGGGCTTTGGCGCCGACACCCGGATACGCCGCGACGGTGACCTCAGCCTCCTGGTCCACACCGGCAGCGGCTTCACCTACGCCCTGATCTTTCACGGCGCCACCCGCCGCTGCACCGCCGGCGACGACTGCACCGCCACCATCGCCGACGACGGCACCACCCACGCGCTGTCCTCCACCTCTCTGATCGCCGACCACGACCATCAGCCCAGCTTCCCGCTGGACGCCCCTCGGCCCGGGTCCTGGAGCTTGCATTCCTGACCATTTGACGGGCGCGCCGTAACCTCGCGACCCGTGTACGTCGCTCATAGATAGGAGGCAATATTTGATGGCCGACGTGGACAGCGTCGAAGACTTCCTGACGATGAGCCGACAGGTGCAAGCCGACCCGCGCTATCGGCAGCTGCACGCCGCGATGGTGCACGACATTCGGGCTTACGCACGCACTCTGATCAGCGACCTGTCGATCAGCGACGACGAATATCACGACCGCACCACCTGCTACGACCTGCAACAGCTCAAAGCACTGGGCCGCCAGACGCAGTTCCTGTACGCCGAGGCCCGCGCGGCGCTTGCGATAGCAGGCCAACTCGCCGAACGCTGGGCTAAACCCAGCGGGCCGCCCACCGGCACCGCAGCGACCACAACGACCGGCAGGATCAGCAACGCCGTCAACGGTTCCTGGTCAGACGAGTTCTACCAGCACCCGTGGTTTCTGGCTGCCCGGTCCGCCATGAGCACTCGCATCCGCCGCCACGACCTGTCGCTCATCGACGACCCTGATGTCAGCGATGAGGAATTCAACGCCCGCAGCACCGAGTTCGGCTACCAGCAGACACGCCAGCTGCTGATCGACACGATCAACACACTGGGCGACCAGCCCGTCTGAGCATCGTCGCCTAGCTGCACCCGTCTGACATGCCTGCCGCGCGCCCACCTGGGCGCGCTTTTGCGTTACACCACAGCATCTTCCGCGGCCGAGCCCGGCCCCACTTTCGCACCATTTCCGGGCACGGCCGCACGGCCGTGCCCGGACTTCCCCCCTTTTCACCAAAGCGTTCGAGGAGTCCGCCATGACCATGCCCACCACCAGCCCGCTCACCCAGCCGCCGCTGCGTCCCGGCCAGCCCGTGCACGTCAACGTCCACGCCACCTGGCTGCCCGCCGTCGTCACCTGGCTTGCCCCCGGACGTATCGGCGTCGACTACCAAACCAGCCAGCCACTGCCGCTTGGACCGGTCACCAGCCCGTGGACCGTACGGCCCGCCGCCGGATACCAACTTGTTCAGGTCCGCAAACTCGCCGCCGGCGACCAGATCGCCGCCGCCGACGGCACTATGTTCACCGTTGCCGCGCCGCCATGGCGGGGCCGATCCGGCGCCTGGCTCGTCGAGTACACCAACGGATCCCGCGCCGTGCTCGCCGCGACGGCGGTCCTGCGAGTGGTCGACCCGACCCCGCAGGTCAGCGTCAACGGTATGGCCCTGTGACGCTCCTGCTCCACGCGGCCCGCACGCCGCTGGCCTGCGAAACACCGCTGCGCCTTGCACAACCCGACATGTCCCGATCAGGCCGCAGCCAGCGGCACCACCTCACCCGTTTTGAAAGGGAGGCCCACTTTGGGTGCTGACATGTTCCTGCGCACTGTGTACCTGCCCGCCGGAACCCTGTTCGATCTGCCCGCCGCCACCGCGATGGCGGCGACGCTGACCGGTCAGGCCGGCAGCGACGAGCTCGACTGCCTGGCCGACCATTTCGACCTCGACCACGGCGAGGACGCCGACCTCACCGAGCGGCGTGACAGCGCGCTGCGGCTGCTCACGGGGCTGCTCACAGAATTCGCCTCGTCCCTGCACAGCCGTGACGTGACCTGCCTGCGGTTCGGCAACTCGGGCGGCACTCCCGTCGACGGGTACGCCACCGGGGGCCTGTCGTACGGCGACGGCCCCACCGATGCCTACGACGAGTGGGGCTTCCTGTTCGACACCGAGCGGCTGCCCGAGCGGTGGGGCGAATACCTGGCCACCGCCGGTGGGCTGCTGCACCCCAACGGTGACGGACCCATCGTGGCCACCATCGCCATGCGCGCCTGGGGCCACCTGCCCGCATAACCATCCACGCCAACCATTTCGGTGATGCCCGGCCGCGTCACCGCAGCTGGTCTAGCCATAGACGCATGTGCAGCGCTGCCCGCACGGCATTGCCGGTTCGCCACCACACCCGGGACGCCGCCAGGGCGCCTGGGTTTCCCATTTTTCGGAAGGGAGCACCACCGTATGTCCAACACCACACCGGTCGATGTCAACGAGGCGTTCGCCGCCGAACGCGCCGACCAGATCCAGGCCGCCGCCGCACGGCAGGCCGACTTCGACGCCCGCGTCGCCGCAGGCACCTTGGTGCCGCTCGGTGACGGCCGGTTCCAGGTCAACGACCCCGGCAGCTGGGACAACGGCGAAATCCTGATCCAGCAGGACGGGCAGATCCTGCCGCAGCACGGCCTGGATGTCAGCCGCGGCCAGGTCGCCCTCTATTCGAGCGTGCCCGCGTGGCACGAGCTGGGCACCGTCGTGCCCGGCGGCACCTCCGATGTGGAGCAGGTCCTCAAACTCGGCGGCATCGACTTCGACGTCCTCCGCCGCCCAGTCGAGTTCCGCAACAGCCTCAACGGGCCCATCCTGCCCCTGCCTGAGCACTTCGTGACCGTGCGCAACGACACCGGCGCCGGATTGGGCTGCGTCGGCGGCAAGTACGAGGTGCTGCAAAACCGAGACGCCTTCGGCTTCCTGCAAGACCTCGTGGACCGCTACGACGTGGTCTGGGAATCGGCCGGTGCGGTCCGCGAGGGGCGGCGGGTGTTCATCGCGATGCGGCTACCCAACACCGTCAGCATCGACGCCGCCGGTGTCAACGACCAGATCATCCCGTTCATCGTGGCGCTCAACAGCCACGACGGCTCGTCGCTGTTCCACGTCGTGGTCACCCCGTGGCGGCCGGTGTGCGCCAACACCGAACGGTTCGCGCTGCGCGACGCGCACGCCCGCTGGGGCGTGCGGCACACCCGCAACGCCCGCGACCGCATCGCCGAAGCCCGCCGCACCCTCGGTTTGACGGTCACCTACTTCGACGCATTCACGGCCGAGGAGGAAACGCTGGCCCACACCGAACTGGCATTGGCCGATTTCCACAGGGTCATCGACGAGCTGTGGCAGCCGCCTGACCCCGACGCACCAGTGCGCACCCGCAACAACCACAGCCGCCGCCGCGATGAGCTGACCGACCTGTACACCGCCAACGCCGCCCGGCTGGGTCACACAGCCTACGCGGCAGAACGCGCCATCACCGAGTACGCCGACTGGCGCAAAGCCGTGCGCCCCACCGGCAGCCTTCGCGGCAACAATCTGGCCGCCCGCGCCACCGCCGTGCTGGAGGGCAGCGACGACGACCTCAAAAGCCGCGCCCACCGCCGGCTGCTGACCCTGGTCCGCCGCTAACCAGCTCGCCGGCCCGGGGCCGCACCGCCGCCCGTCGCCGGCACACCACGAGGCCCACCGCACCGCGCGCATGAAACCGCGGGCATCACACCGCGCGGGCCCTGCTTCCCCTTCCACACCAACGGCCGTTGCCCGGCCACCTTCGCGCACCCGCGCACCCCGGGCACGGCCACACGGCCGTGCCCGGGATCCCCCCTTTTAGCCGAAGGGATACCCAAGCACATGCCGACCACCGATCCATCCCCGAGCATGTCCACCAGCCGGCCCCACCCGCGCAGCAGCACGCCGCGCATCGCGATCGTCGGCGGGTCGCTAACCGGCCCTGCCGCCGCGCTGATGCTGCTGTCCGCCGGCTTCGACGATCTGGCCCTGTACGAGGCCGTGCCCGAGACCGCGCCGCAGGGCGGCGGGCTGATCTCCCTGGAACACCCGGCGTTGGAGATCCTCGACCGGCTCGGCATCGAGCAGGCCGAGTATGTGACCTGCCGGTCGGAACACATCGAGCAGATCACCGTGGCCAACCGCCGCCCGACCGGGTCGGTGCGCCGCGTCTACCCGGGCCGGTTCACCACGTGGACCCTGCTGCATGCGGCGCTGACGGCGCGACTGCCCGCAGACATCGTGCACCGCGGCGCCAGGGTCACCGGTCTGGCCGCGCACCGAGGCCGGCCGGAGCTGACCTTCGCCGACGGCGACACCGCCACCGCCGACCTGGTCGTGTTCGCCGACGGGCGCAGCTCCACCGGCCGGCGGCTGCTCGACCCCGACCGCAGGTTGCGTTACCGCGGCTACGTCGCCCACCGTGGCACCGCCCCGGCCGTCTTCGACGCCCCCGCAGATTTCCTGCGCTTCGAACCCGGCCCCGGCGCCCAGTTCAACATCGCTCCGGTGCCCGTAGGCGCCGACTGGACCTTCTACCTCGACGCCACCGCAGCCGAATACACGGCGATGTTCGGCGCCGCACCGGCACGGCGGACCTTCGCCCTGCCGCACCACGTCAGCCCGGACGCCCGGCTGCAGGTCAACACCCAGGCCACCTGGCTACTCCCGCCTGAGCAGGCCGCCACCGTGCACATCACCGCCACCCGCGCCGCCGTGCCGATGATGGACATCGACCCGCCCACCCGCATGGTCTGGCCGGTCGGCGGCGGGCACGCCGTCCTGCTCGGCGATGCCCTGGCACCGGTGCGCCCGCACACCGCCCGCGGCGCCAACAACGGCATCGAACAAGCCGCCGGGCTGGTGACCGCCCTGACCCAGCACCGCCGCCACCACGCCGACCTGCCCGGGGCGCTTAACGCATGGCAACGCCGGCATCTGCCCGCGGTGACCAACACGCTGCGCCTCGGCGCGGTCATCGCCGCCCGCCTCGGCCTCGGGCAGAAGAACCGCGAGCCCGCCGCCGCCGCGGTGAGAGCGCACACCATCAGCCGGCAGTAGCCCAACACGCGCGGCAAATGCGTTGTCTCACACCACACCGACGAAGGAGGACCTTGTGCTCACCCTCACCGAACCACAGAAAACCTTAGTGCTGCAACGAATCCAGCCGGTTATGGTAACGATCCCGCCGGTGGTCGCCGCGGCCCCCGACACCAGCGGCGGTAACCGGGTTGCGTTCACCGGCGACTGGCTCGCCGGCGGCTGCATCTGCCACATCTACCGCGAAGGCTACGCCGGTATCCTGACCCGCCGCTGGAACGGCTGGGCCGAGTTCAGCGTGACCCGCCGCGTCGCCGAGGCGATCGTGCGCCGCCACCAGAGCGACTTCACCAACCTCATGCGCCAGCACAACACAGGCGAGCCTGCCGACGCGTGGCTTACCGCGCTGCGGAGCACGGCATCGGTGACCTGGCTCGCCGACATGATCGTCGTGGACAGCCGGGTCCTGCACGACGACGACACGATCGTGCACATCGCGGCACCTTCGCCGCAGGGCCGGTACCTCATCGGCTGGGGCTGGATGTGGGACGACGTCGACACCGCCGACATCCACACCGTCCACACCGGACACAGCCGGTGAGCCGCGCCGTACGCCGCAACCTGGCTGCCGCACTGCGCCAGACCCGGCCGGCAGGCTGGTGGAAGACCACCGCCGTCCTGCGCCTTCCGCGCGCACTGAGCCAGGCGGCGCCGGTGTGGTCACCGCAACCGGGCTACGTGGAGGCGCTGACCGCGACGGTGTGGGCGCGCCCGTCTGGCAGCCGCCCGGCCCATGCGGTCGTCGTCGTTGACGCAGCCGAGCCTGGCCGGCGGGTCATCAAGTCCGGGCTCGTTACGGGCGTAGACGTCGTGCGCTGGGGCGGTCTGGCCGACAAACCGCACCGCATCTCGTGGCTGGCCCACACCCCGCCGGTCACCTGGCACATCGACGACAACCACCCAGCGCTGTCCTATCAGGACTGGCGCTATAAAACCCAGGACGATCTGGACGGCCACTACCGGCGGCTGCTGCACGCCCGGCACCTGATCGCCGACCCGGTGCGGCTGCGCGCCACACCCAGCGGCGCCTTCCAGGCCACCATCGCCATCCAGATCGAGACCGGGCCGTACCGCCGCTATGACATCACCGCCCACGCCGCGGCCCTATCCGGCCTGCTGCGCCGGCTCGGCCTCGGCACCCGACTGCGTTTCCACCCCGCCACAGCCACGCATATCACCGATCCGCTTCATGAGCACGCGTGGCATCTCCTGGCACCACAGCAGCCGCAGGCCCAGCAGCACCTAACCTCACCCTCCGACGACAAGGACAGCCAACGATGACAATCGAAACAGACCGCCGCATCACCGGTGCGGCGGTCACCTTCGACCCGCCCGCGTTGCGGGCGTGGCTGCACGAACCATCCGGCCAGAACAACGGCGAGAACAACACCAGAGCCGACGAGCTTGGCATCAGCGAGACGTTCAGCCGCGCCCACGGCGGCCTGCTCAGCGGGCTGGACGACCTGCTCGCCGCGCTAGGCGACGACAGCACCCACACCGTGTGGTGCCTGCAGCCGGGCGTGGAGTACGTCGGATTCTTCCGCACCTTCGACGGCGACATGTGCGACGGCGCGATCATCGTCGCCGACCTCGCCGGTGGGCAGCGGCTCGCCAGCCTGCGTCAAGACCCCCGAAACTTCGCCGGTCGCGAAAGCCACGGCATCAGCGCGGCCACCGAGGCGCTGACCCACCTCGCCGTCACTGCCAACCACATCGTTGGCCAACACCGGCATGCACCTGCCGGAAACAGGCAGCAGGCGGCCGGCCCCGACAACATCACCGCTGCCGTGCTCAACGCGGCCGCCGACGACCTGCTGCATCTGACCCAGGCAGGTGACGAAGGGCTACGCGACGCGCTCAACCTGGCCGTCAACGCCGCCCTCCTCTACCTGGAACACGGCTGGCTCGACGCCGACCCCGCAGCGGCCCGTGACCGCCTCGAACAGGTCGCCACCAGCAGCTACGACGAGGACCTGGACACGATCCTCGGCTGGATCGACGCGGGGATCCGCTGAGCGCCGCTTGCCGCTGCCGCCTCACCGGGCCCGGCGCACCGAAACCACCCTGCTCCTCACCCGCCATTCCGCCACCGCGGCACGGCGCTTGGCCATGCCCACCTCTGGAAGGACCACCCGTGGACACCACCGCACTGATAACCGTCGACATACAAGACGGCACCCGGGTCGCCGCAACCCGCCGGTTCTGGTCGGCCAGCGCCGAACCACTGTTCACCATCCCGGCGCTGGCCGACTACTACACCTGGGCCGCCGGCAACAACCTGCCGCTCAACCTCGCCACCTACTGGCAGTACGCCGCCGGAAAGGCCAGCCTGCCCGCAGTCGAACTGCCGGGCAACGAACTCACCGCCGCGGCAGACACACCGCGGTTCCGCTACCACCTGACCCTGGCCGCCAACAGCCCGGCGCTGCGGCTTTCCATCAGCGTCGGCGCCGACCCCAGCCCGGTACACACGCTCACGCACACAGACCTTTACTCGGCCGCCGCGCAGTGCTGCGACCAGATCGCCAAACGGGTCCAACACTTCGCCGACACCCACCACGACGTCGCCCTGCCCGGCGCCGATCCCGAGGAGTGGGCGATGCGAGCCGGCCAGTACCGGCTACGGCAGCGCTGCACCGCGATCACCGCCGCGGCAGCCAACCTGCACGCCGCGTTTCTGCCACCGACCTTCGACGTCGCCTACCCGGCGATGCGCATCGCCGGAGTGCTGGTTTTCGGCTACATCGACCCGGACGGCACCCTGCGCATCAGCGTCGACCTCGACGAAGCCGAACCGTGGCTGGCCCACCATCCCCGCGGCACCGTGCCCATGCAGATCTCGATCGGCGGCAACGACATCTACACCGCGCCTTGCTGACCAACACGGGCCGAGAACCCGCACCGCTAGTGCTGCATCCCGGACCGGCACAGCCCGAGCACAACCAACGATGGGAGGAAACCCGTGGGCTGGCATTATCTTGAACCCGCGCCACGCGCCTACCAGGGCCAAGCCTGGGAACCTGTGGTCGAAGGCAACCCGGCGGCCGGCACAGAGGAAACCCTGTGGCTGTACGCGCTGATCGACGTACGGCCGCGCCGCCACGACGACCACACCATCCGGCCAATGATCGACCGGCAGGGCGTGGAGCGTCTGGCCGCAAAACTCGCCGGCACCCTGTACGGAACCAGCCGCCCGGCCCGCACCGCCGAGGTCGCCCGCCTCGACTGGGCGACCAACGGCACCGATCTGGTCATCACCCACCGGGCCGGCAGCGCCAACGAACGTGTGCAGATCGTGCATCCCGACGAACGCGGCCTGTACCAGGTCGTGTTCGACGCGTTCGCGTGGCGGCTGCCGCGCGGGCGGTTCCACGGCCGCCAAGCCCTCGACCGCACCTGGTACCGCCTTGACCTCATGCACCGCGAGCGTGGGCCGATCCTGTCCGCCGCGCATATGCGGCTTATCCGCGACGAAGCCATCCTCGGCCTGGGCGAGGTGCTCGCCGAGTTCCTCTCCTACACCATCCCGTACCCCGACGACGAGGGTGCCGCCGCCGAAACCCTCGTGCCGCGGATGCTGGCCGGCATCGCCGGGATCGCAGCACAGAACCTGGCGCAATGCGGTGGCGGCCAGATCGTCACCGCGATGGCCACCGATGAAGCCATGAAGGTGCTCACCTCGGCGATGGCCGAGCAGCTGCGCCCCGTTGTCTCGGCGATGGCCGAACGCGACCAGGCCCGGCATGCGGTCGCCGCCGACGGCGCCATCACCTGCCTGATCTGCGACAGGCCACAGCCTTCGGCCACAGCCGCGCACGTGCGGCACGGCTGGATCTGCGCAGGCTGCGGAGCCGGAGAACACCACCCCTACGCCTGAGCCCGGGCGGGTACGGCAGCCACGCCCATGGCGCAGCCTCACAGCAGCCCTTCGGGCCGATCCGACAACAGACATGGCCGAAGCCCGACCGACAACGCGCACATCGCGCCTACCCGGCAGCGGCCAGCCGGCCGTGCCCGCACTGTGACGAAAGGACGCCGCACGTGCCCGACCTGACCTTGACCTTCGACACACGGCAGGAGCTGGCCAGCGCCCGCTCGGCCTGCCGGCGCATGCTCGCCGCCCCCTTGCCCCTGGCCGCCTCCCGGCGCACCGCGCTCACCGTCACCCAGGCAACACTGGACGCCCTCGGCGACACCGGACCCTACGAGGTTTCCCTGGACCACGAACAGCAGTCGGCCCTGGCTACGGCCCTGGACCGGCTGCAACTGGGCACCGCACGATCGCTGACCAAGCCGCATCATGGCGACGCCGCAGTCGCTGCGGTGCTGGCCCGGCTGGCCCATGCCGCCCCATGGGCGCTGCCGCAGCCGCAGGTGGTGCAGTTCGTCCGCCTCGGCTACGGCGACCATCACGGCCTGCCGCTGTACAGCATGGACTTCCGCATCGACATGCCGGACCGGGCGACCTTCGAAACCTGCCTGATCGACGGCGTGGTCGCCTGCAACCACTTCAGCGGCACGCAGGTGGCCGCGGCGTTCGGGCCGATGTGGGACGACCTGTCCACCGTCACCCTCGGCCGCGACTCCAGCCCATTCATCCAGCTGGCGATCCCGTTCACCCGCCAACAGCAAAACGGCGGCGACAACACCCGAGCGGTGCCCCTGCCCGGCGCCGATCGGGCCGCGCTGGTCGACTCCATCTGCCAGGCTGCCACGACGTGCCGAGCTGACGCGATCCTTTTCGCCAGCACCGCTGACCCGGTACGGCATGCCGCGCGCCGTCCGGCAGTACCCGACAAGGTCTACAGCCTGCGCCTGTGGTGGGACTAACCCACAGAAGCGCTCGAGGATCCCGCCGCTACGCGGCCGGCCTGACACCGCCGACCGCGCACCCTGACCCTCACCCCGCCAGCCGCGCACTGGCTGCGGTACCCGCCGTTTCGGCGGTAGCCGGGGTTTAGCACGACCTCTTGTCCGTTTCGCACGGCGGCATCCGACCGTGTGGGTCGGGCCGGCCGTGTCCGCAATCCGAAAGGACCCGGCACATGAACACCAAACGAGTCGATGTCCGCGAACACCTGTACGCGATCTTCGGCAACGACATCAGCCACCTGCCCCGCGAGCTGGAAATCGCCGCCAGGCACCACCGCGAACTAGCCACCGGGCTACGCCACCGCGCACCGGATGAACTGATCACCGAGCCCGGCGCGCGGCACCTTGCCGACGGGCACGACCGCGACGCTGCTCGCTGCGACCGGATCGCCGGCTTGATCCGCCACGCCCTGGGCGAGGACGGCGGCGACTTCGAACCGAATGGCGCCGGCACCTGCGCGGGCGCGCCAGGTACCCGCTGGCCGCGGGTGGTCACCGTCACCAGTAACCTCACTCTGCGGTCGGCTCTGGACGTTGCCGCCCACCAGGCATGTGTGCGGCTTGTCCACCACGAGATGGCCACGACGAAGGCGCGCAAGGCCGCTCTTAGCGCCGCGCTGGTGATCGTCGGCGTGGAAATGGCGTCATGGTTCACCGGACCCGTCCCGACAGACGTGCCCACTGTCGTGATTGGATTCGATCCGCTTGACCGGTCCGGTGCCGCCGATCACGCCCACCGTCTGCACGCAGATCTATTCGTCTTGCAGCCGCCCGGCCATGAGGTGCTGATCGCGTTGCTGCGCAAGGTTTCCGGCGAGGAGGCAGACCGTTGAGCACACCAGATCCGGTCGGCGCAGCAGGCGTGCCGGCCGAACTGTGCAGCCAAGCCAATGGTGGCGACGATCCGCCCGCCGGATGGTTGCGGGTCAACGCCGGCACGCGAGAGCTGCTGCTCGCCGCCCTGCGGATCGCATCCGATGGGATAGACGACGATCTCGACTGTGTCGGCTGCTCGGATGGCGGCTGCACCGAGGGCGGCCACCGGCAATTCAGGCCGCAATCCTGCTCTGGTGGCGATCCTAGATGCTTCGGTTCGTGGAACTGAGCCTGGATCCACCGATCAATAGCGGCCGGCTTGGCGTGTCCGAATAGGAGAGTGTCCCCTGGCCTGGGAAGATCGAAGTTGCTGAGACTCCATCTGACCAGGTGAAAGGGCACCTCTCAAGTGAGGCTACTACACACCCCCGGTGTCGTGACCGCCACGTTCGATGATCCAAATCTCGTGTCGCGGGCCGGGCTGGAGCCGGTGATGCGGCTGGCTGAGCAGGCCGACCTGCACGAGATCGTAACCGAGAAGGTCCATGTGCCCACCGACAACCGGTGCCATGTGCGCCGGCTTGCTGCGGCCTGGGGCTACTTGGCCTTCACCGAGGCGGTGTGGCGAACGACGGACGCGCCGCTCGAGGTTCGCGAAGCCTTCGCCGACTATCCCACGATGGGGCGGGTCGATGACGTCGTGCCGCTCATTCAGGAGAGCGGCTTGTCGCTGGTCGACCACTTCGACCTGCCGGACGAAGCCTGGTGGGACGACTTCTACTCGCCGATGGAGCGGCAGATCGAGAAGCTCCGGGCGAAGTACGCCGGCGACGCCGAGGCTCTGGCGGCCCTCGACGAAGTTGCCAAGGAACCCGCGATGCATCGCCGAAGCGGGCACCACTACGGCTACAACTTCTTCGTCGCACGACGAGTATGACCCGCGGTCTGCGCTCGACAGCTACGCCTGCCAGTCGCCGCGCTCGAGGTCCTCTGGGTAGCGGGCCGGAGGCGCATTGTAGGCGTCATGCTCGCCGCTCCGGCCATTCGCCAAGCACTGTCCACCAGGTGCAACCCTCGATCGAGAAGGAGGAGCGCTTCAGCTTCGTGTCCAGCGACCCGCGCGCCATCGACCTCGACTGCTTCAAGCACCTCGCCAAGCGGGGACTGACAGACAGACCGCCCGGTGGTGCTCGCCGATGGGCAAGACCCACCTGGCGCGTCGCATCGTCGCCGAGGTCGAGCTGGCGAGCCCGCGAGCGAGCGCAGGCTCGTCCAGACCGACGACTTCAACGAGACGGGGCGCGTGTACCTCGAGCTCGCTGACGCGACGCCCGCCTGGGCCGCGACGCCGTAGTGGCGTTAGACTCGCCGGCCATGGGACTGCTCACCTTCAGCCTCAACCTCACCCTGGACGGTTGCGTCGACCACCAGGAGGGGATCGCCGACGACGAGACGCACGTCTTCTTCACCCGTCTCATGGACGAGGGCGGGGCAATGCTGTGGGGTCGCGTCACCTACGAGATGATGGAGAGCTACTGGCCGGCCGTCGCCCGCGGCGACGAGGAGGCGCCGCCGGCCATGCGCGAGTGGG
>Ga0209382_10004980_pt1 | contig 17398 bp, 19 predicted proteins | sample SoiMetdeltSBSDD5_FD_187599 | JGI IMG/M metagenome (GOLD analysis project Ga0209382, IMG submission 187599) | Bulk soil microbial communities from a Populus tree surrounding site in Tennessee, USA - Soil MetaG P. deltoides SBSDD5 (SPAdes) (version 2) | ecosystem: Environmental > Terrestrial >...
CGAAGTCTCGGTCGAGGAAGGCATCGCCAAGACGCTCGGCTGGGCGCTCGGTGACGAGCTGACGTTCACGGTCGGCTCGGAATCGTTCAGCGCCAACGTCACTTCGTTCCGCAAGCTGCGCTGGGATTCGATGAAAGTGAATTTCTTCGTGATCGGGCCGCCGAAGCTGCTCGAAGGATTTCCTGCGAGCTATATCAGTGCGTTCCGCCTGCCGCCGGGAAACGAGCGGCTGATGCTCGATCTCACGGCGCGCTATCCGAACGTCACGGTGGTCGACGTGGGCGCCGCGGTTCGCCAGGCGCAGGGCGTGATCGACCAGGTGATCGTTGCCGTGCAGTTCGTGTTCCTGTTTGCGCTCGGCGCCGGGTTGCTGGTGCTGTACTCGGCGCTCGTCGCGACCGAGGACGAGCGCCGGCGCGAGGCGGCGGTAATGCGCGTTCACGGCGCATCGCGCCGCCAGGTGACCGGGAGCCAGCGCGTGGAGTTTCTCGCGATGGGGCTGCTCGCGGGGATTCTCGCGACCGCGGGCGCGGCCGCGATCGGGCAGCTGCTCGCGCGGCGCGTCTTCGAGCTCGACCTGCCGCTCAGCCCGGAGCTCTGGATCGCCGGCCCGCTTGCCGGCGTCGCGCTGCTTTCGCTGAACGCGTGGCTCTCGGCGCGCAAGGTGCTGCGCGCTTCGCCCGCGCTGACGTTGCGCGATGCCGTCTGAGAGCACGACTGACTAGCACCAAATAAGAGCGACCCGCGCTCCGGGCGCCCTCTCGCAGTGCGCTTGCGTGGTCCTCACTGCGACGCAAGTACCTCATTACTCTACGTTTAGCTGCTGGCACGCTTGCTGCTCTGACTCGTCGCGGTTCACTCATTCACATCGGGGAGCATTCATGCGCAAGTCGCTGATCGTCATCGCCATCGCCGCTTCTGCAGGAACGCCGACGCTTGTGCTCGCGCAAGCACCGGCAGCAGCCGCACCGCAATCGCCGCACACGTTGACCGGAAACGCCGGTCTGTACAGCAGCTACCGGTTTCGCGGGATCGATCAGACCTTCGGCAAGCCGGCGCTGCAGGGCGGGATCGACTACAGCCATTCGAGCGGCTTCTATGTCGGCAACTGGAACTCGAACGTCAACGAAGGCGCGGGCTTTCCGTCGGGCAACCTCGAGATGGATTTCTACGGCGGCTGGAAAGGCTCGTGGGGCGACTGGGGCCTCGACGTCGGCGCGATCTACTACTACTACCCGAACACTGACGCCAACCTCACCGCGGGCACGGCGTTCGTCAGCCCGCGCGATCCGACCAAGATCCACACCGGGAAGATCGACAACAAGGAGCTGTACATTGGCGGATCGTGGAAAACGATCTCGCTCAAGTACTCGCACGCGATCGACGACTACTTCTCGCTTCCCGGCACCAAGGGCTCGAACTACTGGGACCTCTCGGGAACGTACGACTTCGGCGGCGGCTGGGGGCTCGTCGGTCACGTTGGCCGCTTCAAGCTCAAGAACTGGAGCGTCGGGACGGATGCCAGCGACGGCGACTACACCGATTTCAAGATCGGCGTCACCAAGGACTTGAGCGGCTGGCTGTTCGCGCTCTCCTACATCGATACGAACGCCAAGGGCAATTGCAACATCGCCAATCCCGGCTTCTACTGCTTCCCCGACCAGGTGCCGAACGCGGGACTCGGCAGCGGCACGGCGAAGTTCAAGGACGCAGGCCGCGGAATCCTCGTGCTGTCCGTGAGCAAGACATTCTGAGGGCGTCATGAAACTCGTCACCGCGATCATCAAGCCGTTCAAGCTCGACGAGGTGCGCGAAGCGCTCTCGGCAATCGGCGTGCAGGGCATCACCGTCACGGAGGTGAAGGGCTTCGGTCGGCAGAAAGGGCACACCGAGCTCTACCGGGGCGCCGAGTACGTTGTCGACTTCCTGCCCAAGTTGAAGATCGAGGTCGCGATCAAGTCCGAGCTGCTCGAGGCGGCGATCGAGGCGATCGAGAAGGCCGCCAACACCGGCAAGATCGGCGACGGCAAGATCTTCGTCTACGAACTCGAAAAAGTGATCCGCATCCGCACCGGCGAAGTCGATGCGGCCGCGCTCTAGGGAGAATCCAATGAAAAGACTACTGGCTGTACTCGCGTTGGCGGGGTTTGTATTCGCGGGGACCGCGTCGGCTCAGGACAAGACGGCACCCACGGCGGACAAGCCTGCGGCAGCGGCGCCGGCCGCCGCCGAAGCGAAGCCGGCGCCCGCCGTAGAAGCGAAGAAGGAAGAAGCCAAGGCCGAGGCGAAGCCGGCGCCCACGCCGAACAAGGGCGACACCGCCTGGATGCTCACGTCGACTGCGCTGGTGCTGATGATGAGCGTGCCGGCGCTGGCGCTCTTCTACGGTGGCATGGTGCGCTCGAAAAATACGCTGTCGATGCTGATGCAGGTGTTTGTCGTGTTCTCGCTGGTGACCGTCCTGTGGTGCATTTACGGCTACAGCCTTGCGTTCACCGAGGGCAACGCCTATTTCGGCGGCTTTGACCGGTTGTTCCTAAAGGGCACCTTCGACCCGGCCAAAGGCGAATTCTCGATGGCTGCGACGTTCAGCAAGGGCACTCCGCTCTACGAACTGGTGTTCGTCGCGTTCCAGGCGACGTTCGCCGCGATTACCTGCTGCCTGGTGCTGGGCGCGATCGCCGAGCGCGCGAAATTCTCCGCGGTGCTCGTGTTCATCGTCATCTGGTTCACGCTCGCCTATGCGCCAATCGCGCACATGGTGTGGTTCTGGCTGGGGCCGGACGCCTACACGAGCGCCAAAGTGGTCGACGAGATGAACGCCAAGGCGGGCCTGCTCTGGCAGTGGGGCGCGCTTGATTTCGCCGGAGGGACCGTGGTGCACATCAACTCCGGCGTCGCCGGGCTCGTCGGTGCGTACCTGATCGGCAAGCGCGTCGGCTACGGCAAGGAGGCGCTGATGCCGCACAACCTGACGCTGACGATGATCGGCGCAGCGCTGCTGTGGACCGGATGGTTCGGCTTCAACGCCGGCTCGGCGCTGGAAGCGAACGGCATTGCGGGCCTCGCGTTCATCAACACCTATCTCGCGACCGCCTGTGCGGTACTTTCCTGGACGTTCGGCGAAGCCGTGTTCAAGGGGAAGCCGTCGATGCTCGGCGCTGCTTCGGGCGCGGTCGCGGGCCTTGTTGCGATCACGCCTGCCGCGGGTAACGTCGGCATTGCCGGCGCATTCGTGATCGGCCTTGCCGCCGGCCTCGTCTGCCTGTGGGGCGTGAACGGGCTGAAGAGGGTGCTCCGCGCCGACGATTCGCTCGACGTGTTCGGCGTCCACGCGGTCGGTGGAATTCTCGGTGCGTTGCTGACCGGCGTGTTCAACGACCCGTCGCTCGGCGGGCCCGGCTTCCCCAACAACTGGTTCGAGATGAAGCCCGGGTTCGAGAGCATCGGCGCCCAGGTCCTGACGCAAGCGAAGGCGGTCGGCGTCACGGTGCTGTGGTCGGGAATCGTCGCGGCGATCGCCTACAAGCTCGTCGACCTGACGATCGGCTTGCGCGTCAGCGAGGACGAGGAGCGTGAAGGTCTCGACGTGGCCTCGCACGGAGAGGCGGCGTACCGCTTGTAAATTCCGGGCGGGAGCGTCGCGGAAAGGGCGCCTTCGGCGCCCTTTCTTCTTTTGCGGGAGAATCGGGCATGGCAGAGGCTGCGCTGGTCGCCGCGCTCGCCGCCCTCGCGCTGGCGGTCTGGATGCTGTTCCGCGTGCAGCGCACGCTGGAGGAGAAGCACCGCCAGATGCTCTCCGACCTGCACGACGGGCTCGTGCGGCAGGGCGACCGTCTCGGAACGAACATCGGCGAGCTGCGCGAGGCGGTCTCCGCAAAGCTCGATACGCGCCTCGACCAGATCTCGAATCGCGTCAACGAGCGGCTCGACGAAGGGTTCAGGAAGACGAACGACACGTTCGTCAACGTGATGCAGCGCCTCACCACGATCGACGAGGCGCAGAAGAAGATCGAGACGCTCACCGGCAGCGTGGTCGAGCTGCACGACCTGCTCGGTGACAAGCGGACGCGCGGTGCGTTTGGCGAGGTGCAGCTCGAAGCGCTGGTCCGCAACGTGCTGCCGGCCGCGGCGTTCGAAATGCAGTACACGCTGTCGAACGGCACGCGCGTCGACTGCGTGCTCAGGCTGCCGGCGCCGACCGGCATGGTGTGCGTCGATTCCAAGTTCCCGCTCGAGAACTACAACCGCATGCTCGACCGGCAGACGAGCGAACCGGAGCGCGCCGCTGCGCAGCGCCAGTTCAAGGCAGACGTGCGCAAGCATGTCGACGACATCGCGCGCAAGTACATCCTTGCCGGCGAGACGTCCGACGGCGCGGTGATGTTCCTTCCCGCCGAAGCCGTGTTCGCCGAGATCCACGCCTACAACGCGGACGTCGTCGACTACGCCAACACCCGGCGCGTGTGGATCGTGTCGCCGACGACGCTGATGGCGGTGCTGAACACCGCGCGCGCGGTGCTGAAGGACGTCGAGACGCGCAAGCAGGTCGACGTGATCAAGGATGCACTGGGAAGGCTCGCGGTCGAGTTCAGCCGCTTCGACGAGCGCATGCGCAAGCTCGCCGAGCACATCAGCCAGGCGCACGAGGATGCGCAGAAGATCCAGACCACCGGAGAAAAGATCAGCCGGCAGTTTGAGCGGATCGAGTCCGCCGAGCTGGAGGAGAAGCCGGCGTCGAACGTGGTGCGGCTCGCCGAGGAGCGCAAGCCCGGCGCCTGACGTGACGGAGAGACTCCTGCTGGCGATCGCGCTGGCGCACGTGGCTGTCGGGCTGGGGCTTGCGGCCCTGCCGCTCGCGCCGTCGATTCACGCGGGCCTGGCAGCGGTGATTTTCGGCACGGGCAAGGCAACCGAAGAGGTTCGTTTCCTCCTCAGCGTGTTCGGACCCACGATCGCGAGCTGGGGGATTCTGTTCTACGCGCTGGTCCGCGCCTTCTTCCGTCATCCGACGCGCGGTTCGTGGTGGGCGCTCGTCTTGTCGATTGCGATCTGGGCGCCGCTCGATTCGGCGCTGTGCGCCTACTACGGCCTGTATCCGGCGATCGCGCTGAATGCGGTCGTAGCCGTGGTGCTCCTCGGCTTGCTGATCAGTGTGCGCAGGTTGGCTTACGCCCCGCCGTAGGAGTAGATTTCGCGGGCAAAGGATCCGAGAGGCCCGGCCACTCGCTCGGATGAACGCCCTTACCGTTTCGGTCGATTCGAGCTGAATCCTGTGACGCGGCAGCTCCTTGCCGGCGGCGGGAGTAGATTGCGTTGATGACGGGAGCCGATTTGAAGCGAAGGCTTGTCGCTGTCCTGGCGGCGGACGCCGTCGGTTACTCGCGGCTGATGGCAGCCGACGAGCAAGCTACCGTTGCCGAGCTGGATGCCGCGCGCGCCATTTTCCGCAAACAGATCGACTCGAATCAAGGTCGTGTCATCGACACGGCCGGCGATTCCGTGCTGGCAGTGTTCGAGCTTGCAACGTGCGCGATGGCCGCTGCACTCGCTATCCAGGAGGAGCTCAAGTCGGTTGCGAAGGACGTGGCAGAAGACCAGCGCATGCGCTTTCGTATTGGCGTGCACTTGGGAGAAATCATTGAAAAAACCGACGGCACAGTGTACGGCGACGGAGTCAATATCGCCGCACGACTTCAGGCAAAGGGACCTCCGGGAGGAATCTGTGTCAGCCAGACCGTCTACGACACGGTGAAGGGCAGGATTCCGATGCGTGCCACGTTTGCCGGACCGGAAACGTTCAAGAACATTGCCGAGCCGATACCGATCTGGCAGATCGGTCCGAAAGGAGCGGCGCCAGCGCCACCTGTTGCTTCGCGCGGGCGAACCGTGCGCTGGATCGCAGGCGGCGCGGTTGCGATCACGCTGCTCGCGATCGCTGCAGGCTGGTACGCGACGCGGCCTGAAGCACCGGTCAAACCTCTGGTAGCGAAGGCTGAGACATCATCGATCAGCGCGAATTCCCTCGCTGTTCTGCCGTTCACCAACATGAGCGACGACAAGAGCACGGCGTACTTTGCAGACGGCGTGCACGAGGACTTGCTGACGCAGCTTGCTTTGCTTGGCGAGTTGAAGGTTGTTTCCCGTACGTCCGTGATGGAGTACCGCGAAAGCAAGAAGAATATGCGCCAGATCGGTGCCGAGCTCGGCGTCGGATCGCTCGTGGAGGGAAGCGTGCGCCGGGCGGGAAACCAGGTGCGCGTTACGGCCCAACTGGTTGATGTGCGGACCGACAAGCATCTCTGGGCGAAAAGCTATGACCGGGAGCTGAAGGATATCTTCGCCATCCAGTCCGAACTCGCGACCGAGATCGCCAGGGCGCTAAAGATCTCGCTCGCTCCGCAGGAGCAGACGCGCTTGGCCAAGAGACCCACCGACAACCTCGAAGCCTACGACTTCTTCCTGCGCCATCAGGACCTGGTTAACCAGTCAACGGGTACGGTGCGGATCATGTCGACGGTCAAGGAACGTGTCGCGCTGCTCTCCCGGGCGGTGGAGCTGGATCCGAAGTTTGCTCTGGCTTGGGCGCGCTTGGCCGCCGAGCACGCCCGGGCCTATGGATACGGGATCGACCGCGATCCCGGCAGAAAGAAGCAGGCCCGCGATGCGATGGATCGCGCGCTGGCACTCTCGCCGGCTGACGTGCAGGTCGATATCGAGGCTGGGACCTACTATCGGCTGGCGCTGAATGACTACGCACGGGCTGCCGGGTCGTTCGAGAACGCATTGAAGGCTGCACCGCACAACGTTGAGGGGCTGATCGGCCTGTCTGAGGTCTACAGGGACCAATTCCGGATTGCAGACAGCGTCGCTCTGCTCGAACGCGCTTTCGCGGTGGACAGCCGCAATTCAGGGGTCTTGATCCGCCTGGCGAACCATTACCTTGATCATCGTCACTACGAACGCTCGCTCGCCCTGCGGCAGCTATTGATCAACCTGCGCCCCGATGACCTCGACCTGCAAGCGAGCTACCACAATGTCGAATACTGGCGCTCAGGTTCATGGGACAGCTATGATCGCTGGCGATCGACGATCCCGAAGGCGGCGGGGATGAAGTCGGCCCGCGTCATGTTTACGGACATTGACCGCGCGATTGCGCGGCGCGATTTCCCAGAGGTACTGCGCCTGATCGAGGTTGACTCTGAAGACGTCACGAGCTTACGGGACTCATCGTTCGCGGCAGACCGTAGCGTAAATCGCGCGGTCGCGCTTCGCGCCCAGGGCGATCGGGTGCAAGCCGGGAACGCTGCGCGCGAAGCGTTGCGTCTGATCGAAGCCGACCTTCGAAAGTCACCCGGTAACGACAGCATGTGGGCCGCGAAGGCGCGCATGCACGCTTTTCTTGGCGAGCGCAAAGCTGCGTTTCTCGCGCATGCGCGCGCCGTCGCTCAGACGGAAGAGAAGAACGGAAAGCGCGGCGCCGATTTCACGTACCGGGGGATCCTGGACGTCCATGCATTGCTTGAAGACCGTGTGGAGGCGCTTGCCGAGCTCGCGAGGCAATTGCGACTGCCGAGTTCCTTGCCCCATGAGTTCCGCGTCCACTTGGAGCTCGCGTCGCTCTGGGAAGATCCGCAGTTTCAGGCGCTCGTGAACGATCCGAAGAACAATGCGCCGCTGCCGATCGTCAATCGCGATGCGCCGTGGCTGGGGAAGTGACTACGGACAGGGCTTCGTAGGCAGCCGGGCGGGTGATCCCGGCCATCAGCGCCGCTTGAAAGGATCCCGCTCGATCACGAGCGGCGGGACTTCCCTGGGCCTGAAGCTTGGAAGCGGCGGCACGTTGCCGCGCTCCTTTTCTTCCACGCCCTTCATTCCCAGGGTGAGGAAGCGCTCGGTCTGGCCTGCGGGGTTCTCGCACCCGGCGAGCGCAAACGCGAAAGCGACAACCGAGACGAGTCGGCTTGCGGTCACTGGGTGCGACTCCGCCTGCGATTCTTGACAGGCTCGACCGCCGCCGGCTCGTAATCGCGATGCCGGATCGCGAGCGCGTCGAGGGAGAGCGTCACTTCGTCACGACCTTCGACCGGGCGGACGGACGCACTTTTCAGCACGCGCAGCTGCGGCGAGCCCGTCGAGACCAGCTGCAGGAACTCGGTCACCTTGATGAATTCGCCCGAGACGCGCACGGTGAACGGACGGTAGTAGTAGAACTCCTTCGACGACCAGTCGGCGGCGGAGAACTCGATCGGCGGCTTCAGTTGCTTTTCCTTTGCAGCGGCCCGGACCGAATCCTCGAGGTCCTGCCGCCCGGCGCCGAGACCGTCGAAGTCCGGGAGAATCGTCTGCGCCGCCTTGCGCAGGTCCTTCATGGCGGGTATCTGCGCGCGAAACGCATCGAAGTTCACGCGGTACGCGTAGAGTGCGCGGTACTCGCGCTGCAACCGTGCATGCGCTTCCCTGGCCTGCTCGAGGCGCTCGAGCGGCTCCCGGATGAACAGGAAATAGCTCGCGATTCCGGTCGCCGCGGCTGCGATCGCTGCCTGCACCAGGAGCTTTAGCATGCGCCTTTAGTGCCGAAGCTCCGCCTGGACCTTGAAGACCTGCGCTTGCGAACCGAACGGATCACCCCCGGGCGCCGCCTGCGTGCTCGCGATGCGCGGATGGGTGATGAACTTCATCGCGCCGAGCTGCTCGACCATCCGTTTCGCTGCTGCGTCGTTGCGCGCGATGCCCTCCACGACGATCTGCAGGCCATCGGCCTGCACGTGGGTGAGCAGGATGTCGCCGGGCAGCCGCGACAACTCGGCGAGTGCCTCGGCGGCGGGGCTCGATTCCTCCGCGAGCACCTTGATAATCTGGTTGCGCTCCAGGAAGTCCCTGAGCCCTTTGACCAGGCCGTCGACTTCCCTGGTTTCCCGCCGCAGGGGCGAGAGCGCCGACTCGAGCGCCGTGTTCTCGGCCTGCTGTGCATCGACCCTGTGATGAATGAATTGCCGGACGATTCCCGCCGCGACGAGCGTCGCGATCACTACGCCCGCGAGGAGTCGGGCCGAGTTCAGACGCCGATCTCCCGCGCCGGCGCGACGCCCGGCACGACTTCGAGCGCGACGTCGCCGGAGATGCGCGCTGCGCCGTCCCCAAGCCACACGACGCGCTTACCTTCGCGCGCGAGCCGGATCGCAAGCTCCTCGGATCCGGCGTCGGTGCGAATGCGTTCAGCCTCGCGGCGCGCAAGGTCGACAACTACCTGCGGGACATGATCCTCATAGAGCACCACATCCGCCGTCTGTAGTATGCGGAGTGCGCGTAGCGTGAGCAGTTCCGGCTCGCCCGCTCTCGCGTCCACGAGATAAACCATTCCCTCGACGCCTGTGGAAGCGCCGCCCGACCCCAGGTCCTGCTCCAGCATCCGCGCGGCTTCGCCGTCGCGACCGGCGAACACGAGGTCGGCAACCGGTCCGTCGATCACGCCTTTCCAGAAACGGCGTCGCGCGGCGGAATTCTGAATCTTGCGCTTGGAGGCCTCGCGGAAGCGCGCCGCAAGCGCGGCAAGCCGCCCGAACGCGAACGGCACCGCGGTTTCGATGATTGCGCGCAGCTTCCTTGCGAGCAGCGGCGATGCGCCGCCGGTCGAGATCGCAATCTGCACCGGCGCGCGGTCGACCAGCGCCGGCATGATGAAGGTCGAGCGCGCGGCGTCGTCGGCGACATTGACCGGGATGCGCTGCGAGCGCGCCGCATCGGCCACTGCCTCGTTCACCGCCGCGTCGTCGGTCGCCGCGATCGCGATCTCTGCGCCCATGACGTCGCCCGGCTGGAAGCGTCGCGGCTCGTGCCGGATCGCGCCGAGCGTGGTCAGCTCGGTGAGGCGCGCGCACAGGTCCGGCGCGATGACCGTGACCCGCACGCCGGAGCGCAGCAGCGTTTCGACCTTGCCTGCGGCAATCGCTCCGCCGCCGACGACGACGCCGGGCCTGCCGCGCAAATCGAGAAACGCGGCGAAGTAGGGGCGGTCAGCGGCCGGAATCATCGGCACGTGTGCCGAGCAGCGCGTCGGCGCGCGCCTCATCCTGCGAAGAGAGCGCGGCGGCCGGCAGGGTGCGCCGACGCCGTACGAAGATCCATACGGCGGCGAATCCCACGATCAGCAACGCGAACGGCCCGATCCACAGCAGCAGCGTCGAGCTCTTGAGCGGCGGGCGGTAGAGCACGAAGTCGCCATACCGCTGCACCATGTAGTCGCGGATCTCGGCGTCCGATTTCCCGGCCTTGATCAGCTCGCGCGCCTGGTTTTTCAAGTCCATCGCGAGGCCGGCGCGCGACGCGATCAGCGATTCGTTCTGGCATACGAGGCAACGCAGCTCTTCGGCGATGGCAATGAGGCGCGCCTCGACCTGCGGGTCGTCGGCCAGCGGCGTCGCTTCGCGCGCAAGCGCCCCGAACGTGGCGAGGAGCATTGCGAGCGCAACGGCGATGTTCTTCACCGTTCGAGCTCGGCGATCATCGGCAGGATCTTGCCCTTCAGCAGCTCCGGCGTCACCGGGCCGATCTGCTTGAAGCGGATCACACCCGCCCGGTCGATGAGATACGTCTCGGGAACGCCGTATACGCCGTAGTCGATGCCGATCCGCCCGTCGGCGTCGACCACCGAGAACTGGTATGGATCGCCGAACCGCGACAGCCATTTCAGCGCGTCGTCGCTCTGGTCCTTGTAGTTGAGCCCGACGAGCGGTGCACGCTTGGTGCGCGCGAAATCGACGAGCACCGGGTGCTCGTCGCGGCAGGTCACGCACCACGACGCCCAGACGTTCAGCAGCCAGACCTTGCCGCGCATGTCCGCGGGCGAAAAGCGCTCCGCGCTGCCGAGACGCGGCAGCTGGAACGCCGGCGCGGGCTTGCCGACGAGCGGCGAGGGCACTTCGCGCGGATTGAGCGTCAGGCCGACCGCAAGCAGCACGAGCAGCGCGAGGAACACGCCGACGATCGCGATGCGCACGGCGTCACGCCCTCCCGGCCGCGAGCGCTTCGCGCCCGGCCGTCTCGCGCGCTTTGGCGCGATAGCGCCGATCGGTGAGCGCGAGGAACCCGCCGAGCGCCATCAGCACGCACCCGCCCCAGATCCAGTCGACGAACGGCTTGACGTGCGCGCGCACGCTCCATGCGCCGCCGCCGAGCGGGTCGCCGAGCGCGACGTAGACGTCGCGCGTCAGCCCGGCATCGATCGCGGCCTCTGTCATCGGCATCTGCGAAGAGAAGTAGTGGCGCTTCTCCGGATACAGCTTCCTGACCACCTGGCCATCGCGCAGCAGCTCCATGTCCGCCACGACCGCGGTGTAGTTCGGTCCTGGCACCTCGCGCACGCCGAGCATGCGCATGCCGTACGCGCCCAGCGTCAGCGTGTCGCCCGGCGCCATGCGCACCTCTTTTTCACTTTCGTAGCCTTTCGAAAGCGCGACGCCGACGACGAATACCGCGAGCCCGAGGTGTGCAACGTGCATGCCCCAGTAGTGGCGCGGCTGGCGCGCGAGCGCGGCGAGACGGGTGCGGACGCCCGGCCCGGCCGGCGCGACGCGCGCGCGCAGCTGCAGCCACGCCGAGGCGACGACCCACAGCACGAGCGCCATCGAAAGCGCGACGAGCGGCTCGAAGCTTCCCATCATGAACGGGATCGCGAGCCCGCCGGCGATCGCGAACAGCAATGCGTACTTCATCCGCGCAGCGAGCTCGGCGAGGCTCGCCGAGTGCCACGACGCCTGCGGGCCGAGCGCAACGAAAAACAGCAGCGGCACCATCAGCGGCACGAAGACGGTGTTGAAGTACGGCGGTCCCACCGAGATCTTGCCCATCCCCAGCGCATCGATCGCGAGCGGGTAGAGCGTGCCGAGCAGCACGGTGCCGGTGGCGGCGGCAAGCAGCAGATTGTTGACGAGCAGCAGCGTCTCCCGGGAGACGACCTCGAACGCGCCGCCGGTCGCAACCCGCGGAGCGCGCGCCACGAAAAGCGCGAGCGAGCTGCCGATCACGAGCGCGAGCAGAACGAGGATGAAGATGCCGCGGCGCGGATCGGTCGCGAACGCGTGCACCGAGGTGAGCACGCCCGAGCGCACCAGGAACGTCCCCAGCAGCGAGAGCGAGAATGCAGTGATCGCGAGCAGCAGCGTCCAGCTCTTCAGCGCGCCGCGCTTTTCGGTCACCGCGAGCGAATGGATCAGCGCGGTGCCGACCAGCCAGGGCATGAACGAAGCGTTCTCGACCGGATCCCAGAACCACCAGCCGCCCCAGCCGAGCTCGTAGTACGCCCACCAGCTGCCGAGCGCGATTCCGAGCGTCAGGAACATCCAGGCCGCGATCGTCCAGGGGCGCGACCAGCGCGCCCATGCGGCGTCGAGCTTGCCCGACGCGAGCGCGGCGATCGACAACGCGAACGCGACCGAAAAGCCGACGTATCCCATGTAGAGCATCGGTGGATGGAAGATCAGCCCCGGGTCCTGCAGCAGCGGATTCAGGTCGCGGCCGTCCGCCGGCACGCGCGCGAGCCGGTCGAACGGGTTCGACGTGAACAGGATGAACGCATGGAACGCGGCGGCGACGAGCCCGAGCACGCCGAGCGTGCGCGCGACCAGCGCATCGGGGAGCGAGCGCGACGCCAGCGCCACCGCGAGCGTCCAGCCCGCGAGCATCAGGATCCACAGCAGCAGCGAGCCTTCGTGGCCTCCCCAGACCGCGGAGAGCCGATAAGGCAGCGGCAGCTTGGAGTTCGAGTTCTGGGCGACGTAGGCGAGCGAGAAATCGTTCTGCGCGAACGACCAGCCGAGCGCGCAGAAGGCGAGCGCGACGAGCAGGAACTGCGCCGCCGCGGCCGGGCGCGCGAACCCCATCCAGCGTACGTTGCCGCGTGCCGCGCCGACCAGCGGCAGCACGCCCAGCGCGAGCGCGACGCAAAGCGCGAGCGTGAGCGCGAAGTGGCCCAGCTCGGCGATCATTTGCCGATCACCACGGTCTTTCCTGCCTTGGCGGCCTGCTCGAGTGCATGCGCCGCCTCCGGAGGCATGTAGTTTTCGTCATGCTTGGCGAGCACCTCGCTCGCGCGGAAAATGCCATCGGCACCGACCTTGCCTTGCGCGACGACGCCCTTGCCTTCGCGGAACAGGTCCGGAAGGATCCCCGTATAAGCGACCGGAATGCTGTGCGCCGTGTCGGTGACGACGAACTGCACCGCAAGCCCCTCGGCTCCGCGCTTCAAGCTGCCGGTCTGGACCAGTCCGCCGATCCGGAACGCCCGGTCGCGCGGTGCTTCTCCCGCCGCGACCTGCGACGGGCTGAAGAAAAACACCAGGTTCGACTGGAACGCATAGAGCACCAGGCCGGCTGCCGCGCCGAGCAGCGCCAGGCCGGCGGCGATCGCAGCGAGGCGCTTATGCCGTGGCTTCATGACGCAGTTTCTCGGCGTGCACCCGCCTGAGCGCCTGCGCGCGCCGCCCGCGTAGGAACAGCACTTCAGCTGTTACGCAGATTGCGGTCGCGAGGAAGCTGCCCCAGACGTAGAACGCGTAACCGCCCATCGCGAAGAATTCCGTGGCGCTCGCCCAGCTCATGACGCGGTCTCCTGCAGTTCCTGGGTCCATTGCATGTGCGCCTCGCGCTCCAGCATGATCGCACGAACGCGGGCGAGCGCAGCTGCGATGCTGTACATCCAGAACGCGAACGCCATGATGAGCATGCCGGCGAGCATCGTCGCCGCCATGCTGGGCGCGCGGGTCAGGCTCACCGAAGCCCCCTGGTGCAGCGTGTTCCACCATTGCACGGAGAAATAGATGATCGGCACGTTGATCGCGCCGACGAGCGCGAGCACGGCCGCGGCGCGGTCGCCGCGGCGCGGTTCGTCGATCGCCGCGTGCAGGGCCATGTAGCCCAGGTACAGGAAAAAGAGCACGAGCTCAGACGTAAGGCGCGCATCCCAGACCCAATAGGCGCCCCAGGTCGGGCGGCCCCACAGCGCCCCGGTCCACAGCGAAAGGAACGCGAACATGGCCCCGGTCGGCGCGATCGCATGCGCCATCATCGCCGAGAGGCGGGTGTTGAACGCCAGACCCAGCCCCGCCCAGCCCGCCATCACGAGATACAGGAACATCGACATCCACGAGACCGGCACGTGCACGAAGATGATCCGGTACGACTCGCCCTGCTGCGCATCGGTCGGCGCCACGAAGAAAGCGATCCACAGGCCCGCGGCGCCCGAGAGCGCAGCGAGCAGCGCGAACCAGGGCAGCAGGCGGCCGGCGAGCGGATAGAAGCTCTGCGGCGACGCGTAGCGAAACCAGTGGAGGACGCCGTTGCTCATGCCGTCATTCGAGCGAAATGCGGATCGCGGCAGCCGTCGCCAGCGGAGCGAACAGCACCGCGAGGGCGAGGCATGCGCCAAGCAGCGCCAGGTTCGGCGCCGCCGAAAGGCCGGCGAGCCTGGCGTCGACCGCGCCCGCGCCGAACACGAGTGTCGGCACGTAGAGCGGCAACGCGAGCAGCGCTACCAGCACGCCCGCGCCGCGTACGCCGATCGTCAGCGCCGCTGCGATCGCGCCGATCAGGCTGAGCACCGGTGTGCCGATCAGCAGCGAGAGCATCAGATGGGCGATCACGTCTCCCGGCAAGCCGTACTGCAGCGCCAGCAGCGGCGAGACGAGCACGAGCGGCAACCCGGAGACGAGCCAGTGCGCGACGATCTTTGCGCCCACGGCGAGCACCAGCGGCGCGGGCGCGAGCGCAAGCTGCTCCAGCGTGCCGTCCTCGTAGTCGGCGCCGAACAGGCGTCCGAGCGCGAGCATCGAGGCGAGCAGCGCCGCGACCCAGAGCACGCCGGGCGCAATCCGCCGCAGCAGTTCCGGCTCGGGCCCCAGGCCCAGCGGAAAGAGGCTCGCTACCACGACGAAGAAACCGAGCGTGAACAGCGGCTCCGATCTGCGCCGCATCGCAATCCGCAGGTCGCGGCGCACGATCCCGAGGACCGCTGCGCTGCTCGAAGCAGCGCTCACGACAAGGCAAGCGAGCGCGCTCGCGCCCGCAATGCCACCGGCTGGTGACTGGTGAGCACGCAGATTCCGTTCTGCGCGAGGTGCGCATCGACCAATCGAGCGAGCGTTTCCGCGGCGTCCGCGTCGAGTGCGGCGAGCGGCTCGTCGAGCAGCCAAAGACGGTGCCTGCAGAGTGCGAGGCGCGCAAGCGCGACCCGCCGCTTCTGTCCCTGCGAGAGCGCGCGTACCGGGAGCGCTTCGAGGGGCAGGACGCGGAATGCATCGAGCGCGGTCCGCACCGCATCCGCTGCAGCACGCACACCGTACAGCGAAGCGCAAGCAAGCAGGTTCTCAACCGGCGTGAGCTCTTCCTTGAGCGCATTCGCATGCCCGCAGAACGCGAGCTCCGCGCGAAACGATTCGCCGAGCGCCCCGATCGGCTCGCCGTTCCATCGCACCGCGCCGCGCTCAGGCCGCGCAATGCCGCAGAGGATGCGCAACAGGCTCGTCTTGCCGCTGCCGTTCGAGCCTTGCACCTGCAGGCATTCGCCCGGCGCAACCTGGAACGACAGCCCGGCGAAGAGCCGCCGCGTTCCGCGCAGGCATTCAAGGTCGGTGGCATCGAGCATCGGTAGAAGGAAGGATGACGGTCGGAATTGTGCTGCGCGGTCGTCGAAAAAGATTGATGCAGGTCAACAATGCCGACTGCGCGCCGGATTCTCCCATGAAAGCAAACGGGGGCTCTCGCCCCCGTTCAGTGAATTGCGTCCGGCGCTGGTCGCGTTACATCGCGAGAATCCACGCCACGAGCTTCTTGATGTCGGCGTCGGGTACGGTCGGGTTCGGCGCCATCGGCACCTGACCCCAGACACCCGAACCGCCCTTCTTGACCTTCTCCTCGAGCTTTGCCGCGACGTTCTGGCCCTTGTACTTCTTGGCGATCTCCTTGTAGGCCGGACCGACCGATTTCTTGTCGACCGTGTGGCACGCGAGGCAGTTGTGCTTCTTCGCCAGCGCCTCGTCCGCGTGCACCGGCGCGGCCAGCAATGCGACTGCGGCAACCGCGGCGGCGAGGGTGGTATGCAGCACCTTCATTCTTGCTCCTTTCGGTGAGGGAATCGTCCTGGCGGGCCCTGCGCCCGCCGGCTAGAAGCTGTTGTATTTTCTCACGAATCGCTCATCCATAAACGCTTCAGCGGGCGGCGGGTTGACCCGCCGCCCGCGACTTGTCGCGTCTACTTGATGGCAATCGGGTTGATGATGGCCTGCACCGCGCCGGTGATGCGCGACGGTCCCAGCGTGAACAAGAACTCCCACGCTTTGTCCTTCACCAGCTCCTCGGTATCCATGTTCTCGAGGATGTAGATGCCATTGATCGGGATCAGGATCTGGTGCACTTCGAACACGCCGACGTCTTTTTCGAACGGCAGGACCTCAAGCCCCCAGTTGTCAGCGCCGATTGCGGCGACGCCGCGCCCGGCGAGATACGTCGCGCCGCCTTTTCCGAGTCCCGGCTCGCCCGAGTTGTAGCGCTTGTTGTCCTTGCCGATCAACTTCGTCCAGCCGGTGTAGAACAGCACCACATCGCCCGGTTCGATGCTCTTCACACCCTGACGCTTCATCGCCCCTTCGATCTCGGCCTGGTTGAACGCGGTGCCTTCCTTGACGATATCGGTATTGAGGTAACCCGCCATGTCGAGCACGATGCCGCGCGTCGCGAACGCCGGGAACTTTTCGATGCCGAGCTTCTTCAGCCCGTCGGCTTGTGCGAAGTCCTTCGCTTCGTTGCAGTTGTAGTAGGTGTTGTCAATGCCGATGTGGCCGAGGCCGTCGAGCTGCGAGCCAACACCGACCCAGCCCGTGATGATGTCGTCGTTATAGGTGGTTTTCGTCGGCCCGAGCGACCCTCCTGCCGCCTGGCCCGGCTGAAGGATCGTGATGTTGAAGGTGCGAGGCGGAAATGCAGGCGTGTCCTTGTTGGTCTCGATGCCGAGGCGATAGACCTTGCCGCGCGTAATCGTCTTCACCGCCTGCAACGTCTTTGCCGGTGTGATGTGATTTGCGGCGCCGATTTCGTCCTTCGGTCCCCATTTGGACGGAAAGCATTTCTGCTGCGCGTGGGCGGTGCCGACGGCGAGCGCTGCAAGAACCGACGCCGCGCCGATGGCCGCGCGCCGGAACGGGGTTGCGTATGCATGGGTAGTCACGTGTGTCTCCCTGTTGGTCGAACGGAACGAGTCCGCGGCGAGGCCGCGTGCTGCGGAAGAACGAGCCGCGACCGGATCATAGACTTCGCCGCGCGCAGCGCACAACCCCGTCGATTTTCCGGCTAGCATAGTGGCCGGAGTACTTACCGAGGTCCGAATCCACCGGGAGGAGAGCCATGA
>Ga0209382_10004981_pt1 | contig 17398 bp, 20 predicted proteins | sample SoiMetdeltSBSDD5_FD_187599 | JGI IMG/M metagenome (GOLD analysis project Ga0209382, IMG submission 187599) | Bulk soil microbial communities from a Populus tree surrounding site in Tennessee, USA - Soil MetaG P. deltoides SBSDD5 (SPAdes) (version 2) | ecosystem: Environmental > Terrestrial >...
TCATGTCCTCGGTGTGAAGCTCGCCCGCCCCGGACCCGATCCCGATCGTGCGCTGGCTGCTCATACCGTTGATCGTGCCACTTCCCCTTGCCCCGTGGGCGTTTCCCCGGTGGGTACTGGGCGTCCCGTCCCCCGCTGGACGCTGGGCGTCCCCGTGACCCCGCTGGACGCTGGGCGTCCCGGGCCTCATCCAGCGAACGGTGGGACGCCCACGTTCCGACTCGGTGGGGCCGTCCTGCCGGCCCGCCCCGCTCCCTGGGCGTCCCACGCCTCACCCTGCGAACGGTGGGACGCCCACGCGCCAGGAAGGCCGCGGCGAGGCCACCGGCGGAGAGCCGGCCCCCTCAGCCGGCCCCCTCAGCCGGCGCCACCACTGCCAACGCGGCCGGCACCGGCATACCGCGAGCGTGCACCATCCAGCCGAACCCGCCGAGGCCGTGCGGGTCGATCAGCTCGCCCTCCTCCGACGCCACCCGCAGCCGCCTCAGATACCCGGCCGGGTCCAGCCCGCTCACCGGCGGCCGCCGCCCACGGACCCCCAGCGCCATGAGCGCCTGCCGCTGAGTCGTCAAACCCGAGCTGGCGAGCGCCGCACACGAATCGAGCGCAACGTGCGCCGTCAGATCGCACGAGCCGTCCGGCACCGGTGCCACCTGCCGCCCGTGCCGGTACCCGGTCAGCGACCCGCACGGCGGCCGGCTGTCCCGGGCATGCCCGTAGTCGATCGCCACCGCCAGCCCCCGCTCCAGCGCGCCCGTGAGCCGAACCCACTGCTCGTCGCGTGGCCACCCGACCTCCGCCCGGTCACCCACCTCGGCCAGCGGCCACCACCGCTGCAGCCACTCCAGATCCGCGCCCGACGCCTGGTCGCCCAGCCGTTCCTCCCCGGTCCGGGGGTCCACCAGCACCAGCCGCGGCCCGTCCTCGGCCAGTTCGACCACATCGACCGGCACGTTGTCCAGCCACTCGTTGGCCACGATCAGCCCGCGCACCCCGTCCGGTGGTTCCCCCGCCCACCCGATGTCGGCCGGGAGGTGGCTCGGGCGTTGGCCCAGTTCCACGCCCGTCAGCCGCAGCCGCGGCACCAGCTCATCCGGCACAGCATCGCGTACCCCGACCAGCAGTTCCCCGCCGCCAGCACCCACATCCACCACATCAAGCCGAGCCGGCCTGCCCAGCGCCGTGTCCACCTCCGCCACCAGCCCGACCACCGCCGCCGCGAACCGCTCCGACGCATGCACCGACGTCCGGAAGTGCCGCCCAGCCACCCTCTCACCCAGGTAGAACCCTCCCGAGCCGTACAACGCCCGTGCCATCGCCGTCCGCCAGGGCAGCCACACGACACGCACCCTACGACCGGTTCGCCCCCACACCACCTCCTGCACTACCATCCGAGTGCGCCCGCACGGGCGTGGCCGGGACGTAGCGCAGCTTGGTAGCGCACTTGACTGGGGGTCAAGGGGTCGCAGGTTCAAATCCTGTCGTCCCGACGGTCAGGCGGGTTCTCGCAGCTCAGAGGCTGTGTGGACCCGCCTTTTGTGATCTTGTGGCCGGTCATCCAGGTCAGGACAGGGTTCGGTGACACCTTGACTGGAGGCTTGGCTCATGGCGGGGGATTTGACTGAACGGGGTCTACCGCGGCCGGCGGCGCCGGTGTGGCGGTCGTATCTGGACGAGTGGGATCGGGCGTTGCGGGCGGCCAACCGCCCGTGGTCGACGCGTTCGAACTACCAGCTGGCGGTGACGCAGCTGGCTTCCTTCCTGGCCTCGCAGCCGGACGGCTCCGCTTCGGATGCGGCGGAGGATCCGACGGATGTGCGCCGGGCGGATGTGGAGCGGTTCCTGGCGTGGATGATCGAGACGCGGTCGGCGTCGACGGCGTTGAACAAGTACAAGGGGCTGCAGCAGTTCTTCCGCTACCTCGTCGAGGATGAGGAGATGGCCCGGCACCCGATGGACCGGATCCGCCAGCCGACCCAGCCGGAGAAGCTGGTGCCGGTGGTGGCCGACGACGAGCTGTCGCGGCTGCTGGCGACGTGCGCGGGGAAGTCGTTCGCCGACCGTCGTGACACGGCGATCATCCGGCTGTTGCTGGACACGGGTGCGCGGCTGTCGGAGATCACGCTGCTGGATCTCGACCACGTGGATCTGAGGCGCGACTTGGTCCTGGTGCGGGGTAAGGGTGACCGCCAGCGGGCGATCCCGTTCGGGGAACGCACCGGTCAGGCATTGACTCGGTACCTACGGGTGCGGTCCCGGCACGTTGGCGCGCGGCTGCCAGCGCTGTTCCTCGCTGAGCGGGGTCGGGTCCGGTTGGAGCCTAACGGGGTGAAGCTGATGCTGCGCCGCCGCGGTGAGCGGGCGGGCATCAGTCGGATGCACGCGCATCGGCTGCGGCACACGCTGGCGCACGAGTGGCAGCTGGCCGGCGGCAACGAGACGGACCTGATGGCGATCATGGGCTGGCAGTCAGCGGAGATGCTGCGCCGCTACGGCAAGGCCGCCGCCGCCGTCCGCGCCCAGAACTCGCACCGGACGCTGAATCTGGGCAACCGCGTCTGAGCCTTCCTGGGCGGTGACATGGCCGCTGCTGTGCTGGCCGGTATGGATCACGACCTGACACCGGAGCAGCGCAGCCTGCGCGCCCGGCTGGCCTCGCACGTCTCGTGGGTCAACACGACCGACCGGGCGGCCCGGACCGCGGCCGCACGCCAGGCCGCGCACGACCGCTTCGAGCGCCTCGTCGACCCGGACGGCGTGCTGCCGCCTGAGGAGCGCGCTCGCCGCGCGGCGCACGCGCGGCAGGCCCACTTCATCCGCATGGCGCTGCGCAGCGCCCAGGCCCGCCGGGCGCGCCGCGCCATCCCCCGACCTCGTACAGGAGAACCCTGATGACCACCCCATCCCTGACGGAACTGCTGCAGAGGTGGCAGTCGTGGAGCTACCGCGACCTGCTCACCCGCAGCGCTACCCAAGCCGACGCCGCCGGTGACGGCGAGCGGGCGGAGCGGCTGCGCCGCGGGCTCACCCTTGAGCCCGACGTAGGCCCGCTGGACGCCCTGGCCGCCAATCACGAGCTGACCCGACTGCTGCTCGGTTGGCAGTGGCACGTCATGCGTGCAGCGCGCGAGGCCGGCACTACATGGTCCGAAATCGCGCGCGCGGTCGGCACGACCGCCGAGAAGGCCCGCGCCGATTACCTCGACCATATTCGCCGCGCCGAGGCCCACGGCCTGACCGACATGACGCCCTACCGAGCCGTTCTCGACGAACCGCAACAGCTGGCTGACCGGCTGGGAGCCGAGGGGATGGGCATGGGCGAGCGGCCAACCGCCTGCCCGAGCAGCGTCGTGCTGCCGGCCGGCGTGCGGCCGCGAGGGGGCCACCGGTGACCTCCGCCTATCCGAAGTCCGTGGCCACCCTCGTGGAGCAGGTTCGAGAGTTGGCCGAGCGCGAGGGGACGCTGCCCTCGCGGAACCGGATCATTCGCGAGTTCCGGGTCGGCGCTCGCAAGGCCACCGACGCTCTCGCCCAGCTCGCTCCGACCGAACCGGTAGACCTGGACCCGGATCCGCCCGTATCCGGGTCCGTCAACGGACACATCCCAGCGGCGCCTGGTGACGAGACCGACCACGTCAGCGCGATCGTGGCACCGGGTTCTGAGCGGGTTCGACAGGTGCGTTCGTGGCCGCTGGTGCTGCTGGCGTTGCCGGCGTTCGTGGCGATCTGGAGCGGCTGGGTCGGCCTCGGCGGCCTCACCGGGTTCGGCACCATTCACCCGCTGCCCGGCATCGCCGACGGCGTCACCCTGAACACCGCGATCACCCTGCCGATCGGTGTGGAGACCTACGCCGCCTACGCGCTCAACGTCTGGCTCGCCGGCCACCACCTCACCGCCCGGGCCCGTCGCTTCGCCAAGTGGAGCGCCCTGGGCGCGCTGGCGTTGGGGGCGCTGGGCCAGGTCGTGTTCCACGTCATGACCGCCGCCGGGGTGACGGCGGCGCCGTGGCCGATCACGACCCTGGTGTCCTGCCTGCCGGTCGTGGTCCTTGGTTGTGGCGCGGCGCTGCGTCACCTCGTCGCCGCCGGCGAGGCTCCGGCTCAGGCCGTGGTCTGACTCGTGCCGGTGGAACCGGTTCTGGTGCACAGCTGCTGGAGCCGGCGCCGCCGCTCGTAGTCGGCGTGCGCGGACCGACACAGCAGGCACCGGCACCCGTGCTTGGCATACCGGGAGTTCGTGCCATGCGCGGGTAACACCCTCGGAAGATCGAACCCGTACACGACGGCGAGCTGCCGCCGTTCCTCGGCGTCCAGGCCGCCCCAGATGCCCCACGGCTCACCGACCAGCACCGCCGCGCCGAGACACTCCAGCTGCACCGGACAGACCGCGCACACCATCCGGCAGATCACATCCTCGGCCGGCGTGGGCTCGATCCAGTCCAGGTCGTATCGCCCGCGGCAGGCCGCACGCCGATGCCAAGCATTCCGGTTCCGCATCTGTATCCCCCCGAATACAACCGCAGACAAGGACATTCACGGCCGCGCTGCCCCCAGAGCGGCACGTCACAGTCGAGCATGCACCCCGATCCCAGGGTTACTTCAACGTGACATAGGACAATTCGTCGCTCCCGGACCGAACTTGTTCCCCAGGATCGGCAGCGAGGCGGGCGCTTGGTGGCGGTCAGCGATGCAGGCCCCGGGGCGCTGGATTGCTCGCCGGCATGCCGGTGAGTGCCGGTCGCGCCCAGTCCGGCGTGGGCGCGCTGAGCGGCGACGGCAGCGCAACCGCCGGAGCCGGAGCTGCCGGCGCCGCACCAGCGGCGCGAACCGAGCGGGCCGTGCCCGGCGGGCCGGCGGCCGCGCTGGCGAGCACGGGCAGATGCTCAGCCGCCGACGCCGCGGCGGCTGCTTGGTGCGGCCGGTTGAGGAGTTGCTGCCAGGCAGCGATCTCGGCGACCAGGCTGGCCAGGGCCAGAAGCAGGGCGGTCATAGCGAATCGTTCGTGGAAGCGTCCGGTCAGCACCCCGAGCGCGCCGAGCTGGCGAGCCGCGTGCCGCAGCTCCGCCGCCACCACCCCCGCGCTCGAACCTGGCAGGACCCGGTGGGGCGTGCGAGCGGCCCGGTCGTAGCGCTGGAAGACGGCGGTCACTGGCCCGAAGCAGGCGCCTTCCCGGCCGTGGCTCAGCGCCGCCAGCACCTCACCCGCCGCGTATGCCACCGGGTCCAGATCCCGCCCGGCGCCGTCGCGCAGTGCGCCGATGGCCCGCTCCACGGTGGCCGCCACGCCGCCGAGCGCTGCGGCCACCTCCCGCCCGGTCAGGCGGCGATCACCACCAGCCTGAGGCAGCGGGATCGCGGGCAGCATGGCCCAGCGGGCCTGCAATTTGGTCCAGCTCAGATCCGGTGCCAGCGACCGGCCGGCGAAGCGCAGGACAGCGCCGCTGCGGGTCCGGTACCCGAACGCCCGCACCGAATACCCGCAGACTTGCCCGGCCTCATCCCGCACCACGCGCGGATCCAGACCTTCCTTGGTCAGCCGGGCCAGGAACTGGCCGCTGGTGCTGCTGGTCGCCGCGCACTGCGCCACCACCAGCCGCAGGTCCTCGCGCAGCGTCCGCTCCCGCCCCAGCCGCCGCGCCACCTCCAACTCCGCCCGCGTCGGCGCCGGCACGGCCGTCCGGTCCGCGCTGGCCGTCGGCATCAGCCCGAACTCGCCCTCCAGCCGCTGGCACTCCGTTCGCAGCTTCGGAAAGTCCCGGTACGGGTGGACGCGCTTCCCGGTGTCTTCGCTGACCAGGGTGGCCATGAGGTGGATGTGGTCGTCGGCGTGGCGGACCGCGATCCACCGGCACCCCGCCTCGTGGATCCCGGTCGCGCGCATCAGCCGGCTCGCGATGTGCTCCCACTGCTCATCGGGCAGCGTCGGGTCGCCGGGGTGCAGGCGCACCGAGCAGTGCCATACCGGCCCCGGCCGCGCCACCACCACGCCCGTGCGCGCATCGTGCACGTAATGCCGCAACCACCCCGGCGCCGTGCTCGGCAGCCGCCCTCCAGCCCGCAACTGCGCCGCCCACGCTGCCGGCACCTGGGGCAACCCGTTCGCCGGCAAGCCAGCCGCCTGCAGCGGTCCTCGCATGGTGCGGATCAGCTGACGCAGGTCCAGATCGAACTCACCCGCCGCCAGCACCTCATCGTCCAGCGCGACCGAGTGCAGCCGGTCCGGCTGATGCAGCCACGGCGCCCCGTCCCAGGCCGCTACCACCCGCGGGTTCCGATGCTCCTCATGCCGGCCTGGTCCGAACAGGTACGTCACCAGCCCGGCCGGGTGCCACCCCCGCACCACCTTCGCGATCACGGCACCGCCTCGGCCCGCACCCGCTCGATCAGCTCGTCCGTCGCATGCACCACATTCCGCACCAACCGCACCACCGTGGCCACCACAAGCGGACTCTCAATCACACCCGTGGCATTCGCCACCCTGGCCAACTGATTCAGATTGCCGCCAACGTTGGTCAATACCCTCCGCTGTTGCCGCAACTCCTCAACCAATCCATCCACCGCGGCCCGATCACCAGCACGCCCGTGCAGCTCACGGACTGCCGCATCGTGCGCCGCAACCTGCGCCCACGCCCCCGGTCGCATCCCCACTCCCGCCGCAACCTGTACGATTCGAGCCCATTCCTCATCCGAATACCGCAACAACCCGCGCGGCTCACGCCGACCCACCGAACACCGTCGCCGGCAACTCAACCCAGCCATCTCGCATCCCCGCCACTTCCGGCCCGCCGGCCCGAGGCAAGCAGCCCTCGCTGCTCCCGCCACCGACGGTCCCACCTGCGGTGGCACCGCCCTGGCCGGGGAGTTACTCCCCGGCCTATCTTGCTCAGGCTGGCGGCGGGCTGGCGGTCACGTCCGGCTCTGTCGCTGAATGCTCCGGCCGGTATGACTCGGGTCTCTCGCCGCGAATCCAATGGTGCAGTTCCTGCTAGGTTTGAAGTAGATAGGCGCCCTAAAATGCCGTTCTCGTCCACTCTCGGCAGTACCCCCGTCGGCCAGTCATTGTCACCCGACTCGCCATCGCCATCCCACCTCAGCCGTACCGGTAGTCCTTCCCCCTCGATCCGGGCCACCAGTTCCTCGACCGTGACTGCCCGGACTGGTGCGGCAGCCACCCTGGATGTTCTTTGGTTCGCCTTAGCGTCCGTCGTGCTGCCGCGTGACAGCGCCTTCTTCTGGTGCTGCGCGGACAATTCAGCGAAGTATCGGGCCTTGCGACGCTCCCGCACATGGTTTCGGACCAACCGGGTCACCAGGACAACGCCCAGGCCGGCGATCGGCGCCAAGCCGACGATTACCAACCACGGCACACCAGCGCTCACGACCTGGTGTCGCCCGATGAGCTACCCGCCGGCAGCTGCCGGGCTGCCGGCGCCAGCCGAGTAGCGGGCATGTCAATGACCAGCGGCGCTGGGTGCTCATCTTCGGTCAGCCCTCGCCGGCTGTTGGCGTGACGCAGTAGGCCCTCGGCCATGTCGGCGAGCTGGCGAACGAAGGCCAGCTCCGCCTCGACCGCCAGCTCATCGTTGGCGAAGGCCAGCACAAGGCCCGGAATCCGCTCGGACAACCGCCGCAGCTCGTGCATGAGGTCCAGCTCGTCGCGGCTCATCGGCATCGGGAACCGCTACCCGACTCGTGTGCCGGTCGTAGCCCGGCGCCGCACCCCAGCGAGCTGAGCACCAAGCGTCGGCTTTCCTGGCCAATGATCGGGCGTCCCTTGCCGAGCTGCTGCCTGGTCATGCCTCTGCTTCTGGCCCGTGGTGTTTGGGGTGGCACCTGCCCCAAGCGCCGGGGCACGAACGCTTGGGGCAGGGCGTTCGGTAGATGCTTGGAGCAGGTGCCTGATCGAGGACGCTAGGCAGCGCTCCGTCGTCGAGGCCGCACAATCTGTGTGGTTTCGACAGCGAACGCGCATCTTGCGCGGACTACGCTTCCGGCCAGGCCAGCCCGATGAATTGGCAGGAACGGTGCCCATGCCGGAGCGGGAGACAGCAACCCGCGCGGAGATCGCGCAGCGGGTCGTCTACTGGCGCAAGCGCCGCGGGCTTACCCGGCAGCTCTTCGCCGACCGCATGGGCCGGTCGGTGAGTTGGGTCGACATGATCCAGCGCGGCGACCGCCAGCTCGACCGCCTCAGCGTCCTGGAGCAGATCGCCGACGTACTGGACATCAGCGTCTACACCCTCATCGACCGCGAGGCAGCCGAGCGCGCCGCCGCCTGCGTCGACGACACCGAAGTCCAAGCCATCCGCGAAGCGCTCAGCCGCTACCCCGGCCTGGCGAACCAGCAGGGTCAGCCCGTCAACGTGGCGGCCGTGCAGCGCCAAGCTGCCTACCTGGATCACGCCTGGCTGGCATCCCGCTTCGCGGTCGTGGCCCAATACCTGCCAAAGCTCCTGAACGACGCCCAGACCGCGGTCCTGAGCGCGCCCGAGGCCGAGCAAATCGACACCTACCGCGTGCTGGTCACCGCCTACCGCCTCGCCTCCTCGATGCTGCTCAAGTTCGAGTCCCACGACATCGCCTGGCTGGCCGCCGACCGGGCCATGCACACCGCCCTGGCCGCCGGCGACACCTGGTCGCTAGCGCGCGCCACCCGCAGCGTCGCCCGCGCCATGACCAGCAGCCAGCACCGCGGAGAAGCCATCGCCGCACTGCTCAGCATGGCCGACCGGATGCGCAACGAGGTCAACACCGACGAAGCACACCTGCTGGCTCTATACGGAATGCTCTACCTGGCCGCCTCGATCACCGCAGCCGAACAGGAAGACGCCGCCCTGGCCCGCGACATGCACCAGCAAGCCGACGCGGCAGCCATGCGGATGGCCCCGCACTACGACCGGCACTACACCGACTTCGGCCCAACCAACGTGCTCATCCACCGCGTCGCCGCCTTGGTACGCCTCTACGAGGCCGGCCACGCCCTCGAGTTCGCCGCCACCATCGACCCGGCCGCCGTCGCCGCGCGCCAACTACCTGCTCGACCTGACCGAGGCCCACAGCCGCACCGGCAACTACCGCCAAGCCGCACGGTGCTTGCTCCAGGCGGAACAGGTCGCCCCCGAAGAGGTGCGCTGCCGCCCGCTGGCCCACGGCCTGCTGCGCTCACTGCTCGACCACGCCACCGGCGAGTCAGCCCGCCTGGTTCGCGACATGGCTACCCGCGCCGGAGTCACCGCGTGAGTTGCCCTGTGTCAACCCTGGTGTCAGGCGGCAGTTGGTTGATCTTGGTTGAGGAGTGCTTGGAGGGCGCCGTGGGTGGCCGGGTCGTAGGGGGTGTGGTCGTGCCAGCAGCGCCAGATGACCCCGACCCAGGCGCGGGCCAGGATGCGGACGGCGTGGGGGTGGTCGTGGCCTCTGGCAGTGGCCTGGTCATACAGGTGGGCGGCCCAGGGGTTGGCGTGGCGGGAGTCGGCGGCGAAGTCGCAGAGGGCGTCGCGCAGCTGCTTGTCGGCGGCCCAGCGGAATGCGACGGCCTTGGTCTTGCCGGATTGGCGGGTGGAGGGGGCGACGCCGGCGAGGCAGGCCAGGGAGTCGGCGGTGGGGAATCGGCCGCGGGTGTCGCCGATCTCGGTCAGCAGCCGGGCCGCGCGCACACGGCCGGAGCGGGGCAGGCTGGTGAAGATCGCCTCGTCTGGGTGGGCGGTGAGTTGGGCGTCGATGCTCTCGGCCAGGGTCTTGATCTGTGCGTTGAGGGCGCGCAGGACGGCGACCAGGGCGACCGTGGTGGCCGCGTGGGCGTTGGCGGCCGGGCCGGTCAGGCCGCGGGGTGCGGCCAGGATCCGGGCGTGCAGGACGGTTGGGTCGGTCCGGCCGCTGTAGCCGACGCCGCGCAGCCAGGTGGCCAGTCGCTTCGGCGAGAGCCAGTCGGCGGCGGCCTGGGTGGGGAACCGCTGCAGGAACGTCAGGCTGATCGCCGAGTCGAGGTCGGCGAAAAGCGTTGCCGCGGCAGGGAACACGATCTGCAGGTGGGCGCGCAGCTGGTTGGCCGCGCCGACCCGGTGACCGACCAGGTCCTTGCGGGCCCGGCAGGCCGCGCGCAGCGCGAGGGTCGCATCGCTGTCACAGACCAGGGGCCGCAGCCGCCGGGCGTCGGTACGGACGGTGTCGGCCAGGACGTAGGAGTCGAACCGGTCGTCCTTGTTGCCGGCCGACCCGTACCGGGAACGCAGGTTCTTGACCTGCCCGGGCGGGATCACATACACCGTCAGCCCGGCCGCCCGCAGCGCCGCCACCACGGGTCCGTCGCCACGTTCGATGCCGACCTGGTCGACCCCGGCACGCAGCAGCCGACGGGTCAGCTGTCTCAACCCGGCCGCGTCATGGGCCACGTCATGGGCCACGGCGAACCGCTCAAGTACCTCGCCCTGCTCACCGACCACGCTCACCACGTGGTCGTCCTTGGCCCAGTCCACCCCGGCCGTCACACGCCCCGAGACGGGCGCGGCAGCCAGGTCGCAGGCGATACTCACTCGTGTCTCCTCGCTGTTGCACCAGTGGGGAGACACCCGGCGGTCCCGGGACACCACTGTCGGTCGCTCATTGAGCGGCGCTCGACGGCGCATAGCCCTGTAGCCGTTCCGGGTGTCCTGGACCCCCGGGCCTCGCAGAACTCACGCTGGACCTTCAACGTCGAGCGAGCAGGGCGATGGCCCGGCGGGGACCAGGGGTGCGCCCGAACCCTCCCACCGGATCACCAGGTCACCGGCTCGGGCACGAGGATGGTGCCCCAATGAGCCAACGCGTCCTCTACCTGATGATCTGCGGCGCCGGACCAGCCGACCGCATCGACGTCATGGTCAAACTCGCCCAAGCCGCCGGCTGGTCCGTGCACTGCCTGGCCACGCCAGCGGCAGTCGACTACTTCCTCGACCTCGACGCCCTCACCGAGCTAACCGGCCACCCCGTCCGCACCGACCACCAACGCGCCGGCCAACCAGGCCTGCCCAACGCCGACGCCGTGATCGTCGCGCCAGCCACCTACAACACCATCAACAAGTGGGCCGCCGGCATCGCCGACACCTACGTACTCACCCAACTCGCCGAGCTCACCGGCCTCGGCGTGCCCATCGCAGTACTGCCCTTCGTCAACACAGCCCTGGCCGCCAACCGCGTCTTCCACCGCAGCGTCGACGAACTCCGGCAAGCCGGCGTCACCGTGCTACTCGGTGGAGGAGGCTTCGAACCACACCCACCACGGACCGGCGGCAGCCGACTGGACGCCTACCCGTGGCAGTCGGCCCTGGAAGCCATCGAGCGGCTGCGTGCGACGGCCTAACGACAGCGTCAGGTGGGTGTCGCGGGGCCGCAGACCGCCTGCCAGCCGGCGTCGGACAGGATGGTGCGCGTGGCGCGGACCTGGTTGTCCATCCGGATCGAGCTGGTTTCTGGTCGCGGCGAGGACTATTGGCCGCGACCAGGCCGGATCTTCGCGGCTGCTCGATCGCACACCTTCGGCCAGCTCGCCGAGGCCATCGACGGCGCCTTCGCTCGCTGGGATCTGGCTCACCTGTACCTGTTCACCCTCAGCGACGGCACGCAGATCACTGCAACTCGGCACTGGGATGGCGAGGCACCCCAGAGCGCAATCGACAGCCGCGCGACCCTCGCTCGACTCAAGCCCGGCGAGCAGTTCGCCTACGTCTTCGATCTCGGCGACGACTGGGCACATCTGTGCACCGTGGCCGACCAACGGATCGACCCCACCAGCGAACTCGGCTTGACCCCCGACCGGCCACAACCGTATTGGGGCTGGGGCCAGCTGCCCGACCAGTACGGTCGCCGATGGTCCGACGACGACGGCGAATCAGCGCCACCTCCACAACCAGCCGACCCCCTCGTGGACCTGCCTCCGATCTTGCCGTGGTGGGGACCTCGACGCCCACGATCGCTCGCGTAGATCAATCAACTTGCGGCATGAGCGAGCGATGGCACGGACCGCCCACCGTCGCGGTGGCGCCTCGGCACCTCCTCTTCGCAGGCAGGCTCGTCGATCTGGCAGTCGGTGTTGACTGTGCTTGTGTGAGGTTGCACGCGTCTGGGCGGAGGGCTCGATGGGTAGGTTGATCTACGCGGCCAACGTTTCGCTCGACGGCTTCCTCGAGGACGAGACGGGTTCGTTCGACTGGTCCGTGCCGGACGAGGACGTGCACGCGTTCTGGAACGAGCACGAGCGGCACATCGGCACGTCGCTCTACGGGCGGCGCATGTACGAGTCGATGCGGGTGTGGGAGAGCGACGACTGGTTGACCAACGAGCCCCCGGTGGTCCGCGAGTACGCCGGGATCTGGCGGGACGCCGACAAGGTCGTCTACTCCAGGTCACTCACCGAGGTGTCGACCGCGCGCACGAGGATCGAGCGGCAGTTCGAGCCCGAGGCGGTACGGCGGCTCAAGCAGACCTCCGGCTCGGACCTGAGCATCGGAGGCGCGGGGATCGCGGCCGAGGCCTTCCGGCACCGCCTGGTCGACGAGTGCGTGCTGCTGCTGTGTCCGGTCCTGGTCGGCGGCGGCAAGCCGGCGCTGCCTCGAGGCGTACGACTCGACCTCGAGCTGCTTGACCACCGACGATTCGACAACGGCGTGGTCTACGTCCGCCACGCGGTCCGGCACCCCGCCTGACACCTGCACCGCACAGCGGCATGCCGTGCGTTGCGGGGCGATGCCCTGAAGCACCGCCGAACTTGGTCGTAGCGCAGTGGTGCGTGGATCGGCGTGGCGGGCAGCGATCCGCACGTCGCGGAGGTCGACGGTGACGGTACTGGGACGGATGCGTCGACCATTGTGATCAGTAGCTGCAGGTCGCCACGTGAGGGTGGGCTGCAGCAGCGGAAGGGGCGCCGAGACGCGTCAATACCAGCGGGTGGCCATACAAACCCTTCATTGCGGCCGACGACTTGCCGGTGGCTATGTTGGGAAGGTGGAGCCACGGGCGTCCTGGCCAGACGATCGTGATTCCATTCATGGGCTGCAGCGCGTGCATGAGTTCAGTCTGTCGTCTGCGCTGCGGCAGGCCTCCGCCGAGGAAGTCTTCGGGTGCTTTGCCGACGCGGCGGCAGCCGCGTACAGGTCGGCGTTCCCGAACGCCGAGCTCATCACGTTCACCGCAGCGGGCATCGGCTTCCTGTTCGACCACAGCACCAGCCAGGAGCGCGAGTCCCGCACCGTGGCGGCGTGGACGCAGGCCCGGTCCGCGCCAGCGCCGCGGGATCGGTCACGGCAGGCCAGGTACCCGCTGCCGGCAGCACTCGCCGCTGCCGGCTACGAACGCGGCCACCTGATCGCCCATGCCAGCGGCGGTGGCCTGGATGCGAACGTGTTCGCCCAAGCGCGGCACGTCAACCAGGGCTGGTCACCCGATGGGCGCCGTTACCGAAAACTGGAGCGGCTGGCAGTGTCCAACCCGGGCTGTCTGGTCTTCCACCGCCTGCTCTACGGCGACGGCACCGACGTGCCGGACCTCAACGAGCTGACCGTCAGCATCGACGGCCACCCTCACCACGGCGTCTTCGACAACCGGCCCTCGGCGTGGACATCGGCCACCTCGCCGCTGCATCGTGGACGCCGCTTTCACCAACAGGTCCAGGCCGCTTTCCTGCTCGGACTGGCCGGCGCCAGCGCCCACCCGGAGCACCAGGTCAGCTTGACCCGCGTCAGCCGCGGCCGGGTAGATCTGCACGTCGTCCCCGACCTCGCCGAACGCTACGCCATAGTGGTGGAGATCAAGAGCACCGACTGGGACGCTCTGGCCGAGCATCGAGTACGGCCCAACCTGCGCGCACACATCCGGCAGCTCCAGGGCTACCTCGACCGGTACATCCAGGACCTGGACTCCGCGGAGGCGGACGACCTGACCGGAGCCAGCGGCGGCGCATGGAACTCGGTCAGCGGAATCCTGCTCTACCCACAACGCCCCACCGACACCGCGCGACTGCAGCTCATCAACGACCTCACCAGCCGCGAGGCGATCATGCTCGCCTGGTACGACGGAACCGACTGGGCCACCACACCAACCGAGGCCGAGCGGCCAGCCCAATAACCGGACCAACGACATGTTCGCGGCTATGAGAGTGCGTCGCCGGGCCGGCGACTGGTCGCCGCCCGTCAGGCCTGAGCGTGCGCTCGTCAACCCTGATACGCATCGACGGGAGTCTGCTGAGACGCGATCATCAGCACGCTATCTGCGCCTGAGGATCGCGCGCACCAATTCAGCGAGGTGAAGAAGACCCTCTGTCTTCCCGGTAGTGCGCACGATGTACCAGCCGAGGGCGAGGGCTGCGAGACCCAGAACCACAACGGTAGCGGCCGTGGCGATAAGCGGCACAGCAAGTGTAGGCATGACGGCTCCGAAGATCGGTTCGTAGGCCCCGATTCCGACGAACGCTTCGGCGGTCAAGCCGCTCACCATGGACAGTTGCCAGCGGGTGGCCCGACATTACTGGACCACCACCTCCGTGTTCCTCAGAGAATGATCCCGCTTGCTGATCGGGCAGCAACGCGAGGTTCCTCACTACTGAAGAACCGGCCGAGCGGAGCCCTGCGATTCGGGGCCCCACATCGTCTGGTCACGACCTTACTGGCCGGGTGAGCGTCGCCTCAGTGGGTCTCGTCACACCGTCCCCCAACATACCAGATGCCCAGCCACGTGTTTCTGGTCGGCGCGATCTTAGGTGTCGAGCCCCAGCCGCGGCTGACGAGCTGTCACAACGAGGGCGACGGAGCGTAGCCAAAGGCAGTTGCTGTTACGAGACGTAAAGGTGTGTCACTCTCTGTTCTCGAGCTCGACCATGTGACTGTGTTCGGATTGCGGCTACTTAGAGACTGGGTGTAGGACCGGTGTCCGGCCAGACTCGGCCAGGTGCTCGGCGGGACGCTCCCACATTGCGGCTGCCCACCGGTGTCATGGGTGTGGCTCTCATGGCCCCGCCGGGCACCGCGCGGGGAGTGGCTGGAAAGGGGTTTGTGCTGCTCGAAGTAGCGGTGCCCTCCTCGCTAACAACATCAAGTTCAGTAGAGGGAGGCGCCGGTGACGGTGATCATCGGGATGGATCCGCACAAGCGGTCGGCCACCATCGAAGTCGTCGACGAGCGTGGGCGGGTCTTGGCCACCGGACGATATGGAACCGATAAGGCTGGCTATGCGCAGCTGCTGGTGGCCGGTCGCAGGTTCGGGCAGCGGGTCTGGGCGGTGGAGGGCTGCAATGGCGTCGGCCGGCATATCGCGCACCGCCTCGTGCACGAGGGCGAGACCGTGCTGGACGTGCCGGCGAAGCTGTCCGCGCAGGTGCGGGTCTTCGCCACCGGCAACGGTCGCAAGACCGACCCGGTCGACGCGCACTCGGCGGCGATGGTCGCGCTACGCACCCCTGACCTGGTGCGCGTTCAAGTCGACCCCGACCTGGTTGTACTCGGGCTGCTGGTAGATCGGCGTGATGAGCTGGGTCGGGCCAGGACGCAGACGGTCAACCGGCTGCACCGGCTACTGCTGGAGCTGTTTCCCGGTGGGGCCAAGCAGTTCCTGTCCGCCCGCCAGGCCCGCGCCCTGATCGCCACCATCAAGCCACGCGACCTGGTTGGCAAGACCCGGCGCCGGCTCGCGGTCGAACTGATCGGCGAGGTCGAGACCATCGACAAGAAGATCAAAGCCGCGGACAAGGACCTCACCGAGCTCGTCACCGCCCGCGGCTGCACCCTCATGGACCTGCACGGCATTGGCCCGTCCGGCGCCGCCCGACTGCTGGTTGACGTGGGTGACATCCGTCGATTCGCCGACCGCAACCGGTTCGCCTCCTGGAACGGCACCGCACCCCTGGATGCGTCCTCAGGACAGCAGCAGCGCCATCGGCTCTCCCGGGCCGGCAACCGCCGGATCAACCGAACGCTGCACATCATGGCTGTCGTCCAGCTCCGCAACCGCACCCCAGGCCGGGCCTACTTCGACGCCAAGAAAGCCGCCGGCAAGACCTCAATGGAGGCCATGCGCGCCCTGAAACGACGACTCTCCAACGTGATCTACGCCCGCATGGTCAACGACCAGCACAAACGCCAGGCGGCAGGCCCGGGACGACTCTGCAATCCAGCGTGACCGACCTGACCCCGGACATCGGCTCTTCGGACAAGCCACAACCCGGACCCGCCATCACCCACCCTAAACCCGCGCTCCAGACGGTGCGTTGACAGAAAGGGGTGCCATGAGCGAGCGTTGCGAACAGGTACTCGGACGCTCGCCGGCAGCGGGCGACGCAGGCGTGAGTGTGTTAAGAACTGAAATTCAGAGCCCGGAACAGTGGACCGCTGGCGGACCGCAGCACCTAGCTGTATCGCAGTGCAACGAACCTTCACCGTTTCTCAAATCGAGCTTGAGGAGTGGGTTTGGATCCGGCGTTACAGAGCAAGGTGATACGTACGCAGGTAGCTGCTTGTAGCTTCAGCCAAGCATCGGCTCTGCCGTTCCGCCGCGTTCCGCCGGGTCGGGTGCCTGCGTGATATCGGCGAAGTGGTCCTCCAGACTGCGTAGAATGATGTCGTTGCCTCTGACCTTATTGATCAGGAAAAGTTCGCGTGCGCGACAATCGGTGCAGATCCGAACCGTGGCCAGTGGTGATAGATCGATGGGCTGCCCTGTCTCGGCGGTGGAGTCGGTTCCGGTGTAGATGCGGCCAGGCCGTAATGGGTAGGTGCTGGACCGCTCAAATGGCTCCCAGCCGGGGTGGCTGCCCTGCAGGCGTTGTCCGATCAGGAGGTAAGAGGACTCGTCGAGGTATTCGCAGCGCTCGACCCAGTCCCATTGGACCCTCGACAGCCATTTGGCGGCAGTCAGGGCCGACACCACCAGCGGTTCCAATGCTTCGACCTGTTCCTCTAGCTGATGCGCCGCGCGCACGCCGTGCGCGTGGGACGAATCGTTCCGGACGTCCTTGATCGCCTGCAGGAACTCAGTCAGCCGCGTATTGTTCCTCAGCTCGGCCAGCTCCCGCATTCTGGGTGGTGTGGCTTCCTGCCTTAACCTGTCGATCAGGCTGAGCCAGGCGCCGAAGGTTGCCCCATTTTTGAGCGCCTTACCTACGTTGTCGGGCAGGTGGCCACGGTGCACGAACTCACTCAGAGTAAGAATGCCTACGGTACGCGCCACGCCCTCGCCCAGCTTGAGGAGCGCGTCCATGCGTTCGGCTGGCTGACTGCTGAGCCGGTAACGGCGAGCCAAGGCGGCCACATGGAGTCTTATTCAAAACCCCAAGTGATTGAGAAGAAAAACAATGAACGGGCAGCATCGAATGAATCACGGTAGGTGTGATAGGGCCGACGGTAGTCAGTGTGGAGCATACGCCAGGACTTGAAATGCG
>Ga0209382_10004982_pt1 | contig 17398 bp, 16 predicted proteins | sample SoiMetdeltSBSDD5_FD_187599 | JGI IMG/M metagenome (GOLD analysis project Ga0209382, IMG submission 187599) | Bulk soil microbial communities from a Populus tree surrounding site in Tennessee, USA - Soil MetaG P. deltoides SBSDD5 (SPAdes) (version 2) | ecosystem: Environmental > Terrestrial >...
ATTTTATTTCTCGCCGCAATCTAGAATATTGACGAAGGGAATTTGACAACAACGCCAGTAACGTTGGCCTATAGATGCCGTTGTCCCCAATTTGCGCGAAGATCATTTCTTGTGGTCGTATCTCTAACTGCCGCAGCCTATCGAGGTCGTCAAGAGTGAAATCTTGGCGATTTGATTCTTTCATAACAGTCTGATCTTTCCCGAGGCGTTACATTGATAGTTGTACGTTGCTTTTTACCAGCGAGCACTGTCCATCGACAATATTCTGATCTTGCTCTTGATTTATAACGTTGATGACCAAATTGCGCCTACTTACTCCCCCTGAAGATTCTGCTCGACGTTCGAATACACCCGGTGCGATGCTTATCGCGTGGCACAGGATGACGTTCAAGGATGCGTATTTTGCTATATTTTAATTGTGTCTCCTCACTTTGAAAGCTCAGCCACCAAACTATCGCGGATAATATTATCACTGAGCAATTTCTCGAAATATGCGATGGTTCGAATCAACCCCTCTTTCAAAGGCATGCGAGGCTTCCACGATAATAGTTCTTGAGCGCGCGAGATATCTGGTCGGCGTTGTCGTGGATCGTTTTGAGGTAATGGCCTATGAACGATACGTGATCGCGAGGACGTCATGTCAACGACCATGCTAGCAAGTTGGAGGATCGAAAACTCACTTGGATTGCCGATATTAATTGGCCCCGTCACGAATTCGTCGGTCGCCATTAATTTGATTAGACCATCGATGAGATCGTCGACATAACAAAACGATCGTGTCTGTTGACCCTCACCGTAAACAGTAATGTCCCTGCCGAGCAAGGACTGAACGATAAAGTTGGATACCACACGCCCGTCATTCGGGTGCATGCGTGGACCATAAGTGTTGAAGATTCTCGCCACTTTGATGGGCAACCTGTGCTGGCGCCAATAGTCGAAAAACAGGGTTTCAGCGCATCGCTTTCCTTCATCGTAACAAGACCGAGGCCCAACCGGATTGACATGCCCCCAATAGTCTTCTGTCTGGGGGTGCACATTGGGGTCGCCATAAACCTCGGACGTGGAGGCTTGCAGGATTCTAGCCTTAACACGCTTTGCCAGCCCAAGCATATTGATTGCGCCATGCACACTGGTTTTCGTCGTCTGCACCGGGTCACGTTGGTAGTGAATCGGCGAGGCTGGGCATGCCAGATTGTAGATCTCATCAACCTCGACATAGAGTGGAAACGTCACGTCATGACGAATTAATTCAAAATGCTTGTCGTCGAGCAGGTGCTCGATATTCTGCCGATTGCCCGTGAAGAAATTGTCGACGCAAAGGACGTTTGCGCCTTGGGCTAGCAGCTTTTCGCAAAGATGCGAGCCAAGGAATCCGGATCCACCGGTAATTAGGATGCGACGCTGCAGATGCATGATGCCTTCCTCAAAAGTTACCGACATCATAGCTGTTGACTGGCGAAAAGCCATGGCGGCGCCCACGCACGGCTGCCCGGACAATCGTGGCCGCTCCGCCGGTCCGATTAGCATCGGCGGCTGCGTTCATTCAATAGAAGATCGCGTTCAAAAAGAGCATGCCAATTAATACAATTGTCAGGCCCAGTCCGAATATCACGGTAGGCTCAGTCATGGTGTGGCAATCAACGGACGCCTCGATCTTCATGGCCTGTGACGAGTCTGATTGGGCCTAAATTCGTTCTTCGCGGCAATCGACCATATGCCACCCGTTGTGTCCCCGTCGGTGCTGCCGTCGCGCCCGGCGGCCCAAGGATCCTCCGCCTGCCGATTTTTATTGGCGAGCTCGTAGGTGAGACGGACACGCTCGCCGTTGGCGCGATCGAGCGCAGCCTTAAGCTTTGCATTTTCGGTCTCAAGCGTCTGCATGCCAATATTCTCGCGGCTATCGACCTCGATCAACGCAACGCGTAGATCAGCTTCAGCTTTGCGCGCGACCTCGAATTCGCCACGCAAGTGCGTGAGCTCGATTTCGCGTTCATTGAGCAGCTGCGACTGCTCGAGCAGGCGTTTTTCTAATTCCTCAGCGCGACGGGTGAGCATTTTGTCTTCCGTGCTTTGCGCTAGCAGCTGCTGGACAAGCTTGTCGACGCGACGGTGGAACTCCTCAAACTTCCCACGTTCGTCCATGAGTTTGTCACTCGCCGCCTTGAGTTCTATGCGCTCGGAATTCCGGCGTTCTTCCACCGCCTTCAAATTATTGTAGGCAACGTCCAAGCGCCCTTTTAACTCCGCAATTTCCGTCTTGAGCGCGTTGATCTCAATGCTTTGGGCGTCGACGAGCGTAGACCGTTCGTTCAACTCATCCACCAGTTTGGCTAGCTCCGATACTTTTTCGGATAAGGTGCGCTCGACATCGGCACGGCGTTCCGCCGCTTTCAATTCGTTGGCCAGCTGTGCCTTCAACGCTTCAACTTGCGTCTTGAGCGCGTTGATCTCAATTCTCTGAGCATCGGCGAGCCCGGAGTGCTCGTTCAACTCATTTATCAACTTGGCCTGTTGTGATTCTCTTTCGGACAGGGCGTGCTCGCGATCGACGCGGCGTTCCTGCGCCGCCTTTAGTTCATCGCTAGCCTCGCCCAATCGTTCTTTCAGCGTCTCAATTTCAGTTTTAAGCGCGTTGATCTCAATCTTCTGGGTGTCGGCGAGCGTTGACCACTCGTTCAACTCATCCATCAACTTGGCCAGTCGTGATTCTTTTTCGGATAAGGCGCGCTCGAGATCGGCTCGGCGTTCTTTCGCTGCCTTCAGTTCATCGCTAGCCTCGCCCAATCGTTCTTTCAGCGTCTCAATGTCAGTTTTAAGGATGTGGATCTCAATCTTTTGGGCATCAGCGAGCGTGGACCGCTCGCCTACCTCATCCATCAAGTTAACCAGTTGTGATTCTTTTTTGGATAACGCGCGCTCGAGATCGGGGCGGCGTTCCTTCGACGCCTTCAGTTCATTGCTGGCATCGTCCAGCCTTACCTTCAGCACTTCAACTTGCGTCTTGAGCGCAATGATTTCAATCTTCTGGACATCGAGGAGCTTGGACCGCTCGTTCAACTCCTCCATCACGTTGGCCAGTTGCAATTCCTTGCCAGACAAGGCGCGCTCTGCCGCCCGCATGGCGTCCGTCCTGACCGCGAACTCTTCCTCGGTGGGGCCCACTTTGTTGCGCAGTGCATCAAGCTCGATCTTGAGGCGATTGACCGCGTCGCTCTTATTGCCCAGCTCCACAAGCTGGCTGGCGCTCTTGGCCCTCAGCTGATCGAGGCTCGTCTCAAGCCGTCGCGTTGACATGGCAAATTCGGCGCGCAGCAGATCCTTGTCGGCGAGGATTTCCGGCATCGACGTGGGGATCTTGGCCTCGAGCTGTCGCGTAGTCAGCCGCACCGCGCGGCCATGGATGAACGGCACAACGACAAGCGCGCCGAGGCAGGCAAGGAAAAATCCCATGCTGAAATACATTGCCGATTCAATCATGCAAGAGCCTTCAGTCCTGACGCCCCGAGCAAATTCCGCCGACGGGCCGGCCGGCCAGCCTGTCTGTTCTGAACCCCGAGCATTATTAAGTGATTAAGGTTTACGGTTACCGAGGTGCGAGCGGCGGGGGCAAGTTCCTTTCTGAAGAATACAACCATGAGTTTATAGATTTGCGGATACTCGTTATCCGTGTTTGGCCATCACCTTGCGCGCTATTGGCTAAAAAACGCATTGCGTCCATTGCAGAGTCATTTTTCTTGAAGTGTTGCACTGCCATGTAATTTCTTTCTGAGGTCCGTTGGAAATCCATTGCGGGTCGCCCGACGTGGGAGATCCCTAATGTCTATTTATGATGCGCCGATGCCTGACTCGCATACAGGTATGCGGGGCCTATACCCTTAAAGGGTTGCATCGGTTTTAAGAAAATCTCGAATAACGCCTGCTGCTTTATCCACCTCGTCCATTACTGGATTCCCTCATTAAGGGCTAAGCGGATTTGACCCGCGTAATTTTGGAAATCGCGCAAAATCGCCATCGGTCGAATACAACGTGAGCCCATGTTCGAGCGCGAGCGTAGCACTAGCATCCGGCACGAGATTGGCGTGCAAGCCGGGTAAAGCGAGAAGCTCACCCAACAGGTCAGCGTGGCGCTCAGTCGGGTGCGGTATCCATACCGATTCACAAGCGAGCCAGTGGCGTACCTGACGCCAAGCATCGGATATTGACTCCGGGCGCTCAAAAACGCGCGGATTGGTCACCAAGCGCTGGAAAGCCAGCAAACTTGTCCAGGGCAAACCCACTCGTGTCGAACCGCTCAGCTGTTGATCGAGCCAGCGCCGCGCAAGTTCATGTTGTGCGAATGATTTGACGTGGGAATAGATGAGAATATTTGGGTCGACGAGAATCACCTGAAGCCTTCGCCCTCTACGGCGGCGACGCTCTCACTGATATTGTCAATGCTGGGCAGCCGTAGTCGCCCCAAATCGACGCTCTGCGTTTTGAATGGCTCCTTTTGTTTTGATCCGCGAGCTGAATCGTCCAGCCCCCGGCGCAATGCGTCGTTGACGATGTCCTTTAAGCTTGCATCGCGTTCCCGGCGCAGTCGTTCAATCCTGGCCGCAACATCATCATCCAGCGTGAGCGTCGTCCTCATACATCAAAACATAAGTGTATTGATGTCTTGAATGTCAACTGACGACCCGGCATCGGCAACGATCGCCGCAAGCTCAAAGCGTTACCCAAGATATCAGCAGCTTTTTTCGGGTCGGCCACCAACACTGGCGGGTCCCCTGCCCGCCTCGATGCATCACGAACTGCGATCGCATCTTAATTACTTAACCGCAAGTGTCGCTCAGGCCGTCCGAGGTGCGGCCGCTCTCTGCGATCGGCGGAAGTGGAAAATTGGCTTCGTTTGGTCAAGAAGAACTAGGACAATGGAAGGCTTCGCTGCGCTGGCCCCGTAAGCCGCACCCCAATGCCGCCGTGACCCGGCTCATCGGGAAGGAAGCGCACCCCGGCCTGCTCTAACGCGGATTGAATCCGCATGGCTGCGTCCCACGCGTCTTCGTCCTTATCAATCGCCCCTGTCGCTTGAACATCCCTCATCTCGCGCTGAATTTGGCGCGCAGCAAGGAAAACAGGATCGAACAGCTTGCAATGGACATGTTGCCGAAATTGGTTGGCCGCAAGTGCGCGTTGTGGATTGCGCAGCACTGTGCCAACACGACTCAATTGCTGCGCAGCCGAAATTATGTGCCGCCGAAAACAGCGTTTTACTGTGACTGGCTAAAATTTTTGGATGAGGCAGCGGCCCGCCAATTTGTGCACACCTGGCCGCGCTATGACCCCCAGCAACTGCGCAAGGTACGGACCGAATATGGCGAACGCGCGCTTAGGCTTGAACGTGGACTCAGCCTTGGGCGCTATGATCTTGCTCGCCTGCCAGCCAGCAAGCGCTGGTCAGCGGCACAGCGATACATCGCGGCCCATGAGACGCTCCGGAAGCTCGAGTGGGATAGCAAGGATTTGGAATTAGCGGCGGAGTTGAGCAGCACTTGGCTTACAACATGACGCTGCTCCTCAGACGCGCCACAACTCGGCGTGGTGCCACGCGCTTTTCCGAAGCGCAACGCCGTCTGCACACGCGAACCAAATGACGAGAAGGATGCGAACGAGTCGGACCGTCATCGTCGACAAAATCATTGTGGCGCTTGTCGCCCACACCCGGCCGATGACGAGTGTCCGCTTGCCCAGCTTTACCAGATTGCCCCCGCCCTTCTGGCTCCTTCGTCCGTTTGGGCTTGCGGGGGTCACAGAACTTAGTCGCCTCGTTCCTTGTCGACCCATATTTGGCATTGCATTATCGCATTCTGTGATATATCGCTTAGCGCGATAATGTATGAAAGCGATTTCCTTCACCCCTGCCTCGACTCGTCAATGGCTCAAGCTTTCGCCCGATATTCGCAAACGCATTGACGCTAAATTGGCGATCTATGCGGCCAACGGATCGGGCGATGTGAAGCGGCTCAAGGGCACCGCGGGGTGTCGGCTTCGAATTGGCGATTGGCGCGTTATCTTTATCGAGGACGCGAGGTCGATCACCGTCGTTGCCGTCGGTAATCGCAAAGAAGTCTATGACTGAGAGGAAAGCAACATGAACGTCCGCTTCAAAATGACCAACAAAGGCGAAATTGCTATTCTTTCTCGCAAGGACTATGAAACACTTGTCGCCAAGGCACAGGAAGCCGACGAAGATCTCGGTACTGCGCGTCTTGTCGCCCGCGCGCGTAAAGAGATTGCTGCTGGCATGCCGCTCATTCCGAAAGAAGTGGCTGATAGAATTGCCGGTGGCGAAAACGCGCTGCGTGTGCTTCGCGAGTGGCGCTGTAAAACGCAGCTCTACATCTCGCACAAGACTAACATCGGACAGGGTTACATTTCCGATCTAGAAAAAGGACGGAGAAAGGGAACAACCACGGCTTTGAAAAAAATCGCAGATGCGCTCAAGGTTCCGCTCGATCTCATCATATAGCTTTATGGCCATCTCCCTCGTTGTGCTGACGATGCCGCCTGGCCACTGGCCCCCCACTATGACCTTCAGCTGCAATTGCGCAAAGTTCGCGCCGAATATGCCGAACGCGCGCTTAAGCTTGAACGTGAGCTCAGCGTTGGGCGCTATGATCTCGCCCGCCTACCAGCCAACAAGCGCCGGTCAGCCGCAAAGCGAACATCGCGGCGCATGAGACGCTGCGAAAGCTCGAGTGGGATGGCAGGGATTTGGAATTAGCGGCGGAGTTGAGAAGCACTTGGCTTACAACATAATGCTGCTATTCATCCGAGGCGCGCGAGCCACACCTGCCGTGTGCTGCCGTGTACTGCCCTGCGCCAGTGTCTTTTAACTCCCCGCTCTAAATTGGGTGGTCTAAAGTCGCCACAGATCGATTCCCTCGGGCTTTCGCGCGCGATCGAGCCTGGCCTTTACATCAAGCACGATCCCTTCGCCGTTCCTAAGCAGTTTAGTGACCAACGGCCAATTCCCCGCGACATATTCTTTGTGAGCAACCGCGAAAATAACCGCATCAGCTGGTCGCAACGACTCAAGCGGTCTCAGTTTAATTCCGTATTCGAGAATCGTCTCCTCGGCTGAGGCGAGCGGATCAGTCACCTGCACAATCACGCCCACGCGCTCGAGCTCACGCGCAATGTCGATCACCTTCGAGTTGCGAATGTCTGGCACATTCTCCTTGAAGGTTATGCCGAGAATGGTCGCGGTTGGGTTGGCGCGGCCGCGCTGGAGCAATGCGCGCATGCATTCCCGAGCAATCCGCTCACCCATACCATCGTTGATGCGGCGTCCGGCCAGAATGATTTCTGGATGGCAGCCGGCCTTTTCCGCTTGAAACGTCAGGTAATAGGGATCGACGCCGATGCAGTGGCCGCCGACGAGGCCCGGCTGGAAATTGAGGAAATTCCACTTAGTTGATGCGGCAGTGAGTACGTCTCGGGTATCGATGCCGAGTTGATGAAAGATCGCCGACAGCTCGTTCATCAAGGCAATGTTGAGATCGCGCTGCGTGTTTTCGATGACCTTGGCGGCCTCGGCAACCTTAATCGAGGGTGCGCGGTGGATGCCGGCTTTCACCACCGAACCGTACACGTCAGCAAGGACATCGAGCGTACGCGCATCCTGAGCGGCCACCACCTTCATAATGGTCTCAAAGCGGTGTTCCTTGTCGCCGGGATTGATGCGTTCCGGCGAATAGCCGACTGTGAAATCGCGCCCGCCGGCGAGAGCCGATTTTTTTTCAAGTACAGGCAGACATTCTTCTTCAATCGCGCCGGGGTAGACCGTCGATTCATAAACCACGATGTCTCCGCGCTTGAGCACTTTGCCGACCGTTTCGGAAGCCAAAACGAGCGCGCTGAGATCGGGTCGGCGTACCCCATCGATCGGCGTCGGTACCGTCACGATATAAAAATCTGCGTCGGCAAGGCGTAATGGCTCGCACTCGAAATGCAAGCTCTCAGCTCGCGGGCGCCGAGTTGGTCGCAAGGGATGGTGACTGGTGTTATCGAGTTCCGCTGATGGGCTCAGCGCATGCCCATGGGCTGGATCACCACCATGCCAGTATCGAGGATGCAGTTAAAAATATAGGTTGAACTGTGTCCGGCCACGCTAACGTCGATTTCCACTATGGCGTTGTGCAATTTCTGTTTACGCTGCTCTTGGATCGGCCTCGCCAGTGCACGGTTTCCTTTGATCTCAGGCGCGGCAATAGTTGGCAGCTTGCCGGCGGCGGCGGTGATGCACGCTCGATCTTCGGCGGAAAGCTCCTGCGCCAAGGCACAAGCGGGTTAAAAAAACAGAACCATCAAGCCACGCATGAGGACCTCGTTATGCAGCGACCGCTGTTATAGCAAACCAACACGACACAGTGCGGTAGCAAACTAATCACTGTAAAACGCTTCTAACTTCGCGAGTCCGGCTGTCTTTATCGTCGAGAGTAGGATCTTTAATTATCTGCCTGCTCGGCGCCATGCTTCGAGCTCGCCTGGCCGGCAAAAGCCCACTTGCCAGTTATCATTGGTCCATGAGCCAATGGCAAACTTCAGCTCCATGCCATTGAATGTCACTTCCTGGGCCGGCTCGAATTTGAATGCTAGATTCCATTTTGCTCCTGGGAACTCCAACTCAGCCGCCGCCACTTTTATTTTCGCTCCCAGCTGTGCGTCTACTTCTCTGCCAGAGCCATCCAATGCGACAATGCGCTTCCAGCGCGGCGCGCCCTGAGGCGAGGACCACTGGCCGGGTACCGAAAAGTAGGTTTTTTCAAACTGCGTCCAGCCGCGGTCCATCCGGATTAGGATGCGGTCGTTGAAATAGAGTGCCTGCCAGCGCGCCCGATCCTCGGCGTGGGCGGTAAGGCTGGCCGGAGATTCGACCGGCCAAGTAAAGGCATGGGTCGTCTTCTCGGACATGACCTCCGTGCTGCCATCTGAGAATGTAAAAAGCGGGCTGCCGTTTAAGCGCACGAAGTCATCATCATCGGCCAAAAAGCGGTGCAAGCCGTTGCGCATGTCGACACGAGCCGTATATCCAGGCGACCGGATCAAGTAATAGGGCTTCGGGTATTCGTAGACATCCTGCAACGTCGGGCCGGTCATCACAGTGAGCGGCAGCGCGGCAGTGGGGACCTCCTTGCCGGCCCCAGCCCTGTAGGAGACGCGATAGGGAACCGTACGCCGTCCAGGATTGTCGCTGGAGATCGTCACGCCGACGGTTGCTGATGATCCGGGCTCGATTGGTCCAAAGATCGGCTTTTCGGGTTTGACGGCGACGCCAGCCGGCAAGTCGAATTGCAACGACCCCGATACCCGCTCGTGCAGTGTATTGTTCAATGTGAATGTCACGATCCGGCGGTCGCGGGACGCAATTCTAACTGCTGCGGGAGTACTCTTCACGGTCAGCGGAACCTCCGGCAACGGCTCTTCGGCACGCTTGGCAACCACGGTGGGCGGCCTGCCGAAAAGGAGAGCGCCCTCCTGCATGGTTGCTTTCGCCGCTTCGCCGTTCAAGGTCGCCGGGCCCTTCGTTCCGGGCAGCCGCAGACCGGTCCAGCCGCCGCGTAAGGTGACGGATCCGTCCTTCATGATCCGCGCGTATCCGTAATTCTTGAAAGCGAAAAAAGACGACCCTGCGCCCGCTATGTCGGGAATGGGGAACGTATGCTCGGCACCGTCAGACTGCGGTCCGAATGCTATTGCGGCATAATCGATGAAATCCTTCGCCTCGACGCGAATGACAGCGGCTCCTTTCGTGTGAGCCAAAGTAACAACGCGCGCCACCTGCGGCTGATCGATGCCTTCATAGGGTTCATGGGTCACCGCGAAAAGCGCCTCACGCTGATCGGTGCGTCGCGCAACCAGTGTCGCCAATTGATCGAGCTTGGCGCCTTTGTCTCGTTGAGACACCAAATCGGCCAGCTCCTTTCCCCAAACACCGTGCACCACCAGTGTCTGGGGCTCACCCGCCATTCTTAATCGCAACTTTGCCCTGTGCTCGTACCACTCCGTACCGTAGAAACCGCGCCGTGCGCCGGGTTTTTCCTCAATGACAAAATCAAGCATCCATGGCTCGCCGGTCGTCATGGCTTTTTGATTGTCCACGAGCCAGTAGCGCTTCATAAGCGCCTGGGTAGGCCCGAAGGCATCTGGTTTTTCCGGCTCGGCCCTGCCGAAACTGTGCAGCACGTAATCGTAAGTATGCGGCACTGGACTAGTCGCGTGAACGATGTCGAGCAGATATTCCTTGGTTAACAACAGCGCGCGGGTTTGGTCGACACCCTCAAACACGCCATTAGCCGAACTCGCCAGGAATTTGACCTCTGGCGAGAATTCATGGCGTAACGCCGTCAACTCAGCGTCGCGCGTCTCGCCTTCATCGACGATTAGCGTGTTGTGGGAAACGCTATTGCGCGTCCAGCCGACGCTCGGGTTTTCGTATTGGAGAGCGTTGTAGTTGGGATAGAAGAGCCGGCCGGCACCATGCAGACTGATGCTGAACTTGTCGCGATGATCGTGACCGTAGCCCTTGCTCATGATCTGGAAAACCGCAATCGCCTTGCCGCTTGTCCAGTAGTTTGGACTTTCATCGGAGCGCAGCATCCCTAACCCATAAGTGGGCCACACTTTCGATGGCGCTGGTGGCAATTGAATCTTGGCGGGAAGCGGCGGGTGATCGATCAGGTTTGGCGTATAGCCGGGGATCATCGCCACGAAGGCGCCGTAGCGCGGGTCACGCGAGGCATTGTAAGCAGCGATAAGCGCTTCATGCATAACGAGGTTGCCCTCGGCGACGGCGGGATTAACGAGGATCAGGTCACCCATGGCGTTGGTTGAGCCATCGCCGTAGTTGGCGACCCGGATCTGTCCCGGCCCGTAGCCGGTGCGCTCGATCGGATAAGCGCTGTCGATGTAGTAATCCATCAAGCCCCTCCCCGAACCGCCATTGGGATAGGGGGCGCTGAACCAATCCTTCTGGTCGTAAAGGCCACGCCAGCGCGACAGCCTCGCGATCATCAGTAGATCCTCGTGCGCGATTGGGTAGATCGGCGCCTCGTGCCAAGGGCCGCCGTCCTTAAGCATCGTATTAAGGACAACATCGTAACCACCGAGCCTCGCGCCCCAAGGTTTGGTGCGCCGGAAGCCCCATTCGATCAGTTCTCTATTGTCGGTCGCGAGGCCAGCGAGGGCCACGGTTGCGGTCGGCTTGAACACCAGGTTCGCCGTCTGTGTCCAACGGTCCATGGCGCGCATCTTGTAGCGCGACCAGAGGATGATCCCCTCCTCAATTTCCTGGCGAGCGGCGGCCTCCAGACCTTTGTACGCCCAGTCAAAGGCGAGATAGCCGGAAACGTCGGTGTCGTAATAGACCTCCGGGATGCCCACCTGACCGCCCTTGAAGAAATCTCCGTTTAGGCGCTCGGCAGCTCGCGTGCTCCAATAGGCTTTCTTGCCGTACTTACCTAACAGCCATTGTTGGGTGATGGCGGCGTCTTTGGGGTCATCGTTGAGGGCGTAAAGGAACGCCGCGGCAAAACCCTCGCCAGCCGACGCGGACTTTTTTAGTCGTGCGAGGTCCCCCTGGGCCCAGGTCTGCTTCAAAATCAGGTCATGTAACCGGTCGCGCTCTACTGCCGGCATGAAATAGGGCCGTCCGTGCGCTTGGGCACTGACCTGCTGATGGTCAGCGCTGACGAGGGCAAGCAGCGCAAGCAGACCCGCTCTCAGTACGGGGCGAAGCACGCGGCAAATCCTCCTGCAGCCACGGGGAAGGGCGTCATCGAGGCATTCGACCATTAGTATTAGAGCATTTTTTCTTATCATCGTCTCCTTCTTGCGCTCGCAAACATAGGAAATAGTCTTAAAATATAATTTGCTTCGGTCGATGCAATGAAAAACACGATTCCCGATAGCGATTCTCGCGACGAGACTGTGATTGGGCCTTCGGACCGATCATTTGGGATCGTGATGGCTGCCGCGATCGCAGTAATGTCGCTGCTCAACTGGTGGCACGGCGGCCGCACGTGGCGCTGGGCTGGTGGGGTCGCGATCCTTTTCTTTGCGGCGTCGCTGCTCTATCCGGCCGCATTAAAGCCGTTCAATCGGCTTTGGCTCAAGTTGGGGTTGCTACTGCACAAAGTGGTCGATCCGATTGTGATGGCCTTGTTGTTCTTCGGCGCCGTGTTGCCGACTGGCATCATCATGCGGGCACTCGGCAGGAACCTGCTGCAACTCAAACGGCGGCCCGATGCGACCAGCTACTGGATCGAACGATGTCCCCCCGGACCCGCCCCCGAATCCATGAAAGACCAATTCTGAGAGGAAAGCAGAATGGACTTTTTGGCAGAGCTTTGGCGCTTTATGCGGGTTCGTAAGAAATTCTGGTTAATGCCCGTTCTCATCATGATGGTGATTTTCGGCGGACTCGTACTGCTGACCAAGGGCTCCGCGGTCGCGCCATTCATCTATACGCTCTTTTAGCCGAACCGATGCGCGTCCTCGGCATCTCGGCCTTCTATCACGATAGCGCCGCCGCGCTGGTGGAGGATGGCCGCATCGTGGCCGCCGCGCAGGAGGAACGCTTCACCCGCAAGAAGTACGATCCATCCTTTCCGAAAAACGCCATCGCCTATTGCCTAGCAGAAGCAGGTGCAAGACTCGACGAACTCGATCATGTCGTGTTTTACGACAAACCATTCCTTAAATTCGAACGACTGCTGGAAACCTATATTGCGCTCGCGCCGCGCGGCTTCCGCTCGTTTCGCATGGCCATCCCGCTCTGGCTAAAGGAAAAGCTATTCCAGAAAAGCTTACTCAAGAGTGAATTGAAACAGTTTGCCGAGGGTTTCGACATCGCCCGGCTATTGTTTTGCGAGCACCATCTGAGCCACGCCGCATCAGCATTCTACCCGTCGCCCTATGAACATGCGGTCGTCCTGACAATGGACGGCGTTGGCGAATGGGCGACGACCTCGGCGGCGATGGGTTCAGGCAAGAACCTAGAGACGTTCCAAGAGATCCACTTTCCGCATTCACTCGGCCTGCTGTATTCGGCGTTCACTTATTATACCGGCTTCAAGGTTAACTCAGGTGAATACAAAGTCATGGGACTGGCACCATATGGTCAGCCCAAATACAAAAATCTTATCCTCGATAAATTGATCGATCTGAAAGCGGATGGCTCATTCCGGCTCGACCTATCCTATTTTGATTATTGCACTGGCCTAACGATGACCAACGAACGCTTCGCTGCACTGTTCGGTCAGCCAGTGCGTGCCCCGGACAAATTACTTACTGAGTTCCACATGGATGTCGCAGCCTCCATTCAGGCAGTCCTGGACGAGGCGGTGCTCCGCCTCACCCGCAGTCTCGCCAAGAAAACCGGTGCAAAGAACTTGTGCCTCGCCGGCGGCGTGGCGCTTAATTGCGTCGCAAACGGCAAGGTGTTGCGCGATGGCGTATTCGAAAACCTCTGGATTCAGCCGGCGGCGGGCGATGCCGGTGGTGCTGTGGGCGCGGCGCTTGCTGCCGTCCACATTTTCAAAAAGCAGCCGCGCACGACCATCGGCAGCGACGGCATGTTCGGCTCATTTCTCGGCCCGAGTTTTTCTCAAACCGCCATCGAACATCGCCTCGCGGCTTTGGGTGCTCGGTTCACTGTGCTCCACGAAAACGAGATGATCGAAGTGACGGCCCAGGCCCTCGCCAACCAGCAGGCGGTAGGTTGGTTTCAGGGCCGTATGGAATTTGGTCCACGCGCGCTCGGTGCCCGCTCGATCCTGGGCGATCCGCGATCACCGATTATGCAGCGCGACCTTAATCTGAAGGTCAAATATCGCGAGAGCTTTCGGCCATTCGCGCCTTCGGTACTGCGCGAGGATGTTTCCGATTGGTTTGATCTAGAGTCCGACAGCCCGTACATGCTGATCGTTGCCGACGTGTGCAAAGATCGGCGCCGCGCCACGGACCTCGACGAAAAGGCACTTTTTGGCATCGACAAACTCAATATTGCGCGCTCGGAAATTCCGGCCGTGACGCACGTCGATTACTCGGCCCGCATTCAAACAGTACAAGCCAACTCCAATCCGCTATTCCATCGGTTACTTTTGCAGTTCAAAGAGAGAACAGGCTGCCCCGTGCTGATTAACACCAGCTTTAACGTACGCGGTGAGCCAATCGTCTGCACGCCCGAGGATGCGTTTCGCTGTTTTATGGGCAATGAACTTGATGTTCTGGTAGTCGGCCGCTGTGTACTGCATAAATCCAAGCAGGATGCCCGGCTACGGCAGGATTACAGCTTTGCATTTGAAATGGATTAATTACAAACAATCAGATGTGAAGCGGTTCGCGGGGACGAAAAGCTTAAACTCGTCGCGGTCAAAATTACAGCCAATCATTTTTTACACCGCGGGCAGCGACGATGTCCGTGTGGGCGAATTCACGCCCTTTGAATAACAGCGGTTCACCAGAATCTTTTGCTAGCGCATAAGCAAAGCAGTCGCCGAAATTCAATCTTGCTGGATGCCCACTGCCTTTTCCAAAATCTCGGTAGGCGGCTCTCGCAATCTGCGCTTGAACTTCGGTGACGGGTTCGATGACGATATTTGCTTCCCTCATGAAATCATCAAACCGTCGCGTCGCGATTGGATCGCGGCTTGCGTCAATCACAACTGCAGATTCAACGAAATTAACCGCACTCACGCGACGTGTCATCGCATCGGAGATCGCTTGCGCGCAAGAGCTTGCCTCTGACTCGTCGCAAAGAATCGCGATGATGGCAGACGTATCAATAATCATTTCGGTAGCCCGCGCTCATCGTAAAACATGTCCCCATGATTGATGCTGCGGTGTGGCTCCTTAAGGTGTGCGGCGCAGTCGCGCCCAATCGCCAACAAGCGTTCCGCAAGATCAACACCATGCTTTTGGCGAACGCGATCAAGGCGTTCGCGAACGGCTTCGGTAACGGCGGTGGTCAAGCTCTCCCCCGTTAGCTTGGCCAGTTGCCTGGTGAGTCGATAAGCCTCTTTATTTTTGATGTTCATACCCATGGATCTACCTCTCTACCATAAAATTATACCCGTATTGCATTATGTCAATGGACACAACCTGCGGCAGAGCGGTTCAGCCATAGACCCGCGTGCCTTTTTGTAAAGGATTGGGCGTTTTAGGCCAGCATGTACGCTCCAACGGATCCAAGATGTTGAAGGCGGGGCAAAGAAGCCTGCGCTGTAAAAAGAGCACCTAATGGCTAATGACGCGAAGGACATGGATTTGGATGAATTGGCGCAGCAAATGCATCGTCGTCCGATTCGCTAGCGCATTTGGCGGCGCATGCTGAGTTCATCCGGAGCAAACTGAAGCTCAGCTCGAGGCAGCGCATGCCGAGATCGTCGCTGCTCGGGCAGAAGAAATGGCGGCCAAGGCTAGTATCGCGACAGCCGATGCAACGAAGAAAAATGCAAGGTATTTACTCGCTGCGGTGATCCGTTGCCGCCATCTCCGCACTCGCTTCGGCGGTCGCGGTCGTTGGTACGCGAGCCGCGTGGCTTATTGGACAAAAATAACACGAGACGCGAACCTCGGACCGTCTACCGCAATCAGAATCAGTACCCGCACGTGGGCGACGCGACCCCGACCATCGGCTCAATTTTCGCGAGCTTTGTGTCAATCGCACGGCGGTCTCACGCTTGCCGGCGCACAAGCTCAACCCCGAGACCTCATCGGCAACCTGACGCGCCGAGCTGCCTAGCTTTCGCAATATCCGCATTAGCGCTCACGTCTTTAATGTTCCGCTTCGCGCTTCCTCGATTGCAAAAAGCGAGAGCATTGTTGGGATCAAGTCGGATCGCCACGTTAAAATCGGCGATGGCCCGGTTATAGTCGCCTTTGAGTGCATAAACGACGCCCCGGTTCCTAAAGGCGTGAGTAGTCTTGGGATCAATTCGAATTGCCTCGTTAAAATCAGCGATGGCTCGTTCGTACTCGCCTTTGTTTGCATAACCGACGCCCCGGTAGCTCAGGGCGAGCACGCTCTTGGGATCGAGTCGAATCGCCTCATTGTAATCAGCGATGGCTCGGTCGTTGTCGCCTTTGTTCGTATAGGCGTCGCCCCGGTTCCTGAAGGCGAGAGCGTTCCTGGGATCGAGTTGGATCGCCACGTTAAAATCAGCTATGGCTCGGTCGTTGTCGCCTTTGTACGCATAAACGACGCCCCGGTTCCTAAAGGCGTGAGTGCTCTTGGGATCCAGTCGAATCGCCTCGTTAAAATCGGCGATGGCTCGATCATACTCGCCCTTATTTGCATAAGCGACGCCCTGGTAGCTAAAAGCGAGAGCGCTTTTGGGATCGAGTCGGATCGCCTCGCCAAAATCAGCGATGGCTCGGTCATTGTCGCCTTTGTTCGTATAGGCGTCGCCCCGGTTTCTCAGGACGAGGGCGTTTTTGGGATCGAGTCGGATCGCCTCGCTAAAATCGGCAATGGCGCGGTCATTGTCGCCTTTGTTTGCGTAAGCGACGCCCCGGTCGCTAACTGCGAGAGCACTCCTGGGATCGAGTCGGATCGCCTCGCTATAATCGGCGATGGCGCGGTCGTTGTCGCCTTTGTTCGCATAAACGTTGCCTCGGTTCCTAAACGCGAGAGCGCTTGTCGGATCGAGTCGGATCGCTTCGCTGTAATCGGCGATGGCTCGGTCGTTGTCGCCTTTGTTCGCATAAGCGTTGCCTCGGTTCCTAAGCGCGAGAGCGCTTGTCGGATCGAGTCGGATCGCTTCGCTGAAGGTTGCGATAGCTTTGTCATAGTAGCCCGCGTTGGAATCTGCAGTGCCCTGGCTGATCAGGGCAGAGTAGAGTGCTCGCCCCTCAGCTTCAGCACGTTTGCGCTCCTCCTCCGCGCGGAGAGCAGCGAGTCGCTGTTGCTCGGCCTCCTCACTCTTGCGCTTAGCTTCTACTTCGGCCGCTGCTGTTGCCTGGCGTTCCTGCTCCGCCTTAAAAGTTGCCAGCCGTTGTTGCTCTGTTTCCTCACTCTTGCGCCTAGCTTCCGCCTCGGCGGCCGTTCTTGCCTGGCGTTCCTGCTCCGCCTTAGCAGTTGCCAGCCGTCGTTGTTCCGTTCCCTCACTCTTGTGCTGAGCTTCGGGCTCGGCCGGCGCTCTGGGGTTACCCGCCTCATTCATCCCCGCCCAAGGCGGCCGCACTGAAATGCTCATCCAATGGAGCCCCGTCCAGCCCGCCAGGAGCAGCCCTGCCGCTGCTGCCACCCACGCTATCGCCGGCCTTCGCCGCGAGCGCTGCCCAACCGAGCCACCATTGAGCGCCTCGCGTACTCTTTCGACGAGCGTCTCGACATCCTCGTCAAAATAATTTT